>TBL_comb47_HYPODRAFT_10003130_pt1 | contig 19882 bp, 18 predicted proteins | sample TroBogypolimnion_40_FD_10682 | JGI IMG/M metagenome (IMG submission 10682) | reverse complement strand
AACGGTGGCTCGGAATTCGTGGCAGCAAGATTTGTTAGTGCAACTGCCACGTAGCCCGGACCCGCCGGTCCCGCCGGGACTGGAGCAGTTGTTACCGGCGCTGCCTCCTGCGACTGTGGTGAGGCCACCGCGCGCATCGGAGCGTTAGCTTCACCCACTGGCCGCCGGGCAGGCGCGCGGACGACAGAAGGCGGTGGCAGGTCATTGTTGTCAGGATCGAGCCGACGTGGAGTAGACTGAATGTCTTCGATGGGATCAGGCGCTGGTTCCTGCCGTTCAGGACACGGAGGACGGCCGGCTTCGGGCGATGGTTCCGGGCGGCTCCGACTCGGTTGTAAGGCCGTATCGGGTTCATTCGGTTCGGGTGCTGGCGCAGGCCGACGACGCCGAGTTGGCAGTTCGGGACGCGGTTCGTCGGAATGTTCAGGTGCCGGGCGCGGGCGTCGGGGAGGGGTGGCCTGCTGGGATGCGGACGTAGCGCGCGTAGGACGATTGTTGGAATCAGTAATGTTGGTTTTCATAAATTTAAAGGGGAGGCAACCACAACCCCGTTTTGCCCATGCCGAATATGTCGGAAGTGATGTTTTTTGGTTTCAGGTTTACTCTGACCTTAGTGGCCGCGACCGTAGCCTCTAGCTGCTCCAGTTGGTCGCTATCAAAATCAACTGCGAAGAATATCATCGGAACTTCTAGAGCCTGGCTCGATGCGCGGATTGATTTCAAAATATCTAAGCCGTGAACCACTCTCATCGTGTCGGCCTCCTGCCAATCCACGGCGATAATCACCGATGCATTGGCCATGACCTCCTTTAACTCCAAATCATTGATTGCTGCGTAGTCATAAACTGACCTGCCCGGATTAAGCTTTGCAAAATTTCCACCGAAGAACTCAGAAGGAATGGTAACGAATGTTTCCAGCAAGAGTTTAGCCTCTTCACGGGGGATTTCGTCGAGTTGAACACAGGCCAAAACCTCGGCCACGTCCTTGGTCATCGTCCACCTGAGACAGAGTTGAAAATAATCCCGCTTCCGTGCAGCACTTGACTCCTCTGATCTGATTAAGCTCTTGTATTGATATGCGATCCATCTCCAAATCCTGATTTCGCGGTCAGGGTGGACATCACAGCGAAACTTCTGTTCCCATTCCGCCAACGTAGTCGGAAAAACCTCATCCAGGTCCGTTTTGAGCTGACGTAGGATTTGCCGCTTGCTCTCGCTAAACGGTGGATGTATTGGCGGTCTGTCGGTCTTTACTTTGGTGGCGTCGACCCAGACGACGGAGCCATTGAGGAGCTGTGCCTTGACCATGTTAGAGGAAAGCTCAGCCTGGGGGATGGACTTTTTAGTTTTAGAATTAAAATCGTAAATGGTTGCATTTTTCATAAGTTAGATTGCGTTGTGTTTAGTTCTATTTTCTGTGCCGGATGAAGGCCCCGCTAGCGGAGCCAACCGCCGGTGGGGTTATGCGTGCTCGCTTTAAGTTGGCAAGCAACTCGTTAGCTTCTTGCAACGTCATGCCGTGCCTGATGTTTAGTTTATTTGCGTCCGTGATCATGAACGGCCCGCATTCATTGAAATCACGGGAGTTTTCACGGATTTTTGACAGCCGGTAGCCAAGGCGGGTGGCCTTTTGCCGGACGGCGTTTTCAGATGGAGTTTTATTGTTCATTGTATTTAGTTGTTTTGATGTTGCCCGAAGTTTTGGTGTCACGTCTCGTGCAGACGTTTTTGCGATGTGAACATGCTTGATTGACATTTCTTTTTCTTAATAACCGGTGCCAAGGTGCTAATTCCACTGGTGCTGATTCCGCTCCTGATGCTCCATTTCGTTTAGCAATGCTTCTTCTTCTGCCTCTTTCTCGGTTGCGTAGAAGAATCCGGCTGCTTCATCTGCTGCAGCCTCCTCCTCAGTGACATTTTGCATGGAAGGCTGCAAAGCCTCTTCCAACGAATGCAACTGCTTGAGCGTCTTTTCCAGTCCAAGCGCGGCGATGGATTCTCGGGTAGCGTTAAAAAGGCTTATAGCTAAGGATGCTTTTTGAGCCACGGTGACTTGCTTGTTCATATTTGCCTTAAACGCCTGTTCAAGGTTTGCCTGAAGGGCATTTTCCGTTGTTTTGTTCATAACGACTTGATGTTTTTCCGCGCTGATTTTGTGCCGCGTCGCGGCGCGGGTACTGCGCGGCGTGGGCATGCTGATTGTTGGCTGGTCAGACGTGACTAGCTTCCTAACAGCAAAATTGTGCGGGGCGTGTCCGCTGTTTTTACTGGTTATACCAGCCCATGCCCGCCCCGCGCTTGGCATTGGAATGAAAGCGCATCGAATATTTTGCCGGTCGATGCAACCAACCAGCGGACTGCTGGCACACATCCGGCGAACCCCATTACTGCGCCGGGTTCTGGCGGACCACGTTGTCATCTAGTTATCCGCAGCGGCTGACGGCTTTCTTCAAAGAAACTTCTGCCCGCTTTTTACCGCTGCAATTCTTGCTGTCGTCATCATCCACATCCGCAGTAAATGCCTGTTTTCCTCAATAATCTTTTAAATCTTTTCAGTCCCGTCCCGGTGTTGCATGGGCATTGCGCGAACGAGATGGAATTCCAAAGGAATCGGCGTCTCGGCGGCAAAATGAGTTTAAGGATTTGGTGGTTTTATCGGTGATATGAGCATTGGCTGTCCCATAGGATCAAGTCAGACCCGGCAAATAAGCCTGTTGTGGCGTGCCGAGGAAGCGGCCACCACCACCGGCTGTCCCATAGCATTCGAGCAGGCTGCTCCAGGCCAGTTTTTGCCACAAGGCCGAACGCACCAGGGCGAAGAGCCGGGTGAAGCTGTGGCCCCATTGGCTGAGGCAGGCCCAGAAGCGCAACAGCAGGTAAACCAGCAGTGCCGTCCACACCTGCCAGCGCACGGCGTTGGCGTTGTGGCCGAGAAAGTCGGCCAGTTGGAGGGTCTGTTTGAGTTCTTTAAAAAAGACCTCGATGCTCCAGCGGCAGCGGTAGAGATCGGCAACGGTCTGCGCACTCCACGTCACGTTGTTGGTCAGGAAAACCATTTCCCGGAGTTCGCCGTCCACCTCGACCAGGGCGGTGACGCGGCGCAGTGCGACCGGATAAAACTTTTCCGTCGGGCCGGTCAGGGCGATCAGGTCGTCGCGCAAAATGTTCCCGTCCGGGCCGGCCTGAAGTTTTTGCACCACCCGGCCTTGCAGATTGTCCTTGGCGCGCGTGACCCAGAACACCTCCCGCATCGCCAGGTCGGCGAGATGGGCGAAGTCCAGATACGCCTTGTCAAAGATGACAATCTCCCCGGCCTGTATGCCCGCACACAGTTCTCGCGCGCGCAGGTTGTCGTGTTCCCCGGCGGTGTCCACCAACGCGAACTGGGGCAGGAAGGTTTGCAGATTCAGCCGCACATGACATTTGGCCGCGGCCTTGCGCCGGCGATGTTTGGCCCAGTCCAGACACCGGGCGACCAGTTGAATGGTGGTCGAGTCCACGACGTGAATCACCCGCTTAAATCGGAAGGCGAAGCGCGGCCGGTGACGGGCGCCAAAGTCAGGGGACACCGCCTGCAAATGCGCCAGCATTTTCCAGAACAACTGTTCAGCCAGTCGGGGATCCCGCTGCCGGTTGGCATGGGAAAGCCCGTTCTTGCTCGGTGGCGTAGCGCCGCGAATCGCCGACAGCGGCCCGGAGCGCAACCGCAGGGCGTCGCAAACGTCATTGAGGCCCAGACTGTGCGTCACTTGGGCGTAAAGCAGGCTGACCACATGACTCCACGGGCTGAAGGTTCGCGCTTTGGCTTCACTGTCCGCGGCCCGCGCCAGTTGCGGCACCAGATGGTTAGGAATCAGATTGCAAAGTTGCCGCAGAAGCGAAAACTTACTGGCGGCTGGCTTGTGTCGTGTTTGTTTATTCATGCCTTACCTTGTGGCAAGGCCCAAACCCGCAAGCCAGCCTTTTCTTACCCCTCAACCATCAAACCCGTGGGACTCCTGTGAAATCTTTTCGCGCCCAGCGCTAATCCATTAATTCTAAATACTCTTTGCACCGTTCGGTTTTTCTGGCATCTCTTGGCGGCACCAATAAAGACAAGATATAAAACCTCAATATGAACGTCCGATTGCTCAAACAAGGAGATGAACAGGAGTGGCATGAGAGTTTTGATCTGCTTTGGTCAATCGCGCTCAGTGCAGCTGGGAGATTTCTTTATATTCCACCATTCTCTCAACAAGCCAGGGAGGATGTCGCACTGCAAGTGATGAAAGAATTCGTACGCCTAGGGATTAACCGATGTTTGGACGATGATCCTGAAAGTTGCGGACGGTGGATTTGGATGCGAACAAGTTCGAGAGCGATCGACTTCCGGCGTCCCCGAATAGTTAGACGTGATGGCAATCAAATTGAGCTGGAAGATAGAGTCGAGATGGAACTTGAGGCGCATATTGAGCCGGTGCGCATTTCGTTGGAATACTTGCTCGATGAAACCATTGCCTGCCTACGATTACGGCGTGGCAGATTTTCCCTTCTTGAAGAAGGAATCCTGCGCGAAATCCTAATAAGTGGTAAATTGGAGCGGGAGTTTGCTGAGGAACACGGAATACCTCTTGGAACAGTCGGACGGCTTGTGATTCAAGTTAAAATGAAACTTAGACGATTCATGAGGGACGAATGGTAATTTTTTTGAATTTTCCTTGAAGAAAACCACGGAAGTGAGCGGATTAAGAGAATAACATAACTTATGAAATTCGAGATGAATTTTCAGGATAAAGCATTTTTGAAACTAGCAGCAAAGGTTGCAAGTAGCCAAGCAACCGCCGAGGAACAACTGGATTTGGAAAAACTGCTTCACGACCATCCCCGGTACGAGCCGGAATTCCTGCAACTTAAACAGGAGCTGCGGCAAGATCACAAGGCATCGCTTTGGCTTTCGGCACTCAGAGTCATGCTTAAAACGGCAGACCCAAAAGAAATCAAAAATATTGCGGCGCTGAAGCAAGCTGACCCAGAGCAATGGAGGGAATATCAGGATGCTAAAGAATTCACTGAAGCTCTTGCTTCGCGAGAAGAATCTGTCAAAACCATGAAGATTCAGGCAATGCCCGATCATGTCCGCAAAGAACTGCTTGCCAGATTAAAGGCATCAAGGGAGCACAGGAACAGTTTGAGAGCTGACAGCAGGTAAAATTATGCAGGTCGTTTCCAGTGTGTCATATTCAGTTTTTCATCCCAAATTGCTCTTAGCTGTCGCACTGGGAGGGTGGATGTGAGGCTGAGCGGCTTGACGTATACGGCTGGCGTCTGCTGGTCATGCTTGCTACTGCTACGTGTCAGCGGTTCAGGTCTGTTTATAAAACACTCAAAATCCACAAAATAGCTTATGGCTATTGGTTCAAATGGATGTTAGCAGGGTCGGAGCGACAGTGTATACGGTGTGATCGTCAGTCAAATTGGGGCTCGGACAGCGCGTTTGGCCGTTACATCGAACAAATCACGCAAAGGACGCGAATTGAGTAGCTAAGACCGATTCCGCGTGGTTGTAGATGCTCCCGCATGCGGTTCCGCCAAACTACCGACGCTGCTACAGTCACACGTTCGTCAGTTTTTTTTTTGGGGGGGGGGCTGGCGTATACAGTCACGCGAGTGGGGAATTTGTCGGAAGCCGTGACGCGTGCCGCTGGAACCGCACCGGCGCTCGGCGGTGCCTGAACAACGGACTGGGGCGTGCTGATGGGCCGCTGGTCGAGGTGCCGAACGTGACACGCCGGATCAGGCCGCCGCCAGAGAACTGACCAAGCGGTCGATGGGGCATTGTCGGCGACGTGGTGGACGCATGGCGGCGCGCTGGTCACGGGCGCTGGTCACGGTCTAGCCCAAGGGGGTGATGCCGGTACACCCAGCCAAGCTCGCATGTGCGTCAGATGCGCCCAACCGCGTGTCCTTGGACCGCGCGATCCACGCGTGCCGACTGGGAAGCGGGAAAAAAGCGTGCCGCTGCGCGAGTTGGGAACGCAAGGCGAGGCCGGGACTGCCTTCAACTGCACGGGTGAAATACTGTTGAGGTGGATTCGCTCGCGTGCGAACGATGCTGCTTGCGGATCGACACGGCCAATTCCTTCAAACGCGCGCGTGCGCCTTCTACCGGGAGCGATCGATTTCCTGTTTGCGCGGCAGGGCGGTTCCGGCGCGATATAAAGGCACGCACGTCACCCCAGTGGAATCGAACGGTTCGTCCAATTTTTTCAAACGGAATTCTATTCTGGCCCATCCAGACTTCGATGGTGCGGGTGCTAACGCTCATTCGCTTGGCCATCTCAATTTTAGAAATGTACCAGTCATCGGGCCACTTTGAATTTTCGATTGATGTGTTCATCAATCGGAAGAACAGAAAAAACATCGGCGCAGCACCTGAAAAGCAAAAGGGGCTGTCGAAACATCGACAGCCCCGTGAAATGCGTTTGCAGACGGTTATGCCGCCACGCTGCTTGGCAATGCCCCCGGCGTCCCAACGTGCGGCGAACCTTCCGGGAACAGGGCGAACCATTTCAGGGCCATCGCCTCGGTCACACATTTCAAGTAGTGACGCTGAATCATCACCGGGCTGTTACCGGCCTCGAAGGCGACCTGTGGGACATTTTTGACGATGGCGACGCGGTAGCTGATGAACGAGTGGCGCAGCGCGTTGCGTTTCCAAGCAATGCCCGCCCGCTTGGCCATGCGGCTGAATACAATCGCGAGGTTTGAGAATCCACACACCGGCCCGGAGTTGCGGCGGATCGGCTGCAGCCATGCCCGGAGATTCTCGGACATCGGCACGATACGCCGTTCCTCGGTTTTGGAAACCGCGTCCGGCACGATAATGTGGCCCTCATCAAAATGTATGTGATCCCAGTTCAGACGCTTGACCTCCTCGGCTCGGACTCCTGCAAGTCCGCAAATGGCCAGTGCCGCCAGCTGGTCGCCGGAAGCGGCTTTGAGCAGCTTCGCCATCTCCTCAGGCGTGAACACCAATACCGCCACCTTGGCCCGGCGGCGTTTAGTGGGACGCGGCACGCCCTTGTGGTCGGCTGCCAGATAACCCTCGCCAGCCGCGAAATTGAACAGCATGGCCAGCGTGGTGCGCAGATTGTGCCGGGTTCGTTCGCCGACCGGCTGGGCGAGGATGTATTCCCGGATCGCCGTGGAACTGACTTTACAGATCGGGCAATTAAACTTTTCCGCGAACCGGCCCAGCCGATTTCGCAGATCACGCAGATGCAGTTGCCCAACGGAAGCCTCCCGCTGCTTCAATGCCAGCAACTCATCCACGACCTGCCGGACGGCGATGTCCGCCGATTTGCGCGGGCGGTTGTCCAAATAATATTTTACCGCATCCAAGATTCCGGCGCTGCCTGCCAGCAACCGGTTGCCTTCGACCACAAGGTTCGCGGCGGCCCGGAGCGGCAGGCCCGTGGGAGCCAAAAGCCCGACCACCTGCTGATATTCGTAAGCGTCCGGTCCACGCAAGGTGAGGAAGTTCGCGCGGTTCTGTGCGATTTCGCGCACGGTCGCCTCCGCGAATTCATTGGCGGCTTCGCTGGTGGTGAAGGTGAACCGCTGCTGGATGCCGTCCACATCGTAAAAGCGGACTTCGTAGCGCGGGTAGCTGAGTGATTTTTGGAGATAAATCGCCGCCTTGTTGCCGCGATATTCCACCGATTTGGGAAAGGTTGCTTTAGTCATAACACCCCCCAAGAACGGCAAAATTTGCGGGTGCGGCACCCTGTCGAGTCATGAAATCGTCATGAAAGGCACTTTTGGGGTGACGGTGAGGGGTGGAGCGACCAACGACGATGGCGGAAGCGCCATTGATTTTACAGGGTTTTGTGAAGAAAAGACGGCTGTAAAAAAAATGGAGCGAGCGAAGGGATTCGAACCCTCGACACTCACGTTGGCAACGTGATGCTCTACCAGGCTGAGCTACGCTCGCTTCCAGAAGACGGGTGCAGATTACGCGAATCGCTTGAATTTGCAAGACCGATTTCAAACGGTTTTATCAACTGCCTAAAGTGGCCCGGATGACCTTCAGCAAATCGTCGTGATCGATCGGCTTGTTGAAAAATGCCACGGCGCCACCGGCAATGGCGCGCTCTTTGTTTTGCGCCACCTCCCCACCAGTGATGATGATGACCGGCGTTTTCTTCACGGTTTCCATGCGCCGAAACCATTCCATGATGCGGAAGCCGTCCCATTCCACACCGCCCACATCCGGCGGAAAACTGATGTCCAGCAAAACCAGGTCCGGGGATTCCTTGCGTGCCGCCGAAACCGCTTCCGATCCGTCCAACGCCGTGATGACCCGATACCCCGCCCCCTGCAGCCGCAAGGAAATGGTTTTGAGGATAATTTCATTGTCATCCACCACCAGAATTTTTTTTGCCGGAGTCGGTTCAGCACTCATATCGGTTTAATCGTAAAGCAAACCAAGCGCATATTTGTTTAATATAAGCCTATGCTTAAATTTAACAAAGGCCGCGCGGCAAAAAAAGCACAATTTCTGCGGCTTTGACTTTTCCTCCTGCCGCTGTGCTAAACTGACGGCGTGAGCAACACTTTCTACGACGCCGGGGAACAACGCGCGGCCAAGGTCAACGACCTCTTCGCCACGATTGCCCGGCGCTACGACTTGATCAACGACCTGCAAAGCTTCGGTCTCCACCGGCTTTGGAAGCGGCAGGTCATCCGGCTCGCGCAAATCAACCGCGGCGACCGCGCTCTGGACTTGTGCTGCGGGACTGGCGACCTCGCCCTCGCCCTTGCCCGGCGCGGCGCGGAAACCACGGGTCTTGATTTCAGCCAAAATATGCTGGCGGTTGCCGAGATCCGGAGTCTCAAGCCCGAAGTCCCAAGCCGGAATAACAACCCGCGGTTCATCCAGGGCGACGCGCAGCAGATACCGTTTCCCGACCACTCCTTCGACATCGTCACCGTGGGCTACGGCCTGCGGAATCTGACGAGCTGGGAGCGGGGCGTGGACGAAATGCACCGCGTTGCCCGGCCTGGCGCGCGGCTCATCGTGCTGGATTTTGGCAAGCCGGCCAACGCCGTGTGGCGCGCGCTTTATTTCTTCCACCTGAAATGTTCCGTCCCGCTCATCGGCCTGATCTTCTGCGGCAACGCGTCAGCCTACGCCTACATTCTGGAATCGCTGAAACATTATCCGGCGCAACTGGCCGTGGCGGACAAAATGCGCCGGCTCAACCTCGCGAACGTGCGCGTCATCAATCTGCTGGGCGGCGCGATGGCAATCAACTACGGCGAAAAGCCAAAGCCATAGCCGGATAGTCCCCACGTTTTCACCAATCTGCGGAAAAAAAGAGCCGGATTACTCCGGCTCTTTTGCCTTTCCAACCAAAAACGGTTGAACCGAAATCAGCGCTTGCGGCGCATCGCCACCAAACAGGCGAGGCCGCCGAGCGAAGCGAGGGCGATGGTCGCGGGTTCGGGAACTGCAGTCGCATTGAGTTGAATGTTATCAAGTCGGTTATTTCCAGCAGCAGCAGTGGCTCCACTAAATGTAAGTTTGAGGTAAGCAGTCGTTGCGTTGTCCAAGAAGCTCCCCAAACTAATGGTTTTAACCAGCCAAGTTGAAGTATTGTTGGCAGTGTTAGCACCCACAGATGTGTATGTAATTCCATCAGTGCTCCAAGCCCAAGATTGATTGTTGAAGCCTGTAGCAGTGCCTCGCGTGGCAAAACTTAATTGCAAACTCGAAAACCCAAGCGTGCTAAAACTGACGATCATAGATTTGCCGTTGGCCGTCAGATTAGCAAAAGAAATGGCCATTTGAGTTGGAGAAGCTGTGGTTACATCACTACCTGAAAAAGCATTATCTACAGCGGTTCCAGTAAATGATGTCCTTTCAGGGCTGGTGCCTTGGGGAGAGCCCAAGCCAAAGGCCGAGATGTCAATGGAGCCTGTTCCGGTAGTCGCAGCAATAGTGGCAGGTGTCGCGGTTGTAGTGGTGGTGACTGGTAAATTAAAAAAATCCCATGCGTCAATTAAATCTGCCTTGGTGGACTGAACGGTCGCAAGCGAGATAACCGCCGCGAGTGTTGAAACAATTAATTTGTTCATACAATAATTTTTTGTTGGTTTTAGGTCCGGGTTACTACTGCTCCTTAATTGTTATTAACTTAGTAAAACGATTTTTAAAAACAACAATAATCTTGATAAGAGTTCAGTCCGGAATGTTGTCTCTGAATAAGCAAAAAAATCACCCCGCGAGCGAAGGGATTGGCTACATCTGCTCCACCGTTTCGATGCCGAGCGTTTCCAAGCCCTGCTTCAAAACGCGCGCGGTCAGCTCGCACAAGGCCAGCCGTGAGGCGCGCGTCGCGGCATCGTCAGCCTTCAGCACGGGACAATTTTCGTAGAACCCCGTGAACTTGCCCGCCAGCTCAAACAGGTAATTGCACAGAAAATTCGGACGGTATTCTTCGGCGACCGCTTCGAGAGTCAGTCCAAAGTTGAGCAAGTGATTCGCCAGTGTGATTTCTTGCGGGGCGATTAAAACAATCGCGGATTGCGGATTGCGGATTACGGATTCGGTTTCTGATTTCCGGAAAATGCTTTTGATCCGTGCATAAGCATACAGCAGATACGGCGCTGTGTTGCCCTGCAGCGCGAGCATCTTGTCCCAACTGAAAATGTAATCGCTCTGCCGGTTCGGCAGCAGGTCGGCGTATTTCACCGCGCCCAGGCCGACGACGCGCGCGATTTCGCGGCGTTGCGCTTCGGTCAGTTCTGCGCTCTTTTCACAAACCGTCTGGTAGGCGCGTTCCACGGCTTCGTCAAGCAGGTCACCGAGTTTCACCGTATCGCCGGAACGCGTCTTGAAGGGCCGGCCATCGTCGCCCATGATTTTCCCAAAACCGACGTGAACCAGCCTGGTGGTTTTCGCCGCTTCCGGTTTCCAGCGGCCGACGATGAGAAACAATTTTTTGAAATGCCCGGATTGGCGGTCGTCCACGACATAGACGATTTCATTGGGCGACCAGGTCTTGAGCCGGTAATCCACGGTCGCAAGATCCGTGGTGGTGTAGTTGAAACCGCCGTCGCTCTTGCGCACGAGCGCGGGATCGGGAATCCATTCGCCATCGCGATTGACGAGAAAGGGATCCTCTTTGGGCGGCAGGGAGCCGTCGCTGAACACGCCGACCGCGCCTTCGCTCTCTCTCGCGATTTTTTTTGTGAGCAAATCAGCGACAACTTCACCGAGCCACGGATTGTAAAAACTTTCACCGAGCGCCTGGTCAAATTTCACACCCAGCCGCGAATAGATCGTGTCGAACTGGATTTGCGACAGCCGGATCATTTCCTTCCAGATGGAAATATTTTCCGCGTCGCCGGCCTGAAGCTTCACCAGTTCCGACTTGGCTTCTTCAAGTCGCGCGGGGTTGGCGTCACACTCGGCATTGATGACTTTGTAGAGGCGCTCCATCTCGGCGATGGGATCGCGGTCAAGGGTCTCGCGATTCAACATCTGTTTCCAGCCGAGCAAAAGCTTGCCGAACTGCGTGCCCCAGTCGCCGATGTGGTTGTCGCTGATGACGCGGTGGCCGAGCAGCCGCAGCGCGCGCTGGAGCGCGTCGCCGATGCCGGTGGAGCGGATGTGGCCGACGTGCATCGGCTTGGCGACGTTCGGCGAACTGAAATCGATGACGACCGTCTTCGGCGACGCGGACTTGGTGAAAAACAGATGTTCGCCGCGCGCGGCGGCTTCGAGCGTCTGCTCGAGCACGGAATTTTTCAGCCGGAAATTCAAGAAGCCCGCGCCGGCGATTTCCACCTTTTCACAGACGTCAGAGACGTCGAGCCGGGCGAGGGTGTCCGTGGCAAGCTGGCGCGGATTCAACTTGCGCACCTTGGCGAGCGACATGAGCGCGTTGGACTGGTAGTCACCAAATTTTGGATCGCACGGACGGACGAGCACGGTGGTAACATCGGCCTCCGGCAGCACCGCTCGGACGGCGGCTTGCAACTTCGACTCAATTTGTTGGTGTGGTAACACGGGGGAAATTTAACCATGGATGGGCACGGATGGACACGGATAAAATTTTGCCGGAAGCACCGGCGCGATGGAAACGCGGCCCGGACGATTACTTTTTCCCGTATTCCCGGATGACGGCGAGCATGGCCTCGGCGTCGGGGGATTTTTCAAGGGCTTCGCGGAAATCGGCCTTGTGGAGCAGTTTGGCGATGTTGGCGAGCGTGTGCAGATGTTTCTGAAACTGACCTTGCGGGACGAGAAAGAGCATGACGAGCTTCACCGGCTGGTTGTCGAGCGCGTCAAAATTGACGCCGCTGCGGGAGCGGCCGAGCGCGCCGACCACCTCGAAAATCAAATCCGTCGAGGCGTGCGGAATGCCGATGCCGAAGCCGATGCCCGTGGACATGGAGGTTTCGCGCTTCTTGACGGCGGCGGTCACGGCGTCGCGGTCGCCGGGCTGGATCTTGCCGGTGGCCACGAGATTGCCGATGAGTTCGTCAATCGCTTCCCAGCGGTTCGCTGCTTTCAGTTCGGGGACGATCTGCTCGCGTCCCAAGATGTCGGCCAAATCCATAGCTGATGTGAAGCATGAAGCGAAACGACCGGACAATTCAAGACTGAATTACTAACATATTTTGGCGACTTCACATCACGCGTTGCAACCAGTGGAAAATCATGCCCGTGCTTTCCAGCCACCAGCCGAGCGAATTCAGCAGGCCCACGCGCGCCGTCAGCAGCGGAATCCCGAACAGCAGCACGCCGACATTGCCGAGAAAGATGATCACGGCGGAAAACAAATAACCCTGGCTCGTGATGTCGGACTGCTGCGTCTGCAAAACGTGAAACGTCAGCGTAAGGTGAAACGCATACGCCGCGCCGACGCACAGATGAAACCACACCAGATAACCGTGCCAGTTCCAGATAAGATTGCCGAGCGCAAACCCGCCGACCACGATCACGACATACAGCGGGAAAAAATACGGCGCGAGCGCGATGACGAAATTCGTTTTGGAAATCACGACGTGACCGCCCTTGGCGCTGACTTTCATTTTTTTGACTTCACCGCCGAACAGCCAGGTCCAGAGCGCGTGCGTCAACTCGTGGCCGAAGACGTAAATCCACATTGGCTTCGGCAGCAGATAAAAGATCACGAGCCAGCACGCCGCGCCGCCGAGAATGGGGATCCACGTCGTGTCCGCGCCGCCGCAGGCGCGCAGGACTTTCAGCAAGGCCATGCCCGCACCGCCGCAAACGGGCAGCAGCAGGAGGGCGATGATGAATTTGATCCATTTCGGCACGCACGGAAGAATTCAGAATTCAGAATTCAGAAGCCAGCAGAAAGCGCCCTGGTCGGCCAGGGCAAACCCTTGCAAGGCGTGGGCGGACGGGCTGACTTGCCGCCAATCAGGCAGTGCTACCGCCGGTCCACCCAATCGCGGTTTCATTGCCAGCTGCGGCCGGCCGTTATTCGGCTTTCAATTTTTTTTCTTATACATCTGTTCCGGCGTGAGCAATTGCTTCTCGGTGGTCTTGAACGTCTCGCCTTGGCCATCGATGGAACGGAAGAAGCAGGAATTGTAACCCTCATGACACGCCGGGCCGTTTTGCTCGACCTGGATCAGCAGGGTGTCGCCGTCGCAATCGAACGCGATGTCTTTAACGGTCTGGGTGTTGCCGCTCTCCTCGCCCTTCATCCAGTATTTCTGGCGCGAGCGGCTCCAGAAATGCGTCTTGCCGGTGGCAACCGTGCTTTCGAGCGAGGCGCGGTTCATCCACGCCATCATCACCACGCGCCCCGTTTTCTGTTCCTGGATGATCGCGGGAATCAAACCGTTGGCGTCGAATTTCAATTTTTCGTAAAAGCTCATAGTCGGGCTATTTCATCACAAAGGCGGGAAGACACAAAGTTCAAATTGTCGCGGGAAACGCGGTCGCGACACTCCCTTTCACCAAAATGGCAGAAAGGGCTGGCAGCATAGGCCACGGGTTGGCTTTGATCCGTTGCCGGGAAGCCGATTATTCCGCGTCGCCGTCCAACTTGCCGCCGAACTTGCGTTCGAATTCCGCGATGCGCTTCAGCAAATCCGGCAGCCGCTGGAGGGCGATGACCTGGCGTTTGAATTGCCGGTCGGGCTGCGCGGGCGAGCCCAGCCAGGTGGTTTTGTCGGGGATATCCGTCATCACGCCGCACTGCGCGCCGACGACCGCTTGGTGGCCGATCTTCAAATGTCCGCCGATGCCGGCCTGACCGGCGAGCACGACGTAATTGCCCAGCTTGGAACTGCCCGCGATGCCGACTTGCGAGATGATGATGCAATGTTCGCCGATTTCCACGTTGTGCGCGATTTGCACGAGGTTGTCGATCTTGGTGCCTTTGCCGATGATCGTCGGGCCGAGGGCGCCGCGATCGATGGTCACATTGGCGCCGATCTCTACGTCGTCGCCGATGATGACATTGCCGATCTGCGGCACTTTACGATGGACGCCGCCGTCCAGCACATAGCCATAACCATCCGAGCCGATGGTCGTGCCGGCGTGGATGCGGATGCGCCGGCCGATTTCCGTGCGCGGATAAATCGTGACGTTCGGAAACAAAATCGTTTCGTCACCCAGCGTGGCATCGTCGCCGATAAAATTGCCCGCCTGCAAAACACAGTGTGCGCCGATCTTCACGCGTTCCCCCACGGTGCAATGCGGGCCGATGTGCGCGGTCGGATCCACCATCGCGCTGGCGGCGACCACCGACTGCGGGTGGATGCCGGCGGGTTTCGCCGGTTCGGGGAAGAACAGCGCGAGCGCTTTGGCAAACGCGATGCGGGCGTTCGGCACGCGGATAAGAATTTTCCTGGTCGAGCTGAACCGTTGGTCGGCGATGATGGCGGTGGCCGCGCTGGCCTCGGCGCGCGCAAAAAACTCCTCGTTCTCCGCGAAGGTGAGGTCGCCGGGCTTGGCCTGGTCGGCGGTGGCAAAGCCGGTCAGAACGGCGTTGCTGTCGCCGAAAGCTTCGCCCGAAAGTTGTTTCGCAATTTCTGCGGTGGTAAAAGGCATATTTGACTTGATCCGTGCGGCTCACTATAAAGGCGGGCGCAACCATTTCCAACCCCAACTTTTATGACCAAGACCTTGCGCGTCGGATTGATCGGCTACCGTTTCATGGGCCGCGCCCACTCGAACGCCTGGCGGCAGGCGCCCCGGTTCTTCAACCTCAAGGCCAAAGTCGAGCGGCACACGATCTGCGGACGCGACGCGGCGGGCGTGCAGGCGGCGCGGGCGCAGCTCGGCTGGGAGCACGCCACGACCGACTGGCGCGAAATCGTCGAGTCACCGCTGATTGACATCGTGGACATCGGCACGCCGACGTTTGCGCACGCGGAGATGGCCATCGCCGCCGCGCAAAACGGCAAGCACGTCCTGTGCGAAAAACCGCTCGGGCTGGATCTCAAGCAATGTGAAGCCATGTTTGCCGCCGTGAAAAAGGCGAAGGTCGTCCACATGGTCTGCCACAATTACCGGCGCATTCCGGCGATCGCGCTGGCGAAACGGATGCTGGCCGAGGGCGCGCTCGGGCGAATTTTTCATTTCCGCGCCCGTTACGCGCAGGACCGGCTGGCTGACGTGGAATTTCCGCTGGACTGGCGTCTGCAAAAGGAGACGAGCGGCAGCGGCGTTCACAGCGACATAAATTCCCACATCATTGACCTCGCGCGTTATCTTGTCGGCGAGTTCACGGAAGTTTGCGGTGTGGTGAACACATTTGTGCCTGAACGGCCGCTGGCGGAGTCGCTGGCCAAAGGCGTTCGCAAAATGGGGAAGGTAACCGCGCCGGATTCGGCGGTGTTCATCGGCCGGATGGAAAATGGTGTGCTGGCGAATTTGGAAGTCACGAAGTATGCCACAGGCCGCAGGAACCAGATCACGCTCGAAATCAATGGCAGCAAGGGCTCGCTCTATTTTGATTTCGAGGACATGAACAACTTGAAATATTACAACGGTGACGATCCAAAAGACCGGCAGGGTTTTCGCGATATCCTCGTAACGCAGCGCGACGGCGTCCAACCTTACGTGGGCAATTGGTGGCCGCCGGGACACGGCCTCGGCTATGAGCACACATTCGTCAATACCTTCGCCGACTTCGTGAATGCGTGCGTGGAGGGCAAGCCGGTGCATCCGACGTTCGAGGACGGCCTGAAAAACCAGCGCGTGCTGACGGCGGTCGAGGAATCTTCAGCCAAAGGCAAATGGGTGAAGCTGTGAAGCAGCGGCGGGCGTCCCCTCGCCTGCCATAGAACCGGTGCGTCCCGCCCGGCGGAAAAAACCGTTACTGACACGCAAGTCGTGGAGTAATTCGGAACGGCGAAAACTACGAGAGTTTCTTCCAGGCGGCGGGACGCCGCCCTCTGTGTCAGGCTGAACGCCCGACGCTACAGGCCGATGGGATGCCAGGCGGTTTTGAATTCCACCGTGTCGAGAATCCAATACGGGTCTTCCACTTTCGCGGTGAACCAGTCGGCGGCAGAAAGTTCGTGCTTCGCGTAACGCTTGAGATTGATGGCCGTGCCCGCTTGCAGCTTCGTGCTCAATTCGGTATCGCCCGCACCGTCCACGATGGCGTTTACGTCCATGTGACCGGCGATGTGCGGGATGAGTTCGGCGCGTTTGCCGGTCAGGATGTTCACCACGCCGCCGGGCAGATCGCTCGTAGCGAGAATCTCAGCAAAGGTCGCGGCGGGCAGCGGAAATTTCTCAGACGGAATCACAATCGCCACATTACCACTCAAGATCACCGGCGCGACCAGTGAGACGAGCGCGAGCAGCGACGGTTCGTCCGGCGCGAGAACGACCACCACGCCGGTCGGGTCGGGCGTGGTGAAATTGAAATGCGACGACGCCACCGGGTTCACGCTGCCGAACACCTGCGAGTATTTATCGGTCCAGCCCGCGTAATGCACGAGCCGGTCAATCGCAGCGGTGACTTCGCGCTTCGCTTTTGCGGCGTTGGCACCGGTGGACCGGGCGATTTCATGGACGAGTTCGCTGGCGCGGTTCTGCAGCATCTCGGCGGCGCGATACAGCACCTGCCCGCGATTGTAGGCGCTGGCCTTGCCCCAGCCGCCGGTGGCGGCGCGGGCGGCGACGACGGCATCGCGGAAATCCTTGCGCGAGGCGTGGGCGAAATTGTCGAGGTGCGTGCCGGCGGCCGACTTCGCGGGCAGATACCGTCCGCTCTCGCTGCGCGGAAATTTTCCGCCGATGAACAGCTTGTAGGTTTTTTTGACGTCGAGATGCGTGGTGCTCATGATGGTCAGGAGTGTGGCGGATTTAGCTTTTGCTGCCAGCCAAAAAGTTTCTTGGCCTTGATGACTTCAAAGATGGGCGCAGGGATGAGCTGGCTCAAGGCTTCGTCGCCGGCATGGATTTTGGCGAGGACTTCGCCGGAATAAATCTTCAGGGCGTCGGCGTTGTAGGGGGCGATGTTCTCGATGAATTTATTTTCCACCAGATGCGCGTAGAGGTGGCGCAGATGCGGCGGGACCTCCAGGTTTTCGATGGTGGTGAGTCTGCCGGTCTTTTTGTCGAGCGAGGGATAGACGTAGAGTTTCGCGCCGTTCTTGAAAAGTTGGCCGAGGGATTCCATGAGGCCGCCGGGCAGGTCGGTGTAGAATTTCTCGTCGAACACGTCGCGCAACCGCACGAGGCCGATGGGCAGGCCGATGGGCTTCTGCGTCTGGCGAGAGAGGTAGCTGACGAGGCGGTGGTAACGGAGAAAATTCGAGATCAGCACGGGCTTGCCCAGAGCCCCGAGCGTGTCCACGCGGTCGAGAAAATCCCGGTGATCAATCGCATCCCCGATCTGCAGCTGGCGCAGGGTCATCTCGAACATGACGACGGGCGGCTCGCCTTGCAGCGAGGATTCCTGGACGAACTGCTCCAGCGCCCGCTCGAGCATGTCGAGCATGGGATTGGTGAGCGGACGGAAGCTGCCGCGCTCGAGGAGGACGGGTTTTTTGTAGAGCAATTCGCTGGGAATGACGGACTCGCCGTCGGCGGTGAACATGGCGGCTTCGGTGAGCCATTGCTCGACGAGTTGCAACGCCATAAGGCGGTTGTCCACGCCGGTGAAGGCGGGGCCGGAAAATTTGATCATGTCCACTTCGACGCGCTGGCTGGTGAGGCCGTCGAGCAGCGTGCCAATCAAAGTGATCGGGTCGGCGTGTTGATAGAACGCGGCGTGGATGAGGTTGACGCCCAGAATGCCGACGGCCTCCTGCTGATGCGGGGTTTCCCAATCGAGCAGTCTCGCATGGATGATGATGGTGGACGGATCGCCGAGCGGGTGCGCCTGAAATTTGATGCCGAGCCAGCCCTGGCCCTCTTCCACGCCGGGCCGCGGACCCTGCTTGGTCGCCACGGTGTCGGCGAAGGCGAAGAAGGTGCATTTGTTGCCGCGCGTCTTTTCGAGGCGTTTGACGATCAGGTCAAATTCCAGATCCAGCATCGCCTGCAGCCGCTTGCGGCTGACGTAGCGTTCGGCCGGACCGTAGATCGCGTCGCTCACGGCCATGTCGTAGGCGGAAATGGTTTTGGCCACGGTGCCGGACGCTTTGCCGACGTGGAAGAACCAGCGGGCGACTTCCTGCCCCGCGCCGATCTCGGCGAAGGTCCCATATTTCTTGGCGTCAAGATTGATCTGCAACGCCTTCTGGCCGGTGTTTAATTTTTCCTTGTTCATATGATTCCGTCGCGCGTCACAATACAAAAAAACGGCGGCGTGTCCAATGCCGCGGTGTTTCGACTTTCCGCGCGGCTAATCCACGCTATAATGACCTCATGTATCGCACGCAGGATTTACACGTCAAAGAAATTGTCCGGCTCTCGACGCCCAACGCCCTGAAGGCGCTGGCGCCGACGACCGACGCCGCGAACGCCACCGTCGCCCGCAGCCGCGAACGGGTCATCCGCATCTTGCGGCAGGAAGACCCGCGCCTGCTCGTCGTCATTGGCCCGTGCTCGATCCACGACGAAAAATCAGCGCTCGAATACGCGACCAAATTGAACGCGCTGCGCCAGGAATTCGCCGACCGCATGGAAATCGTCATGCGCGTCTATTTTGAAAAACCGCGCACGACCATCGGCTGGAAGGGATTGATCAACGATCCGCACCTCGATGGTTCGCAGGACATCGAAACCGGTTTAAAAATCGCGCGGCGGCTGTTGCTGGAAATCACCGGCATGGGCCTGCCGGCGGCAACGGAATTTCTCGACCCGATCGTGCCACAATACATCGCCGATCTCGTCACCTGGGCGGCCATCGGCGCGCGCACGACGGAATCGCAGACGCATCGTGAGATGGCGAGCGGCCTGTCCATGCCCGTCGGCCTGAAGAACGGCACCGATGGCAGCCTGCAGATCGCCATTGACGCGATGGGCGCGACGCGCCACCCGCACAGTTTTCTGGGCATCGACCAGGACGGCGCGACGGCCATTGTGCGCACGGCGGGCAATCCGCACGCGCATGTCGTGCTGCGCGGCGGGCGCGCGAAGACGAATTACGACGCGGAGAGCATCCGCGCGGCGGAGGCGCAATTGCTCGCCGAAAAACTGCCGCCGGTGCTGATGGTGGATTGCAGCCACGCGAATTCCGAAAAGAAATTCGCGAAGCAGGAAGACGTCTGGCGCAGCGTGATCCAGCAGCGCGTCGAAGGCACCAAGTCGCTCATCGGCATGATGGTGGAAAGCCACTTGAACGAGGGCAACCAGCCCATGGCGAAAAGTCCGGACGAGCTGCGTTACGGCGTGTCCATCACCGACTCGTGCATCGGCTGGGAAACGACGGAGCGGATGCTGCGC
>TBL_comb47_HYPODRAFT_10003129_pt1 | contig 19890 bp, 13 predicted proteins | sample TroBogypolimnion_40_FD_10682 | JGI IMG/M metagenome (IMG submission 10682) | reverse complement strand
AAGGAATAGTAACTGGTTCAACAGTTGTGAATACAGGTGTCTCCTTTTTTACTTGTATTTTTGCCTGTTCAAGCTGCTTTGACAATTCCTGAAAAACATTTAATGCAATGTCATTGCGTGTTTGGGCACGCGCAACTTCAATTTGCGATAATTCACTTGTAACATTTTTGTTTCGATCGGTAATTATAGCCAGATTAACCTGGGCTTTCTCAAATTCAGATTTATTCTCATTGTATCTTTCCTGAATAAAATCCAGATCTGCTTTAACCTTTTCAATTTTAAATTTGGTAATATAATCCTGTAACAAAGTCTGTGCTTTTGAAGCTAATTGTGCTGCTGCTAAAGGTTCAGGCATTTTCACAGTCAATGTAATATAACCCTCTTTGACATTCAGATCGAGAGTTACCAGATCGTCAAGTAGTAATTTAACAAGATACTGATCCTCACTAAGCTTAATAATTGGATTTGAAGGTTCATTTAAATAAACCAAATCTTTGGGTTTTCCTTTAATCGCTTTAATGATTGTTTTAACGATTAACCCCGGAAGACCAATCGTATATTTTGACAAGATACTAAGCCCCGAAGATCGTTTGTTCCTTGTATATTCTATGAAACTCGTTGGGGTGGTATAATCCTGAAAGTTTAACGGCGTGTTCATTAACTCAAGTTGAAAGGGGACGCTTCCAACAATTTGTGGATAAACAATTGGTGAAAGTTCATTTCCAGAGTTAATATTTATGTCAATACCCGCCAAGGCCGCCAACCCTCCAAGGCCACTCATACCTCCCAATTTTGATTGGGCATCACCGCTATCTTGCTGAGGTACGATTACTACAGAAACTGTATATTCCATAGGCGAAAGTGCAGCGATGACCATTCCGATCATTGCAGAGCAAAGAACGAAAACCAATATTATTTTTCGTCCGGCCCAGATTGTTTTGATCAGTTCAATGAGATCAATTTCATGATCGGCATTTGAAGCTGGTTTTATTGTTGATTGATTCTTAATCATCGACGTGATTTATTTAACTTATTAGGTATTCTTTAGAAGATTCATTCGGATAACTTTGAATAGGCAATCTGACATTTTCTTTCACCGCTTTATTACTACAACTTTGAAAGTTGTGTAATCAATAAATAAAGTGTTAATGACGAAGTAATTGCTGCAGATGTTTTACCGATCATAGAATCCCAATCATATTTTTTATTGTCAGATTTTTCTTTAGGAGGTTTCATCTGTAAAGTGATTATAGAACCGGGTCTTACAGTCGGATAATGTCTGAGGAAAATCAAATATCGTTTTGTTGAAATCATCTGATCGTTGGCATAAGTAACAGTGACACTATTATGGTTTGCTTTTTTCATGAAGCCTCCTGCAAAATTGCGTATATACCAGGCAGCTGATCTTCGTCCCTGAAAAACCACATTTTTAAATGAACCTCCTTCACTATTTACAGAATATTGAGCTATACGTGTTCCCATATCACGAATACTTACAGTGTTTTCGATGCGGTTGATATTAATAACATCCCCTTCAAAAAGAATTGGATCGTACTTAATATTCCCGGATTTGCTTAACGTCTTATCCATTTCAAAACTAATGTTGCCTCTTTTCTTATAAGTTCTGAATAGACTACTTCCAAAGAGATCAGCATCATGAAGAAGACCTCCAGCTTTTCTAATAATTTCACTCAGATTAGTTTGTTTTGATTCCAAGGCATAAACACCTGGATATGCCACTTCACCATTAAGTTCAATTGTCCTACCCAGCGTAAATTCAGGGGTCAGGCGTACAACTATTTGATCATAAGGGTGAATAGAGAAATTTTTTGGGCTAACGACCTGGTAGGATGAATCGACCTGAACCGTGATCATCTCTAATCGGGATTTTTCTGTTGGGGAAAGGAGAGTACGGAAAACTTCAATCCTGTTAAATGCAGCACCAATCTTAAAACCTCCTGAAGTTGTTAACACATCCCGAATTGTGAGAGAAGGGTCAAAAGTAAATTTTTGAGAATTTTTTACAGCTCCATAAACGTTTACTTCACCCACATTTGTGTAAGTTGAATTATCATATACAATAAGTTGGTCTCCAGCTTGCATATTGATTTTATCAGCCTGCTCCAATTTTACTCTAATATACTGTACTTCAGAGAAATTAAGCATATTCTTCCTAAAGATATAGGCTACCGGATATGCACTGTTTTTAACACCACCTGCCAAATCAAGGGCTTGTTGTACGGTAATCCGATCATTAAGGGACAATTTTTTCTGTATTGGGTTCCTTACATGTCCAATCACATCTATCTTTTCTATATCCCGGTATTCAGAGAGATCCAAAATCCTTATTGAATCCCTTGGCTGAAGAGTGAATTGCTTAACCGAATTTTTGTCTGGAAAAGGGACTTGAATTAATTCTTCCGTTAAATCGGGTCTTAACCGTTCAATAAAAAGAAAGTCAGTTTTTGCCTGGTAATTTGGTTTGGCTTTTTCAAGCAATTTTTCAAGAGTCGGATTAGCCGCTAAATCGTAACGGCCAGGGTAATAAACGCTACCCATTACATTAACATATTGATCCATAGGTTTACCTATTGTCTTGACCCGAATCACGTCTCCATTCATTAGTGGAACCTTGATCTTTTCGGATTTAATATCTTCCAAATTCCATTCAAAAAGTCGTTCTTCACCGTTAATATACCTTTGTACCTGGATAAAATCTGGAAAAACATCCTTTTTTACCCCTCCAGCAAAATGAATCAGGTCGAGCATTGTTTCACCAGGAAGCATTTCATAGAGCATTGGCCGGTTTACAGCTCCTTCTATTTCCACTAAAGTTTTAATAACAGGAACAAATAAAATATCATTATTTTGAAGATCAAGCTTAAATTGTGTCGCAGGATCATTCATAAATGTATATAAGTCAATATTTTTCCGCGAATTCGCCCTAATTAGTTGGATGTTTCTTACGGAACCAATTTCGGTCGGACCACCTGCTACCGATAATGCATTGAAAGCTGAATTCAGGGCTGAAAGATTGAATCCTCCAGTAATTTTAGTTTCACCAAATACATTGATCATGATCGTTCTGGCTGTAACAATTGTTACTGCAAACTGATCTGGTTTAAAAGTGTAAGCGGTTGATAATCTCTCTCTAATCAGGCTCCTTGCCTGAGACAAGGTTAGTCCCTTAACAAAAATTTTAGCCAGATCCGTTGGTTGAATTGATCCGTCAGGTGCTATTTTCTGTTGAATATCTGTTTGAGAAGCACCAAAGATGGTTATTCTAATTTCATCCCCGTCACCAAGAATATATGTTTCAGGTGCTTGTGCTCCATCAGTAGTTCGGAAGGCATCCAGAGAGCGATCCGTAAAAAGGGAGTGTCCATAGATATACCGCGATGCACCTTTCTTGGAATCTGACTGAACCACTCTTTGTGCTGCCTCAGCTACAGCCTCTTGCTTTGTAGTGATGGGTTCAACTAGCGGTAGGTTTAACGGATTCGATGTGTGTAAACTATTATTAATCACTTTTCCTAATGAATCAGGATGCACATTGATATTTGAAGCCGCACGTTTTTCTGCCTGAAGTTCGTCCAAAACAGTCGTTATTTTATCCTTGTATTGTGGCAGGTCGGCAATTGGAATGTTTGTAACATCAATGCCCTTTTGCAATAACCTGGTCCTTACTTCATCCTCAGTTAAGCCGCGTTTTTGCAATTCAGAGGTTACCTGCGCCATTATTGCTGGCGAAACAGTCTGAGAATAAGCAATTACAGGAAAAATACATAGTAACAACGCAAAAAAAGCCAGAATTGAAATTGAACGCATTTTGATAAAATGTGATTTCATACGAATAGTATTTTGGAAACTTAATAACAAATAATCTTTTTATAGCTTCGCCCCTTCACTCCCAATTGAATATTTGTCCCGATTCAATTAAAAGCAAAAAAACTTCATGTTTTCAATTTGGCAAAATTAACCAATTATGGCTAAATACATCAAACTTTTTATCAATACAACCAGGACATTATGATTTTTAGTAAAAATATTGTTTGTAATTGATTAATATAAATGGGAATAGGCGGTTTTAGTACTAAGAAAATACAATTTCAGAATTATTAAGCAGAAACGCTATTTTTTGTAATTTTGTGCCTCACAAAATAGTTATTGCAATGTTGACGCGAATCAAAGAGTTACAACAGGAGATCGAAGAGATAGTTGCCCGGTCAGTAGAGGAGGCAGAAGAGCTTCGAATCAAATACCTGAGCAAGAAGGGCGAAATTTCAAAATTATTTGATGAGTTCCGGAATGTACCCACAGAAAAGAAAAAGGAGATCGGCCAGGCTGTTAATACATTGAAAGATTTTGCATTGGAGAAGATCAACTTACTTAAGGAGGGATTACAGGAACAGAAATCAAGTGGTTCCGGCGTTGACCTTACCCTTCCTGGTGAGCCTATGAAACTTGGGACTCGCCACCCCATCTCTATTGTAAAAAATGAAATACTCGATATTTTCAAAAGGTTAGGGTTTGTCGTTTCCGAAGGACCTGAAATAGAAGATGATTGGCATGTGTTTAGTGCCCTGAATTTCCCTGAAGAGCATCCTGCCCGTGATATGCAGGATACATTCTTTATTCAGCGCAACCCCGATATCCTGTTGAGGACACATACTTCTTCTGTACAAGTCCATGATATGGAAACCATGAAGCCACCGATCAGGACAGTCACTCCGGGGCGGGTTTTCCGGAATGAGGCGATCTCCTATCGGGCCCATTGTATGTTCCATCAGATCGAAGGTTTATATATTGACGAAAATGTTTCGTTTGCCGATTTGAAACAAACGCTGCTTTATTACGCAAAAGAATTATTTGGCGAGAACGCCGATATTAGGATGCGCCCTTCTTATTTTCCGTTTACTGAGCCCTCGGCTGAAGTCGATGTCTCCTGCTCAATTTGCGGTGGAAAAGGGTGCAATGTTTGTAAATACACAGGTTGGCTCGAAATTTTAGGTTGTGGCATGGTCGATCCCAATGTTCTTGAAGCCTCAGGTATTGACAGCAAAAAATATACAGGTTTTGCATTTGGGATGGGTATCGAAAGGATTGCGATGTTGAAGTTCGGAGTAAACGATTTGCGCCTCTATTTCGAGAACGATGTCCGGTTCCTGCAACAGTTTGAATCGGCCAATTAGATAACAATCAATTAGATACAAAATATGAAGATCTTAAAGCCGTTTCTTTTATTAATGGGGGCTTTGATCTTCGTTTCAGAAGGTTTGTCCCAAAATCAACAGTGGGTGGTTTCTTCGCCTGATAAAAAGATCAACTTCAAGGTTTTTGAGAAATCAGGCCGTCTGTTTTATCAGGTTGGTTATCCGGATTCTTTGATCATAGGAGAATCACCCTTGGGGATCGCACGGACAGATGAACAATTCATCGAAAAATTATCCCTGATTGCAATTTCAAAACCTCGTCATATCTCAGAAAATTATGTGCTGCAGGTTGGCAAGCAACTGAAATGCAACTATCAGGCTTACGAACTCATCCTTTCTTTTGAAAATGACCATAAAGCAAAAGTTGATCTGCTATTACGTGCAAGCAACGATGGGATCGCATTCCGATACCGTTTTCCGGAAAGAACCACGGGGAGTTATGAGATCAACAAAGAAATTTCTGGTTTTAACATGTCCAAAAGTGTTAAAGCATGGATTCAACCTTATGACAGTATTACAAGATATTCACCGGCTTATGAACGTTATTACACAAACGGATCGCCTGTAGGGGAGAGTTCACCTGAAAACGGGGGGTGGTGTTTCGGTGCACTGTTCCAGGCTTCCATTGGATGGACTTTATTGACCGAGTCAGATCTTGATGGGACTTTCTGTGGCTCGAGGCTCCATCAAAATGCTTATAGCGGTGTATATTCGATCCGGTATCCCGATTATACCGAAGCGATGAAAATCGGGAATAACAATCCCGAAAGTAAAAGTTTACCATGGATGACACCTTGGCGAGTCGCGATTATTGGTAAAGATGCAGCCTCAATCGCTACATCCACAATTGTAAATGGCCTTAGCGAAGCCTCAAAAGTAACCGATGTTTCGTGGATCAAACCTGGTTTAGCCTATTGGAGCTGGTGGTCAGACCCTGCAAGTCCGAGGGTATATAAAAGTATGCTCACCTACATCGATCATGCGGCAAAGTGGGGTATCCCTTATTTTCTTGTTGACGCCAACTGGACGAATATGGAAGGTGGAAATATTGAGCAATTAATCGCTTATGCCAAGCAAAAAGAGATCGGTATCTGGATGTGGTACAATTCTGGTGGCCCACACAATACTGTTTTGGAAGTCCCTCGTAACAGGATGTGGGATTCGTATCAACGAAGAGCTGAATTTGCGAAACTAAGAGAATGGGGGGTCAAAGGGGTGAAAGTCGATTTCTTTCAAAGTGATAAACAGTTTATCATTCAGCAATATATGGATATTTTACTGGATGCTGCCGACTTTCAGGTGATGGTCAGTTTTCATGGTTGTACCCTTCCACGTGGATGGCAACGCACCTGGCCCAATTTGATTTCGATGGAAGCCATCGCCGGTGAGGAGTGTTATATGTTCCGCGATTCCTATCCGGAAGCCGCTGTCTGGCACAATACGATCCTGCCATTTACCAGAAATGCGCTTGGTTCAATGGATTACACCCCCTTTGGATTAACTGAAAAAATCAACAAACACCTCACAAGTTACTCCTATGAGCTTGCATTGACTGTTGTATTTGAATCTGGCATTGTCCACCTGATCGATTTTCCTGAGGTTTATAATAAATTGCCTGTTTATGTTCAAAGCTATGTCAGACAATTGCCTACTGTTTGGGACGAGACGAAGGTGGTTTACGGTTATCCCGGAAGGGATGTGGTGATGGCCAGGCGTTCAGGCAATCAATGGTTTTTAGGGGGGATCAATGGAGAGAAAAAAAACAAGGAAATTGTCCTGACCCTTGATTTCCTGAAAGCTGGCAGAACCTATCCGGCGAAATTGATCGCAGATGGAGATGATAATAAGTCATTCAATTATAAAGAAATACAGGTTAAGAAAGGCGATAGGTTACAGGTAAAGATGTTGTCGTGCGGAGGATTTTCCATTGTAATCAATTGAAATCGGAATATAGAAATCATTTATGTCCGCTTTATTTAATACGTAACTTGTAAGGCATTTAATATGAAGTTTTTACGATGCTGTCGCCCCACGTGGCTCTTTTTTAACTTTTTAGGGATACTATAAAGATTTAGCTGCCCTGCAGCTTTTATTTCCTAAAGAGTACATGCAACAACAGTATTTTCAGAAACTTAACTTTCAGCAGAAGTACTTGACGCAACATCACTTCAGCAAAGTAGTTACGAAATGTTTGTAGATCAAGGCATCCCAATTTTTTATAACAACGATGTTGCGAAACATAAATGCAATTCCAGGCTATAGTATGACACAATCAGTAATAGAATAAAAAAAACGCCCTGATCAGGAGGCCAGGGCGTTTTGTATTCAGGTTACTATTTCAACAATATTACGATTGTATTTCAAACCAATTTCGATATCCTACATCAATTTCCAGCCTGCGCGATATTCGTAGTGCATTTTCTTTGTTGCGGCACCATCAACGTCATCGACAAATGTTTCTGTTGCCGGATCCCATTTGATCGTCCTCTTCAGATCACAGGCAATGTTTCCCAAGGTACAGACACAACAACTGCTGTGGCCAATTTCAACAGGGACCATCGGGTCTTTACGGCTTTTTACCGATTCGATAAAATTGACCTGATGCGGAATCCTTGTTTCATACGGGCCTTCGATTTTTGGCTGTTCGGGCGCATTGAACTTAGGATCGGAAGCGTTAAAATAACCACGTGAAACTTCGATCCAGCCCCCTTCGCCAATAAATTTGACACCCTTTGTTTTCTTTTCGTCAAATGGTTCGGAAGTCATTACTACACCGTTTGCATATTTCCAGGAAATATATTCGGTACCATCGCCAATCGGGGAAATTTCGACAGGGCCGTTTTTGTCCATACCAAGACCCCACTGTGCAATGTCGAACATATGGGCGCCCCAGTCGGTCGTGAAACCGCCACCCATCTCCTTGTACCAACGCCATCCACCCCAGATCTCTTCATCCTTAGGTGGATCGAGTGAAATGATTGGATTGAGTTCCTTGTTATAATGGATGTTGCCAGGAAGCGATCCCAACCAAAGGTCCCAGTTCAAATCAGCCGGAAGGGTTTCTTCAGGCAGATCGTATGGCTTGGGTGGTGCACCAACATAAGCTTTTACATTTGTGATTTTACCAAGGGCACCTGTCTGGACCAATTTTACGGCATGTTGGAACAATGCATCCGAACGCTGCTGGCTGCCAAGACCAAAAATCCTTCCGGTCTCGCGCACAACTTTTTTCAACTCCTGACCTTCCTTGATCGTAAAGGTCATGGGTTTTTCGAGGTAAACATCCTTGCCGGCTTTCAGTGCAGCGATGGCAACCCTTGCATGAGAATGGTCAGGTATTGCGATAACCACTGCATTGATGTCGTCCCTTTTCAACAGCTCTTCAAACTTTTCGTAGGTTTGGATTTTGACCTCTTTACCAGCTTTTACATAGAAATCGGTCACCCTTTTCTCGAAACGTTTGCGCTTGATGCCATAAACATCACAACCCGCAACTGCTTTTACTCCGGGAATTTGGAGGAAACCGCTCAATAAAAACATAGCCTGACGGCCCAATCCGATAAAACCCAATTTGAGGTCGGTATCGACTACCGGCTGTGAGCATCCGGCCAATCCTGGTAAAACTGCGAGGCCAGCCATTCCAACTGCCGATGCTTCAAGGAACTGGCGCCTTGACCATCCTTTTTTCTTTTCTTTCATGCTTTTAGTTTTTTTGTTATTAAATCATATAATCAATCCTGAAACATCAGGAATACCTATTTTAACGATAAGGTATTGGATATAATCCTCGCCCATGCCTTTTTAAAAAGCCGTACAATATTAAAAACAATTTTGATCGGATGCAAAAATTGGATAAAAAATTATATTATATTGATATTCAATTAAATAATTGGTTTTGCAAATACTGGACTTTGTTTTATGTAAGGACACCTGACCTTGCAGGTTTTTTTACTTGTCTTGGTATTATTTCACTATACATGAACTGGAAAAACAAGCAAACAACGCAGTTATCGAAATACTTCATCGTGTTGTATATGAGAATATTGACTAAATATACCAACCACCTTCCCCCTTTAGCATACGGAAGAGTAAGTGCCAATACCGAAATTTGAAAATTCGTGAAGAGTTTCAAAATTCGCCGTTTCAAAATTCAGGAAAAATGAAAAGTTACTTTCGGGCTTGACCTAAAGTCTGCAAGAGGGAGCGAGACAAATATAGATTGGGGGAGGGTAACAAATGACTTTCACTATTTGTCTTTCCCGATATTCGTGTCCAGAAATTTGCCCAATGATTTCACCTCGTAACGATCAGTATATTCGATCATATAGAGTGTTTGGTTAAGATAGCCTCCTAATTGGGAAACTTTCTGGAAATTGTAATCGGCCTGCAGCAACTCAATTCCGTTTATTTGTTCCGATCTGCTGAAGTTCTTTCCATACTTTCCAAGAGATTCAAGGAAGTGTAAAGCAATATCATAACCTTGGAAACTGTATTGTGTTGGTTCACTGCTAAATGTATTTCTGTATCGTTCAACAAAGGTAATCACCTTGGGATTTGTATAATCGATAAAATAGGGAGCCAGGTAATGTAACCTTAAGTTGTGAAGATACTCCACATCAATACTTTGCATTTTAGTATATTCCTGAAGTCCGATCAGGGTAATCTCATATGTTTTGGCTAGAGTATTTAGCCGGTTCATCGCCACACTGACGTTTGCTTCCTGCCCCTCTGTAAGGATAATTACATTCTCCTTATCTGTCTTCAGCATCTTTTCCAAACCACCAGATTCTTCACTCCATATATTGCAACGCCTGATCTTGCTATTTCCGGCTATGTGGTTAAGCCGTTCGATGATCAATTTTTCATCACCGGAATTTGATCCGTTATTGAGCAGGATCAGGTTCTGGTCTGCAAATTTTTCAGTAATATAGTCGGCAGTCCGGCTAAGCCGTAAATTCTTTAAAGGATTAATCTGGTAATAATCGGGAGTAGTTGAAACAAAACGATTGTCTGACGAAAGGGGTGATACCATAGGGATATGGTTCTTGGCACTCAGTTCAGTAACAAACTTTTGATTTTCAGGATAAACAGGGCCTATGATCAGGTCAAAAGACAAAAATTCAGGTTTTTTAATGAGTTTTTCAATGACATTGTTTTCCTGATAAGTATCGTAAACAAATAGTTTAACTTTCATTCCGGCTTCCATAGCCTTTTCAGTTGCAAGCAGTACCCCTGAATAAAACTCCAGGAATCCGGCTGTCCGCTGCGCGATCTTAAAGGTATCGCTCAGATTCTGGCAAAAAGGGAGGAAAAGACCAACATTATAGGTTTTGGAGGAACTTAATAGGGTGAAAGATGGTGATTGATATAAGGCCTTCTCCTGCGATTTTTCAGGAACATTTGAAAGAGGTTCCGGCTTTCCAGTTTCGACTGTATCTGTAACACCTGATTTTTTTACAGGAATATTTATGGTCATTCCGATATTCAACCCCTCCTTTAGTGATGGATTCAGCTTCTCCAACTCGACTTTTGGTATTCCGAAACGTTTTTCAAGTTGAAAATAATTATCTCCGTTTACGATACGATAAGCGATTGTTTCCTGATCATTGACTTGTTGTTGCACCAATGCCGGTGCCGAAGGAACATCGGGTATGATTATAACAGTCCCTTTAACGAGTTCTCCGGTATGTCCTGGATTTAATTTGAGGATGGCTTCCTGGGTTGTGTTGTATTTCTTTGCGATTGAAAAGAGGGTCTCTTTGCGCCCGACTGAATATTTGATTGTATTTTGATTCTGAGGAATGTTTGTGGCATCTGGTTTTGAATCCTCATGTGACAACCCAGATTTGGGTATTTTTAACACATCACCCTCTTTAATGCCTTCTTTTGAATTGGGATTGTATTGATAAATATCTTCAATCGTCACATTGTGTTTTTTAGCAATGGAGAAAACAGTCTCCCTTTTCCACACATAATGATAACTGAAAAGACCATCCTCCTTGTCGTCTTTTTGCAATCCGTTTTGTCCCTTCACCTGACTTTCCGATTCATGTAACGGGATTTTTACGATCTGTCCCGAATTTAGTTTTTCCATGATTTCGGGGTTTGCACTTTTAAGCTCTTCAGGGGTGATTCCATATTTTCTGGCAATCGAAAATGGGGAGTCACCGCTGACAGCCCGATAAAGTGTATATTTTTTACCATTGATCACCACCTTTTCATCGCCTGTTTTGGTCTGGGCTGTCAATGAAAAAGTCAGCGTTAAAATCAGAATAATCGTATAAAATGCAGATGTTAAACGAATTGGCATTGGATTTGGGGACATATTCAGCACTTTTTATTTCAAAACAAAATAACGATAAAAAATTGAGCAGCTACATCAAGTTTTCAACAAAAAGACCAGCTTTGATGAAAAAGCTGGTCTTTTATGATTTGTCAGGATTCCATTATTTATATTCCGCAAAGTTCCGCATAAACTGGACCCTTTCGAATTCGGCAAGATTGGTCGAATTGTCCATACTAAGTTTGCCCCTGAAATCAGATATCGATTCATACCCTTTTTCCTGCATCCATTTCTCAATATGCTTGACCATATTTGTAATAATCTCAAAACCTTCATGATAGAGCGCAGATACGACCTGAACCGTTGTGGCGCCAACAAGCAACATTTTTATAGCCGTCTGCCAGTCATGAATACCGGTCGAAGCGGAAAGATCGCTGTTGACGCGATTGGCCATCATCCCTATCCAACGAAGGGTCATTTTATAGTCTGAGTCATGGCTTAATACATCGGTAGTCACAATTTTCTGATGATTAATGTCAACATCGGGACTATAAAATTTATTGAATAGGACGATCCCTTTAGCTTCCGAAAACGAAAGGTCCCTGATCACCCCGCCGAGATTGGAAAAATAGGAACTGATTTTCAGGGATACCGGGATTTTTATTTTTGACGAGACCCGCGAAACAATATCAAAATAGATGCTCTCGTTATCCTGGCAGGACTGTGACAAGTTGGTTGGCAGAATAAACATATTCAGTTCCAATGCATCTGCGCCGGCATCTTCAACTTTCTTTGCAAAAAAGCCCCATTCCTGGGTTGTAACGCAATTAATACTGGCAATTACAGGAATCGATAACTCTTTTTTAGCCTCTTTAATCAGATTGAGGTATCGTTTCAGGTTATCTTTTTTGATTTCATAATCGTAATAATCGAGAAATTCGAGGTTATTGTCCATCGGACCGAGTTTACTGAATTCATGAGCAAATTCGAGGTAAATCTCTTCTTCGAATATTGATTTCAGGACGACAGCTCCTGCACCCGCAGCTTCTATGGCTTTGAGGTTTTCGATAGAATTGGTCAGGCCACAACTACCCGCGATCACAGGGTTTTTTAGATCGAGGCCCAAATATTTGACATTCAGATTAGTCATCTTCAAATTTATTGAGTTAATTAATCGATGGATTGATGTAAAAAGTTGTTCATATTTTCGGCTGCCCTCCGGCCATCGCCCATCGCCAGGATTACCGTTGCACCGCCACGGACGATGTCACCACCGGCAAACATTTCTGATATAGACGATTGCATTTTTTCTTCATCGACCACTATTGTTCCCCATCTTGTCACTTTAAGGTTTGGAAGACAGGAAGGTACAAGAGGATTCGGGGATACACCAACAGCGACAACGACAAGATCAACATCTAGTTCAAATTCAGAACCTTCAATCGGCATAGGACGTCGGCGCCCTGATGCATCCGGTTCACCAAGCCCCATCCGGTTTAATTTCATCCCTTTAACACGTCCTTTTGCATCGGCATAATATTCAAGAGGGTTGCACAACATCATAAATTCGACACCCTCTTCTTTGGCATGTTTTACCTCCTCGATACGTGCAGGCATCTCCTCTTCTGAACGTCGATAAATAATCATTGCGCGGTCGGCACCCAATCGCAAAGCTGTCCTTACAGAATCCATGGCTGTGTTTCCACCACCGATAACAGCAACATTTTTTCCCTTTAAAACAGGTGTATCCTTACTTTCTGTCGCTGCACCCATCAGGTTCACCCGGGTCAGGTATTCGTTGGAGGATAGGATACCATTGCTATTTTCTCCTGGAATGTCCATAAAACGGGGAAGCCCAGCTCCACTGCCAATAAAGAATCCTTTATAACCCTCTTCACGCAGGTCATCAAAAGAGGATGTCCTACCAACAATATAATTGGTTTCAAATTTCACACCCATCTTTTTAAGGTTGTCCAATTCAAAATCGACAATCGAATTGGGAAGGCGGAATTCGGGGATCCCATATTTTAAGACACCACCGATTTCGTGCAAGGCTTCGAATACTGTTACATCGTAACCATATTTAACCATATCACCTGCAAATGAAAGTGCTGCTGGTCCTGAACCAACCGTTGCAACTTTTATTCCATTGGGTTCTGCTGTTTCAGGGATATTGCTGGTACCTGAATTGCGTTCAAAATCTGCAGCAAACCGTTCCAGATGTCCGATAGCGACTGAGTTTTTGCTCATTTTATCGACATAGAAACACTTTGCCTCACACTGTTTTTCCTGAGGGCAAACCCGCCCGCAAACTGCAGGTAAAGCATTGGTCTCTTTCAAGGTGGCAGCTGCTTTGAGTATATCTCCCTTTTCGATGTATTTTACAAATTTGGGGATATTGATGCTTACCGGGCATCCTTCAATACATGTGGGATTTGCACAATCCATACAACGCGTGGCTTCTTTCTGTGCTTGTTCAAGCTGGAGACCCATGTTTACTTCGCGATCCTGGTATTTCACCCTGATTTCGGGTGCCAATTCTGGCATATGGACCCTTTCGATTAATGCCCTGTCTTTATTTTTTGTCTTGGAACGCAATTCTGCCCTCCACTCCTGGTTTCTTTCCTCTTTGAGGTATTCGGGGTTTAATGACATTTCCCTTTAAATTAAAGCTTTAATAAATAACGTTCGTTTGCTTGTTTCTCTTCCTGGGAATAGCCACCCAGCCTCATCAGCATTTCATCAAAATCAACCTGATGTGCATCGAATTCAGGGCCATCTACGCAAGTAAAGCGGGTTTTACCTCCGACCGAAACACGACATGCACCACACATTCCAGTCCCATCTACCATGATTGAGTTGAGACTTGCCTGAGTTGGAATGGCATATTTTTTTGTGAGCAAGGAAGCAAATTTCATCATGATTGCCGGGCCGATGACAATACATTCGTCCACTTTTTCGCGTTGGATGATCTCTTCCATTCCTAAGGTTACCAATCCTTTCCTGCCATACGAACCGTCATCGGTCATTACAATAACTTCATCCGACCATTTACGCATCTCATCCTCAAGGATGATCAGGTCCTTATTCCTCGCCGCGATAACTGTAATTACACGGTTACCTGCCTGCTTAAAAGCTTCAACAATGGGTAAAAGAGGGGCTACTCCAACGCCGCCACCAGCTGCCAGAACGGTTCCGATTTTTGAAATGTGGGTTGGTTTTCCAAGTGGGCCAACCATGTCTGTAATCGAATCGCCGACCTCAAGGGCTACTAATTTTGATGAACTGACACCCATAATCTGTACAACCAGTGTAATCGTTCCTTTAACAGGATCAGCACCTGCAATGGTAAGGGGGAACCGTTCCCCATCTTCACCAACACGCAAAATGACGAAGTTGCCCGGCTTTCTCGATTTGGCAATCAGCGGATTTTCGACAACCAGCTTGACAACCTTGTCTGAAAAATACTCTTTCTCGATGATCTTATTCATGAAAAGGGAAATTATATTATTGAAATTTAATAATTAACATCTTGAATAAATGGTAATTGTAAAAAAAATCAGTCCGATGACCGATTTTTTTTAAGAAATCGTTACCCGCCTTTTTCTGAGGGGCAAAATTGCGAAAATTTATGCATTTGAAGACAAATATCGGAAGGTAAATTAGGTCGAAATTGTTTTAACTGTTGTTAACAGGCTAATTTAGAACGAAAATTCATAATATTGGCTATTTTTAGATTCTTTAATCAAAGAGTCCAAAGCAATATATAATGTGATTTACATGTAGTGTCAATTATAAATAACAGATTAATAAATAGTTAGATATGGATATATCGAACCGGCAAAACAGAAAATCCCGCGAAGGGGTTGTTTATTCAACAGCTGACAATTTCGAGTACAGTTTTCAGCCAACAGATGGAGACCCGGAAACGCTGAAGCCTTCGCAGCAAAACCTTCGGGTGATGTTGGACAAAAAACAGCGGGCAGGTAAAAAGGTCACTTTGGTCACAGGGTTTATTGGAACAGAAGACGACCTTAAAGAGTTGGGGAAGAAAATCAAAACGAAGTGTGGGGTTGGTGGTACGGTCAAAGATGGCGAGATCATGATCCAGGGCGATTTCCGCGACCGCGTGATGGAGTTGTTGATGGCGGATGGTTACAAGGCGAAGAAGGCGGGGGGATGAATAAATGAAGGAATTAAAATTGAAACTTTAGCATGGAAATCTGATTAATCGATTAGATATTTTATTTTTGGTTTCCATTTGAAATTATTGAAGATTGATCAACAATATAAGTATAGCAATCGGCAGAAAATAATCATCACCTTTTAAATACAATTTATGAAAACACAAATTTTATTTGCGTTCACTTTTTTGGTTTTCATTGTTTCAAACCTATCTGGCCAGAATGTGGAAGGGATAAGCCCAACAGGCCAAGTGTCTATGGTGGGGAAAAATACCGACATCTCCAATTTCGTCAAAGCCTATGTAGAGGAAAAGATCACAGTTTGGCAGGCAAAAGGGGAATTTGAAAAGACCGCCGGTTATACTGTCCGTGTTAACGAACAAACGCGCAATAGAAAGATCCAGGACTTTGCTGACGAAGCAGTCGCCAACTTAAAAAAGGAATATGCCAAATGTATAAACCTGAATAATTTGCAATTAGGTGCTTTTGATGCTGACAACGAAGCTTTCCTGATCACCTCGACGGATCTTGGGAATTTTGCCTTGCCTGTGCCTGTTGCTTCCGCCCCTTCGCTGAAAACCAATTGGGCAAATACGAAATTCCAGAACCTCGATTTTTATGTTAGTGCCAATAAGTTTGTCCTAGCAAAGATCGAAGTTTTGAACACCGCCGACAACAAAAAATTCATTTACGACAGCAAGCAGGCCACCACTTATACTGCAAACAAGATCCAGTACAATTTTGGGGAAATAAAGGTTGACTTAAAAGATGACAAGGGGGTCAACAATACCCGGTTTACCGAGTCCAGCACAACATTTGGCAAAGACGTTGTGGATACGAACATTCCCCTTTCGCCATCTGCAAAAAACAACGCCTATTGCCTTATTATTGGCAATGAGGATTATAGCTCCAATCAGACAGGAATAAGTTCAGAAGTGAATGTGCAATTTGCCGAAAACGATGCGCGGATGTTCAAGGAGTATTGTATCAAAACTTTTGGTATTCCCGAAAAAAACGTCACTTTGCTTGTAAATGCCACGGGCAGCAAGATGTCGCAAAACCTGGACCTGATCTCGAAAATTGCAAAAGCGAACAATGGGAACGCCGAATTGATCTTTTATTACGCAGGTCATGGCCTGCCCGATGAACAGACCAAAGAACCTTACCTGATCCCTGTTGACGTAAACGGGAACGATTTGAAATATGCCATTAAGCTGACCGAGGTGTATAAGAAACTGACCGAAAATCCCGTGGCCAAAGTGACCGTATTTCTCGATGCCTGCTTTAGTGGCGGGGCGCGGAACGAAAGTTTGCTTGCGCTCAGAAATATAAAGGTGACCCCAATCGTGAATACTGTGGGAAATAACCTCGTTGTGTTTGCCTCAAGTTCCGGCACCGAATCATCTGCACCTTACAAGGAGAAGCAACATGGGATGTTTACCTATTACCTGTTGAAGAAGTTGCAGGAGACCAAAGGGAACTGCACCTATAAGGAGCTGGATGAGTACCTCAAAAATGAAGTGTCGGTCAATTCATTGGTAATCAATAAAAAACAACAAACCCCACAAGTAATCGGCAGTACCGATGTTGAGACGAAATGGCGGGGTTGGAGAATAAAGTAACCTTCTAATGATCAGGTTCTGCCTTTCATGCAGTTGAGCGGATGTCGCATATTCTCCATAGGCCAGCGACCTACGGTTATGAAGGTTAGTCCATTCAGGACAATCGGGCGGATTGAGGAATGAAGGTTGGTTCTTTTCAGAACTTTGGGACGACTTTATCTGGAAACAAGATATTCTGGTGAAGGCGACTTGAAAAGTCGGATTTTCATAACCGCAAGTCAGCAACTTGCAGAATACAAACGTATAGGGACCACTGCCTGAAAGGCAGGACTATATGCTACTAATAGAAGACCACGTAAAATGTTAATAGATAAGATTATAATAAATTACAGATATAAATTGACCGAATGGATCGGGGGATGCTCAGCAACAATTAAAAAAATAAATTTTATCTTATGAAATTATTCGGATTACTATTTCTGTTAGTTTTTTCGCGTCTGGCCCTTTCGGCACAGTCGGTTACCAATGTGAAGTTCAGGCAGGATGGCAGCAGGATAGAGGTGACCTATGACCTGCAAAACGACCTCCCTATGGAAATAGCCGTTTTCTGTTCTACAGACGGCGGCAGGTCGTTTGGCGAAGCACTAAAAAGTGTGGCCGGCGATGTGGGCAAAGGGGTTTCGCCAGGCAGCGGCAAAAGGATCATTTGGGACACCCTGAAAGAGAGGGACATGCTCTACTCGGGGCAGGTGGTCTTTAAAGTGATAGGGACAGTTGACCAGGTTGTTGAAATGATCCTTGTTGAAGGTGGGTCCTTTATGATGGGCTGCACCAGCGAACAAAACGGTTGCCAGGATGATGAAAAACCGGTCCATCGGGTAACATTGAGCAGTTATTTGATCGGCAAAACCGAAACCACAGTTGCACAGTTTAAGCAATTTGTAGATGCCACGAATTACCATACAGATGCTGATAAAGAGGGGTTTAGCACAGTGTTGACAGGTTCAACATGGGAAAAGCGAAATGGGGCCAACTGGAAATGTGATGCCAGCGGCACACCAAGGCAACCATCGGAATACAATCATCCCGTGATCCATGTGAGCTGGAACGATGCTACAGCTTATTGCAACTGGCTGAGCCGAAAGACCGGCAAAACCTACCGTTTGCCCACCGAGGCGCAATGGGAGTATGCCGCCCGCGGGGGGAACAAAAGCAGGGGGACCCAATTTTCGGGGAGCAACAATTTAGACGAAGTGGCATGGAACAGTAGTAATTCAGGGAACACGACACATCCAGTGGGGCAGAAGAAACCCAATGAACTGGGCATTTGCGACATGACTGGAAATGTTTGGGAATGGTGCAACGACTGGTACGATGAAAAATATTATCTGGTCCGTCCCTCTAACAACCCGCAGGGAGCGGGTTCCGGTTCGATCCATGTTTTGCGTGGTGGCAGTTGGTACCATGGAGCGTCGCACTGCCGTGTGGCTAATCGAGACAACATCACCCTTCGCGAGTACCTTAGCAATTACTTTGGTTTTCGCCCGGTTCTCTCTTTTTAGTTCACTTTGGAATTCCTGTCCGGTTTTGAGCTTAAAATACAAAAAATTGGAAATTAGAAAAATTTATAGCGGAGCGGTGAGCAAGGGGCATGCGATAGCCGCGTAACGCTCACAGAACGGCGATAAATATTTTGACTTTGTGATGTAATCCACTACAGATCACGGAAACGGAATGAATTCCGTTGTTACAATAGGATCTGTGCCTAACGGCATTTGGTTTTCGAATGGGCCAATTAACTTTATTGTGGGCATATATTCTGCCGGCATCAATATCTGCAAACCGTTGCTGAAGCCATTATTATTGTTCATCAGATAAGTCATTCAATTTATCCGGATCCACCGCATCCATACCTTTTGGTTCCAGATCGTCATGTATCTCATAATCCCCAGGAATCGAAGGACATTGAATCATTTCCATTTCCATTTTCATTTCATTGTGTCTCATAATACCTTATTTTTCAGCATAAAAACGATAGAATTACCAGATTGTTCCAAAATAAAATATTATGAAGATATTGAATTGATAATCAATACAATAAACACGACTAAAGCATACGAATTGATCAGGATAAACGCACTTCTTACAGTGCTGCTATTTCTGTCAAGAAATAGGAACCGGTAAAAAAGGACAATAAACAGAAGGTTAAACACAATGACAAAGCATAACAATATTGGTTTCGCGGTAAAACCAAAGAACGGAAAAAGCATCAGGAACAATGAGGTGACCACACCCCATACAAAAACCACCGATTTGATCTGGTCATCGTTCAAAACTTTGGAGATTGTAGAAAAACCGGCTATTTCATACTCCTTCCCATATTTGATCATCAGCAACCAAAAATGGGGGACTTGCCACAGGACGACAAAAATGGCAAGAAACAAAATATGTGGGTGTAAAGGATAATACCCTGCTGAGGTCCATCCGATCAAAGGTGGTACACCACCAACAATTGCACCGGGGAGGATGGCGAGGTAGCTTCTTGTTTTTAAAGGCGTGTAGATCAGGTTATAGAAAACAATATTTGAAAGGCCAAGAAACATGGGTAACCACCCATTCAGACCGAGGAAAAATGTACCTGCCAGAAT
>TBL_comb47_HYPODRAFT_10003128_pt1 | contig 19893 bp, 23 predicted proteins | sample TroBogypolimnion_40_FD_10682 | JGI IMG/M metagenome (IMG submission 10682) | reverse complement strand
CAATCCACTTCCCGCAAAATGCGAATCTTATCTTCCGTCGTATACCGTTTGCCTTTCATGGTCTGGTCCTTTCGTTGCGCCCAGACTAACAAATTGAGTGGCCCGAAAAAGCGAAGTCACCTCAGCACTGGCATAGAATTCAAACGGGCCGATGCGTCTACAGCTACTCGCCCGATGTAACTGACGATCACGGGCCTCGGCTTGGAGGAACTGTGGGTAGTTTAACCGGTCACCCGCGTTTATCTCTTGGATGACCGGATAAAAGTTAGTCCCCTCGGAGGCTGCACTCAACTTCCGAAAAATTCTGGCTGACTTAAATAAAACATGGCATCAATAAAAAACAACAAGAATTGCCCCATTTAAAATTGAGGTGGCACAACCTTGATAGTATAATATTTCTTCATACTAAAACCTCTTTGCTTTTTATTTGCAACTCGCTTTGGAAAATTTTTCGCACATCATAAGAACAGCTGAATTGGTGGTGGAGTACATTACATAATTTCCCTGCCTACAGCGAATGAGGATACCACTGTCAGCGAGCACTTTGAGATGCTTGGAAACATTGGCTTGGGATAAGCCGGTGGTCGCCATCAATTGCGATACACTACTTCCTCCTTTTTCCGTGGCAATAATCAATTTGAGTCGGTTTACTTCCCCAAGTGCGCGGAAGATCATGGCGACACGTTCAAGGGCCAGCTTGGTCATGGTTGGAAACGACGTTGATTTTGACATAAGGATATGCTTGCAAAGTTGCAGCTTGCTGTAACTAGTTAGGCAAATATAATCACGTTGTCAAATTCCATGGCTATTTCACTCACCCCCGAAACACCAGACGTTGAGCTGGTGTACCTGGCCAAAGCGGGCGAGTTAGATGCTTTCGAGGCGTTGACCAACCGCTACGAGCAGCGCGTTTTCGGCCTGGCCATGCGTATGCTGCGGCAGGAACACGACGCCGAAGATGTCACCCAGCAAACCTTTTTAAGCGTGCTGGAAAATCTTGAAGGCTTTCGCGGTGAGGCGAGTTTTTCAACCTGGGTGCTGCGCATCGCGAGTCATGCGGCACTCAAAATCATCCGCAAACGAAAAGGACTGAACACCGTTTCCTTGGAAGAGGCGACGGAGCCATCCGATGATTTGAATTCCATTCCGCACCCGGAATTCATCGCCGACTGGCGGCAATCGCCGGAACATCTGGTGGAACGAAACGAAGTGCGCCGTTTGCTGGACGAAGCGTTGACGCGGCTGGATGAAAAGCATCGACTGGTCTTTTTGCTGCGCGACGTGGAAGGTTTATCTATTCAGGAAACCGCCGTCGCGCTTGATTTGAGCGAAGGCAACGTAAAGGTGCGCTTGCTCCGCGCCCGGTTACAGTTGCGCGAGGATTTGACCCGTGTGCTGGGCGACCCGGACCGGCTGTTGGTCCGGTCGCATCACCACCACGAATGAGAAATTATTTCCTGAAATACCCTGTAACTTTCGACCGGCTGGCGGCTCGGTCTTCAAAAAGACAAAAACCATGAAGTGCGAAGAACTACTGGCGATGTTGAATGAGTATGTGGATGGCACGGTTGATCCGGCTGTCTGCGTCGAGTTCGAGAAGCACATGGCGGGTTGCAATCCCTGCCAGGTGGTCGTGGACAACATCCGCCAGACCATCACGCTCTTCAAGGACGGCCAGCCGTATGCGATGCCGGTGCAATTCCGTGAAAAGATGCACAACACGCTGCGCAAAAAGTGGAAAGAAAAATTTCCCGCGAAGTGACCTTGCTGCCGTTTTGCTTACGACGACCTGTTCGCGTCCCGAATGATTGTCCTTAAATTGTCCCCGGTGGCAAAAGTTTTGTAACTTTCGGACTCATGGCGGCTCAATACGGCAAAGTATGAAAGAAACGAATTATTCCTCCAAAACAATCGGCGGCACCGACCGGGCCGAAGCCAAAGCACGCTGGAATCCTTACATCGTTGGCATCGGCATAGGCGTTTTGAGTTGGATCGCGTTCGGCGTCCTGGATGAACCTCTGGGCATTTCAACGGCCTTATCCTCGGCCTCCAGCGTTTGCGCGCTGCCCGTCATGGGTAGCGAGGGCGTGGCGCACAACGCCTATTGGGCAAAAAACCCGCTCAAATGGAACGGTGGAATGTTGCTGCTGATGGGCACGTTTATTGGAAGCTTGTTGAGTGTGTTGGTCAGCCACTCGTTTCGACTGGAGAAAGTTCCAGCCACCTGGCAAAAGCAATTCGGTGGTTCGACTGCGAAGCGGTTCGTGGCGGCCTTCCTCGGCGGCGTCATCATCATGTTCGGCGCACGCATGGCTGGCGGTTGCACGAGCGGACACGGCATCAGCGGTTCGCTCCAGTTGGCGCTGAGTAGTTGGACCTTTTTCCTGACAATGTTCGCATCCGGTGTTGTGACGGCGCTTATTCTCTTTCGCAAACCAGCGACGGCTTCCAAATAAAACCAACCTCAAATTCCTCAAATCATGAATTTTCCCGTTTCTGCTGAAGCCGCCCGCTGGCTCGCCCTTCCCGTGGGCATCATTTTTGGCGTCCTGCTACATCGCGGCGGCGTCGCCAACTATAACGTGATTGTGAACCAATTTCGGTTCAAAGATTTTACCGTCCTTAAGGTCATGTTCACCGCCATCATTGTTGGTGGCATCGGCGTGCTGCTGCTGAAAAGCTCCGGCCACGCACAATACCATATCAAACCCGCGAACATGCTTGGCGTGGTGCTGGGCGCGACGCTTTTCGGCGCTGGCATGGTGCTTTACGGTTATTGTCCCGGCACAGGTGTGGCGGCAATGGCCACTGGCAGTCTTCACGCGATAGTGGGTTTCGTGGGGATGCTGGCGGGCGGTGTGCTTTACGCGTTGAGCTTTACCTGGGTTGAAGCGCATATCCAGACAGTCGCGGCGATGGGCAAAGTGCGGCTGCCAGACATTACCGGCGTGCCGGATTGGGGCTGGTTTGTGATTCTCGCCGCCATAGCTGCTGTTGTGTTCTGGCTGATTGAAACCCGGTTCAGAACGCCCGGTGGCGATCTTCAGACATGAGCCTTCGGATTGGCTTGTTCTCGGCAAGAAATCGGATGGCAGGTCTTTATTGTAACTTTTTTCCGATTGGCGGCTCAATGCCAGCATGAACAGGTTGTTGAACAGCTTGGTTTGGATTCTGGCCGGCGCACTGATCCTCATTAGCGTCTGGCTGTCGCAAGTGGTCAGTCAATGGTGGCTGCTGCTGACGTTTCTGGTGAGCGCGTATTTGGTTGTCTCCGGCATCACCGGCCATTGCCCGGTAAAGAACTTTTTTAGAAAACAACTTGGTGAAGCCGGGAATGATGACGACGAGGATTAACCCTATGAATTGGACAACCACTTTAATCATCGCGGCAGTCGTAGCGGTCTTTTTTATGATGAAAAAATCCGGTCAAATTTCAGCCAAAGACGCGCTTGAAAAACTGAAAAACGGCGCGCTGGTGATTGACGTGCGCAGTCCCGGCGAATTCAACTCCGGTCATCTATCCGTCGCCATCAACATTCCCTTGGACGAAATTGAAACCGCCCTGCCGAAGCGCGTGAAGGACAAAAACCAGGTGCTGCTGTTGCACTGCGCGAGCGGGATGCGCAGCGGCATGGCAAAAAGCAAATTGAAAGGCATGGGCTATATCAATGCCTTCAACCTCGGCTCGTATGGGCGGGCGGAAGAAATTGTCGGCAAAGCTGGTGGCAAATGATCCGGTTCCCAATCTATTTCCTCCAGCCCTATCGTAATTCTATGAAAGAACACGCCCTGAAAGTTTTCCGGCAGCCGCCGGAACGGCTCAACTGCGCCCAAGCCGTTCTTCATGCGTGGCGCGAAGTTTCCGGCGACACGTCCATAGCGCTCGCGGATCTCAAACCGTTTGGCGGTGGCCGGGCACCGGACGGACTCTGTGGTGCGTTGCACGCGGCCTGCATGGTCGCACCCGGCCGGGCGGAAGCATTGAAGCAAAAATTTCGCCGCGCGGCTCGGCTCGCGCTACTGCCGGGAACTGCGCGCGGCCAAAGTGCATCCGTGTGAAACCTGCGTGGCGTATGCCGCCGAACTGCTGCGGCCAACATGAATCCAGTTCCAGCCGACAAATTGAAAGACGACCAGCAACGACCCAAACCGGCGGCCAGTCCCGGTCAGCGCGCCAAAGTCTTCGCGCTGGCGGTTGTGGTCATCTGTCTGATGCTGTGGGCGTCGCCGCCGACCGCGTTGGTGGCGGGTATTTTGTTTGCGCTGGTGATTGGACATCCGTTCGCGCATTGGAATCACCATGTCACCAAATGGCTGCTGCAAATTTGCGTGGTGCTGCTGGGCTTTGGCATGAACCTGCCGATGGTGTTGCGTTTGGGACTCAACGGCTCAGTGTTTGCCGCCGCAACCATCGGAGCCACGCTGTTGCTCGGCTGGTGGGTGGGCAGCCGGATGGCGCTGGACAGTAAAACCAGCACGCTCATTTCGGTCGGCACCGCCATCTGCGGTGGTTCGGCCATCGCCGCCGTCAGCTCGGTCATTGGGGCTTCCGAAGCGGAAATCGCCGTGTCCATCGGGACCTTATTTCTGCTGAATGCCGTCGCACTTTACGTTTTTCCCCTCACCGGCCATTTGCTGCATTTGAGCCAGGCGCAATTCGGACTATGGGCGGGCGTGGCGATTCACGATATTTCCTCGGTGGTCGGCGCGGGCATGAGCTACGGGCCGGATGCATTGACGACCGCAACGGCGGTCAAACTGTCGCGCACGCTCTGGATCGTGCCGCTGACGGTGGCGCTGGCCTTCGGCTTCGCCCGGCGGAAACCGGCGGACGCGGAATTTCCCCGTCGGAACAAACATTTCAAAATCGCCGTGCCGTGGTTTATCGGATTTTTTCTGCTGGCGTCGCTGCTGCGGAGTTATGTGCCGGTCATTTCGACCTGGTCGCCGCAGCTTTCGGAAATCGCGCGCCGGGGCATGATTCTCGTGTTGTTCCTGATCGGCACTTCGTTGTCCGTCCGCGCCTTGCGGGTGGTTGGTTGGCGAACGGTGGTGACGGGACTGACCTTATGGCTGTTTGTCAGCATCGGGTCGCTGGCCGCCATTCTCCTTCTTAAACTGACAACGTGAATTATATGCCATCAATGATTAGACAGCTTCTTATGAAATTTAGCAAAACCAATACCTTGCTCCGCCGGGCAAAAACCGGTTGGCAGTTGACAACTTTTGTAGAACTTTAACCGATTGTTATGGATGTTTTAACCCTCTCCCGAATCCAGTTTGGCGCGACCGTCGCCTTTCATTACATCTACCCGCCGTTAAGCATCGGGCTGGGCATCATGCTCGTGCTGATGGAAGGCGCGTGGCTCAAGACCGGCAACACCATTTATCATCAGATGGCGCGGTTTTGGACCAAAGTGTTCGCGCTCACCTTCGCCATCGGCGTGGCGACCGGCATCGTGATGGAATTTGAATTCGGCACGAACTGGGCGACTTACTCCCGTTTCGTCGGCGACGTGTTCGGCAGCGCGCTGGCGGCGGAAGGCATTTTTGCGTTCTTCCTCGAATCCGGTTTTCTCGCGGTGCTGCTGTTCGGCTGGGACAAGGTTGGGCGCAAAATGCACTTCTTCTCGACCTGCATGGTGGCGCTCGGTGCGCATTTCAGCGCGGTATGGATTGTGGTGGCCAACTCGTGGATGCAGACGCCCGCCGGCTATCACATCGTCGGCGAAGGGATGCACGCCCGCGCCGAAGTCACAGATTTCTGGCAGGTGGTGTTCAACCCCTCGATGCTCGAACGCCTGTTCCACACGATTTGCGGCGCGTGGTCGGCGGGTGCGTTTCTCGTCGTCAGCGTCAGCGCGTGGTATTTGCTGAAAGGCAAGCACATCGAATTTGCGCGCAAATCGCTCAAGCTCGGCCTGGTCGTGGCGCTCGTCGCGTCGTTCCTACAGGCCGCCAGTGGTCATATCAGCGCGCAAGGCGTGGCCAAAAACCAGCCAGCTAAACTCGCCGCATTTGAAGGACTTTACAACACCACTTCCAACGCGCCGCTGGTGCTGGTCGGGTTTGTAGATGAAAAAAATGAAAAGGTCGTCGGCATTTCCGCGCCGGGATTATTGAGTTTTCTCACGCACAATGATTTTCACACGCCCGTCACCGGCCTGAACGAATTCAAGCCGGAAGACCGGCCGCCGGTGCAAGCGTCGTTTATCCTTTTTCACGGCATGGTCGGCATCGGCTTCGCGCTCATTGGCATCGCGGCGCTCGGCTTTTTGTATTTCAAAAAGGGGACGCTGCACGAACGCCGCTGGCTGCTGTGGCTGATGGTTTTTTCCGTGCTCGGCCCGCAGCTTGCCAACCAACTTGGCTGGTTCGCCGCCGAAGTCGGCCGGCAGCCGTGGATTGTCTATGGCGTGATGCGCACGCCAGCAGCGTTGTCGGCCGTGGTCAAAGCCAACGTCGTCCTCACTTCGCTGATCATGTTCACGCTGATTTATTTTCTGCTGTTCGCCGTCTTCATTTATCTGCTCAACGAAAAAATCCAGCACGGCCCGGATGACGCAGACCTGACACCTACCGGTAAACTCGGACTGCCAACAAAAAATTAAATTCGCCATGCACATCGACTTAAACACCATCTGGTTCATTCTCGTCGGCGTTCTGCTCACCGGCTACGCCGTGCTCGACGGCTTCGACCTCGGCATCGGCGCGCTGCATTTGTTCACCAACAAGGACGAGGAGCGCCGCGTGATGCTCAACGCCATCGGCCCGGTCTGGGACGGTAACGAAGTCTGGCTCGTCACCGGCGGTGGCGCGCTGTTCGCGGCGTTTCCAAATGTGTATGCGACGGTTTTCTCCGGTTTTTATCTCGCGCTGATGCTGTTGCTTGCGTCGCTGATTTTTCGCGCGGTGGCGATTGAATTCCGCAGCAAACAGCCGATGCGCTGGTGGCGGCAAATGTGGGATATCGGTTTTGCTGGCGGCAGCATCGTATCGTCGCTGCTCATCGGCACGGCACTCGGCAACATCGCCTGGGGCGTGCCGGTGGACGCCAACGGAGAATTTGCCGGAACATTTTTAGGTTTGCTCACGCCGTATCCCTTGCTCGTTGGCATCACCACGGTGGCCCTCTTCATGATGCACGGCGCGATTTACGGCGTGATGAAAACCGAAGGCGAACTGCACGACAAACTGCGCCGGTGGGCGATGGGGAGCATCATTTTCTTTGTCATCTGCGCCGTGACGCTCACGATGGCCACGCTGCTGTTTGTGCCGCACATGGCTGCGCGTGTTCGCGAAAATCCGTGGCTTTTCAGTGTCGCGCTGGCAAATATGCTGGCCATCGCCAATATCCCGCGTGAGTTTCATCACGGCAACGATGGTCGTGCCTTTCTTTCATCGTGCGCTGCCATTGTGACCTTGATGGCTTTGTTCGCGCTGAACATTTTTCCGAATCTTGTTTACAGCCTGCCTAGCCCCGAAAATAGTCTGACGATTTACAACGCCGCGTCTTCATCGAAAACGCTCGGTATCATGCTCGTCATCGCGTGCATCGGCGTGCCGGTGGTGATCGCCTACACCATCAGCATCTATTGGATTTTCCGGGGCAAGGTGAAGCTCGACCGGATGAGTTATTGAATGATCCCAGGCTTTGTGTAATTCCTCGCGAACTGAATGTGTTGCGGTAGAAACTTTTCACCCGCTGGAAATAAAGGCATTCTGGCGGCGTGAAACTACTGGTTGAATGGCTGGCAAAACTGCCGGAGCGGCCGCGCACGATTTTCAAAACGTGCGCCTATGGCTTTGTGGCTGGATTGGTGGCGGTGGCGTTCCAACTGGCGATCAATGGTTGTTACCGGGCGGGCATCGTGCGGCTGTCGCACGGTTCGTTCACAACCTTTTTCTGGAGCAGCTTGGGGCTGATCCTGGGCACTTCGCTGGTTTCCGGCTGGCTGCTCAATTCGTTTTGCACGGATGCTGCCGGCAGCGGCATTCCGCAATTGAAGGCGGCGTTTTGGAAGAACTTTGGCTTTGTGCCCTTCCGCGTGCTGTGGGTAAAATTCATTGCTGCCACGCTGCAAATCGGCGGTGGCAGCAGCCTGGGCCGTGAAGGTCCGAGCGTGCAACTGGCGGGCACGGCCAGTTCGTTGCTGGCGGGCGCGGCGGGCGAACCCAAACAAAAGCGCCGGCTGGCCGCCGCCACCGGGGCCGCCGCCGGTCTGGCCGCCGCCTTCAACACGCCATTGGCCGGCGTGACCTTCGTGCTGGAGGAATTGATTGGCGACCTCAACAGCCGCCTGCTGGGAAGTGTCATCATTGGAGCCATGCTGGGTGCCCTGGTCGCTCACGGCATCATCGGGCCGCAACCGTCGTTTTCCCTCGCAGCCATCGGCGAGCCATCCTGGTATTCCTATCTGCTGGTGCCGGTGGTGGCGGCGGCGGGAACGCTCGTGGGCGTGGCGTTTCAAAAGTCGGCGCTCGGCTTGCGCGCGCGCCAGCGGAAATGGTCGGCGGTGCCGGCTTGGTTACGACCGGCCATCGGCGGATTGATCTGCTGGGCGCTGGGCGTATTTGTTTTTCTTCAAACGGGAAAACTTGGCGTGTTCGGCCTCGGCTATGACGACTTGTCGGAAGCGCTCACCGGCAAACTCATCTGGCAGACGGCGGCGCTGCTGCTGGCGGCAAAATTCGTGGCGACGGTGGCCTGCTACGGCATGGGTGGCTGCGGCGGTATTTTTTCGCCGACATTATTTTTCGGCGCAATGACCGGTTTGGGCATCGCGGGAATAGCACAGCCGATTTTTTCATTATCACCGGAAGGTGTGGCCATGCTCACGATTGTCAGCATGAGTGCGACGCTGGGCGCGGTGGTGCGAGCGCCAGTGACCAGCATTCTAATCGTATTTGAGATGACGCATCAGTTTTCGCTGGTGCCGCCGCTGATGCTCGCGGCGTTGATCAGCCAGGCCATCAGCCGGCGGCTGGCGCGGCATAATTTTTACGACGCCTTGCTCGAACAAGACGGTCATGTGGTGGAACGTTTCGCCCCGCCGCGTGATCTGCGGGAATGGCAGAAACAACCCGTCGCGCAATTGGCCAACCCCAAGCCGGTGGTCGTCACTTCTTTGGAACCAAAACAAATTCAAAGCCAGTTGCAAAATTATCCCTACACACAATTTCCCGTCATCATCGGCGGGAACATTTGCGGCGTGTTGACGCGGGACGAAGCGACTCGTGCCCTGCGAGAAAAGCGCCCGCCGGTCTTGGCGGAGGCCACCGTTTGCCGCCCGGAATTGTCGCTGCGCGATGTGGAAATGCAGTTGATTGAATCCAAGACCGGCTTGCTATTGCTACGGGAAAAGCCGGACAGTCCGCTGGTGGGCATTTTGACGCTGCACGACATCCTCCGGGCACAACAAGCCGCCGCCGAAGAGGGGTTGGCATAATTGTCTGTTTGCTGCGACAACCGTGCCGAATTCGTTTATCCATTTTTATCGTGATATGATGCGTCAGCCTTGATTTCACAGCCGTGACTCCAAAATCGCGATGACGATTGGCGTGTAGAAAAAAATGCAGCGAAACAGTTTGTAACTTTTCCAGCACTGGCGGCTCGGTATGGGTATATGAAAATGCACATGATCATCCGCCGGTTCGCCGGCACGTTCATCCTCGCCAGCCTGCTGCTCGCGCATTATCACAGCCCGAACTGGCTTTGGTTCACTGCGTTCGTAGGCTTTAATCTGCTGCAATCGTCGTTCACAAATTTCTGTCCGCTGGAAATCGTGTTGAAAAAGGTTGGGGTCGGCGGCTCGTGCTGTGGCAACGAGAAAAAGTCTGACAGTCAGTGCTGTTCGTGACAGAGTTGCGCAATTCCATGAAACGCCTTCTGCATTTAACTCTCGTCGCGGCAATTCCGTTTTTCTCCGGCTGCCATAAGGCTGCGGACCAAACCCAAACGGAACTGCCCTCCGCCACCGTCCGCGCTCAAACAGTCGAGCGCAAGTCGCGTGCCGCTACCGAGGATGTCGTCGGCACGGTGCGCCCGAAATTGAGCGCGGTCATCCAGGCGAAAGTCAGCGGGCGCATCGAGCAAATGCTCGTTGTGCCCGGCCAGTTGGTGAAGGCCGGTGAAAAGCTCGTCCTGCTGGACGCGCATGAAATTCAGTCGCATCTGGATCAAGCCACCGCCGCCAGGCAGCAGGCCGAAAGCGATTTGAAACGCGACACCGATTTGATGCAACAGAAAATTCTTTCGCAATCGGAATTCGACAACGCGCAATCAAAGTTTCGCATTGCCGCCGCCGCTGAAGCGGAAGCGAAAACCATGCTCGACTACACATTGATTGTCGCGCCATTCGACGGCGTCATCACCCGCAAGCTCGCGGATGTGGGCGATCTGGCCGCGCCGGGCAAGCCGCTGTTGCAAATGGAAAATCCCGACACACTGCGCCTCGAAGCCGATGTGCCAGAGACGCTGGTCGGCAATGTGAAGCTGGGCGACAAACTTGCCGTGCGGATAGCTGCGGTCGCCAGTGAAATTGAAAGCACGGTTTCTGAGATTTCGCCGACGGCTGATCCAAACAGTCGCACCTATTTCGTGAAACTGGATTTGCCGGGCGCGACGGGTTTGCGTTCCGGGCAGTTTGGGCGCGTCTCGGTTCCCGTGGGCGAGGCGAGCGCGATTCGCGTTCCCGCTGCTGCCGTGATTCAGCGCGGACAAATGGAGTTGCTTTTCGTTGTCGTCAACAGCCAAGCGCAATTGCGTCTCGTCAAAACTGGAAATCACGTCGGCGATGAAATCGAAGTGGTCTCCGGTTTGGATTCCGGTGAACAAGTCGTGACTGATGGCGCGGCGAGTTTGACGGACGGGCAACCTGTGACGATCAAACCGTGAAAGCGAGCGACGAAAAATCATCGGGCGCACATTTGGGCATCGCCGACCGCATTGCACAGTCATTCATTGATTCCAAGCTGACGTTGCTGATCGTCATCGCGTCGCTGCTGCTCGGCGTGTTCGCCGTGGTGATGCTGCCGCGCGAGGAAGAGCCGCAGATCAAAGTGCCGATGGTGGACGTGCTGGTGTCTATGCCCGGCTTTCACGCCAAGGAAGTCGAGGAACGCGCGACGCGCCCGATGGAAAAGTTGCTCTGGGAAATTCCCGGCGTGGAATACATCTATTCGACTTCGAGTGAAGGCCAGTCAACGGTCATCGTGCGGTTCAAGGTCGGCGAGGACATGAACGCCAGCCTCGTGAAACTGAACCAAAAACTGCAACAAAATTTCGACCACATTCCCCACGGTGTTTCCACGCCGCTCATCAAGGCGCGGACGATTGACGATGTGCCGATTCTGGCGCTGACGATTCACAGCCCTCATTACGATCACCTCACGTTGCGGCGGCTGGCTGCGCAAGTGGACGATGCGATTAAGCAAGTGCCGTTGGTCGCCGAGACAACCATCATCGGCGGCGCGCAACGGCAAGTGCGCGTGCTGCTCGACCCGGTGCGGCTGGCGGCGCGCAATCTCTCGCCCGCCGGCTTGGTGCCGATGTTGCAACAGGCAAACAAGCAGTATTCCGCCGGCAATCTCACCAGCGACAACCATGAAATCATCGTGGAAACCGGCGCTTTTTTGCAAACTTCGGATGACGTGGGCAATGTGGTGGTGGGCGCGTATTCCGGCAAGCCGGTTTATTTGCGCGACGTGGCGGATATCAAAGATGGCGCGGAAGAACCGAGTCAATATGTGTTCTTCGGTTCGGGTGCGGCGAATAAAATTTCCGCCGATGAACCTGCCGTGACGATTTCCATCGCCAAGCGGCCCGGCGCGAATGCCATTTCTGTTGCGCGGCAGGTCTTGAAGAAAGTGGACACGCTGAAGGGCTACATCATTCCGGCGGATGTCCACGTCAGCGTCACACGCAACTATGGTGTGACGGCAGAGGACAAATCCAACGAACTGCTCTGGCACATGCTGCTGGCGGTGGTGAGCGTGTCGTTTCTCATTTTAATCGTGCTGGGTTGGCGCGAGTCCATCATCGTGCTGCTGGCGATTCCCGCGACGCTCGCGCTGACGCTGCTTATTTTTTATCTCTACGGCTTCACGCTGAATCGCATCACTCTGTTCGCGCTGATTTTCTCCATCGGCATTTTGGTGGATGATGCCATCGTCGTCGTTGAAAATATCGTGCGCCATTTTCATCTGCCGGAAAGCAAGGGACGCAGCCGGATGGCCGTAGCGATTGAGGCGGTGGGCGAGGTCGGCAATCCGACCATCCTTGCCACCTTCGCGGTGATTGCTGCCGTGCTGCCGATGGCGTTCGTCGGCGGCCTGATGGGGCCGTATATGCGCCCGATTCCCATTGGCGCGAGTGCGGCGATGTTTTTCTCGCTGGCGATTTCCTTCATCGTCACGCCGTGGGCGGCCATCCGCATTTTGCAGTGGCGGAAGAAAATCAATGCAGCTGACAGCCACGCACCGGATCACGAATCAACCAGTGAAAATTTCTTTGGCCGGATGTATCGCGGTCTGATGACGCCGCTGATTGCCAGCGCGAAACGGCGTTATCAATTTCTCGCGGCGCTGGTCGTGCTGCTGCTCGTTTCAATGGCGCTGGTTTATGTCGGCTGGGTGAAGCTGAAAATGCTGCCGTTCGACAACAAGAGCGAATTCCAGATCATCCTAAATATGCCCGAAGGCAGTTCGCTCGAACGCACTGCGCAGGCTGCCCGCGAAATCGCCGCCTCCGTCCGCACCGAACCGGAAGTGACGGATTACGAAATTTATGCGGGCGTGGCGTCGCCGTTTAACTTCAACGGTCTGGTGCGCCACTACTTCATGCGGCGCGGCGCGAACGTGGCGGATTTGCAAATCAATCTGGTGCCAAAAAACGAACGCAAGGCGCAGAGCCACGACATCGCCAAGCGGGTGCGTCCGCGCGTGACTGAAATCGCCGCGAGATTCGGCGCGCGGGTGGCCGTTGCCGAAGTGCCGCCCGGCCCGCCGGTGCTGCAAACGCTCGTCGCTGAAATTTACGGGCCAACCGAAGAAAACCGTTTAAAGATGGCGCAAAAGGTGATTGCTATTTTCCACAACACGCCCGGCGTCGTGGACACGGATTGGTATATCGAAGCCGACCAGCCGAAAGTTGAATTTGTCATTGATAAGGAAAAGGCGGCATTGCACGACATCAGCGCGGAGACGATTTCGCAAACTCTCAAAATCGCCGTGGGTGGCGAGTCAGTGGACTTGCTGCACGTCCCGCGCGAGAAAGAGGACGTGAACATCGTCCTGCAACTGCCGCTCGCCAGCCGGAGCAACCCGGAAGAATTGCTCGCCCTGCGCGTGCGTTCTGGCGACGCCAACGCTTTGCCCGAACCTGTTTTGGTTGCAAATACTGGCCAACCGCAAGGTTCGCCGCTCGTGCCATTACGCGAGCTGGTCACGGTCAAACGCACCATCATTGATAAAAGCATCTATCACAAAAATCTCATGCCGGTCACTTACGTCATTGGCGATGTGGCCGGCGTGGTGGAAAGTCCGGTGTATGCGATTCTGAAAATGAATGACGCGCTGGCGAAGCTCGACATGCGGGAATTCGGCGGGGATGGAACGAAGCTAAAAATCCTCAATGCGGTCCTACCGTTTTCGGACCAACAACCCGCGCTGAAATGGGACGGCGAATGGCACATCACGATTGAAGTGTTTCGGGATCTCGGTCTGGCGTTCGCCGCCGTGCTGGTGCTGATTTATGTTTTGATGGTCGGCTGGTTCAAGTCGTTTCTCACACCGCTGATTGTCATGGTGGTGATTCCGTTTTCGCTCATCGGCGTGCTGCCGGCACACGGAATGTTGCATGCTTTTTTCACCGCCACTTCGATGATTGGCTTCATGGCCGGCGCAGGCATTGTGGTGCGCAATTCCATCATCCTCGTGGATTTCATTGAAATGCGACTGGCCGAAGGCCATCCGCTGGCCGAGGCGGTGGTCGAAGCGGGCATGATCCGGTTCCGCCCCATAATGCTCACCGCGCTCGCGGTGGTGGCAGGCGCGACGGTTATACTCACCGACCCGATTTTTCAAGGGCTGGCGATTGCGCTGATGGCGGGGAGTTTGATCTCCATGTTCACTGCGCCGGTGTTAGTGCCACTGCTATATTTCATGGCGAATAATCACAAGAAAAAAATATGAATGCTCCGTTACCCAAGGAAAAACCTGAGTCTCCAGCACAAAAAGTCAATTGGTCTGATTTCCGAGACCACATTGCCACGGCCGATAAAGAAGGTCGTCGGAAATGGATATATCCTCGAAAAGTTAGCGGAAAATTCTTTCGCCGGCGCACTTGGCTTAGCTGGCTGCTACTAGTCATCATGTTCACTGGGCCATTCATCACCATCAATGGAAATCCACTCCTAATGATTAATATCCCTGACCGCAAGTTCGTCGTCTTGGGACAGATTTTCTGGCCCCAAGACATGATCATCTTTGCGATTGCCTTGCTGGTGTTTTTTACCGGCGTCATCGTGTTCACTACCGCATTCGGACGATTATGGTGTGGCTGGGCGTGTCCCCAGACGGTCATGATGGAAATGGTCTTCCGCAAAATCGAAAATCTCATAGAAGGAGATGCCCCCCGGCAACGCGAACTGAACCGAGCACCGTGGCAATCAGGCAAGGCTGTCAAAAAGATTTTAAAGCATGCTATTTTCTTTGCCCTCTCGTTTCTAGTTGGCAACGTACTGTTGAGCTATGTCATTGGCTGGCAGCAGCTTTTTGAAATCGTCACTACTCCACCGGCGCGGCACCTCGTCGGCCTCGCATTCATGATTGCCTTTTCGCTCTTATTTTACGGCGTTTTCGCCCGTTTTCGGGAGCAAGCTTGCACTTTTATTTGTCCCTATGGCCGGTTTCAGTCGGTAATGCTAGACGAAAACTCGATTGTCGTTGCCTACGACTATAAACGGGGTGAAAAGCGCGCCCCGATAAAGCGCGGACAAGAAACGGGTGGGCGCCGGAGGCTTGGGCTGGGTGATTGCGTGGCTTGTAACCAGTGCGTTTCCGTCTGTCCTACCGGCATTGACATCCGCGATGGCACCCAGATGGAATGCGTCCATTGCACCGCTTGTATAGATGCCTGTGACAACGTGATGACTAAGATTGGTACGGCTCGTGGACTTATCCGTTATGCCTCGCTCAATGGAATTGAACGTGGCGAACATCTCCGACTCACGCCACGGCTCATCGGGTACTGCGGAGTACTGCTGGTACTGGCCACTTTGTTGGCGGTGATGATTTTCACACGTTCGGATGTCGAGGCCACTTTATTGCGTGCGCCCGGGGCAATGTTTCAAAAAATGCCCGATGGTCATTTTAGTAATCTCTATACACTCCGCATTACCAACAAGACGGCGCGAGAAATGTCGGTTGAATTGCGGTTGGAGAAACCCGCAGGCTCGCTTCAAATATTGGGTAACCAACTCATTGTGCCACCGCAAAAACAGTTAGAGAATTCCGTGCTCGTCGAACTTGACCCCACGTCGATGAAGTCGGGAAATACACCAGTTGTTCTCGGTATCTATCAAAATGGGAAGATTATGCAGACGCTCAAAACCGCCTTCATCGGTCCCAGAAAGTAATAAGCTAATTGAAGTGATGCCTTAGTCGTAATCAAATAATCTCGTCGCAATTGAAAACTACCGTTTTACATTTTTGACCACTGCGTCACAGAGAAGGCTACAAAATGAAAGCAGCCGTGATCCACAAGTTTTTATTAACCAATACTCCTGGATGATTTCGTTTTCCGAGTTAGCAACCACGTGAGACTTGCCCGTGACCAGCATTCTGGTTTTTATGCTTCTAGTGCGATATGAATTTGGGTTAGTAAATCCGTTATTAAACCGCAACTAGCCGGCCAATAAAAAAAGGCGATTCGGAGAATCGCCTGTGACTCACCGCTGGGTGCGGCGATTAAGGATGGGAACATCGGATTGCGGGGAGATCCGAAACACGCGGGGTGGTGGCTGGAACCGCACGGATTTGTCGAACCAGGTTTTGAACTGGCGCAGCGGTTGGTGCATGAGCACCACCGCTGAACATTCATTCACCCGCAGGATACGGCCAAGCCGGTGGTTGAGTTGGATGATGTCCCCCGCCCGCAGCCGGAACGGATACGCCGCCAACTGCCAGATGATCCCAAACTCAGTTTGGTTCGGGTCGTAGTTCTTTCCCGGCAGACGGGGCTTGCGCGTCCTCATAACCCAAAATCCTCCATGGTGGCGGCGATGCCATCTTCGTCGTCGCCCAGCAGTTCGACGATGCCGGCTTTCATTGCGGCTTTGTCAGGATCAGGTTTTGCGTCCTTCGGACACGCCGGACAGCGCAGCACATTGAGAATCGAGCCGCCGAACTCATAGCCCGCCGCTTTGAACTTTTCGCGGTAACGGTCATTCAGCTTCAGAGGCGGTGACAGTTGCGTCCACGTTTTGGCCTCGGCGGGCGACAAGTCAGTTTCGTAAATGGCGTCGTGCCGCAGATGATAGACATCCCACGGTTCGCCACAGGTAGTACAATGAACATCCAGAATCGATCTCCTTTCGGGGTGTGGTTTTATTGGTTGAATCCACTGCGCAGTTTGGGCCACAACCTTGAATTTGCGGAGCCGTGGCGTTGTGCCCGCAACGGCAATAAAAAAGGCGATTCCAGGAGAATCGCCCGTGAGGATTAGGTGCCACTGCGCAACACCAAATCGGGAGCCAGCGGAGGCTTCGCGGTGATGTCCGCACCGGAAACAATATCCAGCCAGCCGCTGCCTTGGTATTGAATGCCAAATTCGGCACTCATCATTTCGCGCACCTGCGCCGAAATGTTACTCCAGCCATTCCTGGTCGTTCCCGCCTTCGCCACTTGGTCGCAGTCTTCATAAATGCGAGCCGCTTCACCGTCGGGCAGATCGCCCGACTCGGCGTAGTCGCCGATGAAAGCCACCCGGTCGCCGGCCCACGTGCCGACAAGTGGATGCGCGGTCCGAAAATCTCCGCCCCCGCGCGGGCCGTTCCGGTTGCTGGCGGCGAGCAACATGACGAGTGCCGTGGCGGTAGCAAACGACCAGCCGACCTGCTCCCGGAGTTTGAAGCCGTTGCCGATTTGATGCGGATGCACGAACTGCTTTTGGTCGAGATTAACGAGATAATGATACTGCCCCATAAGTTGAGTCCTTTCTTTTTGGTGGTTGTTTTTGTAATGATCCGGTGATCCCTGAGGCAGCCTATGGCGGAATCGGTATTCCGGGGAGACGTGCGAAATTGCCGAAACCGGCAAAAGTGAATGGCCCGCCCGCGATCAGAAATGAGGTGAAATCGCACGGCCCTACCAACCGGATGTCAGTTGCCAAAGCCGCCGGCGCCGTGCTAGATTCAAAGCGTTATGCAACTCACCATGGAAATGCCCGATCAAGTTGCGCGTCAGTGGGGGGAAACCCCGGACGCGGTCGGTCGTCACGTCATGGAAGATGCCGCGATTGAAGGCTATCGCGCCGGACGCCTCACGCAACGGCAAGTGGGGGCGATGCTGGGACTGGATTACTGGCAGACGGAAACTTTCCTGAACGAACGCGCCGTGCCGCTGAATTACTCCGCCGCCGATCTTGTTGAAGACCACGCCACGCTGGAAAAAATCATCTCTCGTCCGTGAGCGTTGTCGTTTCCGACACTTCACCCCTGCACTATCTGATCTTGTGCGGGGCCGAAAACATCCTGCCCCGGCTGTTCCAACAAGTGGTGATTCCGCCGGCCGTTTTCCACGAATTACAGCAGGCCAACACCCCACCGCTCGTACGGCAATGGTCAACAACCTTGCCCGACTGGGTGGCCGTACAATCACCCAAAACTTTGAATCTGAAGTTGAACGTGGACGCGGGTGAACTGGAAGCCATCTGTCTCGCGCAGGAAATTCAGGCCGCCGCCATCTTGATGGACGACCGGGCTGGCCGCACGGCGGCCAGACACTGCGGGTTGGCCGTGGTGGGGACCATTGGTCTTTTGGAACAAGCTGCCGCCTGCGGACTCATCGAATTACCGCCGACTCTGGTGCGGCTCCGCCAGACCAATGTCCGTCTCGATTCCGAACTTATTCAAGCGGCGCTGGCTCGTGATTTGGCTCGCCGCCAAAAGTAAAAGCCCCGGCCAAAATGGTCGGGGGTGGTGGCTACGGAATGGCAACGGCCAGCACAGACTCGCGGTCTTGCAATAATTGCAACACGCAGTCAATGCCTTCGGTGGTCAGCGTCCAGGAACGGTGCGGCAGTTCGGCAATCACCGCCCACTTGAAGCGTTGATAGAAGTTCAACGCCTGCTCGGCATTCCCGCAATGGTCGGCCAGAATGGCCAGTGCGAGTTGTGCCGGCCCGCTCCCGCCATAGCCCCACTCAAATCCCGTCGGACTATGATTCCATAAATCGAAGCGGGGATTCAAACGGCGACCGTCCACCGTGACGCTGACCGCATAGCCTTGCCGTCGGCCTGCATACCGTTTCATTTGCTGCCCTCTACGACATCGGCCAATTCCTCATCGGTGAGATGTTCCGGTTCCATCTCAGGTCGCGGAAACTGATGCACCCGGACGAAACAGAACCTGGACAGGCGGCTCGCGATGTCTTCGCGGCCGGCCTGCCCCGCCTCATTCTCGTCGAGCATAACAATGACGTGGCTCTGGCTGGTGGTGTGGTGCCGGATCAATTCCTCCTGCGCGGATGACAAGGTGCTGCCCATGAGCGCCACCACCTTGCGATAGCCGTGGTCATGGATTTTCATCGCGTCGAAGAACCCTTCCACGATGAGCAACGGTTTGTCGGCCGGTTCTTTGATGGCCCGGTCGAGGTTAAACAACTCCTGCGATTTCCTGAATCCCGGTGGAAGCTTATATTTAGGCGTGCCTTCCGGTGCCTCACCGACGAACCGGCCCGCATACGCAACCACCTCGCCTTTGACATTGTGGATCGGGATGGCGATACGGTCGGCCATCATGCCTTTGGCGCAGTAGCCGATGCCGAAATCCACGATGGTTTCCGGCGTCAGGCCGCGTTGCTCCGTCAGATACGGATGATTGCGCTCTAGTTTGTCCAACCGGAATTTCAACGGCGGATTGGGCACGTTGCTTTCTGGCGCCACCTTCGGCACTGCTGCTGGCCGTGCCGCCGGCTTCGCTGCCGGCACCGAGGCTTTCGGCTCGGCAGGTTCCGCCTTGTCGTCACTGGCGGCCATGGCCTCGGGATCGAGGTTGAACCATTCAATCGCTTTCAACGCGGCCGCATGGATGCTGCACTTCTCCATCTTGGTGATGAAGTCGAGCGTGTTGCCGCCATGCTCGCAGTCGCTGAAACAATTCCAGAGGTTCTTGGTGGTGCTGACGCGGAACTGCGTGGGATTGCTTCCCTTGTGGATCGGGCACGGCCCGTTCAGGCTGTCGCCGGTGCGTTTGAACTGGTCGAGAACGCCGTAGTGTTGGAGCAACTGCTCCATGGTGATGGCCGCTTTGACGGCCCGGAAGTCAACGAATTTGGTTTTGGACATAATAATACTCCTGTGTTTTTGGTTGTGATGAACGTGGACCTCCCGGAAGTGGGATGGTCTCTGTTGACAACGCTAACGCCCGGTAGAAAAAATCAGGAGACGTGCGGAATTGCCGAAGCTGGCAAGTCCACCAGCGCAGATAAACCGCCATCCTTGCCACATTGCCAGACGGCGGTGAGCAAATCGCGTTGTAACACGGATTCGTCGGCGAAAAGAAATAGGCCGTGACCTCGCTGCAACCGCGAGCAGGCATTGAGCAGTGATTTCACCCGCGCAGAGCCGGTGGTGACGGTCAACACGCGGAAACGGGGGATGCCCAGCTGTC
>TBL_comb47_HYPODRAFT_10003127_pt1 | contig 19896 bp, 12 predicted proteins | sample TroBogypolimnion_40_FD_10682 | JGI IMG/M metagenome (IMG submission 10682) | reverse complement strand
TTGCCGAGCGAGGACGAAACCTTGCGGCTGCTGTGGGCCATGACGCTAGGGTGGCACACGGCGTTTTCGGAAACCGACATCAGCGAACCGTTTTTGCGCGCCGGCACGATGCATATGTTTGCCATTGATGGCCTGCGCATCGCGTTGCTGGCGGGCATCATCGTGACGCTGCTGCGCGCCCTGCGGGTCGCGCGGGCCTGGAGCGGCGTGATTGCGATTCCGACGCTCTGGTTTTACACGGCCGCGACGGGCTGGGAAGCATCGGCCATCCGCGCGTCGGTCATGATGACAGTGGTGCTGGGCGGCTGGGCGCTGAAACGGCCGAGCAACCTCGTCAACTCGCTCGCCGCCGCTGCTTTCGTTCTCCTGCTCGCGGAGCCACGGCAATTGTTTGAAGCTAGTTTCCAACTGTCCTTTTTCGTCATGCTGGTCATCGCGCTGGGACTGCCGCCCATGAATGAAAGTTTAGACCGGTGGCTGCGGCTGGATCCGCTGCTGCTGCCGGAACAAGTCGCGGGATGGAAAATGCTGGGCCTCCGCGCCGCGCGGCGGATCGGTCAGTACGGCGCGCTCTCGCTCGCCGCGTGGCTCGGCAGCATTCCGCTGGCGGCAAAATATTTCCACCTCTTTAGTCCCGTCTCGACGCTGGCAAATTTGTTCGCGGTGCCGCTCGGAACCCTCGCCTTGATGGCGAATTTGGGCGCGTTGCTCTGCGGCCATTGGCTGCCGTGGGCAACGGCACTCTTCAACCATGCCGCGTGGTTTTACATGGCGGCCATGACGTGGGTGAGCGTCGTCGCGACCCGCCTTCCCGGCGCGTATTATTACGTCCCCGAAATTTCCTGGTTCACCATCGCGGCCTATTACGCCGTGCTGCTCGCGGTATTGGGCGGATGGTTCCGGCGAAATTGGCGGCTGGGGGGATGGGGACTTCTGTTGCTCGCGCTGTTTTACAGTTGGCAATGGGAACGTTCGCGCAACGAAATCTCGCTGACCGCGCTGCCGCTCCAAGGGGGCCACGCCGTCTGGGTGGATGCGCCGGGCCGCGAACGCGATTGGTTGATGGATTGCGGCAATGACGAAGCCGTCCGCTTCCCGCTCACCGACTTTCTTCACGGCCAAGGCGTGAATGTTCTGCCGCGCCTGCTGCTCACCGCCGGAGACCAGAAAAACACCGGCGGCGCGCTGACGCTGGCAGCTGCGATTCCCGTGCGCGAATTAGTTACCAGCTCGGTGGAATTCCGCTCGCCGGCGTATCGTGCGGCGCTGGCGGCTTTTGATGAATCGCTGTCGAATGGTCGGACGCGTCATGAAATGCTCCGGGCGGGCGAAACTTCCGGCGATTGGAAAGTCTTGTTTCCGCAAAGGACGAACGGTTTCGCGCGGGCCGAGGATGCGCCGCTGGTGTTGCGCGGAAACTTTTACGGCACCAAAATTTTGCTGCTCCCGGATTTGAGCCGGATGGGCCAAAGTCACCTGCTCGCCGCGCAAGCGGAGCTGGCAGCGGATATTCTGGTGGCTGGCCTGCCGGTGGCGGACGAAGCCCTCAGCGACGGACTGCTGGCGGCGATTCATCCGCAGCTCGTGGTGATTGTTGACTCGGAAAATCCGGCCGCGCGGCGGGCACCGCGTACTTTGCAAGCACGCCTTGCGCAGTCGAAAATTCCAGTGTGGTACACGCGAAACACCGGCGCGCTCACGATTGTCATCAGCCCAAGCGGATGGAAAGTGCGGACGGTGGACGGTCTCGCCGGAAGTTCACAGTTGGGCGATCACAAATTCACCACCGCCGGGTCGCCGTAAAGCGTAAAGGAACCGGTACGCTCAATCTTTACATCCATCAGTTGCCCCTGATGCCGCGCACTGCCGTCGAACAGCACAATGCGATTGCAGCGCGTACGACCGGTGTAGCGGGCAGCGTTTTTCTTGCTCGGTCCTTCAACGAGAATCTGCACCTGGCGCCCGATGAATGCATCGTATTTGCGCGCGGCAATTTCGTTGACGAGATTCAGCAGCCGTTCGTTGCGTTCCTCGCGGATGGCTTGGGGCAACTGCTCGGGCATGGTCGCTGCCGGCGTGTCGCGGCGCTCGGAGTATTTGAAGATGTAAGCGTTGTCGAATTCCGCTTCGCGACAGAGCGACAGCGTCAATTCAAAATCTTCCTCCGTCTCGCCGGGAAAACCCACAATGATGTCCGTTGTGATACCGATGCCCGATTTTGCGCGGCGAAGTTTTTCCACGAGGCCGAGAAATTTTTCGCGCGTGTAACCACGGTGCATCAATTTCAAAATGCGGTCGCTGCCGCTTTGCAACGGAATGTGTGCGCTCTCGCACAGCTTCGGCAGCTGTGCGTAGGCCTCGACCAAATCATCGCCGTAGCCTTTTGGATGCGGCGAGGTGAAGCGGATTCGTTCCAAGCCTTCGATTTCATGGACGGCGTCGAGCAGTTGAACGAAACCGCTTTTTCCATCTTTCACCGGCAAATCGCGTTTGGCGAAGCTCGTGACGATTTGGCCGAGCAAAGTGATTTCGCGCACGCCGCGCCCGACGAGTTCGCGGCATTCGGCGACGATGTCGGGAATGGTGCGACTGCGTTCCTCGCCGCGCGTGGCGGGCACGATGCAAAACGTGCAATGCTGGTTGCAGCCCTGCATGATACTGACGAACGCGGAGACGGAAGTTTTGGCGCTGCCGTTGAGCAGATGTTCGCGGATAGTCGCCTCGCTTTTGGCTTCGGCGGCCACGTCCACAATTTTTTCGCGTTTGCCGGCGAGCAGTTCGTCAAGGTATTCCGCCGCGCGATGAAATTTCTGCGTGCCGAGAACGAGGTCCACGTCCGGCAATTTATCAATCAGCTCGCGGCCGCGACTTTGCGCCATGCAGCCGAGGTAGCCGAGAATCTGGCCAGGCCGGTCTTTGCGCGCGGTGCCGGCGAGATTTTTCATTTTGTTGATGGCCTTCTGTTCGGCGAAATCGCGCACGCTGCAAGTGTTCAGCAAAACCACATCCGCCGTCGCCTCGGACTGGGCGAGCGAATAGCCCTTGGCCACGAGCTGCGCGGCGACGGCTTCGCTGTCGCGCTCGTTCATCTGGCAACCGTAAGTCTTGATAAAAACGCTCGGCATGATTCAAAAGGAACAGAAATTTAATCCATCCGCCCAGCCTTGGAAAGACGGCAGTGCGGCAAAGAAGATTAGAAAAACGCAAAAAATGGCTGGCAATTTAAGCCGGCCTACGGTTTATTGAACGTGGTCATGATCGCAAATACCACAGTGCAACGACCGTCAACCTTCAACCTGGAGGACTACCAATGGACCTGCATCACCCGTTCGTAAAAGAATTCCCCGCCCACCGCGAAACCATCCGCTCACTCAAGCTGGCGGACGGAAAATTTCGCGGGGCGTTTGAGGAATACCACCAACTGGACGACGAAATCTGCCGCATCGAGGAAGATGTCGAATACGCCAGCGACCAGCAGATTGACGAACTAAAATTCAAGCGCGCCAAATTAAAAGACGCGCTGTTTGCCGCCGTAATAAAACACGAGGCCGCGCTCAAACACTAAATCACCGGCGGCCCGTCAGTCTGCTGCATTTAGATCGGGAAGAAATTCAGCACGTAAACCATCACGGCGGTCGCAATCAGACCGAGAATGGTTGAGGCGATCCACAACGGCTTCTTCTTCACGATCAAGCACATCGCGCCGAGCGCGATGGCGATTTGAAACACGGTGATCGCCAAGCCCATTTGCTTGGAATGTTCCGCCACACTCATGGCCGTTTTGCGGGAAAGGTCGCGCGCCGCTTCAAATTTTTTCGCCAGGGCGGTGATGTCGGCTTTATCTTTTTCGTATTTCTCGATTTTCTCCGTCATTTTTTTGATGGCGACCGCATCCGGTACCGCAGCGGCGTTGAGATGATCGAGTTCGATCTGGTAGAGATTTTCCTTGATGGATTTGGCTTGATAAAACGCCCACTGGTCGGACGCTTCGGCCTGGCTGAACGTCGCTTCGTTCATTTCCTTCAAGGTGCGCGTGGAAAAACCGCCGCCCTTCAACGTCGCGATGGCCGCGAGCACCGCGATGCAGACCATGGTGAGCGACACATATTTGGTCCAACTGTCGCGCTTCTCTTTTTCTTTCTGCGCAACGTGGTCCGCGCGCAATTCTGCTACCAACTGTTTGAGATCATTTAAGTCTGACGATTGCATGGGAATAAATAATAAATATTTCAACTTTCCGCCGCATTGTTTTGCGGCGGACGAGGCAGCAGGATGGAAAAAGTTTTTCCCGCTGTCCAGCATCCAGATGTGGAAGATGCGCTGGATTACCTCGTCTTGACGACGGGGGCAACCACCGATTAGTCTGCGCGGCAACATGGGTCAGGAACCGCATCTCCATCGGGAAACCGCGCACAAACTCGCGCGGCTGGCGTTGTTCAGTTTCCTCGTCACCTTCATTTTGGCGCGGGTGTTTGTCTTCCTCATCATGGCGAAGGCCATGCCGAATCTTTATTGCTTCGTCCAAGGCACCCATGTACATCATTTGAACTACGGAATTTTTCTGCTGTCGGCCGTTGGCGGCTACAGCGTGTTTCGCCGGCCGACCGGCCGCGCAGCGGAAATCACCGCACTGATGTACGGCGTGGCGATGGGCCTGACGTTCGACGAGTTCGGCATGTGGCTGCATCTCGGCGGCAGCTATTGGCAACGCGCCAGCGTGGACGCGGTAATCGTGGTTTCCGCTCTGTTTGGCTTGGTAGGTTTTGCCCGCACGTTGAAGCGGTTTGAAAAGAAACATTTCTGGCTGTTCGTGGTGCTGCTCGTGGCGGTGCTCGGCTTCAGCGCGGCGATCTTCATCGCCGGCAACCGCTTGGGCGACCTCATGGGGCAATCCTTGCGCGAACTGGAATCCGCCTCTTCGCCATAATTTTCCGCCGCAGCGCAGTACCGTAATTGACCTTGGAATTGCAGAAATCCCCAATTGTTTCCCGGTAGCTGCCGGCGCGGAAATCAGTTACTTTGCGTGGATGAAATCCATTGTGTTTTTTGCCGCGCTGTTGGCTTCTGCCTTTCGTTTGACGGCGCAAACTAATTTGTACGTCGCCGCCGACGGCAGCGCAAAATTTAAATCGGTGCAGGAAGCCATCATGTCCGTGCCCTCCGGCACGCGCGAAAATCCGGTCATCATTCACATCGCTCCGGGCACTTATCCGGAACTCGTTTACATCCAACGCGAAAAAAGATTTTTTTCCCTCGTCGGCAAAAATCCGACGAACACCATATTGTCGTTCAACCTTTACGCCAGCATTACCAATGCCGAAGGCAAGCCAATCGGCACCTTCAAAACGCCGGCGACCACGATTGATGCCGACGATTTTTCCGCAGAAAATCTCACTTTCGCCAACACCGCCGGACCGGTCGGCCAAGCGCTCGCCATTCGCGTGGACGGCGACCGCGCGGCGTTTCGGCACTGCCGTTTTCTCGGCTGGCAAGACACCATTTTGCTGAATCGCGGGCGGCAATATTTTGAAAATTGTCAGGTCAGCGGCCATGTGGATTTCATTTTCGGCGCGGCGACCGCGTGGTTTGAAAATTGCGAAATCCACGCACTGCGCGATGGCTATTTGACCGCGGCCTCGACGCCGGCCGATGTGCCGTACGGTTACGTTTTCAATCGCTGCCACATCACCGGCGAGCCGGGCGTCAAAACTTTTTTGGGACGGCCATGGCGGCAATTTGCGAGCACGATTTTTTTGAATTGTGAAATGTCCGACGTAGTGCGTCCCGAAGGCTGGAATGATTGGAAGAAACCGCACGAGACAATTCGCTTTGCCGAATTTAATTCCACCGGCGCGGGCGCGAATCCAGCCCATCGCGCGGACTGGAGCAAACAGCTCAGCACCGCCGCCGCCAAAAAAATCACGGTAGAAAAAGTGCTCGGCGGCGCCGACGACTGGAACCCGACGATTCCACCGCTCGCGCCGCAAATTGGCGCGACGAAATATGACGTTGTGTACGGCGAAGCCAACGGCGAAAAACTGTTGCTCGACGCCCATGTGCCGGCGGGCGCCGGAAATTTTCCCGTAGTGCTCATCGTTCACGGCGGCGGCTGGATGAGCGGCGACCGCGAGAAAGACATCGTGCCTGTCTTCGCGCCGTTCGCGACGAATTTCACCTGGTTTACCATTGCCTACCGGCTGGCGCCGACGAACCGCTGGCCGGCATGTTTTGACGATGTGCAAACGGCGATTCGCTGGGTCAAACAGCACGCGGCGGAATTCAAAGGCGATCCGGACCGCATCGCACTGCTCGGCTATTCGGCCGGCGGTCAGCTCGTGACCCTCGCGGGCACGCAGCCGCAACGGGCAAACATTTTCTTTCGGTTGCTGGGGCTGGGCAAAAAAAATGACACGACCGTCCAAGCCGTCGCCGCCTTTGCGCCGCCAACGGATTTGGTGGCGGATAACGAGCGGCGGGGCGGTTTGAGCGTTTCGATGAAAAATTTATTTGGCTGCGAAAGCACGAATCTCACTCCCGCCGTGTGCGCGGTGTTGCGAAAGAATTCCCCGCTCACGCATGTACGCGACGGGTTGCCGCCGTTTCTGCTGATCAATGGCAGCGCCGATAAAACCGTGCCGTTGAACCAGACGGAACATTTTTATCAAGCGTTGGTGGCGGCGAAAGTGGATGCGCACTTGCTATTGATTCCCGAAGGTCAGCATCGCCTCACCGATTGGGCCAAATTTGATCCGGCGTGGCAGCTGAAACTGGTGGCTTGGCTCAACGAAAATTTACCGGCCAAAGACCGCACGGGAACTACGGATACACCAGCCGCAGAAAGACCGCACCGCTGGTGGAATTCACGGGGATGGTGGTTTGATTGAGATTGGTTGAATTGGCAACGGTCACCCAGTTGGTGCCGAGGCCGGCAATCAGATTATTGGTTTGGATTAACAGCCGCCAGCCAAGATGATCCGCCGGCCAGGACAATTGCAACTGGCTGCCGAGCGGTGCGAAGGAAAGATACACCGGCTGCCGGGATGGCAAGGGCGTCGCGTTGACGGTCAAAGAATTGGTGCTCTCTCCGCCCGCGCCCACGGCCGAGACGACGTAAAAATAATTTACCGCGTTGGTCACGTTCCCATCGGCAAAATTGGTCGCGGTCAATCCGCTATAAACCGTCGGATAGACGCCAGCGGCGAGACCGCGCTTCACCGTGTAATTGGTCGCGCCAGCGACGGCATTCCACTTCAAATTTATCAGCAGATTCGAGGCGGTGGCGAGCAGATTGGTCGGCGGCAGCACGGTGACTACCAATTTGACTTGGCCGGCGGTGTTGGTGTCAAAGGCATAGTTGTATCCCGCCGGCAGCGTGCCCAACGCCGGCAACGGGCTGCCGAGAATTTTGGCGCAAGTCAGCAAGGTGTAAGTGCCGTTCGTGAAGCCCGTCCGGGCAGTGACGTTGACTGTGCCGCCCAGCGTGAGATTGCTGCTGACCGCCACGGTCGCGGGGCTGGTGCCGAGAAAATAATTCAGCACGGTGGTCGGAAACAGCGCGAGTTGATTGCTCACCGCGAGCGTGCTGGCGGACAGCGTGAGCGGGCCATCGTCGAGAACGTTGGTGTTTTTGAGCGAGGCTTGCGTGTTGTACAAAGCGAGTGTGCTACCGTAGCCGTTCGTCGTCAGGCCATCGAGCGTGTAGAAGGTGTTGGTTGGCGCGGAGTTGGTCAAAATCACCTGAGCGTTATACAGCGCGAAGCTGTTGCTGGTAGCCGACACGGTAATTTTGGAGTCGATAAATTGGGCGCCAGCGACGTTGTAGAGACAAAAATTGCGATCACCGGTTAGATTGATTTTGTTGAACACAATGTTCGTCGCGGGCATTTCCGCGCGCCCCCAAATGATGCCCACCGGATAGCCGCTGACGGACGTGGCGGTGATGTTGCTGAAAAGAATATTGCGATAGATCGGTGTGGTGCCGGTAACGGTAGCAACGGCTTGCGTCGCCGCGAAATAAGGCGAGACGCCGCTGGGCGTGCCGACCAAATTGTAATAGCCGTAAATCTGGATGGGGAAATGGACATTCGTGATCCCGATGTTGAGATAGGAAATATTTTGCACCAAGCCGCCGCGATCGGCATCGGACTTGATGCGAATGCCGTTGTCCGCGCCGTTGATGGTACAGTTGATGACGGTGATGTTCGACACACCACCGCTGTCGGTGTAGCTGCCGATGGAAATGCCGTGGCCGTTGCCATACACATTGTTGGTCAGCAACACATCGTGCGTGCCGCCGCCGCAAGTAAAGTCATCATCACCCACGCTGATATTGCAGTTCTGCACCAAAATATTCGTGCCGCTCACGTCGCAGGCATCGGTATTGTGGCTGGGCGTGACCGGGTCCGAGGAAGACGGGGCGCGGATCGTGACGCCTTGCACGGTGGTGTTACCGGAGGAACTGCCGCTGATGGCAATGTGAAACATCGGAGAATTAGACAGCGTCACGTTTTGAATCAGCAGTCGGTTGCAGCCCGTCGGAGAAATCATTCGCGGCCGCGCCGCGCCGTTGGTGTAGGCGTACGGCCACCACGGCGCGCCCTGCCCGTCGATCGCCCCGGCACCGCTGATCTCGACGTCGTGCAAATTCGCGCCGGAAATAAACGTCGTGCCGCTGGTGGTTCCGCCGGGATACTTGTCAATGGGCAGCATCCGCAAAATCGCCCCGGCATCAATTTGAAGATTGACCGAATTAGCCAACGTCAGCGGCCCGCTCAAATAGATTCCCGGCGGAATTTCCACGGTGCCGCCGGCCGCGCCGTTGGTTGTGCCGCCGGTCGTAGCCTTGTTGATCGCATTTTGGATCGCCGTCGTGTTGGTTGTAACGCCATCCCCCACCGCGCCATAAGCCAAATTGGTGACGACAATAATGTTGTTGGTGTTAATCACCGGCAATGCTGGAAAGGCGAACAACCGACCGCCGGCGGCCAAAAAAATGGCGACGGCGGCTAGTCGCGAAAGGTTAGCCAGAACGGTCCTGCGCCCTGCGACGAAGCAGTTCATGGCGCTTTTTCCAGCGAACAATCTTCCAATTTTACCTCTGCATCCTGCACCACATCCGGCTTGCGAATCTTCTTGAAACTCGACCGATAAATTCGCACGCCACTGATGTCCGCCGCAGGAAAGCCGCGCACATTCAGCACGCGTGGCGTTTGGTCCACCGTAAGATTTTCCATTACCACATTTTTCGCCACCGGCCGGAAAGCTCCGTTGGCGCCTTCATCATAAAGAAAATCAATCTGCAACACCGAATCCTTCACCTGCCCGACGTGCACCTGGCGCATGAAAATATTTTGCAGCACCCCGCCGCGCACCGCGTTGGATTTCAAGCGCAGCGCGCACGCCAGATTGGAACTGCTCATCTCGCAATTTTCCACAAAGACGTTGCTGCAACTGCCGGAAATTTCGCTGCCGATGGCCGTGCCCGCATGACCATCCCGCATGGTGCAATCGCGGATGACGAGATTCGCCGATGGCACGCCGACGCGGCGACCGTCGTTGTTCCGGCCGGATTTGATGGCGATGCAATCGTCGCCGGTGTCGAAAATACATTTTTCAATCAGCACGTCGCAGCAACTTTCCGGATCGCAACCGTCGTTGTTCGCGCCGTGCGAAAAAATATCCACGCCGCGCACCGTCACGTTGGTACACAACAGCGGATGAATTTCCCACATCGGCGAGCGGCGAATTTTCACGCCGGCGATCAGAACATTCCGGCAGCGCTGAAACTGAATGAAGTCCGGCCGCAAAAAATCGCCCGCCCCAAAACGTCGTTCCGCCACCGGCACCTGGTCGTTGTTCATTTTGTCGAGCCGAGCGCGCGCGGCTTTTTGCGTGCCGTCCGTCCGACCTTTTTGGCCCTTCCACGCCAGCCAGTTGCTGTCATCCGCCTGCCCGTCCAGGGTTCCCAGCCCGGTGACAGCGACATTCTGCTGCCCGACAGCGCTGAGCAGCGGGGAATAATTGTAACATTCAATTCCTTCAAACCGCGTGAACACCGCCGGCAGATAAGCGTTCGGATCCGTGCTGAATTTCAAAACGGAATTCGTCGCTGCCAAATACAATTCCACCTGACTCAACAGCCGGACTGGGCCGGTCAAAAAATCGCCCGCAGGAATCACCACGCGACCGCCACCGGCACTGGCGCACACGGAAATTGCTTTGGAAATCGCCGCCGTGCAATCCGTCTTGCCATCGCCCACCGCGCCGAATTCCGTCACGACCACCTCGCGGGCGGGAAAAACCGGCGCGACAATGCGCGATAAGATTTCCGGCACCTGCGCCCATTCGGGTTGGCTGGCGTGAAGCTGATTTCCCGTGGCGGCGAGAACCACGGCGAAGGCGATGATTTTTTTCATGGGTGGAATGGGCACAACATACCATCTGCCGTCGATTTGTCAGCGCGCTTGCTTGCAATCCAGTTTGAAATTAATGAACACCGGTGCCGACAAAACAAAAACGGCAAGGCGGAAAAAATCGCCTTGCCGTTGAAATGCGCAGCCCGTTCAATCAGGAGCAACCAAGGCTCTCGCCGCAGTTCAAGCACTTGTAACACGCGCCATTGCGGACGGTGATTTGGCCGCAGTTCGGACAACTTGGCGCGTCTTGCTGATTCGTGATCATCTGCGTGAGGGTCGCGGCCCGGCGCTCATGCTTCTGCCCCATGCTGGGCTTCAGTTGCACGATGTCGGTATTTTCCTCGGCCACCGCCAGCAGCTCAGGCACGGGACGATTCACCTTTTTTTTTATCTCCTCGGCCAGACCGGGAATGGCCAGTTCCGGCTGAGTGCGCGCGGCGTTGAGCCCTTCGCGATAACCAGGAATGAATTGCAGGGCCATCCAGCGGAACACGTAATCGGTGATGGAGGACGCGTTGCGAATGTCCGGATTTTTCGTGAAGCCGCTCGGCTCGAAACGTTGGTGCGCAAATTTTTTCACCAGCGCTTCCAGCGGCACGCCGTATTGCCACGCAAGACTGGTGAGGGTGCCGATACTGTCCATGAGGCCGCCGATGGTGGAACCTTCCTTGGCCATCGTGATGAACAATTCGCCCGGCTGGCCGTCGTCGAACAAACCAACGGTGAGGTAGCCTTCGTGACCGGCGATGTCAAACTTATGGGTGATCGCAGTGCGCGTGTCGGGCAGGCGGCGGCGCAGCGGTTTGCCGGCTTCATTTTGCAGATGGGCCACTGCGGCTTCGAGCTCCTTGATGCGCGCGGACATTTCCGAAACCAAGACGACCTCGTTGTCGGTTTTGGCGACGCCTTCGCTGGTTTTTTTGGTGTTGAGTGGCTGCGAACGCTTCGAGCCATCGCGATAAATCGCCACGCATTTCAGTCCCATTTTCCAAGCCTGCACATAGGTGTCGCGAATTTCAGCGACCGTGCATTCGTTCGGCATGTTGACGGTCTTGGAAATCGCCCCGCTGATAAACGGCTGGGCTGCGCCCATCATTTTCAAATGGGCCATGTAGCTGATACTGCGCTGGCCTTTCGCCGGCTTGAACGCGCAGTCGAAAACGGGTAAATGTTCGGGCTTCAAGCCACTTTTAAGGATCGCACCGTTTTCTTGGACGTCTTCAATCGTGTCGTGCTTTTCGATGTGCGCGAGAATGGCTTGGTTCTCGGCTTCGGAATAATTCAACCGGCGCAGCGCATCGCCGACGCCACGGTTGACGATTTTCAACATGCCGCCGCCGGCGAGCAGTTTATATTTAACCAGCGCAATGTCCGGCTCGACGCCGGTGGTGTCGCAATCCATCAAAAACGCGATGGTGCCAGTCGGCGCGAGCACCGTGACTTGGGCGTTGCGATAACCATGCTGCTGGCCTTTCGCGAGGGCGCTGTCCCAAGTTTTGCGCGCCTCGGTTTTGAGATAATTAAACTCCGCGCTCGGCTGAATTTGTTCCACGGCGTCACGGTGCAATTTGATAACCCCAAGCATGGATTCCACATTGTCTTTCGTGACCGGCTTTTCAACCCCGGCACAACGCGCATCGCGGTAACCCGCAAACGGACCGACATTCGCGGCGATTTCGGCGGATTGCTCGTAAGCATGACCGGTCATAATCGCGGTGATCGCACCGGCGAGGGCACGGCCTTCATCGGAATCATACGGCAAACCGTAGCTCATGCAGAGCGAACCGAGGTTCGCGAAGCCAAGGCCGAGCGTGCGGAAGATATGGGAATTTTCCGCGATGTCTTTCGTCGGATAGCTCGCGTTGTCCACGAGAATTTCCTGCGCGGTGATGTAAATGCGCACGGCGGCTTTGAACCGCTCGATATCGAACTTGCCGTCTTCGCGCTTGAATTTCATCAGGTTCAGTGACGCGAGATTGCACGCGGTGTTATTGACGAAAACGTATTCGCTGCACGGGTTCGTGGAATGAATCGGCTCGGTGCCTTTGCAAGTGTGCCATTTCTGAATCGCGCCGTCGTATTGGATGCCGGGGTCGCCGCAAATCCAAGTGCCTTCGGCGATTTTATCGAGCAGTTTGCTCGCGTCTTTTTTCTGAAGCGGCTTGCCGTCGCGAATGGCGCGGGTCCACCATTCCTTGCCGCCGAGCGCGGCTTCAAAAAATTCGTCGCTGGCGCGGACAGAAAGATTTTCGTTTTGATACATCACGGAGCCGTAAGCGTCACCGTTGTAAGAGCCATCGTAGCCCTGCTCAATCAACGCCCAGGCTTTCTTTTCTTCCCTCTGCTTGGCGTCAATGAATTCCTCAATGTCGCCATGCCAATCGCGCAGCGTGTTCATCTTCGCGGCGCGGCGGGTTTTGCCGCCGGATTTCACGACGTTCGCCACCTGATCATAAACTTTGAGAAAGCTCATCGGGCCGCTCGGCCGGCCGCCGCCGCTCAATTTTTCACGGCTGGAACGAATCGGCGTCAAATCAGTGCCGGTGCCGGATCCGTATTTGAACAGCATCGCTTCGCTGTAGGCGAGGTGCATGATGGATTCCATGTCGTCCTTGACAGACTGGATGAAGCACGCGCTGCCCTGTGGATATTCATACTGCGTTTTGGCACGCTCCGCTTGCTTGGTTTTGGGGTTAAAAAACCAGTTGCCCTTGCTGGAATTTTTGCCGACGCCGTATTGGTGATACAGCCCAACGTTGAACCACACCGGTGAATTGAAGGCGCCGTATTGGTTCAAGCACAGCCAGGTCAATTCCTCGTAAAAAATTTCGCCGTCGGCTTTGGAAAAATAACCATCTTTGATGCCCCAATCGGAAATCGTCCGCGTGATCCGGTGGATGAGTTGGCGCACGGAAGTTTCCCGCTCGGAGGTGTTTTGCTCACCGTAAAAATATTTCGAGACGACGACTTTCGTGGCGAGCACGGACCACGACTTCGGCACTTCGACATTTTCCTGCTTGAAAATCACCTTGCCGCCGTCATCGGTGATCTCGGCGGTGCGTTTGTCCCATTCAATCTGGTCAAACGGTTGGACTTGGGCATCGCTAAACACGCGCTCGATGCGCAGCGATTTTTTGGCGGCAGCTTTGGTGGTTTTCATCGGACGGTTGGCGGTCACGGAAGTGGCACGGCGGCTGCCGGTTTTGGGGGCTGGAGCAGAAACTTCCTCGCGGGCATCAATCATGTTATATCCTAGCTAATTTTTAAGGTTCTATCCGGCGAAATCAAATGTGGCAGAAAGCCGCCGGGGTTCAAAATCTTGCAAATTCCCTGAAAATCCTAATTTCCAGAAAAAATGAATTCCCCTACTAATTGGGGAACAGCAGCTATCATGCTACCACCCGTTGTATCTTTCAAGAAAATTCACAGAAATTTTACGACAACGATATTCACAAGAAAATTGAAGTTAATTTTGCCGCAACCCATCTTAGTCACCGCCAGTTCGAAAGGTTTCCAAGGCCGTTTCTTTGTCAAAAAACACGCAAAAACACACGGTATCCAGCCCGTTCTGACTGACAAAATTCCAGCAATAATGCTTCGCCGGATGGATTTGCATTTGAACTTCACCGCATTTGCAGATTTACTGGCGGCAATGAAATTGCGATTGATCGCGCTGCTCGCGGCGCTGCCCGTGTTGCTCGGGCTGCCCGCCGCCGCCGAGAATACCAACGCGCTGGAAACGTTGTGGCGGTTCTGGCTGCCCGGTGGCGGAGCGGAATCATCCGCCGCCCTCGCGCCGGACGGCACGATTTATCAGGGTACTTTCCGCGGCTGGCTGATCGCCCTCACGCCGCAGGGAGAAGTAAAATGGCAATTCAAAGCCGGCCGCGAAATCAAATCATCCCCGGCCGTGGCCGATGACGGAACCATTTACTTCGGCTCGCGCGACCGGAATTTTTACGCACTAACGCCGACGGGAAAATTAAAATGGAAATTTGCCACCGGCGCGTGGGTGGATGCCTCGCCGGCCATCGCGGCGGACGGCACGGTTTATTTCACTTCGTGGGATAAATTCTGTTACGCACTCACACCGGCGGGAAATCTGAAATGGAAATTTGCCACCAGCAACGTTATGGTTTCCTCGCCCGCCGTCGCGACGGACGGAACGATTTATTTCGGCTCGCACGACAAATTTTTTTACGCGCTGTCGCCCGCAGGAAAATTAATATGGAAATTTACCACCGGCGGAGAGATTGATAGTTCGCCCGCCATCGGCGCGGATGGCACGGTTTATTTCAGTTCCACTGACGGAAATTTTTACGCACTTCACCCCGACGGCACCGCCGTCTGGCAACTCCATACCGGCAGCTACACGGCGTCGTCACCGGTGTTAGACGAGGCGGGGAATATCTATTTGTCGCTGAACCAAAACCAAGCCTCGCTCAGCCGTGACGGAAAAATTCGCTGGCAGCGCGGTACGGATGTGCCGGTAGATGTCTCCCCCGTCGTTGCCGCGAACGGCAACGAATATTTTTCCCTGCCTTGGCTCCGCCTCGGCGGCTACAACCGCACCGGCGAATATCAGTGGGAATTTCATGTGCGCGAAAACAATCTGCAAGCTTCACCCAACCTCGACGCCGCCGGCGTCATTTACACTTCCGGCGGGCAAAGTCTCTTCGCTCTCCGGCCGCGCACCAATGCCGCGCCGCTGGCGAACAGCTCTTGGCCGATGTGGCGCGCCAATGCCCGGCACACCGGCCGCGTGGAAAAATAATCAGCGCAGTTTTTCCCGGCCACTGTAGCCGACGTCGAGATCGTGCCAGAATTCGATGTCGTCCTCGTCCGCTTCCCAGCAAAGAAACACTTCGCGGTCGCCGATGAGCGCCGGAAAATCCACCAGCCCGCGCGTCACATCCTTGACCATAATTTCGCGGCGCTGAAATTCCGTCAGCACCTGCTGCATGCCGGCCAGCGCGCGAATCCAGCCATTGACGGTATCGCCGCCGGTATCCAGCCCCGTCACCATTAAACCGCTCAGCCGCAACTCGTACCGTTCCGCCTCGGCGCGCAGCCGGTTTAATTCCGCGAGCCAGCGGCGTAATTGCGGGAGCAATGCCCGCGCCTCGTCGCGGGTGTAGTGTTTGTGAAAGCGATGGGGCATGAAAAAAAAGACCGTCCGCGATGGCTGCCGGCAGCCGCCGCGAACGGTTGAAATCACATGGCGATGACAGATTACTTCTGCCAGGTGCGCTTCTTGTGACGATTCAAGCGCAGCTTCTTGCGCCGTTTGTGTTTGTTGATTTTTGCCTTACGGCGTTTTTTCAGTGATCCCATAATTGGATGCGTGATTAAGTATCAAAACGGGCGGGCGTTGCCAATCAAATTCTGCGGTCAATAAACCACCTTGTTGAGCGGATACTCGATGATGCCTTCCGCGCCGGCGGCTTTGAGCTGCGGAATCAGTTCGCGGACCACGTGTTCGTCAATGATGGTTTCCACCGCCACCCAGCCTTTGAGGCTGAGGTTGGAAATCGTCGGATTCCGCAAGGCGGGCAGTTCCGCGAGCAGTTTCGCCAGATTCTTTTCGGCGATATTCATTTTCAGGCCAACCTTGGTTTCGGCATCCAGCGCGCCCTTGAGCAGCAGCGCGAGCGTCTCGATTTTCTTGCGCTTCCACGAATCCTTCCAGGCGGTGTTGTTGGCGATCAGTCGCGGGGTGGAACTGAGCAACTCGTCCACGATGCGCAATTTGTTCGCTTTGAGCGAGGAACCGGTCTCGGTGACTTCCACAATGGCGTCCACCAATTCGTGCGCCTTGACTTCCGTGGCGCCCCACGAAAATTCCACCTCGGCCTGCACGCCGTTTTTTTTGAGATATTTTTTGGTGAGATTGACGACCTCGGTGGCGATGCGTTTGCCTTGCAAGTCTTTCACCGATTTCACCGGCGAATTTTCCGGCACGCACAGCACCCAGCGGGCGGGGCGGCGGGAAACTTTGCTGAACAGAAATTCGCCAACCTCGTGCACCTTGGAGCCGTTCTCAATAATCCAGTCGTAGCCGGTGATGCCGCAGTCGAGGTAGCCGTGCTCGACGTAGCGGCTGATTTCTTGCGCGCGGATGAGGCGGATCTCCATCTCGTCGTCGTCCACATACGGAATATAGGAGCGGCTGCTGACCTGAATATTAAAGCCGGCCTTGGCGAGTTTCTCCACCGTGGCCTCCTGCAAGCTGCCCTTGGGCAGACCGAATCGTAACTTGTTGCTCATATGAATCCACTGAGGATAACCAAAACTCATCGGCGGGAACAACACGAATTCCGCCCGCAACATCGTCTGGGCCAATACCGCCGCAAAGTTTTTCAATTCACACGTTGCCGCCCGATGCGCTAGCTTGGCGGCGTGAATCAAACCCATTCCACCGCTGCCCCCGCCGCCGGCTCCTCGCGGGGCTTCTGGGCGCTCATCGTCACCCAATTTCAGGGCGCGTTCAGCGACAACGTCGTAAAAAACCTCGTCGTCTTCGTCGCCCTGTTCGGTGCGAACCTGACGCTCGCGGAAAAAAACAGCTATGGCGAATCCATCGCCGCACTGTTCGCGCTGCCGTTCATTTTGTTTTCCATGGCCGGCGGATATTTCGCCGACCGCTTCAGCAAACGCTCCGTGATGCTCGGCGTGAAAATATTTGAACTGCTCATCATGTCGCTCGTGTTCGCCGGGTTGTGGACGTGGAATAAAAACCTGCTGCTCGCCGGCGTATTTTTGATGGGCACGCACAGCGCGTTCTTCGGTCCGTCCAAATACGGCTCGCTGCCGGAATTATTGCCCGAACGGAAGCTCTCCTGGGGCAACGGCATCCTCGAACTCGGCACCTTCATGGCCATCATCCTCGGCACCGTCGCCGCCGCGCTGATGTCGCAGCATTTCCATGGCCGGCAATGGCTTTCCGGCGTCATTCTCATCGCGCTGGCACTCCTCGGTTTCTTCTCCTGCCTCGGCATTACCAAAGTTCCGGCGGCGAATCCGCAGAAAAAATTCAACCCCAATTTCCCCGCCGAAATCTGGCAGCAACTCCGCGCCCTGCGCGGCGACCGCCCGCTCTGGCTCGCGCTCATCGGCAATACTTACTTCAACTTCCTCGGCATGTTGCTCTTGCTGAATCTATTTTTCTACGGCTCGGAAACCTTGCGCGTGGACGAAACCCACATCGGCCTGCTGAATGTCGCGCTCGCGCTCGGCATCGGACTCGGCAGCGTGGCGGCAGGCTATTTGTCCGGCGGCAAAATCGAATACGGCCTCGTGCCGCTCGGCGCGTTTGGCCTGGCGGTCGGCGCGAGCCTGCTCGCGTTGCCGGGCGTCGGCGTGGGCGCTTCCATCGCGTTGCTCGCGCTGCTGGGGTTTGCCGGCGGCTTTTTCATCGTGCCCATTGCCGCGCTATTGCAACACCGGCCGGCGGCGGAAAACAAAGGTCAAATTCAAGCCGTGGCGAACTGGCTCTCTTTCGTCGGCGTGTTTCTCGCCTCCGGCGCGCATTGGCTGCTCGCGCAGGAATTACAACTTTCCCCGCGCACAGTTTTTCTCGTCGGCGGCCTACTCACGCTGGCCGGCGGCATCTACGCCGTGTGGCTGTTGCCGGATTCGCTGCTGCGTTTCCTGCTGTGGGGCGTCACGAATTCGCTTTACCGCATCCGCATCGTCGGCCGCCAGCACATTCCCGCGAAAGGCGGCACGCTGTTTGTTTGCAATCACGTTTCCTACGCCGACGCGCTGCTGCTCATCGCGTCCACCGACCGGCCGATCCGGTTTTTGATGTTCAAAGACATTTACGAAAAGCGCTGGGTAAAACCCTTCGCGAAAATCTGGAACACCATTCCCGTCTCGTCCGAACAACGCCCGCGCGAATTGCTCCACGCGCTGCAAACCGCCAGCGACGCCATCCGCGCCGGCGAAGTCGTGTGCATCTTTGCCGAAGGCGAAATCACGCGCATCGGCCAACTCCTGCCGTTCCGGCGCGGCCTCGAACGCATCATGAAAAACGTGGACGCGCCGGTGATTCCCGTCGCGCTCGACGGCGTGCTCGGCGGACCGCTGAGTTTCCGACGCGGCCGGCTGGTGCATCTGCTCACCGCGCGCTGTCCGCATCCGGTGACGGTGAGTTTCGGCACGCCACTGCCGGCGACCGTCACGCCCTTCGCCGTGCGCGAAGCCGTGCAGGCGTTGCAGGTGGATGCGTGGCAACAGCGCCGCGCGCGGATGCAGCCGCTCCACCGCCATCTCATCCGCATGGCGCGGGAACACGCGCACCGCTTCGCCTTTGCCGATGCGCAGACGCCGAAAATCAATTTCGGCACCGCGCTGGTGAAAACCATTTTTCTCGCGCGCCGCTTGAAACCGCTCTGGACCGCGCAGGAAATGGTCGGCATTTTTCTGCCGCCGAGCGTGCCCGGCGCGCTGGTGAATTACGCCGCGTTCCTCTGCGACAAAGTGCCGGTGAACCTGAACTACACGCTGTCCGAAGCCGGCATCGCCGACTGCGCGCGGCAATGCCAGCTCCAGACCGTCATCACCTCGCGGAAATTTCTGGAGAAAATCAAACTGACGCCGCCCGGCCGGGTGATTTACCTCGAAGACCTCGCGGCGCAGCCGACGGCGGCGGAGAAAATCACCGCTTTCCTGCTCGCCAAACTGGCCCCGGCATTTCTGCTGGAACGCATTTTGTTTTCCCGGCGGCCAGCGGCCAGCGGCCAGCGTCAATCGCTCGACGCCCTCGCCACCGTGATTTTTTCCAGCGGCAGCACCGGCGAACCCAAAGGCGTCATGCTCTCGCAGTTCAATCTGCTCGCGAACATCGAGCAATGCGGCGAAGTCATCGCGCTCGACGAATCGCAGCGGTTGCTGGGCATTTTGCCTTTTTTCCATTCGTTCGGGTTCACCGTCACGCTCTGTCTGCCGCTGGTGCTCGGCACCGGCGTGGTGTTTTATCCGAATCCGCTCGATGCCAAAGGCGTCGGCGCATCCGTGCGCGAACACGAAGTCACCGTGATGCTCGCCACCGCCACGTTTCTGCAAATCTATCTGCGCGGCGTTGCGCCGGAAGATTTCGGCAGCCTGCGGCTCATCGTCACCGGCGCGGAGAAATTGCCGGAACGCCTCGCCGCCGCGTTTGAGGAGCGCTTCGGCATCCGCCCGCTCGAAGGTTACGGCTGCACGGAATGTTCGCCCGCCGTGGCGGTGAATTCCTGGGATTACCGTGCCGCTGGATTTTTTCAGGTGGGCGGCAAGCACGGCAAAATCGGCCAGCCGGTGCCCGGCATGTGCGTGCGCATCGTGGACGCGGAAAATCCGTGGAACGGAAAAACCCTGCCGCCCGGCGAATCCGGCATGTTGCTCGTGCGCGGACCGAACGTGATGCTCGGCTACCTCGGCCGACCGGACAAGACGGCGGACGTTTTGCGTCCACTGGTGGACTTTGGTGGGGCGAGCG
>TBL_comb47_HYPODRAFT_10003125_pt1 | contig 19902 bp, 10 predicted proteins | sample TroBogypolimnion_40_FD_10682 | JGI IMG/M metagenome (IMG submission 10682) | reverse complement strand
GGTGTATACCACGGTCCAGAAGCGGCCCGTCTCGTCTAGGATCAGCGAGCCGCTCAACGACACCGCCGTGCCGTCCGCCAGCTTACCCGCCGTCTTCACGCCGCCAGCTTTGTCCACCGTGAACGTCAGATACCCGCTGCCGAAATCGGCACCGCCCGGCAGCGCAGCCGTGTAATAGCCCGTGCAGTTCGTCGCCACCACCGCCGTGCCTGCGTCCTTCCAGACGTATCGGTAAAGGATGATCGATCCCTTGGTATTGAAGATCCCCTGTACGGGTTGCGGCGGCGCAAACGCAGGCTCCGGGTCTTCCGGGCGCACCGGCGCTAATACGAACACGGTCAGCGTCAGCAGCGGCAAAGACGTTTTTCCGGTGGTGGGCGTGGCCTGGATCACCAGCTCGTTATCGCCAGCACCCAGCATGTAGGCGGCGGCGCTGAAGGTGAAATTCGAACCTGCGATGGCAATCTTCCCTGTGATTTTTCCCTGTTCCGTCACCGTCATCGATGCCGTGCCGCACCCTAAGCTGGCGTCCCCTGCGTAACCGTTGAACGTTCCCACCGCCCAAGGGGGCAGCGAGCCGACACTGAAGCTGAGCGAAGCCGTCGTGCCCGGAGCGGTCACCGCGCCGGTTTTCATCGAAAGCTGCACCACGGCCTGATAGCTGCCCGTCTTTGAAGGCACACCCGACACGTAGACCACACCGTTGCTGACCATCAGCGCCATCCCCGCCGGCAGCGACCCCGCTTTCACGGCGCACGAGAGCGTACCGTTCCCGCCACCGGCCACCTCGTAGGGGCCCAGAACGTACTTCACGCCCATCATCAGCTTTGCGGACACCGTCGGCACGGCGGTGAACTCCGGAGAGCCCTCCGGCAAGGCGGCGAACGTCCAGACAGGTCCCGTGTTGACGGTTTCGTTGCCGTTGGCGTCCTGCAAAACAGTGTCCACGCGCCAATAGACCGCCTTGCCTGCAGCTTGCCCAATCAGCGCGTCCATGTCCGTAACCGGAACAGCGCCGACCGCGTTGACGCCCGCACCGACCGGCGCGAGCACGGTGGCCGAAAGACCCGCGTAGACCCGGCAATACGCCGCTCCGAGCGACTGCCAAGACAGCCCTTCGAAATTACGCCGCATCATCACCTGCCCGCTGTCGGGCGTCGGTGTATCCGCCGCTCCGAGCGGCGTCCAGCTCACCTTGCGGATGATGCCCTTGGCCTCACCCGACACCTTGCCGCGGGTGACCGTCCATTTCACCGTCTGGACCCCCGCCGGCACCGCGACTGAACTGAGGAGCGCAACTCCGTCCGTCTTGTTGGTCACGAGCGTTTTCGTCCCGACCATGCACGTCAGCGCATTCGTTCCGTCACCGCCGTCCAATTCCCATCCGAAGGAGAGGATGCCAGGCCCGGTGACCGAGACTTGCATCGCCACGCTGGCACCTTTTGCCGGAGACACGTTATACAGTCCTTCGAGCGCATCCAGGTAGTACCATGTTCCCGAGACCGCTTTGTACCCCAGCCCTAGGTTTGCCGGGTCTTTTGCAAAAACGGCAATCGGCACGCCGACAGCCGCGTACGTGAAGGCCACGCTCTGAGTTAGCGAGACGTTTCCCGACAGATCCACGCTGTACGCCCTCACGGTGTTCGGCCCTGTCGCCAGTGTCGCCCAAGCGCTCCACGTCTTCCAATTGTTGGTCGAGTCCGCCTGCGCGAAAGTGCCTCCGTTGAGTTGCCACATGACGGTCGCAACTCCGCCACCGTCCGCTGCCGTCCCTTTTACGGAGAACAGCGAGTTCGTTCCGCCGCTGATCGCCTGCGCCTTGGCCGGCGCGGTGATCGTCGCCGTGGGACGCGTCTTGTCCGGGAGGACAGCCGATTGAGTAGCGCCGAGACTACTAGACGGATAACTGGTTGCCGCGACCACACAAAAGGCCCCGGAAAGCGAAGCACCTATGAAACATGTCCGCATGATACTCGTTTTCACTGATCATCTCCCATAAACACTGCCTTTAGCCTAAAAGCGAAACGCCTTACCGCTTAATGGTAAGGCGCATGAAGGTTGTTCTTTTTGAAACCAGCCCTGAAAGCCGACCATCGGACGGTACTAATCGTCTATCTGTCTCGGCGCCAGGAAGAAGTTATACGACCAATCAAAGGAATACGTTTCCTGTTTCCCGCCCACTTCGTACTGAAAAACGTCGGGCACCAGGTCGAAGCCCATCCAGTCGGCATACGACTGATACTCCGCGCGCACAGGCAGGAATACGCCCTTGATCTCGATGTCTTTTGTTTTTTGCTGCGTTTTTCCGGTGCGAGTCTGCCAGTAGAACGTGCAGGATCCGCTGAAGATGCCGGTCGCGCGGTTCGGGCTCACCGCCATGGACCACGGATTGACCGAGGCACTGAGATCGACAAGTGAACCGCTCATGACCAGCGCTTTTTTCGGAAACGCCAAGGTCGAGACGCCCGAAACCGTCACCGGCACTCTCGCTGGTTCGGGCACAGAGACCAACCAATAATCGGACTCGCCCTGTTCACCGTCGAAGTTGGCCGGTGCGTCGAAAACGGATCCGATCTCTAACGTCGTAACCCCGTAGTAGGTTTGAAGGTTGACCGTTTTGTCGTAATAGCCGCCCGTCACATCCACGACGTTTGAGAACCCGCTCAGGCCATAGATTGCTTTCGTCGATGTGTTGACCCAGTTCAGCCCTAACGACGAATCGGCTGGCATCACCGTCGTGCTCTTTGCATCGCCGGAATCGCTAGGCTCCAAGTAAATCAGCCCATACAACGCGTCCAGCCTTCCATACCCAGACGGTTTGCCCAACAGGTAGACAGTTGCCCGATCTTTCGCGCTGCAGCAGTCCGGGCCATAGAGCAAGACTGACGAACCGCTCAGACTCTTGCCGTCCGCCGTCTGCCCTGCGTAAGTGACCGTCCCGTTAGCCATCACCGTCAGCGTCAAATACCCTGTTCCGCCCGGCGCGTTCTGCGAACTCTTTGTCAGGACGGGAAGCGCAACGGTGTAGTAGCCCAGATAGGAGCGCATCAGCGCAGCACCGTCGGCATCACCCCAATTGTTGCGGACCAGCGCGTAGTAACTAACCGCCGCGCCATCCACCCCCAACTCGGCGGCCGACCCGTCCTCGGCGACCGTCAGCGTCACCGGCAGGCTGTCCGTCGCGGACTTAGCGACCGCGTGAGCAAAATACATGTTGTTCGTCCGACCCCCAAAGGCCGCGGCTGAAACGGTGTACGACAAACCGTCGCGGACAAACCGGCCAGACAAGCTTCCCGATCCGGAAACAGTGAGAGAGGCGCTGCCGTAACCGGGCACGTCATCTGTCACGAGGTGTCCGTTGAACTGTCCTGCGGCGCGGCCCAGCTTACGCACCGTCCAGCCGACAGTGACCGATGTTCCGGGTACCGTCACGCTGACGGGAGCGCCGATCAGGCCCATATAGCGGGTGACCGTGAGATGCAGATCAGCCGACCCTTGCCCGGCTCTCAGGGGCACCCCCGTAATCCACACGTCTCCGGCACGAACTTGGGCGCTCAATCCCGCGGGCAGCGCCCCGTTCCCGACCACCACGCGAATCGCACCCCCCGCAGCGTTCGCCACCGCAAAAGGCCCGGCCTCTCCGTACACGCCGACCGTCATTTCTGGAAGCTGAACGCCTCCGATCACCGTGGGATCATACCCGCCGTCGGATACGACATACTCGGGCGATCCATCCGGCAGCACAGTGGCGGACCATGTGTGGCCGGCCTGAACCGCCCGGCGCCCCAGCTCATCCGTGGCGACCGTGTCCACACGCCAATACAAAGGCTTAGAGTCGGCCTTTGCGATGAGGTTGCTGAGCGCAGCCTGATCCGCTTCGTTGCCCGCGCGCGGGAACACCGCCTCTGCTTGCTCGGACCATTTCGCGAGCGCCCTGGCCGACAGCCCCGCATAGACCTCATACCGGACTGTGGCGCTGGCGGGGAAAGTCGCTGAGGCGAGGACGTCCTGCCACGAGAAAGCCAACGACCGGTTGATGACAGCCGCCTGATCCGAGGGCAGCGGAGCCGCCGTCTGCGGCAGTGGGCACCAGCTCAGGTTCCGCACCGCCGCAGAAACGCCCTCCGCGCCTGCACGGTTCCGGACACTCCATGTCACGGTCTGCTTTCCTGATGTCATCGCAAGAGACGCCCCGAGGTGCGCCCCCGCATTCGTTATGGCAGACACCGCGCTGCCGCCAACCAGACACTGCGCCAGAGCGCCGTTTCCGTCGAGCCGCCAATCGAATCCCAAAACGCCCGGGCCTTGCACCACGCTGCCCAGTATAGCCGAGGTTCCCTTCGCACTTGTTCCGCTCCGCAGCCACGCCGCATCCCGTTCGGCGTCCGAACAGAACCCGTAGAACCACAAGCCCGACACCGCCTTCAGCCCGAACGCCTGATTCGACGGATCGGACACATACTGCGCCAGCGTTTGTACGACGAGATCATCCCTGCGCATCAGCGAGATGGTCGCGCCCGCGGATGATGCCAGAGACGCCCCGCCAAGCGGCGTCAACTGCAGCGACGACATCCGGTCCGGCTGGAATCCAGGCTCGGCCGCGAAGCCAAAAGAAAACGTCTTCGCGCCGGTCTCATTGTTTGTCCAGACGAGCTGGGCCACGGGTGTATGAAGCGAGCCCTCCACATGGTCCACGCGGGCGGTGACCGTTCCATTCGCGCCAGCCGCGCGAGTCGCACTGAAGACCGCGTTCGACCCCTCCACCAGAACCGCCGCGCGTACGCCCCCGAAGCTCAGTTTCCCCGGCTGCCGCACAGTCGTCTCTTTCAGGCTGACCGTACAGACTGAGAGTTGATTGCCCACCTCGCAGCTCTTCACGGCATACAACTGCACGCTGAACGTCTCATCCCCTTCCCACACCGCATCAGGGAGGAGCTGGATGGTGATGGTCTTGTGCCTCTTTGCTTCACCCGCGGCCCACACCAGTTCATCAACCTTGTCGACATAATCCTGCCCCGGTTGCGCGCTGCCTGCAACAGTGGCGTAGGCGACGTGAACCTCAGAGGCGGCCGACGCCCCCGTAATGTTAACCGTCAGCGTCACAGAGCGCGCCGCTTCGGACACCGACACCTGCGGCGCTGCGAACAGCACCGTGGCCGGAGGCGCGTCATACCAGTAAGCCAGGTCATAGCCCTGCAATTGCCTCAGAGCCAGAACGCTCGAGATCTTCAGCCAGTATTGCCCCGTTTTCGGAACAACATACGACAGCACCGAAATCTCCGACGGCGTCATCACACGCTCGGCCACAGCCACCGTGCTGGTGGGGTTGTCGAAAAGCTGCACGCGAACATCGTTGGTGATTCCTACCGCGGCGGTGCGGAGGGCGAACGACCACTGCTTCCCCGCTTCGTTTGCGTCGAACGTGTACCAGTCTGTCACGTCCGACTCGCTCAGCGTGTGGTTGCCCGCATCGACTTCCGCCGCATCGCAAGGCGGCTGCTCAAGCAGCGTGGCTCCCTGATAGAAATCGTCCGTCTCGTCTCCGGCGTCCGCCGCCAAGAGCTGGTTCATGTTGCGAATAACCATCTCCAACGACACCGTTGTTGCAAGCGGAGAGAAGCGCCCCAGACGCGAGCCGTCCGGGCGCAGGGCAATCAGCGACGGATAGCCGACTCTCAGGTAGGAGAAGCCCTTGACGACATTCGTCGGCGCGCCGGGCAAGGCGTACGAGGTCTGAATATCGTACCGGTTAGTGATCAGAACCTCGCCCTGCGCAGGCGTCAGCCCAACGCTCTCGAGGTAATTCGTTTCGCGCAGCCAACACCAGTACTGATCCGCCCGGCCGGGGTTATCCATCATCACCAAATACAGGCGGTTGCTCACCGCATACGCCTGCCACGCCGGGTTCACCAGCGTTGTCGCTTCAAGCGCCTGACAGTGCGGGCACCACCACGCGCCGTTGAACATCACGACGACGTTGTTCGTGCCCTCTTTCGCTTTCGCAAGCGCGGCGGCATGATCCATCGTCCACTCGCCGATCTCCGCACCGGAAAAACGCGGCACAATAGAGGGACGCTTAACGATCGCTTCGCCGGAGGTGACGAGACCGGCCCCTAGTGTCAAAATAAGAATCCATTTGCTGAAACCCATCTTCACCCTCACTTTTCGGATAACGCCATCTGCCTGACACGTCCCTGAGAAGCGAACCGTGTCTTTTCTACGCCCAGCTTCGTCGCTGGTACAGGCAGTGAATACGAATGGTTATGGTTTCATTTTTCTGTTTGGCTGTCAATCCCATCCTAGCCCTGCATTTCCGTGTTGATCCGCGTCCCGCAATGAAGTAAACTGCTAGACATATGAAAGCATCCAAAGTTCTGAGACTGTTTCCTTTCGTTCTGACGGTCATGTTTGCCAGCCAATCCGATGCCCTCAGCCTGACCGGTGCGCCATCGACTGAGGCGGAAATCACGGTCATGGGAACCAACCTTGTTTCCCTAGGCACGATCACCTACGAAAAGACAATATCGGTGCCGTTTCATTTGCGCAATACCGGCCAGAAAACCGTTAAGATCACCCACCTGATACCGACCTGCACGTGCATCGCCGGTCATGTAGACAAGACCGAACTTCGGACGAACGAAGAGGCCGTTGTCATGATGATCATTGACCCGTCTTCCATCAAAGGCCACTTCAAACGCCATCTCTGGGTAAAAACGAACGTGCCGGATGAGGATTCAATCCTACTTACGCTTGTCGGTGAGGTAACAACGCTGTTCACCGGCGAACCGGAGGCTCCCATTTTCTTAGCTGCTGCGAATGCAGCCACGACCTTGACAAACAGCATCACGCTTAAGGCGACCAAACCCAATATCTTCCTCGGAACCCCCGTCCTATCTGAACCGGCGATTCCAGGTCTCACCGCAGTCCTCACAACCAATCAGGCGGACACCGCATCCGCATCCTATACGTTGACGCTCATCCTCAAACCACTCACAAACGGTTTTCAAGCCGCCACGGTGTCCATTCCTGTCGAGGGGCAGAAGGCCATTCATACCCTCAAGATCATCGTGCATGCGCAGGTCGGCGGGAAACTCACGGCCGCCCCTTCTTCTATCGTTGTTACGTCGCTGGACGAGCCCATGGAAAGGCGGGTTCGGATCGCCATCGATGCGCCCCAATGTGACGCCAGCAATCTGACCGTGACCCCTCACATCGATGGCCTTGCCCTGTCCCCCGTAAACACAAATAATACCCCGCCTGGTTCTTTTCGGAGTAATACGCCGACCTTTAATAGACACCACAAATCGAGCCTGTTTGTGCTGCTTAAGCTTTCGCCCGCTGCGATCAAGCAGATCATGAGCCAGAAGGATCACGACGTGGTCTTCCACTACCCTGGAAACGACCCGATCTCCGTCCCCTTCGTTCTCAATCAGAACTGAGCGACGAACGATAAGGCTGGCGGGATACGGAGGCGGCGAGAGATTGGGTTGAGCGNTGCGACCCAACCCACACCCATGCAGGAACGCCTCTGAACCGAGCAAACGCAGCGTCTGCCTTTGTTCAGTTTTCGCTCTGTGCTGTTTGCCGTTCGTTTCAGTCCCATTTAAAGCGAGCGTTTGGTTGAGCGGTAGCGGTCTCCCTGAAACCCCGTCGCCCCGATGAGGCGTCCGGGCCTGCCTCGCAGCGCTTAATACCACTGTCGAAAAGTAGATAGCACAAATAAGAGACCCGCCTCTCGAAGGGTAGGGACGGACGTCCCCGCCCGTCCGGGCAAGCGGGGACGCTTGCCCCTACCTGATTAAGTCCACATCCTTTTCGACAGTGGTATACCAGGTAACCGGCTAAGAAACAGTCTCATCTCCGTAAAAAACAATGGCGCGCATCCTTTTGAGGGGATGCGCGCCAAACCATCACGTCGACGGAAACGACCTAATCGCTGCACCCGTCGCATCCCAAGATCTGGAAATCATGGGACTGGTTAAACTGGTAGGAGACCGGGGCAGCCACCTGCGTCTTCTCCAAGAAGAACCCACCACCCGCTACCGTAGCATCCATCGCAATCGCGGGAGTCAGCACACCTTGGATGGAACGAAGCGTGTAGACCGCCGCGGTGCCATCCCTGAAACTGCCGCCGAACAGCCCCGTCACTTTGTTAACCGACAAGGTCAAGTATGCGGGGTTATCCACCGTTCCGGCCGCCGGCACAGTGAAGTTCGTGCCGAGCGTATTGATCCCGAGTTCAATCGCCGGCGTAACCCAGGTGTCCGCTGACGCATCAAACCCGCTGAGACCCGCATAGAGATCGATCAGGTTCAGCGTCTTGTTGTAGAAGCCGCCCTGAACATCGAGCACCCGGTCAAAACCGGCTCCATACACGCCGGTTGCCTCCGGATTCTTGTTTCGCCAGTTCGCGTAGCCGGATAGCGTCACAGCGTCACCTTCTACCACAGGCAAAATGAAGTTGATGGTGGCGAAGAACGAGCCGCCGCCATAGGTGCTGGGCGTCATGAACAACACGGTGTATGGTTGACCAACCGCGTCCAACAGCAGCGTGCCGCTCATCGAAGCCGCCGTGCCGTCCGACAGCACGCCCGTCGCCTTGACGGATCCGTTGACCGAGACCGTCAGCGTCAGGTAGCTGCTGCCGAATGCGTCTCCGTTCGTCGCGCCGTTGCCCGCCAACACAGACGTGTAGTAACCTGCGCACGTTTGCATGACTGTCTGACTCTGCGCGTCCACAGGCCTGTCGGCCCAGCCGTTCCGACTCAGATCGCCTGTGATTGTCACCGACTGGCCTTCGCTGGCCGCATCGACAGACGCGACGTTCGGCCAAGCCGCATTCACGCCTACGACGATAGGAACCTGATTCGTTCCGCTGACAGCCACGAGCGCGTTGGTGATCCAATAGATTTTGCCGCTTTCGTTGTCCTGCAGCACATCATACCCGTCCGCCGCGAACGTATAAGTCTTTCCGGCAAACTGGAATTTTCCGGTGGTCTTGCCCGCCGAGGTGACAGTCATCGAAGACAGCCCATGGTCGCCACTGGTGTCGCCACCTTTGGGAATCAGGGTGTCATCCGTATACAGAGCAGACCCGTTGAAAGCTCCATACGCCCCTAAGGGCAGCGCTTCAACTGTGTATACGAGCGCCAACGTGGTTCCTGCGGTCGTGACCGATCCGACCTTGCGCACAACCTGTAGCAGCGCCGTCCCCGCCCCGGCCTTGGTGGGCACACCCTTGACCCAAACCGCTCCGTCCGCAACCGTCATCGCCAGCCCGGCCGGCAGCGTCCCGCTCTTGACCGTCACAGAAACCGTGCCCGTGCCACCATCCAGCGGTAACGGTCCAATCGCTACACGCAGACCCACCGTCATCTTCGCCTGAAGCGATGCGCCATTAAGATCGCCGAACCACGGCTGATCCTGCAGCGCGTCTTTCGTCACGGCAAATGTCGGCGCCGTCGCCGATGCGACAGTAACATTGAACACTGAGCCCTTGATGTCGACCTGATTCGTGCCGTCATTCAGCGTCATATCCACGCGCCAATACAGCGGACCCACGCTCGCAGCGAGAGTCGCCGACGTGACGGGCTGCAACGGCACCACATCAGCATCCATCGTCACAGCGGGCTGCAACAGCGTGAGCGCGCCTGCGCTGGTTCCTGTGTAGACATGGTACGTGTAAGTCGCTCCGTCGATCGCTCTCACACCCGCAAAGGCGTCAGACCACTGCAGGGTCACTTCGCCCGCACTCACAACCGCACCGGGTACAGGCGCAACCGCCGCCACCGCAGGCACCGTCACATAGCTCGGGGCCGTGATGGAGGCGAAGGACTGAGCGCTGCCACCAACAGCACGCGCGAAACTCCACGTGACGAGCTGCACGCCAGCAGGAATCACAACCGTTTGCTGACTGCCGTCGGTCGCAATGGTCTGCGCCGCCCTGCTGCCCACCTTAATTGTGAAGTTACCCGCTTCCGATTCAGCCCCGGTGAAGGACAACACGCCAGGCCCCGTCAGCAAAGCCGTCATGACCGAAGTGCCCGTTGCCGCAGGTGGCGCGCAGCGCAGCGTCGCGCTGTCGCCTTGCGTCTGGAACCAGGCGTCGGACGTTGTCTTGAACGGAATCGCCGGATTCGCGGCAACGTACGCCGCGAGGGAGGAGACATAGGCCGCGTCGATGACCGTCAGGGTTGCGCGTGTTTTGCCCGCTGTTGCCGCCGCACCCGTCGTTGTGAAGTTGAGGTAGACCGTTCTCGCCGCTTGATAACCCTCCTGCTCGGGAACAATCACATCCGTCTTCTTCTCGCCGCCTTCCTGGCTGGCCCAGTTCAAAGGATCAGGCGCGGCTGAGCCGTCCGACCATGTGAAGATCGCCGAGGCCGCCAGATTAGTGCCGCCGATGCGGGACAGCCAGAGCGTCAGGTCATCCCCCTCGTGGACGGCAATCCTGGTCAAGCTGGTGAGCGCCTTCTTGTTGTCTGCGGGGCCATAGTAGGTGTACCCGATGCTCCCCGGTTTCGGGAGAGTGTTTTCGATGAGCGTCACCGCCTGCTGCGTGTAAAGTCCGCCGCTGGCCGTGCTGGGGTCCGGCGTGAGCTGGATCGTGAACGTCTCGTTGCCTTCCCACACCGTATCCTTGATGATCGGGACGGTCACGGTTCGAAGATCAGAACCGCCGGCTGTCCAAGTGGCGGTGATCGGCGTAGCCACATAATCGCTGCCGGCCTTAGCCGTGCCGTTGCTGAACGTCAACGTCGCCGACGTCGCGGCTTGATCGCCCGTGCGCTGCAACACCACCGACAACTGCGCGACCGCTTCGCTCACGGAAACCGCATTGGTAACAAAGCTGATTGAGCACGGCACCCATTCGCGGTAGTTGAGCGTATAGCTGACCGTCGCGTTGGTGTCCGCATTTCGGCTGACCTTCAACAACAGTTTGTTTGTGCTTTCCGCCGTGTAGGGGAAAGCCGTCGTCAGAGAAGCGAGCGGCATGTTAGTCAGCGGCGTCGCGGACGAACCGAGATAGAAGGATGCCTGCAAATTGGTCGCACCGCTCTGCGTTAAGCCGGAAACCCACACCCGATACTCGGTGTCTGCCACCAGATTGGTGAATTGAAACCAATCCGCCGTATCGCTCGCGTTGAGATAATGAGGCGTCGATGTTTGCGCCACCTTCGACATCGCCAGACGTGTCGCCGACCCCTCGGTGTCGTCGGCCGGGTCGAAAGCGTCAGTCGCCGGAGGGGTGCTCGGCGGAGTCACATAGCTGCTAATGTAGCTCTCAATCTTCGCAATGACTTGCGGCGCGCCCGTTTCAGGTTTAGCGGCATACGCATATCGCGGAGTGAATCTCTGCGCAACCCCTTTCCAATATACGACCATATAGGGGAAATTACCACTGTCGTTTCTGGCATAATCATGGATTGCCTTATTATCGGCGGTGTCCTGATCTCTGCCGTAAACCATCACCAGCCTTCGGTCTTTTTGATATTGTTCGAAGATATCGGTGATCATTTGTAAATCAAGGTGATGACAATACCCGCACGTTTGATCCACATAAACGACCACCATCGGGATTCCGTTGTCGTCTGCGACCTTCTTCGCCTTGCTCAGGCTATTGTGCCACTCGCCAAGCACAACAGGCTCACTGGAGGCCGTTGGAAAAATAAGTTGATCAAAAATTAGCGTGCCACTGCTTTTGCAGGCCATCAGCGCCAAAAAAGGAATCAACAGTAAACGTTTGTACCCTGCCTTCATTATATCCTCCCTCTCCGGCTTTTTCGCCGAGTCTCCCTGGCTGGTCATTGGTCCATAGTTCTAACTCTTCCAAAGAGATAGTGTTTATCGTAGCACCTTTCCTCGTGTTGTCAACCGCGAATAAGGAAAACTTATAAACGCTTAAAATGATCGGCTCACTTCGCGGTTGTGCGACTAGAGCAGTGTGTAGTCGCTCCGGGTAGGGACGCCTCCCCGAGGCGTCCGCGGCGGGTTCGGTAATATCCCGTATCCGGGATCGCCCAATCGCAGATTGGGAGCGAAGCGTCAACCCGCCCTACCTTGACAGCGGCCACCCTTTAACTTAATACGCTCTAGCACCGGTGCTGACAGATGGCCGGCTTTTATTTATTTTGCTTAATCCATTTTTCAGCCGCTTCGGGAGAGCTGTACTTCTCGCCGGTGACTGATTCGTAATGTTCGCGCGCCAGTGGCACCACCGCCGGATTGCCCGATTGGATCAGCTTGACCATGCTGCGGACGGCAAGCTGATCCGCGAGTTCGTTGAACTCCATGAGGCAACTCTCTCGTTCTTCTTGATCTTCAATAACCGACAGACCGGCCATCAGCACCTCTGCCTTTGCGTCCTCTTCCGGCATCTCCCTAACCGCATTTTTCCACTGCTCGATCGCGCTTCCGGCGACCTCGGAATCGGGATCAGTGATCATCTTCGACAGTTCGGGGAGCGCTTTCAATCCGATCCAACCCAGCACGCTGACCACATCGCCACGCACGTCAGTGTCTTCAGACGTCAGTAACTTGCGGGCCAGTTGAAGAGCGCCCGCCTCGTCCTCCTTATCCAGCAACTCGTGCATGTTCGCCATCAGCACTTGCTCTTGCTTTTGCACACCCGTGTTCCCGGCGGCCTTCGCCCCCGCCGCATTCGCAACGCTATTCGAGCCCTTCGCAAGAGTCGTGACGCTGTTCGTCTGCACAGCTGCCCGCTGCGTGTGCCTTGCCGATGCATTCTTTTCCGCCGCCTTCCCCGAAACCCGCACCCGCTGTGTAGCGACAGCCTTCGGAAAAAGCCAACGGCTCGCGCCCACGGCGGACAGCAACACAACGGCGACAATCGCAACGGTGATTTTATTCCGGTTCATAATCCCTGCTTCCCCTTTTTCGCTTCTGGCCAGAAATTGGTGCCGTTCGGATATTCAAGACGGGACGTCTTCATTAAACCGGCCAGCCAATCTCGCTGCAGACTTGCGAGGCGGTTCTTTTCCAAGTCGATCCGCAAGGCCGCTTCATCGGGTATTTTCCGATATTCGCCCAAAAGGAAAAGGATCCTTGCCAGTTTCACCGTCGCCGTCTGAGCCGCCATAGGCGAATCGATCCCGGCGCGATCAAGAACTTTGACGATGACCATTCCGTCTTCCGTGTCGAGGGGTTTCGAGATTTCCCCGACAGGGCAGGTGAAGACCAGATTCCTGAGCTGCTCGTCTTTGAGTTCGCTTTTCTCAAACGTTCCCCAGAGCCCGCCGTCGCCATCCGCAACTTGAGACTCTTTCGCGGCCACCTGCGAGAAATCCGCGCCCTGACGCAGCCGTTGATAGACATCGTTGGCATGTGCCTGAACAAGCGCATTGGTCGCATCGCACATGAGATTATACTTGGCGATATTTTCTTTCGCTTTTTTTACGTCATCGTCCGTGATGGTGAGCTTCCCGCCAAATTCCGCCTGTCTGAGCGTCCGGATCAGCGCTTGCTCCTTCATGTCTTTACGGACGAGATCCCCCATATGCCCGGCCGAAGCCAAGAATTCATTGACGGTCTTTCCCTTCGTTTTCGCGGCATCCGCCAGCACCAGGTTCAGCATGTAGTCCAAATTCTCCTGCGTGGCCTTCAAGCCGCGCCGGTTCGCCTCCTGCAAAAGCAACTGCTTCATCACATACTCGCCAACCAAGGAACGCGCCCGATATTGCCGGTACCTCTTGACGTCATCCGCCTTCGCCCTTGGCTTCTTGTTCTTATAATAGAATTCGAGTACGTCTAAAATCTCCTCATATCCCGCCCGCGTCAACCGGTCTCCATTGACGGATACGATCACATCATTGTTGCCCATTTCCGCTATTTGCATGGGCATCTCGCCGACAATCAGGCTTCCCTGTGCCGGGGTTTTACCCGCACCACTCCCGGAGTTTTTTTTGTCTCTGCCGCATCCGACCGCCACAGCGATAAGAACCCCTGCGACAAAGATACGGAGCACCTCCGCAGAAACACCTATTTTGGCACATGAGCTCTGTTTTGAGTTATGCATATTTTTCCCATTTTATAGCGAGCTGACAATCTGTTTCCGACCTCAACCTATGTATTTGGTTACTCATCGTGTAACAAAAACAAAAATAACAGGAAACCGAAGTTCCCTGTTATTCTTGTCACTTAATCAAGTACGTAACAAACCCGACTTACAGGTAAGAGGGCCAGCTCAGGGATCCGTCTCCCGTGGTGGCCAGCTTCTTCGACTGGGTCGCGTTGTACTTCATCGACCACGTTCCGTAAGCGATCGTGAAGCCGATGCTGTCTTCCTGTGTTTCGCTGCACGGGAAAGCAACCGCCGCAGGGCAGCCGCTCACTTGGCACTCGGGCGGGAGCAGCTTACCAACCACGTCGCCGCTGATGCTCGACACGCGGTCAGCCTTGGCATCCCACTTGCCGAAACCAGCACCCGAGAGACCCGTTCCATCCGTTGCGTCAACCATCGACCAGAGCGCCTCGATGTCCGTCTCGGTCTTCCCGATCAGGTTGAAAACGGTCCAGTTCATCAGACCTTCGGTCGCGAGCGCCTTGGCCTTGGGGTTCCAGAGGGTCAGCGTCCCGCCGAGGAAGCTGTCGCAATCGCATGCGCAAGCCGTGTAGAAGCCCTTCAGCGCCATCGTGCCCGGCACGCGATAGCAGATCACGCCGGTAACATCGCTGCACGAGACCGACGTCGTGACGCTGCCGCTCTTCGGCAGGGTCGTCTTCAGGCTGACTGTCACATCATAGACTAATGCGCAGTTGTTTGTGGCGGTTTCACCGCAATCGGCAAATGCGCCACCAACGATCGTCATCGCGGCAGCAAACATCATCAACTTCTTCATGGAGTACTCCTTTGTTGTTTCCCAATTGGAACCCCTTTGCGATTCCAAAAAACCGCTGGTGATTCCAAAATCATTATCACTTTAGCATATACGCAGTATGCTGTCAACCCGGCGAAATAAAAAACTTTACCCCGCCGTCGGGCACCCGCCCGAAGCCTATTAGGCTCGAAAAACAGAAGTACTGTATCATAGACACGGCGAAGCGCACAAGCGTAATTTTTGGCTTTCTTCTTTAATTTCCGTACCGCACAGGCACCGCCACATCCGGACCGGTCCGATACGTGAAGCGCAGTTCGCTGTGCCCGAGGTCCCGGAGCCGCTCCACGCACGCCGCAGGAAACGTGATGTCCACCAGAAATCCTTTGCCGCTTTTCGACACGCGGGGCGCCACCCCGACCCCCTCCAGCGGGGTGCGCCAGCTCAAAAGGGTGACGTCCGGCGGAAGCGCGTCGCCGACCGAAATCGTAAGCTGCCGTTTGACCTCCGCCGACGACGCGCTGACCCGCATCTGGTCGGGCGCGATCCGGAAGCTCGCGCGCCGCACGCCGCAGACGGCGAGCTTGATGGGCATCAGCCCGCTTCGGCCTTCGCCTAAAACAGGAAAGAGCAAATCGCTCTCCAAGATCCCGTCGCCATCGAACGTCACAACCCGGTTCACCTCGTAAACCAGACGCTCCGCCTGGTTCGTCGTCACCGTATAGACGGACCGGGTTCCCCGCTCACGCGCGACGGGGATCCCGAGGAACACGCCCGTCTCCACCGCCGCAACCGTGTAGCGGCCCGTCCAAACCTGCCCGGCCTCGACCGGGCCCAGCTCGCTGTTCGCGGCGCAGGTGACGAGGAACAGCGGCTTCGCGTATCCCTCGATCTTGACCTTAAGGCTGCGCGTGACCGGATCGTCGTCTTCAATAAAGAAAAGGCGTTCAAACGCGCCGGACACCTCGTTCTTCATGATCGTCACCGCCACTTCGCCGGACTCGCCCGGCGCGAGGGCGTGCGGATAGGCGTCGACCCGCATGCATTTACATGTAGTGACGATACGCTCAATACGTAGTAGACCGTTCCCTGAATTTTTGATCCGCACGCGCGCCGTGCGGTCTTCCGTATTGAGATAGGTTCCCAGCGACACGACGTTCGTCCCCAGCAGCTCCGCGCGCCCCAGCCTCTCCTCCGCTCCCAGTCCTGACCAGACCGCCAAGGCCCAACACGCAACCGCCACACTTTTTAGACCGCCCATCGCTATGTGCTCCTTTTCCTTATACTTTATCGCAGGACCTTTCATCCGCACAATCGCTAATCCGCCTCCTCTTCCCCTGCGGGCGCACCGGCGATTCGGTGCACCTGTCAGGGGCGAGGACAAGATCGGCGGGCGGTTGGCCGATGAGGTTCATGTGTTCGCCGTTGCCATCGCGTGAGCTAGTCTAGCGTGCCACCGTGTTGTTTTCGCGCAGTCGCCACACTTCGTCGGACAAACGGAGCTGATGTATATTAGCCACGAAGGAACACAGAGAACACGAGAGAACGGGTTCGATCCCGTGCGCTTGGCGTTGTTTTCCGCCTTTGTGCTCTTTGTGTTCTTTTGTGGCTGATTCCAAACTTCGGCGTTCAGCGTTGGGCGTTCAACGTTCGGCGTTTTCTACCCTCTCCCGCTTGCAACTTACATGGCAACGTGTTGTTTTCGCGCAGTCGCCACACTTCGTCGGATAAACGGAGCTGATGTATATTAGCCACGAAAGAACACAGAGAACACGAGAGAAAGGACTCGATCCCGTGCTCTTGGCGTTGTTTTCCGCCTTTGTGCTCTTTGTGTTCTTTTGTGGCTGATTCCAAACTTCAGCGTTCAACGTTCGGCGTTTTCCCCCCTCTTCCCCTGCCCGCCGGTTTGTGCTATGATTCTGCTGTCAATGAAAAGGTTCTCCAGACCGAGATGTTTCCAGCTTGCCGCACTGACGTTTGCGCTCGCGGCTGCCGTCGCGTCAGCCGTGCCCGCTGACCGCACCCAGACCCCTTTCTCCAACTACCAGCCGATCCTCGACCGCATGCCCTTCGGCGCGGAGGTGCCCGTCGCCGCGGCGGCCGACCCCGCTCAGGCGCAGGACGCCGCGCAGGTCAAGGCCGAGCAGCAGAAGCTCGCCCAGAAGATTAACATGTCCTGCGTGAACGTCACGCCCGACGGCACGACCGCGATCGGCTTCACCGACCTCTCCGACAAGACGCCCGTCAACTACTACCTGCTGGTCGGCGCCACGGCGGGCGGCTGGACCGTCCTCTCCGCCGACTACGACGACGAGTGGGCGCAGATCAAGAAGGACGACATCACCATCACCCTCAAGCTCGGCAAAGGCCTGATCGACGCCCCGCCCGTGTCCTCCAGAACATCTGTCGCCCAAACCGCGCCTCCCGCATCACCGCTTTCCGCCGCACAGCCCGTCCCGGCAACGGCTCAGCTCACCAATACGCTGCGGCCGGGCCTGCTCAGGCGGCCTGCTCAGGCAGGCCTGGCACCCGTCCCAGGCATTCTCGCCGCGCAGATGGCGGAGATGCAGAAGACACGCGAAGAACTCTCAAAAATCAGAGAGTCGGGCGGCGACGTCAAGTCCTATATGGAGCGCCTGCGCGAGCGCAAGGCCCACGAAATGGAAGAGAAGAGCGCCGCCGAACAGAGCGCCCGTGAGCAGCTTCAAAGTCTCGCCGCAAAGATAACCGAAGACGAATTGAAGAAAAAAGAGCGAGAGATGAATCTGCGTCTGCTCGAACAGGGCGCCAAGCCTATCTCCGCTATTGAACTGACCCCGGAGGAGGAGCAAGCGCTGGTCGACAAAGGCGTGTTGGCGCGGTAGAAGGAAGTCATTAGTCGTTGGTCACTCGTCATTAGTCATCGAAAGAGTCGGTGGTGTGTTGACCTCAAACTCATAACACCCATAATTTCTTCTTGCTGAACACTCGAGGCTCAATGTTCAATTCTCAAACTCTTAATAGGAATCACACCATGAAAACACCCATCGTCGTTCTGTCTCTCGTTCTCTCGTTCAGCGCAGCCCTGCTCGCACAGCCAGCGCCGCCCGTTTCAGGCGGACAAGCGCCGGGGACACCCCGGGTCATGGATCCCGCGATCCGCGCAAAATTGCTCGCCAGAACCGGCGGCATCCTTCAGACATCTGCCGCCGGCCCCTCCTTCCTTTTTCTCAACGCCCAAAAGCGCGTCTCCGTACAGGCGCTGCGAGAGACCGAAGACCAGATCCAGAAGATTCTGCGCCTGCCGTGCGTGTCGGTGAGCAAACCCTTAGCCGAACCGGTCGCCGCTGCGGTCACAGCCTTAGCCGACACAAATACAGCCATGGTCATCGTGATCTGCGACGAGTCTGGCTATCCGTCGCTGCTGATCGCCCCCGAAAGCCGCTGGGCTCTGGTCAACGTCGCCGCGCTGGGAGGCTCCGGTGTGCCGGCGGACAAACTCGCAGAACGTACCCAAAAAGAGATATGGCGGGCCTTGGGACTTGTGATGGGCGCGGCGAACTCGACTGCCGAGCAGTGCCTCATGAAGACAGTGCTTTCCGTCGCAGACCTCGACACCCTCACGGCGAAATGCCTGAGTACAGAAGCGTTCAGCAAAATAATAGCACAAGCGCAGAAAATGGGTATGAAGCCCACCCGCATGACGACCTACCGCAAAGCGGTCGAAGAGGGCTGGGCACCCACGCCGACAAACGATGTCCAGCGGGCGATTTGGAATGAGCTGAAGAAATAGGCGGCTAGGTGACGCCGCGCATAGCGCGGCACCCCTAGCTTGGCCCGGCGGACGGTTCGGGGAACCGTCCCTATCAACGTATGCTCTCGCATGGTAGGGACGCCTCCCCGAGGCGTCCGCCGGAGGTTCGTCACTGCTGGGGGGTCTTCAATTTTATAACCGGTCTGACTAAAAGGGGCCGCGTACCGTATGGCTCAAGCATCTTGTTGGCCTCTTTGGCGAACGCCTCCGCCTCTTCCATTTTACCTTCCTGCTTCAGTGCGCTGAGCTGGCTCTGAAGCTCCGAGCGGAAGTTCGCGACTTCATTGTGCTGGTTGCGGAACTCGGTAAGGATCTCCTCTGCCGACTTGCCTTCAGCGACCAGCTTCCGCATCTCTTCCTTCATGTAGGCGACATCCTCCTTGTGGGCCGCCATCTCTTTGCTGTCGCTCGGGTAAATCTCGATCTTGTTGGACAATGAGGCGGCGAAGTCCTTATCGAAATCGCGTCCAAATGCAATGTCCAGTATTAAATCGCCGGGTTCTGCGCTAAGCATCCCGGACATCATCCGCTCCGACTTGGTCTGGAAAGTCGCATAGGGATCGGGAGCGTTCGTATCGCCATTACTCACGATGCCGGGGACAATAACCTGATCGCTTTTGGGCCGGGCGAGTTGCTTGATTGTGTCGGTGTTGGGCGGAACAACGCTTTTGATTTCGACCGGACGAGGCAATGCCACCTCGACGGGGGGCTTGGGCGGCTCGACAGGTTTGGGCGGCACAACCTTGGGTGACGGGACGGGCTTAGCCTTTGCGATTTTTTCAGTCGGTGCCTTCCGCTCCGCGACCACAGGTTTTTTTGCTGGCATCATCCGCACCGCAACCCAAACGCCCAACAGCGCAACCACGATGCCAGCCAGCAGAAAAGCGGGGCGCTTAGCATTTAACCCCGTGAAGCCAGAGCCGGTTATGGCCTTCCCCTCTTCGACCGAGATCGGCACTAGGTCCCGTGACCTAAGTTCCGTCAGCGCTGAAGCGCGGTCAGCCGCCGCAAGATTGCCCCGTGTGATCGCGCCCGACTTGTCGCGTGCAGTGTAGTTGTAGTTACTCATGATACTTGCCTTCATTAAATCGTCGTTTTTGTTTGTTAATTATACCGCACGCGCGATCCGTTTCCAATGGGGAAATGAGTTAGGGTTTTTCGCGCGCGCCTCGCACGGTAGGGACGCCTCCCCGCAGGCGTCCGCAGAGCAATGCGGCGACAGCATGGACCGGCGGACGGTTCGGGGAACCGTCCCTACCGAGGCCACGCATATGG
>TBL_comb47_HYPODRAFT_10003124_pt1 | contig 19905 bp, 12 predicted proteins | sample TroBogypolimnion_40_FD_10682 | JGI IMG/M metagenome (IMG submission 10682) | reverse complement strand
AGAAGGATCCATTCTGATGTCACTCGCATGGGGAAAGGTCAGCCTTGTCGATGTCTATATTGGCTTTTTTCTGTTTTCGGGATGGGTACTCTTTCGGGAAGAAAGACTTCTTGTCGCCATTTTCTGGATTTCTCTGATCATGGTGTTGGGAAACTTTATAACCTGCCTCTATGTCACAATTGCTTTGTTTAATTCGAGGGGGAATACAAATTGGTTCTGGCTGGGGAAACGTTCAGTATAGGAAGGTAAAAGAATACCAATCACTATGGGGTAGGGACCTTCAATTTAAAATAGTTCACCCTTAACCAGTATTTGTACATAGGATCCTGTAAATCAATTTGATCCACATTTATATCAATAATTTCCCGACCAAGAAGTGACTGCTTGAGCCTCAACACATTGGCCGAAGTCCCCAAATTATAATTCTGGATCGTACTTTGCGAACTCAACTGCTTCTCACCTGAAATAATCGCTTTTAATAGGGACATCTGCTTATTGGACAAAGACTCTGTGATATTTGTAAACAACAGCCCAAGTTGATTGATGATTCCCTCGAATGCCGCATCCACGATTTCGGCTGTACATAAATTTTTGGTTCTAAGCCATGTTTGTTGCGCCAATTGCTGGACATAATAGGAATGGTTTTCTACAAGGTCTGCAATCTTCGTTGCATCTGCTTCATTTATCTCTTTTCCGGTTTCTGAAAACCTCCGCATGATAAATTTCACCCAATCTTCAGTTTTTATTTTTTCCAGGAACATCAGGTCACCAAATTTGTAAAACGGCATTGATGGATTTGTAAATACGTCAAGCAACATGTGCCGTTTGCTCCCATAGAGACAATAGGCAGCATGGGTATGTCTCTGCCAATGCGACCGTAGCTTTTTCTGAAATGCAACCGGGCTTTTATAATCGCCGATGCTTTGAAATTCGTCAATACAGACAACAATTTTAAATTTCCGGGTAACGGCAATTGTTTCTGCAAGGTCCAGAATATCGTTTGGGTTTTTTTTTAGCTCATTCCAACCGATGCCAAATGATAATTCGCTTTGGTCATCCGGAGAAAAGGAAATCTTCGGTAAAAGTCTGGATAAAAACTCTTTGGCATTTTGTGCGAGTTCCTCCCATCTTGAAGAGGTTGATTTCAATATCTGAGTAGCAAGTTCAATGTAGAACTCCTCTTCTGACCTGACATTGAACAAATCGATATGACAGATTTTAAGTTCAGGTTCCTCAATGACAAGCATTTCGGATACCTGATTCACGAGCGATGTTTTGCCCCAACGGCGCGGTGAAACTAAAATGGTATTGATCAATGACCTGAAATTGGACATAAGGTGCTCTGCCTCAGACTCACGGTCTGTAAAATCGGCCATCGTTGCTAGTTTACCGAAAACAAAAGGTGAAGATTCCATATATTCATATTTTGGTACAAATATACATTACAAAAATGTAACTTACAAAAATGTAACTTACAAAAATGTAACTTACAAAAATGTAACTTACAAAAATGTAACTTACAAAAATGTAAAATTCTCAATACCCCAACCTCTTATTTTAGGTGCTGCTAAATATTGATGAAATTTTATGGTTAGCTTTGGCGAATATAACGATTAACAAACTTTATCTGAGATGGCTTCAGCCAACAATCCACCATCAGGAACCAAATACACGCAAAACGGGAAATTAAGAAACAGTCTGGGCGTTTTTGAATATTGGGTCAACGACCTTTTAAGAAAATTTTCCAGATACCCCGATCTCAGGCATGTAAATGATATAATATTGATAAACAATACACTATAAATCTAAAGCATTTAATAAATATACAATGAAATTCAATTTTCTACCTATTGCACTCTTCCTGATAAACCTGTTTTATTTGTCGGCCCAGTCTGCCACTCCCACACCCCGTCAGCGTTTGCTGATGGACTACAACTGGAAATTTATCCAGTCAGATGTGAAGGATGGTGACAAAATCGGTTTTGACGATTCCAAATGGCGGACGCTCAACCTGCCACACGACTGGAGCATCGAAGGGGAATTTAAGGAAGATGCAGCCACAAAGGGACTTGGAGGCTACCTTCCAACTGGCATTGGTTGGTACAGGAAGCATTTTAATTTGTCGGAACTTGCAAAAAACCAGCAATTCCAGATTGAATTTGATGGAGTCTATATGAACAGTGATGTCTGGATCAACGGGCAGCACCTGGGGAAACATCCTTATGGTTACACAAGTTTCTCCTATGATCTCACCCAATATATAAAAAAAGGGGCGAACACGATTGCCATAAGGGTCGATAATTCGGCCCAGACCAACAGTAGGTGGTACTCCGGTTCGGGGATTTACCGTCACGTCTGGCTTTCGGTTTCAGGCCCTGTCCATATCCCACAATGGGGAACCTATATCACTATGCCTCAGGTGGATTCAACTTTTGCAACAATTGCAGTCCAAACTACAGTCGAAAACAAACTTTCGATTCTCAAAAAAATGGTTTTGCATTCAATCATTAGGGATGGATCGGGCAAGGAAATTGCTCAACTGGTTACGCCTGTTTCAATTGAACCTACCGGGAAGGTGGTAATCGACCAAACAATTAAAATCACGTCTCCGGCTCTGTGGTCCATCGATAATCCTGCTTTATATACCTTAAATTCTGTGCTTCTGGATGGAACGAAGGAGCTTGACCAATCTGTTACTTCTTTTGGGATCCGTAAAATCGAATATGACAAAGATAAAGGCTTTCTGCTTAATGGACAGCATGTTAAAATGGACGGAGTCTGTTTGCACCACGATGCGGGTTGCCTTGGGGCGGCTGTACCGGAACAAGCCTGGGTCCGCCGGTTAAAGCTTTTAAAAGAGATGGGATGCAATGCCATCCGAACATCCCATAATCCACCGGCACCCGAGTTTCTGGACCTTTGCGACAAAATGGGATTTCTTGTAATGGACGAAATCTTCGATGAATGGACAGTTGGCAAAGCCCCGCTTTATGGCTACCACACCTATTTTGACGAATGGTCACAAGCCGACCTGGTTTCGATGATCCATCGCGACCGGAACCATCCATCCATCGTAATGTGGAGTGCTGGTAATGAAGTTCCCGATCAGGTCAAAGAGAATGGAAGTGAAACACTGAAGAAATTGATCGATACTTTCCATAAGGAAGATCCAACGAGACCAGTTACGCAAGCCAATGACCGTATAGCCGCAGGTGATGGCCCGGCGAAACTCCCTTTCCTTGAACTTCAGGACATTGTTGGCTACAACTATGTGGATAGATGGCGTGAACGCAGGGAGTTGTATTACAGTATCGATCGGCATGACCACCCGAATTGGAAAATGGTCGGGACTGAAAATACATCGGTTCCTGGAATCAGAGGTCAATATCTGCTTAAACCTGATCAGTCAGGAAGTCGTTTTGGACGTTCAAGGGATTACCGGACTGCAATGATCCAGGCAGAACAGTTGTGGAAGTTCACCTCCGTAAACGATTATGTAATCGGTGATTTTATGTGGACCGGCATCGATTATCTGGGTGAAGCACGATGGCCCGCGAAGAATGCCAGTTCGGGTGTGATCGACCTTTGTGGTTTCCCGAAGGACGGCTTTTATTTTTATCAAAGTCAGTGGACGAAAAAGCCGATGGTCCATCTCTTCCCGCATTGGAACTGGAAAGGAAATGAGGGTAAGGTTATCCAGGTTATAGCCTACTCCAATTGCGACAGTGTTGAACTTTTTCTGAATGGGAAATCGTTTGGGGTAAAATCGGCAGTTTTCCCACAACAGGGCAGTTCTGTGTCATGGAATACATTTGCAAAGCCATATATTCCTGCGACAACTTCCGATTTGCATTTAAGCTGGGATGTCCCTTACGAACAGGGAACACTCAAGGTTGTAGGGAAAAAAGGAGGAATTGTGGTTACTGAGGAAGTTCATACGACATCCAAACCATTTGCGATCAGGCTATCTTCAGATCGGCTAGAAATAAATGCTGATTCACAGGACATTGCCAATATAAAGGTTGAAATCATTGATGAAAATGGGTTGGTTGTCCCCGATGCGGACAATCTGATCGAATTTAAAGTTGAAGGGGAAGGCGTTTTGGTAGGAACAGACAATGGCAATCCCAATGACAAAACGCAGATGCAAAGCAAACAACGGAACGCTTTCAACGGGTTGGCCCTGGCAGTCGTTAAATCGACAAGAAAAAATGGGACAATACAGTTGAAGGCAATATCCAAAAATCTTAAAGAATCTGAATTACAGATAATTACACATAAATCATTAAATAATCCAAAAACTGTTGATTAAAACAGACGATTCACAAAACCAGTATTTTAAATTATGAGAACAAAATTAATCGCATTGATTGTCCTGCTCTTCATGAGTTCGACGATACTTAACGCACAGAAGAGCAAAGGATTTGATTTAAAATCCCCGAACAACAACATCGCATTGCACGTTGAAATAGGCGGCAAAATTCTTTGGTCATTACAACACAAAGGACAACAGGTGCTTGCCCCATCTGCCATATCGATGCATTTGGGAAATGATGAATGTATCGGTGACTTTGGGAAACTTGCCTCCACAAAAGCTGAAAAAGTCGATCAGATGATTGCAGCCATCAATTACAAGAAACTGAACATCCCGGACCAGTACAATCAGTTGACCTTCAATTTCAAAAATGATTACAGTGTAATATTCAGGGCGTACAACGATGGTATTGCCTACCGGTTTGTGACAAGAAAAAAGGGGGAGATCATCGTCAAAAGTGAAGAGGCCAATTTCAACTTTACTGCCGACCATAAAGCATTTATCCCCTATATGTGGGATTACCGGGATGGCAAGATCTTCAATACTTCATTTGAAGCGCTCTATAGGGAAACCAACATCTCGAAATTCGCTGTTGACTCCCTTGCTTTCCTTCCTATGCTGGTCGATGTAGGCAATAACAAAATGGCAGTTATTCTCGAAGCAGACCTTGAGGATTATCCGGGGATGTTCCTTCACATTAACCAGACCGACCAGGGATTTCAGGGGGTATATGCACCTTACCCACTCGAAGGCGAACAGGTCGCCAGGAATTTTATTCCGACCAAAAGGGCCAATTATATTGCAAAAACCACCGGTACCCGAAATTTTCCATGGCGTGCCGTTGTCATCAGTGAGCAGGACAAAGAGCTATTGAACAACGACATGGTTCAAAAGCTTGCCTCTCCTTCACGGCTGACCGATATCTCATGGATCAAACCGGGTGCTGTAGCCTGGGACTGGTGGAACAACTGGAATGTTACCCATGTTGATTTCAAAGCAGGGATCAATACAGCCACTTACAAGTATTACATTGATTTTGCAGTAGCCAATAAGATTGGGAACATTGTAATGGATGAAGGTTGGTCAGGCAAAGATGATTTGCTAACAATCGTACCGGATATCAACCTGAAGGAAATTGTGGATTACGGAAAGCAAAAAGGGGTGGATGTCATCCTTTGGGCAACCTGGTTGAATATTACCAATCAGATGGAAAAGGCATTTCCATTGTATTCAAAGATGGGGATCAAAGGTTTTAAAATTGATTTTATCGACCGCGATGATCAGGTTGCAATTGCGTCTTGCTATGAAATAGCTAAAAAGGCAGCCGATTTCCACCTGCTTGTCGATTATCATGGGGTTTCGAAACCCACGGGTTTGCAACGCACTTATCCCAATGTAGTTGGATATGAAGGTGTAAAAGGACTGGAAAACTACAAATGGGCTGTCGAAGACCAACCCCATTACGCTGTTACAATCCCGTTTATCCGGATGATCGCCGGACCAATGGATTATACCCCGGGAGCCATGCGCAATGCAATTAAAATCAATTATCACCCGGTTAATGCAGCACCCATGAGTCAGGGAACACGATGCCAGCAATTGGCCATGTATGTTGTTTATGAAGCACCCATTCAAATCCTTGCCGATAGTCCGACAATGTACATCAAGGAACAGGAATGTACCGATTTTATCGTCAAAGTTCCGGTCACATTTGACGAAACAGTTGCTTTGGATGGGAAAGTCGGAGCATATGCTGCCATTGCCCGCAAGAAAGGGGATGCATGGTTTGCCGGTGCGATGACAGATTGGACACCACGTGATCTCACATTGGATTTCTCTTTTCTGGGTGCCGGGATATACCAGGCAACAATCTTAAAAGACGGGGTCAATGCCGATCGTGAAGCAACAGATTATAAAAAAGAGGTGATCAAAATTTCCTCAACCGATAAACTGAAAATCCATATGGCCCCCGGAGGTGGATGGGTTGCCCGGATTGAAAAAATCAATTAAATGAAGCTGTTTGCTCTCCTTCTTCAACTTCTGATTTCCCTGACGGTTTTCGTTTCAGCACAATCGACCGTCAGGGTCATTCCAATGCCTCAAACGGTCAGGGTAGAAAAAGGTGTGTTCACGATCTCATCAGCCACAACCCTTTCTGTACCTGATGTTTTGAAAAAGAGGGCAATGCAATTGAAAAATTATATTATTCCGGCCTTAGGATACGATTTGGCATTCAATTCAAAACCTAAAGGGAAAAATGAAATTGAATTCAGGCTTGACAAAAACCTTAAAAAACTCGGTGATGAAGGATATCAATTAAAGATCACCCCGTTAAAGATTTATTTATCAGCATACTGTGAAAAGGGTATTTTCTGGGGAATTCAAACAATCCGACAATTGTTACCGGAACAAATTCATCGGTCGGCAATAGTAAATGGGGTCGCATGGGAACTTCAGTGTGTGAATATAGAAGATAACCCTCGTTTCAAATGGAGAGGTTTGATGCTCGACTGCAGCAGGACTTTTATTTCAAAGGAAGAGGTAAAGAAGTACATTGAAGTCCTGTCGTTTTTCAAGATGAATGTCCTACACATGCACCTCACTGATGACCAGGGGTGGCGGATCGAAATTAAAAAGTATCCCGAACTGACCAGGATTGCCTCAAGATTCCATCCATCCTATAACGAACCTAAAGAATACCAAGGTTTTTATTCTCAGGAAGATATGAAGGAGATCATCGGTTTTGCATCGGACCGGAATGTTGAAATCGTACCTGAAATTGAGATGCCGGGTCACTCTTATGAAGTATTTGCAGCATTGCCACAGCTTTCCTGCAAAGGCGATACCTCCAAAATACAACCCTGGACAAAAGGTGCAGGCATCCACAATGAGATTTTTTGTGCGGGTAACGACCAGACTTTTGAATTTCTCGAAAATATGCTCGATGAAATCACCACCCTGTTCCCATCGCAATATGTCCACATTGGAGGTGATGAAGCTCCAAAAGCCCATTGGAAAACATGTGCTAAATGCCAGAAAAAGATGAGGGATTTAGGCTTGAAAGATGAAAACGAACTGCAAAGCTGGTTTGTCAAACGGATTGAGAAGTACCTCAATAGCAAGGGTAAAAAGCTGATCGGCTGGGACGAAATTATGGATGGGGGTTTGAGCAAAAGTGCGACCGTCATGTATTGGCGGAACTGGGACAAGTCCGTGGCCCAAAAAATACCGTTCATTGAAAATGACATTGTGATGACTCCGACCTCGCACTGTTATTTCGATTATACCTACGAAAAAATATCTGCCGAAAAGATCTATTCCTTCAATCCTGTTTTTAATCAGGATCAACCCGATGACAGTAAAAATATACTTGGTGTTCAGGCCAATTTCTGGTCCCACCTTGACCGCACTGCGCCACGGATCGACCGGCAATTGTTCCCCCGGTTGTTGGCATTGGCCGAAGTTGGCTGGACGAACAACGACAAGAAAGATTGGAACGATTTTGAAATCAGGCTGGAATCAAAATTGAAAATCCTCGATATAATGGGTATTTACTATTTTGGAAAATTAGTAATCAATTCATAATCAGTCGATAATAAGGATTAATAACATTTTCATCATGCACTTTGTCAGAACGAATGTTTACCTGTACCCGCTTTTCATACAGAAAATACTGATAATCAGTAGTGTTGGAATGATTTCAGGAAGTTATTATTGTACATCTGTTGTGGGGAAACCTCTCGGAAACACACACAAGCGGATAAACATCCTTTTTTTGATGAGCGACCAGCACCGCGGCGACTGTGTGGGAGCGTCAGGAGCTGATTGGGTTAAAACCCCAATCTTGACAAACTGTCACATGAGGGTGTTTTATTCACAAAAGCTTATAGTTCAGTTCCATCGTGCCTACCTGCGCGTACAAGTTTACTGACAGGAATGAGTCCATGGCGAAGCGGTCAGTTGGGTTACAACAATATTCCTTCCTATCCCTTTGAAGGACCGGCAATGTTTACAGCAGCTGGTTACAGGACCCATGCAGTAGGTAAGAATCACTTTACCCCCATGAGGAATACTCATGGTTATCAAACTGTTGAATTGGAAGAAGGTTGGTACACAACAATCAAAGGGAGTGAAAAATGTGATTATGCACTCTGGTTCGAAAAGAATGCCACAGGTAAAGATATCAATGGATCAGGACTTGGTTACAATGACCAAAGAGGTGGAATATCTTTTCCATATGCCGATTCCCTTCATGCCACACATTGGACAGCCGATCGGGCGATCAATTTTCTGAAAACCTATAAAGGTGATGAACCCTGGCTGTTGAAGGTCTCCTTTCAACGTCCACATACTCCTTACGATCCACCCGAAAGATGGAACAATGCTTTCAAAGATGCAGAGATTCCGCTTCCTGTAATTGGGGATTGGGCACAAAAGAAATATGGCGACTTTAAGGGATCGCTTCAAACCAACAATGCTGCGACTTTCGGGAATTTTCCTGAATCAGAAATTGTGAGTTCCCGTCGTTCCTATTATGCAGCTATTTCCTTTATGGACGAGCAATTGGGCCGGGTGCTTGACGCACTCAAAGAACGGGGCGAACTTGAAAATACACTGATCCTTTATACCTCAGATCATGGTGACATGCTTGGAGACCATTATTTATGGCGAAAATGCAGGCCCTACGAAGGATCCGCTCATATTCCAATGATTATCCGGTGGCCTGAAAGTTTGGCTTTGAAAGCGAGAAGGGGGCAGATTAGGAATGAATTGGTCGAACTGCGTGACGTATTGCCAACATTTCTGGATGCTGCAGGAATACCAAAACCCACCGTCATGGATGGATTGAGTATGTTGGATCTTCTTAAAGGAAAAAAATGGAGGAAAACCCTGGACCTGGAACATTCACAGATCTACGAAAAGGATAATGCATGGACTGCACTTACTGATGGCAGATACAAATACATCTACTTTACACTTACCGGTCAGGAACAATTGTTCAATCTTCAAAAGGACCAGGGTGAATTGAATGATCTCACCACTTCAAAAGGAAACGAAAAATTGTTGACCACCTGGCGGAAAAAGATGGTCGATCACCTGACCGAGCGTGGTGAAACCTGGGTGAAAGATGGGAAGCTTGTGATTCAGAAAGAGTCGGTCCAATTTGGGGCTAACCATCCGAAATTCAAGAAGTAATGTAAATAATTCATTGAAAAATATCTATAAATAATTGTTCAACATGGCTTTACACGAATATTATTGAGTTTCGCACAAATAGGGGTTATCACTTAACTTATTTTTAATAGTTTTAAGACCTTTACTATCCATTACCTTCTATGAAAAATATTCTTTATCTAATTGTCTTAATGGCTTGTTCTTTAATGGCCTACGCGCAACAACCTTACAGCCTTGATGCCTCTAATGTCGATATGTCCGTAAAATCGGGTCTGCTGAAAATGGGAAATCCGGGGCAGTCAGGAAAAGAGATCCTGATCAATAACCGGTACATGACGATAAGCGGGAAACCCATCATCCCTGTGATGGGTGAAGTTCATTATTCACGTGTACCCAAAGTACTATGGGAGGATGTGATTTTAAAGATGAAAGCCAGTGGGATCAATGTGATTGCAACCTATGTTTTATGGATCCATCACGAAGAGGTTGAAGGTCAGTTTGACTGGTCCGATAACAAAGACCTTAGGGCATTTGTGAAATTATGTGCAAAACATGGTTTGATGGTCTATCCACGGATCGGTCCATGGTGCCATGCCGAAGTCCGGAATGGCGGTACGCCAGACTGGGTACTTCAAAAGACCAATTTGAAAGACCGTTCAAATGATCCTGCATATCAAGTCTTTGCAGAAGAATGGTATCGGCAGGTTGCCCTTCAGTTAAAAGGGTTGTTGTACAAAGATGGTGGACCTGTTATCGGGATACAGTTGGAGAACGAATACCGGTATGGTAAAGCAGGTGAAGACCATATCCTTTGGCTCAAAAAAACAGCTTTAAAACATGGGCTGGACGTACCTCTTTATACGGTGACAGGTTGGCAAAACGGCTCAGTTCCCCCTTTTGAAGTTGTTCCCTTATTTGGGGCTTATCCTGACGAACCCTGGGCCGACAATCTGAACAGAAATACAGATCCAGGGAATTTTCAGTTTACCCGTTTCCGCGACAGCGACAAAATCGGAAATGCTGTCCAGAAAAAGAAGGAGCAGTACCTTGACTTATCAGATTACCCATATTTTACCTGTGAAGTTGGGGTCGGGATTGAAAACACGGAACACCGCAGGTTGCAGATCGGGGAGTTGGACGGACTGGGTCTGATTATGGCAAAAATTGGTTCTGGCAGCAACCTTGTCGGTTATTATATGTTTGCCGGTGGTTCAAATCCACATGGCATTCTTACTTCGATGGAGGAAAACAAGGACGAGACCGGCTACTGGAATACCAATCCAATGATTTCATATGATTTTCAGGCTGCCATCCGCGAAACGGGTGAATTGAATGGCTCATACTTTGAAGTGAAGAAGCTACATTATTTCCTAAACGAATTTGGGAATCTGCTCGCACCAATGGAACCGGTATTTCCACAGACAAAGCAAGCCCTGCAATACGCCGTCAGGTCAGACAATCACTCAGCTTTTTTATTTGGCATGAACTATTGCCGGCACAATGTTTCGGGCGAAAAGAAAAATGTACAGTTTAAGATCAAACTCAAAAACGAAGAACTGACCTTACCTTCCAAAGCAATTTCAATCAGGGATAGCGCGATGTTTATCTGGCCGTTGAACTTTAAAATGGGAAATGTCCTTCTAAAATATGCCACTGCACAGCCTTTGTGCAACATTGGTGAAAAATGGGTTTTTATTCAGGATGGAGACATGAACCCTGAGTTTAGTTTTGATGCCTCGTCAATTGCCAAAATAACATCATCTACCGGAAAAGTTGACCTGACAAACGGTAGATATATTGTCAATGGTCTTCAACCAGGGATGGATTGCACGATCAATATTCTCGATAATACAAATAATGCCCAAACGATAGCTTTACTTTCAAGGCAGGAAGCAAAAAACGCATGGCTTTTCAAAAAGGACGACAAAAAATATTTTTTCGTTTCCGAAGCGAACATGTACCTGAATGATGACAATCTTCACGTTTACAGCACATTAAACACAGTCAAAATAAACAGGCTCGATCCGGGCAAAAATCAGACCGTTTTCAAATCATTCACACGCTCACTCCCTGCCAGACAAGTTGAAATTGAATTGAAGGAATCGAAACCTTTGGACAATTCACAGTGGCTTAGAACAAGTGCCGTCGAAAAATTGGATAACAGCAATATGCTCAGGCATAGGTTTTTTGTAAAGGAATTCAATCTTGGCAATCCTTCCAGGATCAAAAAAGCACAGTTCATTCTGGCGTCCCAATCATCATGCCGACTGCAAATGAACAATGTTTGGGTAAATCAAAGTCTGATCCCTGAGTCGATGAACGTTGTTGATGTGACTGGATATGTTCAGAAAGGGGAGAACCGGTTAATGCTCGACTTCCCCTTTGAAGACGGACAAAAAGCTTTTGCCGCAAAATTGGTGGTCGAATATTTTAATGCAGATAAAATTGAGGTGGTAAGTGATCAGTCATGGATCATGAAGGATGATTATACTTTCCCTTCCTATCTGATCAAAGAGAACAACTTCAAATTGGCAGAAAAGATGAATCCAGCAGAGGCAGAGACCTTGAGTTCAAAATTGAAAGATTGCGCTTCCTATACCTTCACCCTACCCGAAAATTATCTGACTGACCTTAATAATCTGATTATTCACATTTCTTACAGCGGCGACAAGGGGAAGCTATATTTCAACCAAAGTCTTATCGCCGATGATTTCAATAATGGGTCAGGATGGAGCATAGCAACAAACCGGTTGCCAAGCAGTTTGGAAAACCAGCCATTAAAACTGGTAATTTATCCGCTACCTTTACAACCAAGGGTTTACTTCGACGATGGATTTGCAAAACAGGAAGGTATAGTAGCGAGGGTAAAAAAAATCAAATTGATCCCCGAGTATAAATTTGATTTCGATCTCAATACTGACAATTTTAAATAACCTGGAAGATTCTTTCATTTAAAGTTTAAATTTATTCCGGGGGGAATATTCTTCGGATTAAATTTGACTCCTAATACTGAGTTATGTAATCTATTATATATGAGAATATTAACATTTTTGGCGAATAATTCACTTGCTGGCATTTTAGTTTTATCCCTATTTTTATTTGCAGGTTGCCACTCCTCCAAATCCATTCCAAACCAATATTCCGCCGACATCATCGTTTATGGGGGAACTTCTGCAGCAGTAATTGCCGCTGCGGAAGCAGTCCAATCCGGGAAAACTGTTCTTGTTGTTTCACCCGATACGCACATGGGTGGGCTTTCATCAGGTGGATTAGGCTATACTGACACCGGCAACAAATCAACAATCGGTGGGCTTTCTCGTGAATTTTACCATCGTGTCTGGTTACACTACAACAACTCATCGGCATGGAACTGGCAGAAAAAATCGGAATATGGAAACAAAGGTCAGGGAACCATTGCCATGGATGGCGAAAACCGTACCATGTGGATTTTTGAACCCCATGTAGCAGAGCAGGTTTTTGAAGATCTGATCCGTGAAAACAAAATCACTGTTTTGCGAAACGAATGGCTCGACAGGTCGAAGGGTATATTGAAAGAAAATGGCAAAATTCTTTCGATTAAAACCCTATCAGGAAAAACATTTTCGGGAAAGATCTTTATCGATGCCACATACGAAGGTGACCTGATGGCCGCTGCGGGAATTTCGTACCATGTTGGACGTGAGGACTGCATGGTTTATGACGAAACATGGAACGGTGTTCAGGCCAATCTAAAGCATCATGGCCATTATTTCAAAAGCAACATCGACCCATATAAAATCCCTGGCAATCCCGAAAGTGGCCTGTTATATGGCATATCCGGGGAACCAATCGCTCCAAATTGTACTGGCGACAATAAGATCCAGGCCTATTGCTTCCGTTTGTGCATGAGCAACAACCCCGATAACCGGGTCCCATTTCCAAAACCTGACAATTATGATCCTTCCAAATATGAACTATTGGCGCGTGTTTTTGATTCAGGGTGGCGGGAATGGTTCGAAAAGTTCGATATGATTCCCAATCGCAAGACCGACACCAACAACCATGGACCATTCAGCAGCGATTTTATTGGGATGAACTACGATTACCCTGACGCTTCCTACGAACGTCGGAAAGAAATCATTAAAGAGCATGAAGACTATCAGAAAGGGCTGCTCTATTTTGTGTCGAACGATCCCCGTGTACCCAAAGAAGTCAGGGAGGAAATGAACAAATGGGGCCTTGCCAAAGATGAATTTACAGATAATGGCAATTGGTCAAGACAGTTGTACATCCGCGAAGCACGGCGTATGGTGGGTGTATCGGTGAGCAGCGAAAACGATGTACTGGCCAAACGCGAGGTGCAGCAGCCTATAGGGATGGGCTCATATGCAATGGATTCGCACAATATTCAACGTTACGTGACATCTGAAGGTTTTGTCCAGAACGAAGGTGATGTAGGAGTAGGCCCTAAACACCCATATGCCATTTCGTATGGTTCTATAATACCAAAAAAAGAAGAGTGTACCAATTTAATTGTCCCTGTTTGCTTATCATCGAGCCATATTGCCTATGGATCAATCCGTATGGAACCAGTCTTTATGATTTTAGGTCAGTCGGCAGCATTGGCAGCTTCCATCGCAATTGATAATAAACAGGCAGTACAGGACGTGCCTTACAGATCATTAAAAGAAAGACTGATTTTAAGAAATCAGGTCGTTTCACTACCTGAACATGATTGATTAATTTGGGATGAGACCTATGTTTGAATTTTGAAAAATGGTTTTGAATGATCCTGAATTTCTTATTTCATCGAAAAGAATTTTCCGAATGATTTGAGGTTTTCAAACTCTTTTTGGATGGTGGCATAACCATGATTGTACAAATTCAGTCGCTTTTCGAAACTCTTTTCAGTGCGCCCGATCGAAAATTCAGGGGATGGGGCGATTATGAATAATTTCCCTTGCTTCTCCATCAACTCACAGAAGTCCAAGGTTCTGTTATAATCTTCATTCCTGTTAAGGATCGCATTTAGAAATTCGGGGTATTTTCTGAAAGCAAATTTTAAAAGGAGACTTTTCCCTATTTTTGCTTTTCTGTAGCCGCGTGGGCGGGTCAATACAACGACTGCTTTATGATGTTTGCTCAACGCATATTTCACGGGGATAGGATCGGCTACTCCACCGTCGAGGAATAATTCCCCTTCAATATTGACAGGCTTTGAAAGAAGGGGGATACTTGATGAAGCAACAAGGGCTTTGCCTGTACCAATCCTTAGAATCTCATTTTTTGTGAGAATAACACTTTTACCTGTACGCAATGAGGTGGTAACAATATCGAATTCCATGGGATTTTCGATAAAAGTTTTTTCATCGAAGGGGACAAGTCTCTCCGGGATCTCTTCAAAAATAAACTTCATATTAAAATAGGAGCCGGATGTCAGAAGGTGGCGAAGGCCCATATAGCGTTTATCCGAAGGATATTCAACATTTACAGTCCTGTTTCTCCCTTTTTGTTTGGAGACATAGGATGCCCCCAGACATGCACCGGCCGAAACTCCGATCACCCTGTTAAAATTGAACTCCTGTTCAAGGAGGAATTCCAAAACACCTCCCGTGAACCCCCCGCGGAGACCACCACCTTCGAGTACGAGACAAGCATTCGTCATATTTCCATTTCGTTTAAATCAAAGATTGAAAGATCCGATCCATATCCTGAAAATCACAAACAAATATAGACAACTAAGAGAAATGGGCACTGCGATATCAATAAAGTTCCTATATTCGCAGCCAAATAACACGAATTTCTAAAAAAGTAACACATGTCGGTTTTACGCTTTAGTGTTTCGTTGGAAGAAGAGTTGCTGACAGCACTTGATCAATATGTAGTTGAGAATAATTTCTCAAACCGCTCACAAGCTTTTCGTTACCTGATTGAGAAAAACAGGGTGGAGGAGAAATGGAAATGCGACAATCTAGTCGCGGGTGCCATCGTCATGGTTTATAGTTGTCAGAAGCACGAAATCAGAAACCACTCCGCTGAACTTCAGTTTGAATATCGCGACGTAGTGATTGGTGTTCAGCAATTTACAATTAGCGATGTGAATTGTATGGAGATCATTGCAGTGAAAGGAATATCACGCCGGCTTACTGAACTATCCGACAAGCTGATCAGTATCAAAGGGATCCAACATGGTAAGCTGATCATGAGTAAAACCGAGTAATATTTTTTTTGCGATAATGGTAACACGAATTAGTCATTTCATAACACGATAATACAATCCTTTAAATGAAAAAAAATCTTCCAAGCGTTTCTTTCTTTCTATTTGTTTCCTTATTTCAAATAATATCCCTGAAAGCACAGGATATCGCGAAAGACACTGTTCGGATTGAGGAGGTCGTTGTGACGGGGAGCCCGGTCAAAATAAATCTCAACAATGTGGCCATGTCGGTTTCAGTGGTCACAGCAGCCCAAATCAACGAAAATAATGAGTCTTCCTTGTTGCCTATTTTAAGTGGAAGGGTTCCCGGTTTGTTTGTGACCGAGCGCGGCGTAACAGGATTTGGTGTTTCAGCCGGATCAGCTGGTCAAATCACCATTCGCGGAATTGGGGGAAGTCCGACAACAGGTGTTTTGATGTTGATTGACGGTCACCCTCAGTTTATGGGGATTATGGGTCATCCGCTACCCGATTCGTATGTCGCTTCAGATGTGGAACGTGTGGAGGTGATACGGGGATCTGGTTCAGTTTTGTACGGATCAAATGCAATGGGCGGGGTAATCAACCTGATCACTAAAAAGCAAACTGAGGACGGGTTTCATGGCAATGCACGTATCATGGATGGCTCATACAATACCCAGAAGTACATGTTATCAGGAGGATACAAAAAAGACAAACTGAGTATTTTCATTTCCGGAAACCACGATAAAACAGATGGACATCGTGCAAACTCAGCCTTTGATATTACCAATGGATATACAAAAGTTGGCTATGAAGTGAATCAACATTTAAAAATGAGTGGCGATTTTAGCCTGGCAAAATTTAAAGCCTCTGATCCCGGACCTGATACTCTTTCGGCCAAAAAAGGGGAAACGATAGATATTACAAGAGGCTACGGAGCCTTCTCTGTTGATCACGAATTTGAAAAGGTTTCAGGATCGGCCAAGATTTTTTACAATTTTGGGGAACACAAAATTACCGACGGTTTTCATTCCACCGACCATAATTACGGAATCAACCTTCACGAATCGCTTAAATTGTTCAAAGGCAATACAATCACAGCAGGAATAGATTACATGAACTTCGGTGGATTGGCTGAAAATCTGTTTGCCATGGGTGGAAAGGGAATCGTGTTTGCCGACACTTCTGTTTATGAATTGGGCTATTATGGTTTTGTACAGCAAACCATTGCAAAAAAGCTCACATTGAATGGCGGATTGCGCCTTCAGAATAATTCAGTATATGGTAATGTTTGGATTCCTTCAGCAGGTTTAGCCTGGAACAGCAATGAAAATACCACATGGAAGGCATCCTTTTCAAAAGGTTTCCGTAGCCCGACCATCCGTGAATTGTTCCTTTGGGGACCTAATCCAAAACTTTTGCCGGAAACAGTCTTTAATTATGAAGCAGTGCTTTTAAAATCGTTTTGCAACCACAAACTAAATCTCGAATTGACCGGATTTCTGGTGGAAGGGAACAATCTGATTATCACTGTTCCGAATAAGGGACTCCTCAATGCAGGGGAAGTCTCCAACAAGGGAATAGAATTCGCGGCTGAAGCCAATCCCACGACAAAACTTAATTTTCATGTATCCTACAGCTATATCAATATGAAGGTTCCGGTCTATGCCACGCCTGAACACCAGTTGTTTATCAGTTCAAGGTATCGCATCAATAAAACAATCTTCATGATTAGTCTGCAGAAAGTTGGAAATCTGGATACCGATCCTCTGGCAACAACGCACCTGGTCAGTTACACGCTTGTCAACGCAAAAGTCAGCCATAAATTCTGTAAAAATGCCGAGGTTTTTGTAAGTGCCGAAAACCTGTTGAATCAGGATTATGAAATGAACCGTTATTACACGATGCCGGGTACAACTGTTTTTGCAGGACTTAATCTTAACTTTTAAAGTCTAAGGTCTTTCACATCGTGATAAACCCGTGGTTGGTTTTGCCCAATTAAAAGATATCCGCCATAAACCTTAGCCCATCGAGCGTGAGGTTCGCATCGATAATCTGAATCTTTGATGAGATATTCTGTAAAACGGAGGATAATCCACCTGTCGCAATGACTTTTAATTTTTCAGAAAGCTCCTCTTCTGTCCGGGCAACCATTGAATCGACGAGCCCTGTAAAGCCGAGGACAATGCCTGACTGTATGGCATGAATTGTATTATCGCCTAAAACGGAAGGTGGGGCAACCAATTGTACGTCACGTAACTGTGCAGTATTGCCAGTCAAGGATTTTAAAGCCGTCAATAATCCCGGTGCAATTGCAACACCCAATATTTTACCAGTCTTGCTGATGGTTGTAAAAGTCAGTGCAGTACCGAAATCGATCACCATGCAAGGCCCACCATAACGGATAAAGGCAGCGGTTGCATCGGCAACAATATCGGTTCCAATCTCATCGGGGCTCAGGATCTCAACGGGTAATTTATGATAGACAGAGGGTTCAACCAGAAACGGGGGATGGTTCAGCAAGTGGCCCGACATCTCGCGGAAGGGCCTGATCAGGCTTGGCACCACACTACTCAGGATCGTTTTGGTAATCACACTTTCAGCGATACCGAAGCTGGCAAACAAGGTTCTGAAAATCACTTCGTATTCATCCGCAGTTTTGAACAAATCGGTCTGTATCCGCCAGATTTTCAACCATTCATTTTGATCGGCCACCCCGAAAACGATGTTGGTATTGCCGATGTCGATTGTTAGTACCATTCAACTTGTGTTAAGAACTGACAAAAATAAACCATAATCGGTTTACAACCTAATCCTAAACCTCCTTAAAATTGAATGAAACAAGTAAATTAAAATTTTTCATATATTACTAATATACAGGGTATTATAATGAAATATAGTCATTATGGACATTTTGCTGTCGGCACTTTAAGCGGGATGAACCGATCTGAACAGGCTATCCAGATTCCTTTTAGCATAAATTATTTTTTCTCTGGGTTTAAACCCAAAGTATTAATTGCCCTCTTAAAATGAACAGTGCACCGCCTTTTGGTACAGGTCAGGAAATGTATAAGGAAAAGGAAGGGTCGATAGGCAAATGGGTGTAGTTGGTAGAGAGTTTCGCGATGGTCGGAATATAAGCCTTGGGACAGTTGGTTGGTTTCTGGCTGTATTTGCTGCATTTACTGTGATCTCCATTTACCTTGATAAAGCCTATTACCTGTTTTGGAAGAGAAAGTAAACAGGTAATATTCCATCAAAGTCGCCAGGAACGCAAAGTGTCTAATAATCTAATCTTTGCATATCCTATGAAAACACAGTACTTTTAGTGGTAAAGAAGATTTTTAGGATCGACTTTTTTTGTTGACAAATACTGCTTAAATTATTATCATTGCCGATCAGAAAACGCCTGAAAAGAATGATCATAAAATCCTCAATGACGAACAGCAAAAAACTGGCAAAAGGAATCATGATTTTAACATTGTTCCTGTTTGTTTCCAATCTCACTACTCAGGCACAATGGGACTTTAAGACAAGCTACTTTAAAATCCATATCGATAACAAGGGCTTTATCACCAGTATGAAAAACATTACGGGTAATCCTGATCATGAATTTAGCCCCACTGGTAAACCTTCCCCGTTGATGTGCCTGTATGACAGTAGGACAAAGGTCTATTACCAACCACAAAAAGCAAAATACAATCGTGCAGAACAGACTTTTCGGCTGAACTACCCCAATGGTTCAGAAGCTGCTATTTCATTTGTTACAAATGAGAAATATTTCAAAATGACACTGAAAAGTCTCTCACCGCGAAATGGGATCGACGATGTTCAATGGGGACCTATCCATACAAACATCACAAATCTTTTTGGCGAGATCATTGGTGTGGCAAGGGATACGAGCGACCGCATCAACTATGCGATCGGAATACTTTCGCTCAACGACAACACGATTGGTGGCACTTCCGATCTGGAGGGCGATGCTGCCCCTTTTCAGTACATCATCCATAGTCCGGACAGTGAAAGGTTTCCTTTACCATCGCATTTGCATGAGGGACAGCTATTTCCGATTGGTGGGGATGGGATCAGCGATGTGGCTTTTTATGCCCATCCTGAAGAATATTACAGAATTTTGTATGGCAATGCCGCATTCATCGACAACGATGGAATGATTTATCTGAATTATCACTCAAGGGATCGGCAAGTTAAAAGGAGTATTCTCTTTTCGCTGATCCCTTTTATGAAAACCAATGAACCC
>TBL_comb47_HYPODRAFT_10003123_pt1 | contig 19912 bp, 17 predicted proteins | sample TroBogypolimnion_40_FD_10682 | JGI IMG/M metagenome (IMG submission 10682) | reverse complement strand
AACTACTGACCTTTTCGACTACCTCTTTCTCTTTTTCGTATCGGCAATTGCAACAGCAGTACCCATCACGATTGGAGGTTTTGGGACGCGTGAAATCGTTTTTCTTTTAAGTGCGAAGATTTTGTTGTTAAACAACGAATTGTGCATCGCACTTAGTTTAATGAGTTTTCTCATTTCAGCAATACTTTCCTTAGGTGGTGCATATTGGGTTTTCTTCCCACCTTTCAGAAAAGAACCGGTCCCATTAAAACCATCCGGAATGGATATGGGATCCGCGGAACTCAATTATCAATAATATCCATTGATCAGCCAGATGGTTATTTATTTGTCTATTTTTTTTTATTTCCTCCTGATGATCCTCATCGGGATCATCTCATCAAAAAATATCAAGTCAGATAGTGATTATTATGTGGCAGGAAAGCAAGGGAACCTCAGTCAGATTACCGGATCATTGCTGGCGACAATTTTAGGAAGTTCGGCAATTCTTGGCACAGCCGACCTCACATTGACCCAGGGTTGGGCAGCCTCCTGGCTGTTGTTGTGTGCATCAGCGGGACTATTTTTGCTGATTCCGGTTTCAATGTTGGTTCGCCGCAAGGGGAAATACACCCTGCCGCAAATGATTGGTGATTTTTATGGAAAAGAGGCAAAAATGATCTCCTCATTGATCATCTCCTTTGCCTGGATTGGGATCATCGCTGCCCAGATTATCGGGGCTGCCAAAATCCTGACGGGTTTTACCGGACTGAATTATTCGCATGGAGTCTGGGGATCAGGGGCTGTTTTTATCTTTTATACCTTGGTCGGAGGTCAGATATCGGTCCTGAAAACAGACCTTTATCAGGCTTTTATTATCATTGTCGGGATCTTCCTGATCGCACTTTATCTGCTTTTTAAGGATCCGGTGCCTCCAGCTTTAATGACAGGGCTTTCTTTTCCTTTTAACGAAGGGTTTCATCCTTTTGACCTTATCGTTTTATTTTTGACCTATTCAACCACCTTTGTTGTCGGTCCCGACATTTATTCGCGGATTTTTTGTGCCAAAGATGAACAGACCGCCCGGAAAAGCGTGCTGATCAGCGCAATCGTTTTGATTCCATTCTCACTCTGTATCACATTCTTGGGTGTATATTCGGCTTACCGTTTTCCGGCAACTCACTTGCAGAAGGGTTCTGCCCTGATACCCGTTATGCTGGACACTTTACCCGATTGGGGTGTAGGCTTGCTGATTGCAGCCCTCCTTTCTGCAGTCATGTCATCAGGTTCAACAGCTTTGATGACCTCTTCAACAATCATCAGCGACCCTGTCTCAAAGGGGCTCGACCAGAAAAGCTCCAGGATGAATACAAAATTAATCATGCTGATTGTCGGGCTGTTGAGTATCCTTCTCTCCTTGGGCGTCCAATCAATCATCCAATCATTGCTGATTGCGCTGACGATTTTTTCAGGTGCATTTATTGTACCAACGATTGCGGGGCTTCTCAACTTCAAGACAGGTAAAATAAGAAGCAGTGCAGCCATGATTGTGGGAGGAACGATAGCACTGATTGGAAAAATTGTGGCACTGACTGGGGGGAATCGCTCAGGTAACCTTTTAATTATCGTTGGATTTATCCTGAATGCCCTGATTCTTTTTATCGGAAAAAACCAAAACAGGAATGGCAAAAATTAATTTTGTATTTTTGCTTCCATGATAAAACAATTCAACCAGATCATGAAATTTCGTCGAATTTTACAGATTATTGCAATCCTCTCCATTATATTTTCATGTAAAGAACCACCGCCCCGTCCTGTTGTCAGGATCATTCCGTTACCTGCCGAGGTAAAAGAACAAAAAGGGATTTTTGTAACTACACCGAATACCAGGATATTGATCAACCAGGGAAATGAGCAGTTACGGCAGATTGCTGCCCTCCTTAACGGACATACAGAAAAATATTATGGGATCACAAATTCTATATCAACTATTGATAATCAGGAAAATGGCTCGATTTTTCTTAAGCTGGACGAAGGGCTTAAGATGGGGAAAGAGGATTACCATCTCATTGTCAATTCAAAGGGTGTGCTAATTGAGGCTGCTGCTCCCAACGGACTTTTTTATGGCGTTCAAACCCTGATCCAGTTAATGCCTCCAACACCCAAACAATTACCCGAAATTGTTCTGCCTTACATTGAAATCAGGGATACACCCCGTTTTTCGTGGCGGGGATTGCATCTGGATGTGAGCCGTCACTTTATGCCAAAGGAGTTTATCCTGAAGTACATCGACTACATGGCGATGCACAAATTCAATACGTTTCATTTGCAACTATCTGATGATCAGGGGTGGCGGATTGAAATCAAAAAATATCCCCGACTGACCGAAATTGGGTCGGTCAGAAAAGGAACATTGATCGGCCATAGCAATAACCCGCTTGGTTATGACACAATTCCTTCCGGTGGTTTCTATACAAGAAATGATATCCGTGAAATAGTTGCCCATGCTTCTGAAAATTACATAACAATCGTTCCCGGAATCGAAATGCCTGGACACGCATTGGCTGTTCTGGCATCTTATCCTGAATTGGGCTGTACAGGTGTACCTTACGAAGTTGGCTCACGGTGGGGAACTTTTAATGATGTATTGTGTCCCGGAAGAGAGGAGACAGTTACTTTTATTAAAGATGTCATTACCGAAATGACAACCCTATTTCCAGGCAAATATTTTCATATCGGAGGTGCAGAATGTTCCGATATCCGATGGGAAAAATGTCCGGCCTGCCAGTTGAAAATGAAAACGGATAGTCTTTATTCCACAAATGACTTGCGTAACTATTTTGTAAGGAGGATTGGCACCATTCTCGATTCTTTAGGGAAAGAACTTGTCGGTTGGGATGAGGTTGCAAAAGATACACTTCTTACAAAAGGGATTATCATGTCGTGGCACAACCCTGCAAGTGCGGTCAATTCTGTAAAACGAAAATTTCAGACTGTTATGTCATCGGCAAAATATTGCAATTTCGATCAATACCAAACAAACCCCAAAACCGAACCATTGGCAGTGGGTGGCCTGTTAACCCTTGAACAAGTCTATAATTATGAACCTGTCCCTACGGACCTTTCCGCAAAGGAGGCTAAATATATCATCGGAGCTCAGGCCAATGTCTGGACTGAATATATGAAAACCCCTGAATATGTCGAATATATGGTATTTCCAAGGGCAGCGGCATTGGCCGAAGTTGTTTGGTCGCCAAAAGCCAGCAGGGATTACATTTGGTTTAAAAAGCGATTGACAGAGGAGGTCAAAAGGTACGATGCGCTGGGAATAAGATATTGCAAGGCTGAATTTAAACCAGCCAACTAGGCCTATCGAAAAAAAATTGCCTAAGTTGTTTTGTCTAAACTTTTTTTCAGATTGATCGTATAATGGGGCAGTCATCAATAAATAAAAAAAAATGAGAATATTAATATTTGCTTTAATCGGGATTGCAGGCATTGTTGCTTTATTGCTTGTTGTTGCCCTTTTTGTTAAAAAACAATACGGACTTGTACGTGAAATTCAAATCATTCAGCCAAAATCAATTGTGTTTGATTATCTCAAACTACTTAGGAACCAGGATTATTTCAATGTTTGGTCATCTAAGGATCCTGAAATGAAAAAAGGTTTTTTGGGAACTGACGGGACGGTTGGATGTGTTTCAACATGGGAAAGTATATTGAAGGATGTCGGAAAAGGGGAACAGGAGATCAAAAAAATCGAAGAAGGGGTTCGCATTGATTTTGAACTTCGGTTCATTGAACCTTTTGCATCAACCTCCTCAGCATGGTTTAAAACAGAAAGTTTAGGTAAAAACCTGACAAAAGTTACATGGGGATTTTCGGGTAAAATGAATTACCCGCTAAATCTGATGCTGTTGACCATGGATATGGAAAAGATGCTTGGCAAGGATTTTGAAACAGGATTGAGCAACCTCAAAAGAAATCTCGAAAAGTAGGATCCTAACCAATTTTTTTGGGGGCTGTATGATTTGACCAGTTTGGTCAGCTCATACAGCTTTTTTCATTTTATTTATTCTTCAACGAATCGGGATAACCGGAATTCGATTGCTGATTCAAAAACCTAATGATCTGTTTATTTTGTACTTATTTAAATATTAGGTGTTTATTCCTTTTTAATTCATTTATTTTTTGTAAATTTATACAACAAAGACTTCTAATGCAGATCAGGAATGAAAACACAACAAAATTTAATCTGCTTCATGATACTTTTACAGGCTTTTATGGGGTACAGCCAGACTGCTCAGGAACTGTACAATATTGGATTACATAAGCTTGAAATTCAAGACTATAAAGGTTCTATTCAAAGTTTTTCGGGTGCCATTCATCTCAATCGTAAATATGTGGAAGCTTATTGTGACAGAGGTGGAGCCAAGTATGGCAGCCAGGATTACAATGGAGCAATCCTGGACTTTACGAAAGCGATCAGTCTAAATCCAGATTACCTGAAAGCGTATATGGGTAGGGGAGCTGCTAAATTTGCAATACATGACAATGATGGAGCGATACAAGATTTCACCAAAACCATTCACCAAAACCATGAATACACTGAAGCCTATTTAGGGAGGGCAGCCGTTAGGGCAAATTTAAATGACATTGATGGAGCGATAGCAGACTTTACACAAGCGATAGAATTCAGCCCAAGAAATGCGGATGCTTTTAAAGCGAGAGGGGTTTTAAAACTTAACATCAAAGACAATGTTGGCGCAATTAGTGACCTGACTCATGCATTGGAGATTAATCCCAATAATGCTGAGACTTATTTCATTTTGGGAAATGCAGAGTTGGGACAGAATGACTTACGCGGGGCAATTTCCGATTTTTCCAAAGCCATTGAGATTGATCCAAAATACGTGGGGGCTTATACGATCAGAGGTGCTGCAAAAAAAATCATGAATGATTTCAAAGGTGCATTGGCTGATTTATCTGAAGCGATAGAGATTGATCCTCAAGCAGCTGATGCATATTTGGGCAGAGGCAGTATAAAGAAACAACTTGGAGATCCTGCAGGGGCCATCATTGACCTGAATAAATCAATAGATTATAACCCGGTCAATGCCGAATCTTATTGTACGCGTGGAGAATCAAAAGCAGCCGTATTGGATTATAATGGGGCAATTGCTGATTTGACTAAAGCGTTGGAAATAAGCCCCGGCTATGCATGGGCTTACCTGAACAGAGGTTTTTCGAAAAATGGAATCAAAGATTATAAGGGTGCGATGGACGATTTAAATAAAGCGATTGAAATTGATAATAAGATGGCATTTGCCTATTACATCAGGGGGGAAACAAATAAATTATTGGCGAATTTCAATGATGCGATTCTTGACTACAATAAATCGATAGAATTGGAAGCCAGAAATGCATTGTACTATTTAAGAAGGGCTGATACAAAGCTTATTATAAAGGATTATAGGGGAGCCATTGAAGACTATAATTTATCGATTGAAATTGATTTTCTCCACGCTGAGGTTTATTTGGGCAGAGGCATAGCTAAATCATCCTTAACCGATTATTCCGGATCAATATCCGACTTAACGATTGCAATTGGGATGGCCCCTGAAAATAAAGATGCTTATTATAACCGGGGATTATCCAAAATAGCCATTGGCCAGAAAGAAAGTGGGTGTCAGGATTTATTAAGAGCCAAAGAATTAGGCAGTTCCGAAACATCCGAGGCAATACGGAAAAACTGTCTCCCTTGATGCTTCAATCCAAAAATAGTATAAAAATATTGAGGCTGCTTTTTTACCTTTGGTATTAGGTTAAAGCAGCCTCTTAAATTCTCTGTTATTTGTAATGACAATGATAGGCAACAGGTAAAGATGCTTTTACTCTGAACCTGACATCTTTTTCAACCTCAAATGTGCCTCCTTTTGGATAGACAGTCCAATTATTTGCTCCTGGCAACATCACATTCAGTGACCCACCTGTTATGGTCATCACCTCGATGGTAGAAGTACCAAATTCATATTCACCGGCTTCCATTACTCCAACAGTTGCTTGACCCTCTTCATTTTCAACTGCAATTGATTTTACACTCCCTCCGAAATACTCGTTTACTTTTAACATGTTTAACTTATTATAGTGTTGATAACAATATGCTTCTATTACTTATTTCTTTTAAATGGATGAATACATTTAAAAAGAGTTCTTTATTTCATTAGAATAAATTTATAATCAATTGTATTTCAAAATATTATAACAAATTGCTCGCCAACTCAGCCAGATAGCTCCTTTCACCTTTTACAAGGTTGACATGGGCAAAAAGGTCTTGTCCTTTCATACGGTCTGTGAGGTAAGCAAGACCGTTTGATTGCATATCTAAATAAGGAGAGTCGATTTGCTGGATGTCACCTGTAAAGATCATTTTTGTCCCTTCGCCTGCTCTTGTAATAATGGTTTTGACCTCGTGGGGGGTAAGGTTTTGTGCTTCATCAATAATGAAAAAGCAATTGGATAGACTTCGACCCCTGATAAATGCCAATGGACTGATTACCAACCGTTCGTCTTTTTTTAGGTCTTCAATCATTTTATATTCGGCACTTAACGGACTGAAACAGCGTTTGATTACTGCCAGATTATCGAAGAGTGGCTGCATATAAGGTGAGACTTTTTCTTCAGCATCACCGGGCAGAAAGCCAATATCACGGTTACTCAGGGCAACAATGGGTCGTGCCAGAAGAATTTGTTCGTAGAGGTGATGTTGTGAGATGGCTGCTGCCAAAGCGAGCAGTGTTTTACCTGTACCGGCCTTCCCTGTCAGGCTGACAAGTTTGATTTCGGGATCGAGTAAGGCATGGATTGAAAACGTCTGTTCAGCGTTCCGTGGTTTGATTCCATAAGCTACTTTTTTATCGACACGTTCAAATCGCTGTCTGAAAGGTGTAAAATGGGCCAGCACACTTGCCCTCGCACTTTTCAAAATAAAAAACTCATTTGCAAAAGGTGGTTTTTCAATGCCAGCTTCGTCAAGGGTGAGAAAATTGTTCTCGTAAAGCTTTGCAATCAAAAGGTCGCTGTAATCTTTATCTTCACGTATTCCCTGATGTAAAACATTAATATCCTGGACTTTGTCATTTTTATAATCTTCCGATTCGATGTGCAGCGATTTGGCCTTCATCCTTAGGTTCACATCCTTTGTAACAAGGACCACTTTACGGTCGGAATATTTATCCCTCAGAAATTCCGTGATGGCCAATATCCGGTGGTCAGGAATATCCTCACGAAACGACTCTTTCAGTTTATCGGAAAATGGTTTTCCTGTTTCAACAGTAAGCTTACCTTTATCTGTACCCAACGAAATTCCTCCATTAAATAATTCATTCCCGATAATTTCATCAAGAACCCTTACAAATTGTCTTGCCTGAAAATTAATCTGGTCATTTCCACGCTTGAACCGGTCGAGCTCTTCAAGAACCGTAATTGGAAGGACAACATCGTTGTCGTTGAAATGATAAATGCACTCATGATCATGAAGGATGACATTGGTATCAATTACAAAAACTTTTGACTTTGACATTGAAAATTTATTTTAGAACTCTAAATTAATATAAAAATTGATCCTCTTATCGGAATGACCTCAGAAAATTGTCATCTTTGTTTCAAAAATTAGCACTTCATGCAGAATTACGACGATACCCTAAAATATTTATACGATCATCTTCCTTATTACCAGCGGTCGGGACCGGCAGCTTATAAAGACAATCTGGACAACACACTTGTATTGGATGAACTTTTTAACCATCCCCATCTCCTTTTCAAATCGGTTCATGTTGCTGGTACGAATGGGAAAGGTTCAGTTTCACATATGCTTGCAAGTATTTTCCAGGAAGCGGGATATAAAACCGGTCTATATACTTCACCACATCTGAAAGATTTTCGTGAACGGATCAGGATTAACGGAACAATGATCGAAAAGGATTTTGTCGTTGAATTTGTAAACGAATATTTGCGACTGAACGAAAGTAAAAATATCGAACCATCATTTTTCGAATTAGCCGTCATGATGGCATTCGATTATTTTGCTAAAAATCAGGTGGACATCGCCATCATTGAAGTTGGTTTGGGAGGAAGGCTCGATTCAACAAATATTGTTCACCCAGATTTATCGGTAATTACAAACATCAGTTTTGACCATATGGCTTTGCTCGGCGATACTTTAGGTCGTATTGCTTTGGAAAAAGCAGGGATTATAAAACGTGGTGTACCGGTTGTAATTGGCGAAACCCATCCCCAGACCAACATCATTTTTAGTGGCATTGCCAATGAAATATCAGCCCCACTTGTTTTTGCAGACCAGCAATTTGAAGCAGGTTATTCGCTTCAATCCATTGATGATCGCCAGATTTTTACGGTCCGAAATGGTGGGGAAGTAACTTATGAAAATTTGCGGCTCGGATTACTGGGACACTACCAGTCAAAGAACATCTGTACATTGTTGGCCACAGTTGAAAGCTTGCGAAGGCTCGGATGGTTAATTTCAGATGAAGCTATTCGTCTGGGATTGGAAAAGGTTGTCGGAAATACAGGTCTGCTGGGAAGGTGGCAGATCATTGGTTCCAATCCCCGGATGATCTGTGATACAGGCCATAATGAAGGAGGTATGCGGGAGGTTGTGGCCCAGATCCGACAAACACCTTATAAAAAACTCCATTTTGTGATTGGAATGGTAAACGATAAAGATATTGCAGGAGTGCTCGTCCTGTTGCCGCGCGATGCGGTTTATTATTTTACAAAGGCGGCAATCCCCCGTGCATTGGATGAAAATAAACTGATGAACACTGCGTCATACTTTAAACTTCAAGGTAGTACTTATCCTTCTGTAAAAGAAGCCATTGCATCAGCTAAGGCAAATGCGGGTCCTGACGATCTGATTTTTATTGGCGGTAGCACGTTTGTGGTAGCCGAAGCAATTTGAATTTTGTCATAAAAATGTGGCTGATTTGTACGCCTACTCGTTCAGGAATCTGTAAATTTGCGTACTTTTTGATAGACTAGTTCAAAAGTTTAAAAACCTCAGAATATGGATTTACTTGATCAGATAAAAGCAAAAGCACGTCAACTGCAAAAAAGGATTGTGCTTGCAGAGGGTACCGAGATGCGTACGTTAAAAGCTGCACAAATCATCATTAACGACAAACTGGCAAGAATCATCCTGCTTGGTAATCCGGAAAAGATCGAAGAACTGACATTTAAGGAAGGGCTTGATCTTTCAGCTGCAGAAATCGTTGATCCGGCAACAGATGAAAAAAGGCAGGCTTATGCTGAAATGATGGTCGAAATCAGGAAAAGCAAAGGTTTGACGATCGAAGAGGCGCTGAAATCCTTAAATGACCCTTTGGTTTATGGTCCGATGATGATTAAAGCCGGCGATGCAGACGGTGAAATTGCCGGAGCAATCAACTCTACGGGTGATGTTCTCCGGCCTGCCCTTCAGTTTGTAAAGACGCTTCCGGGTGTCAGTGTTGTTTCGGGTGTATTTTTTATGATTTTTAAAGATAAATCTGTTGGCGATAACGGAATTCTCGTATTTGCTGACTGTGCGGTTATGCCTGATCCGGATGAACGCCAATTGGCTGAAATTGCTGTTACCACTGCCAGAACCGCCAAAGCAATTGCCAACATAGAACCTCGGGTTGCAATGCTCTCATTTTCAACAAAAGGAAGTGCCAAACATGCGCTCGTGAACAAGGTTGTCAATGCAACCCAAATTGCGAGGGAGATGGCACCTGAGCTTTTAATCGATGGTGAAATGCAATTGGACGCAGCATTGGTCGAATCAGTCGGACAGCTCAAATCACCCGGAAGCAAGGTGGCCGGCAGGGCAAATGTTCTTGTTTTCCCTGGTCTTGAAGCAGCAAATATAGGTTATAAACTAGTCCAGCGGCTTGCAGGTGCTGAAGCGATCGGCCCTATCCTTCAGGGAATGGCAGCTCCAATCAACGATCTTTCAAGGGGTTGTTCTGTGAGTGATATCGTAAACATGGTGGCCATAACAGCCAATCAGGCAGGATAAGGGCATGGGGCTTAGAGAACCAGGCTAGCGGCCAGCCTCCAGTTGCAAGCCGCAAGTAGCATAAAAATATTGAAATTGACTAATAAAATACAAAATGGAAGACCTGATTATTGAGCCCATTGAGGATTTCGGCTTAAGTAAGAAGCAGCAGCAAAAAACCCTTTTTTCCAAAATTGGAGTCGTGGGTTGCGGTAAAGATGGACAGAATATCGCCAGGATTGCGAGTGCAAATGGGATTGAAGTCGTTTTTGTGGAATTGTCGGAAGAAAGGATACAAAACGCTTATAAAAGATTGGATATTGTTTTGGAGCGCCGTATTGAAAACTGGGGGATGACCCAAAGTGAGAAGAAGTTGATCCTATCCAGGATAAGGGGAAGTGTTGACTATAGCGTTCTCAAGGATTGCGATTTTGTAATTGAAGCCATCAGGGCCGAATCAAGTGAACGTAAAATTACTGAGCGCAAGGAAGTTTTTAAAAAGGTTGAAGAAGTTGTGAACCCCGACTGTATCATTGCAACAAATTCAACGACGATTATCATTACAGAGCTCTCCTCCGAATTGAAACACCGTGACCGCTGTGTGAGTCTCCATTTCTTTGTCCAATCACCGGAGGCACGTGTTTGTGAAGTTGTTAAAGGGTTATATACTTCCGATGAAGTTTACGATAAGGTATTGAAATTTGTAAAAATGGTCAATCGGCAGGCCATTCCTGTTGAAGAATCTGCCGGTCTGATCTCAATACGTTTATATACAGCACTTCTGAATGAAGCATGTGAAGTACTCCTTGAAGGGGTCGCATCGATGGTCGATATCGATTCTGTTTGGAAGGTTGGTTTTGGAATGCGTTTTGGCCCGTTTGAACTGGCTGATATTCTGGGGATCGACAAAATTAACAGGTGGATGGAAAACCTTTATTCCGAATTTGGTGACCCACGTTATATGGCATCACCGGTCATTAAAAAATTGAACAGGGCAAAACGATTTGGCGTACATACCTGTGGTGGTTTTTATAAATATGACCTGAATGGAAAGATTATTGGTACTGGCCCATTAAACAACGAGAGAATTTAAACACTGCCAATAAAAAACAACTTATAAACACATGAAAATATTAGTCATTAACTGCGGAAGTTCCTCAATCAAATATCAGTTTTATTCTTTGGATGACAATCGTGTCCTTGCCAAAGGAATTGTTGAAAAGATAGGAATGAAAGGGTCTTTCCTGAAACATGAAAAGGAATCGGGACAAAAAGTACTTTTTGAAGGTGAAATCCTCGATCATAAGATCGGGATCGAATATATCCTTGGCGTACTTTCGAGTGTTAAACATGGGTGCGTTGCCACGCTTCAGGATATTAATGCCGTCGGTCACCGTGTGGTCCATGGAGGGGAAGAGTTCAGCGAAAGCGTATTGCTTTCTGACCAGGCCATTGCGTCACTCGAGAAATTCAATGAACTTGCACCACTCCACAATCCACCCAATTTAAAGGGGATCGACGCGATCAAATCATTGATACCCGAAATTCCACAGGTGGCAGTTTTCGATACAGCATTTCATCATACAATGCCACAACATGCCTTTATGTACGCGATTCCTTATGCTTTGTATAAAAAATATGGCATTCGCAGATATGGTTTCCACGGAACAAGTCACCGGTATGTATCCAACAGGGCTTGTGAAATTTTAGGTGTCGATCCTAAAACAGTAAAGGTGATTACCTGTCATTTGGGAAACGGGGCTTCAGCTTGTGCAGTAAAATACGGTGAATCGATTGATACCTCCATGGGCTTTACCCCTGTTGAAGGATTGATCATGGGTACCCGTTCCGGCGATATCGATATGGGGGCCGTCACCTACATTATGGACAAAGAACGGATCGGTACAAAATCGGCATCAATCCTTTTCAATAAACATAGCGGATTGTTGGGGATTACGGGTATCTCATTTGATATGCGCGAAATCAGTGCAGCAGCTGCCAATGGTGATGAACGTTGTCTGCTTGCAATAAAAATGTTAAATTATAGAATAAAGAAATACATAGGAGCCTATGCAGCGGCAATGGGTGGGGTGGATATCCTGGTTTTCACAGGAGGTTTAGGCGAGAATTCTGACATCACACGCTCAGGTGTATGTGAAGGTCTTGAATTTTTAGGTATCGACATAGATCAACAGCTTAATACAGGTTTAAGGAGCCAGGAACAAGTGATCAGCAAAGAGGGGTCAAGGGTGAAGGTCATGGTGGTCCCGACCAACGAAGAGTTAATGATTGCAATTGATACACAGAATATTGTCTATAATAAAAGTGCCGTTTAATATTTAATCGTTTAACTCATGCCGGGTCGAAGTCTGTTGTCACGATATTATCCGGGGAGTTATACTGAAGAACAGTTTTTGCTCGAAAAACGGATATTAGGGCATTCCGTTTTTGTTTCGCTCGCATTTGTCGTCCTTTTGTGGATGATCAAACTTTTTGAAATCGAATTTGGGTTTGATTTCTCAATCTATGGTATTCTTCCGNGTGAACTTTCAGGTTTGCGCGGAATTATTTTTTCTCCGCTGATCCATAGCAATTTTGAACATCTGATGGCCAACACAATTCCATTATGTGTTCTGAATTTTACACTTTTCTTTTTCTACCGGAAATCTGCCTATTCGATTTTCATTTTCATTTATTTGTTTTCCGGATTTTTTGTTTGGTTGGGAGGGCGCGAGGCCTGGCACATCGGGGCAAGCGGTGTTATTTATGGACTTGCTGCCTTTTTATTCCTTAGCGGTGTTATCAGTTACAACATTAGGTTGTTAACCATTTCATTGATCGTGTCGCTCTTTTATGGTGGCATGTTTTGGGGCATCTTTCCCGTTAAACCCGAAATTTCGTGGGAATCCCATTTATGGGGTGGATTATCAGGTTTCGTTTTGGCCTGGCTTTATCGTAAATCCGCACCTTCTATGCACAATCCCGGAGAAGAATCCGAAAATGATGAAAGTACAGATTATCTGGATACAGATGGTGAATCACTTGACGCTGGTGAAAAACCAAATGAAGAGGCGAATTGACCCTCTTTAATTGGTCAGTTTAACAGAAACAAAAGCTTGAATACGGAATTTCAAATAATACTGGGCAAATCAGATAATTGTTGTACTTTTGCCAACTGAAAATTTATTAGCAATCAGTTCTGTTTAACATGATCAGTCGAAGGATAATCCGCACCAAGGTTCTGCAAATATTTTATGCACACGTTTCATCCCCAGCAAAAACAATGACTCAATCAGAGTCAGAGCTCCAGTTTAGCATTAGAAAAACATACGATTTGTATCATTTGTTGTTTGCAATCCTGAGTGAAATCAAGGATTTTTCAAATGACCGGATCGTGTCACGAAAGTTGAAAAACCTTCCTACAAAAGATGACCTCAATCCAAATCTTAGATTTGTTAACAATCGGTTAATCAAACGGTTGGAAGAAGATAAAAGTCTCAATAGCTATCTGACCCGCAATAAGTTGAATTGGTCGCAATACCCCGATCTGATCCGTGGTATTTATTCGGCAATGATTGAATCCGATATTTATATCAAATACATCAACTCCGCCATCGATGATTTCAAAAATGACCGCAGGTTTTGTGAAGATTTTTTCAGTGAAATTTTGGTCAACAGTGAATTAATGCTCAATGAGCTCGAAGAGCAAAGCATTTACTGGAACGATGACCTTGACTTTGCCATTTCCATGGTAATCAAGACCATTAAAAAATTCAGAAATGAGGACGACAAAAACGAATATTTGATGTCGCTTTATAAGGATGAAGAAGACCAGGAGTTTACGACAAAATTGTTCAGGAAGGCTAATCTCAACAACCACGAGAACCGGAGGATCATCGAGAACTATACCAAGAACTGGGATGTGGACCGCGTGGCCATTATGGATATATTGATCATGGAACTGGCTTTAACAGAGTTGATGGAGTTTCCTTCGATTCCGGTGAAAGTCACATTGAACGAATACATTGAGCTGGCAAAATATTACAGTACAAACCGGAGCAGCACCTTCATTAACGGGATCCTTGACCGGATTACAAAAGATTTCCGCGAGAAGGGTAAGATTGTAAAAGCTGGCCGGGGATTAATGGAGGGATGAGAAAGTCTATTTTCAATGCTTTAATAATCATTTGTTTATATCAAATCGCAGTTTCATGCGGTTTAAGAAATCGTGAAAAGAGCCATCCCGATACAAACGTGAATGTGGAAAAAAAGAGTCCCGGTAAAATTGTATTTGAAACGGAAATTCATAATTTTGGTTCGTTAAAGGATGGTGAAATCGTTGCTTTTTCTTTCAAATTTCAAAACAAAGGTGGCCGCCCATTCAAGATCATTAAAGCTGAAAAATCGTGTGGATGTATTGATATTCAGTATGACCAGAACGAAGTTTTGCCAGGTGCGGGTTCATTTGTAACGATCGTTTTCAACTCATCGGGCGAATGGGGCAATTCGCTAAAAGAGGCAACGATTGAAACTTCGGACGGCGAAAAAAAAGAGTTGCAGATTGGTGCTTATATAGATAATAAACAGTTTAATAACCTTTTAAATACACAAAAATGAGTTCTATTTTATTTATTATTGGCCAAACCCCAGCAGGTGCATCATCCACGAATATGTTGTTGATGATTGGCTTAATGATTGTTGTTTTTTACTTCTTTATGATCAGGCCGCAAATGAAGAAACAAAAGGAGTTGACCAAATTCAGGTCAACGCTTCAGAAGGGCGACAAAGTTGTTACAACCGGTGGCATTTATGGTAAAATCGATGAAATAAAAGACAATAACATCATTATTCTCGAAGTTGCTCAAAGTGTAAAACTTAAAGTTGATAAAAGCGTTGTGTTAAAAGACATGTCTGACGCACCTGCCCAGAAATAAATTTTGAGACAACCGCTTTAATGAAATTTGAAAGGCTGGGCAACCGGCCTTTCTGTTTAACCTAATTAACGGGAGATCATGTTCAGACGTTTGATCGAATATTTGAAAACAGAATTTGGCTCCATTGCCAGTGGAAAGGCATTTGTGTTTCTGGTGTGTCTTGGATTGGCTTCATTTCTGTGGTTTTTAAATGCTCTCGAAAAGCGTTATACCGATCACATCACCGTCCCGATCCTGTATGTCAATCTGCCTAAAGATAAAGACCTCGTAGGAAAATATCCTGCTAAATTTGAATTGACCGTCGATGCTTTTGGCTATACTTTGCTGCAACATAAACTGAGGCTGGCTTTTTCACCTATCCTATTAGATGTTAATGAATTAACCAATAATAACCTTGAAAGCCGGTACATGTCAAAATTTTCAATTTCGACAAATGGACATAAGGAAGAGATTGCCAAGCAGATCAGCAGTGAAATACAGGTGATCAGTATCCGACCTGATTCGATAAACTTCTTTGTCAGCAATGTAATCGAAAAACTGGTGAGTGTTCATCCAATGGTTGACCTAACGTTTGCCAGGGAATTCATCTTAATGAAACAACCTGTTGCAAAACCTGAATCTATTTTGGTCCGTGGACCCGAAGACATTTTAGATACCCTTCAATCAATTTTAACAAGACCTGTAGCTTTTAAAAATTTATCGCATGATGCAGAAGCCAATGCCGATTTGGTTTTACCATCAGAGCTCACTTCCGAAATCATGAAGGTAAAGGTGCAAATTGCAGTCGAACAATATACTGAAGCAAAATTTGAGGTTCCACTGGTAATTCTAAACCAACCTGACTCCCTTCTGATTAAAACCTTTCCTTCCAAAATCAAAATATCGTGCAGGGTGGGATTAAGCCAATACAATAAACTGAATAATGGTAGTTATAGGGCTGTGATCGATTATTCGGGTCATTCTGCGGCTAACTCAAAATTGCCTGTTAAACTTGACAGGATTCCTGAAACAGTTCTTTCGGTAAATTATTTCCCGAAAGAAGTAGAGTACATTATTGAACGGAAAGAATAGATTTCTATGATGAAGATAGGGATTACAGGTGGGATTGGCAGTGGTAAGTCAACAGTTTGCGAAATCTTTCATTTGCTTGGTGTCCCTGTTTTCCATGCCGATATCGAAGCCAGGTTGCTTCAGAACAATGATGCTCAGGTCAGGGACAAACTAATCGGAATTTTCGGTGAAAACATTTATTCCTTAACCGGTGAACTAAATCGGAAACGACTGGCAGGTCTAATATTCAATGATCAGCAATTACTTCAAAAAGTAAATTTAATTGTGCATCCTGTTGTACGTCAATGCTTTATGGACTGGGCAAATGAAAACACGAATTCTTTATATGTACTTTATGAGGCAGCAATTCTCCTTGAAAGTGGATATGCAAACGATTTCGATTTGAATGTTCTTGTCGTCGCGGATGAAATGGCCCGGATCGAAAGGGTTATCAGCCGTGACCATACCAATGAAACACAGGTCAGGGAACGCATTAAAAACCAAATGACTGATGAACAGAAAATAAAACTGGTTGATTTTGTTATTGAAAACAACGATCGTCAGTTATTGATTCCTCAGATTATTGAGATCGACAAAGCAATCAGACTGAAAATGACCGAATGAACCATTACTTTATTACTGAATGAAATAAACAACTAAAAAATCGACCTTTTTAGGAAAAAATCGCTGCTTTTTTGTGATATTTGCCACTTAAAATATTTTCCAATCCAAAATCTGTTTCAAATGTATAAAATTCAGACGCTTAACAAGATAGACCAGGAAGGTCTTCAAGTGTTCCCTGCATCTGCCTATCAGATCGCCAATGAAATTGCCGAACCGGATGCAATTGTTCTGCGAAGCTTTAACATGCATGATATGGAGATTCCCAAATCTGTAAAAGCCATTGCAAGGGCCGGTGCCGGTGTAAACAATATCCCGCTTGCCAAATGCACAGAAAAAGGAATCGTGGTATTTAATACTCCCGGCGCGAATGCGAATGGAGTCAAGGAACTAGTAATTGCTGGTCTTTTATTGGCATCACGCGATCTGATTGGTGGCGTACAATGGGCAAAAACGCTCGCCGCTGAAGGTGATAAAGTTCCGGCCCTTGTTGAAAAGGGGAAGGCCAATTTTGGAGGTACTGAAATAAAAGGAAAGACTTTGGCGATTTTTGGACTCGGTGCTATCGGTGTTTTGGTAGCCAATGCTGCGCAGTCACTTGGAATGAATGTTGTCGGTTACGACCCCTATATATTGATTGAACATGCCTGGAACCTTCATCATGATGTGGTTCGTGCGAGAAGTGTCGAATCGATGCTGGCAAAAGCCGATTTTATCACTTTGCAGATTCCGTTGCTGAATGAAACAAAGGGGTTTATCAATGCCGAAAAGCTGAAAATGATGAAAGATGGTGTTAAGATCCTCAATTTTGCACGCGGTGAGCTGGTCGTTGATGCAGATGTGAAAGCAGCCATCGAATCGGGTAAGGTTGGCGCATATTTTACCGATTTTCCAAATGCGGAACTTCTTACAATGGATAAAGTTATCGCTATTCCCCACCTTGGTGCATCCACAAACGAATCGGAGGTAAATTGCGCTGTCATGGCCGCTGAACAGGTACGTGGGTTCTTCGAGAATGGGAATATCAGGAATTCGGTCAATTTTCCGGCCGCTGAAATGGAACGGAACACCGGTGCCAGGTTGTTGATTACGAATAAGAATATTCCCAATATTATCAGCCAGATTACGACCATTCTTGCCCAGGATGGGATCAACATTGACAACATGCTCAATAAAAACAAAGGCGATATTGCCTATAATATCATTGATACAAATATGCCGGAAATTTCGCACGATATAACCGCGAAGTTGCAGACGATCGAGGGTGTCTATATGGTGAGGGCTTTACCCGCAAAATAGTGAAAAGGTTCATTTTCAAATACATTTTAATTTAACAAATTTTCAAACAACATCTGGTATGAGTAATTCAGTAACCAACAAAGCGGCTGATAACATCCGCATTCTCTCTGCTGCAATGGTCGAGAAAGCCAATTCGGGACATCCGGGAGGTGCGATGGGCGGGGCCGATTTTGTAAATATCCTGTTTACCGAGTTTTTAAAATATGATCCTAGTGAAATGACCTGGCCTTTCCGTGACCGGTTTTTCCTTGATCCCGGACATATGTCACCAATGCTTTACTCTGTTCTGGCACTTGCAGGAAACTATTCGATGGAAGACCTCAAAAATTTCCGTCAATGGGGTTCAGTAACGCCCGGACATCCTGAGGTCGATCCGGAACGAGGTGTAGAGAACACCTCCGGGCCACTTGGCCAGGGCCACGCAATGGCAGTGGGNGCTGCAATTGCGGAGCGGTTTTTAGTCGCCCGTTTTGGCGAATGGATGGCCCATAAAACATACACTTTCATTTCTGATGGTGGGGTTCAGGAAGAAATCTCACAGGGTGCTGGCCGTCTGGCGGGATACCTTGGGTTGAATAACCTGATCATGTTCTACGATTCAAATGATATTCAGCTATCAACGGAAACCAGTGCGGTTACTGTTGAAGATACTGAAATGAAATACAAGGCATGGGGATGGAATGTTCAATGTATTGCAGGTAACGATCCTGATGCAATCAGGGAAGCGATTAAAAAAGCTTTGGAAGAGAAAGGCAGGCCTTCTTTGATCATTGGAAAAACAATTATGGGAAAAGGGGCCATTAAGGAGGACGGATCAAATTTTGAACGTCAGTGTTCAACTCATGGACAGCCATTGACCCATGCAGGTGCATCATTCAAAAAAACCATTGCAAATCTTGGTGGCGATCCTGAAAATCCATTCGTTATCTTCCCGGAAGTGGCTGACCTTTACACCAGACGGATTGAAGAACTGAAGGCATGGGCGAACAGGAAGAATGATGAAGAAGACGTATGGGCAGACGCCAATCCTGAACTGGCAGCTAAATTGGATATCTTTTTATCTGGCGAAGCTCCCGAATTCGATTATTCAAAAATCGTTCAAAAGGCAGGTGCTGCTACGCGGAATGCTTCTGCTACCGTTTTGGCTGCATTTGCGAAGAATGTTGAAAATATGATCGTTTCTTCGGCCGACCTTTCCAACTCCGATAAAACGGATGGCTTTTTGAACAATTCAAAAGCGTTTAAAAATGGTGATTTTTCAGGTGCATTCCTTCAGGCGGGTGTTTGCGAACTGACTATGGCCTCCGTTATGAACGGGATTGCTCTCCACGGCGGGATTTTTGTTGCTTGCGGAACTTTCTTCGTATTCTCCGATTATATGAAACCTGCTGTCCGCATGGCCGCATTAATGGAACTCCCTGTCAAATACGTATGGACGCACGATGCTTTCCGTGTAGGCGAAGATGGACCAACTCATCAACCTGTTGAACATGAGGCCCAAATCCGTTTAATGGAACAACTTAAAAACCATCATGGCGAAAATTCCGTTTTGGTTTTGCGTCCTGCTGATGCCCAGGAAACAACAGTGGCCTGGCAATTGGCGATGGAAAATGTAACCACACCAACGGCCTTGATCCTTTCAAGACAAAACATTAAGGACCTTCCATCACTCACAACGACCCGTTACGAAGCGGCCAAACAGGCTGCCAAAGGGGCTTATACAGTTGAAGAGTGTGAGAATCCTGCAGTGATCCTTGTGGCATCAGGATCTGAAGTTGCTTCACTTGTGGAAGGAGCGGTATTGTTGCGTGAGCGTGATGGAATCGGTGTCAGGGTCGTTTCTGCACCTTCAGAAGGCCTTTTCCGTCAACAGGACAAAGCATATCAGGAAAGTGTGCTTCCTTACAACGTTCCTAAATTTGGATTAACGGCCGGTTTACCCGTCACTGTCCGCGGATTGGTGGGTGATTCGGGC
>TBL_comb47_HYPODRAFT_10003122_pt1 | contig 19917 bp, 17 predicted proteins | sample TroBogypolimnion_40_FD_10682 | JGI IMG/M metagenome (IMG submission 10682) | reverse complement strand
AAAAGTGTATCGCGGCATCGCCGTTTCGGCGGGGGGTTGTCGCGGGCGAGTCATTGTCCTCCGTCGCACCCGCCACGTCATCGCTAAGCGCGAGTTGGCGACGGAACACATTGAGCCAGAGGTCCGCCGTTTCGAGCACGCGCTCGTCCGCACCCGCCAGCAAATCACCGAAGTCCAGCGCCGCGTCTCGCAGACGATGAGTTCGTCGGAGGCGGATATTTTTGATGCGCACCTGCTGATGCTGGAAGACCGCGTGTTGATCGAGGAAGTCATCAAGCTCATTCGCGAGCAGCAGGTCAATGCCGATTACGCTTTTCATACCGCCGCCGAGCGTTACATCGGCGTGCTGGAAGCGGTTGAGGACGAATACCTGCGCGAACGCGCGGCGGATTTGCGCGACCTCACCGGCCGCGTGCTGGATAATCTGCTCGAGGTCAAAGAGCAATTTGACTTGAAGCACCTGCACGAGCCGTGCTTGCTCGTCGGCCACGATTTAAGTCCGTCCACCACTGCGCAACTGGACCGGAAATTTGTCCTTGGTTTTGCCACCGACATTGGCGGGCGCACGTCGCACACGGCCATTCTGGCGCGGTCGCTGGATATTCCCGCCGTGGTCGGCCTGAAAACGTTGAGCGACGATTTGCAGACCGGCGATTATATTTTGCTCGACGGCTACAACGGCACGGTCATCGTCAACCCGACCGACCAGACGCTGTTTGAATACGGCCAACTCGCCAAGGTCAAGGCGTCGCTCGAGGAAAAGCTGCGCGAAGTCCAGCATCAGCCCGCCGTCACGCTCGATGGCAAAGTGCTTCATCTATCCGCGAACATTGAATCGCAGGAGGATGTCCCGGCGGTGCTGGCGCACGGGGCCGAAGGCGTGGGCCTGTTCCGCACGGAATTTCTTTTCATCAACCGCGAAAATCTCCCGACCGAAGAAGAGCAGTATCAGGTTTACCGGCAGGTGGCGGAGGCGTTGCAGCCGCATCCGGTCATCATTCGCACGCTGGATTTGGGCGGCGATAAATTTGCCTCGCACCTCCAGCTCGCGCAGGAGATGAACCCCTTTCTCGGCTGGCGGGCCATCCGCTTTTGCCTCGCGCAGCCGGAATTGTTTTGCGCCCAGCTGCGTGCCATTCTCCGCGCCAGCGCCGTCGGCAACATCAAGATGATGTATCCGATGATTTCCGGCTTGGACGAATTGAACCAAGCCAACGCGCTCGTGGAAAAATGCAAGGCCGCCCTCCGCGCCGAAAATATTCCCTTCGCCGAAAATCTGGAAATCGGCGCGATGATCGAAATCCCGTCCGCCGCGCTCATCGCCGATGCGCTGGCGAAGCGCGTGAAATTTTTCAGCATCGGCACGAACGACTTGATTCAATACACGCTTGCCGCCGACCGCACGAACGAAAAGGTGTCGCATTTGTACGAGCCGACGCATCCCGCGATTTTGCGGCTCATTAAAATGACCGTGGAGGCCGCGCATGCGAACGGCATCTGGGCCGGTGTCTGCGGCGAAATCGCCGGCGACCCCGTGCTCGCGCCGCTGCTCATCGGCCTCGGGGTGGATGAGTTGAGCGCCGCGCCCGCCGTGCTCGACGAAATGAAATACATCATCCGGCGGATCAAATTGAGCGAGGCGCAGGCGCTGGCCGCCCGCGCGCTGGCTTTGGATTCGCCGACGGATATTTCGCTACATTGCATTGAATATGCGCTCGCCAGCGCGCCCAGCTTGTTTGAGAACAAGGTGGACCCCACCCGCAGCGGAACTTGATTTTTCTGCGTGTCCCGCCGTGGTTTTCGTGGTTAAATCTCCGCGCCCATGAACGAGTGGAACATCCAGTCCCGCGCTCACGCCTGCGAGGCGTGCACCCAGCCGTTTGCCGACCAACAGCATTATCACACGCTGCTGCTGGATGAACCCACGGGCTTGCGCCGCTCGGACATTTGCGAGCCGTGCTGGCAGAAAGAGCCGGCTGCCGACGCGCGCAGTCGGGCTGGTTTCATCTCGCACTGGCAGGGGGTTTATGAAGCGCCGCCCGCGCAACCGGTCGAAGCCATTCAGAAAGACACCGCCGAAACCATTCTGCGCAAGCTCATCGAACGCAATGATCCGGCCCATGCGCCCGCCGCGTACATTCTCGCCGTGATGCTGGAGCGCAAACGCATTCTCAAAGTGAAAGAGGAAATTCGCCGCGAAGGCCAGCGCCTCTTCATTTATGAACATCCGAAAACCGGCGATATTTTCACCATCGCCGATCCCGATTTGCACCTGAACCAGCTCGCAGCCGTGCAGCAAGATGTCGCGCATTTGCTGGAACACGGGTTGACCCTTCCCGCGCCCGCCAGCGAAACCCCGGTCGCTGTCGCTGCCGAACCCGTTGCGGAAACCGCGCCGCCGGCGGAAAGTGATTCCGCGCCGGCCGATTGAATTTTTGTGTCCGCGCTCGCCGAACTCCAGCAACGTCTCGGCCATGTTTTCCGGGACGAAAGCCTCCTGCGCCTCGCGCTCACGCATCCGTCTGTCGCCCACGAATCCAACACCGTGCTCGCCCACAACCAGCGCCTCGAATTTCTCGGCGACGCGGTGCTCGGCCTGGTGCTGGCCGGCGAACTGTATGCCCAATTTCCCGCCGCTGCCGAAGGTTCCCTCACCAAATCCCGCGCCAAGCTGGTGAACGCCGCCGCCCTGGCCGCGCACGGCCGCGCGCTGGGGTTGGGCGCGCAACTGGTGCTGAGTCGCGGCGAGGAAAACACCGGGGGACGCGATCGCGCTTCGGCGCTGGCGGATGCGCTGGAGGCGGTGCTGGGCGCGATTTTTTTGGACGGCGGTTTGGCCGCTGCGCGGGAATTTGTGGTGCGGGAATTTGCCGGCGAACTCGCGGCGCTGACCTTGCCTGCCGGCATTGAAAATCCCAAGGGCGAATTGCAGGAATGGTTGCAGGCGCAATCGCCGGTCGCGCCGGTTTATGAATTGATTGCCAGCGACGGGCCGGATCACGACCGGAATTTTATTTGCGCCGTGCGGCACGACGGCGCGGAACTGGCGCGCGGTACGGGCAAAAGCAAAAAAGCCGCCGAGAGCGACGCGGCGCTGGCGGCGCTGGCCAAATTGCGCGGGCCGTAAAACGTTCCGAAAAGTCATTCTCCCTCGCCGCGCCGAATGAGGAGAGTGCTAGGGGCGGAGGTGAGAATCGGTTGTACTCAAACAGCATGTGCCAGCAGGCGCAGGTTTTGCGTGTCCTCAATAACCGGTGGATGGTGCCGCACGGGCCGGAAAGCATCCGCACGGAGGGATTTTGCCGCGCACGGGCGGTTTTACGCGCGCACGGGCCAAAAAGCACCGTCGGGATACCGTCTGGTGCCACGCACGAGCCGTTTGGGGGCGTCCACGGACCGGCTTTGCCCTGGCACGGGTCGTCCGGTGCTGCGCACGGATGTATTTTCAGCCCGCACGGGGCATTCGGGGGCGCGCACGAGCGGGTTTGGGTTCCGCACGGAAGGTTCGGCGTCGCGCACGGGCCAATTTGCCCCCTGCCGGGGTCGTCCGAAACGCTGCCGGGGTCGTCAGAAGCCGCGCACGGAGGATCCTGAGCCGCGCACGGAGGATTCGCGGGGCGACCGGGATGGGGGGAGCGGTCGCCGGAATGAGGTTTTTTCACGCCGGGACGCCAAGCCGCCGCGTTTGGGGGTGTCACGCGGCGGCGGGAGGTGGCTTCGCGTTTTTTAGTAGCGCGGGACGTTGCGGTCGATTTCCTCGGACCAGGCGGTGATGCCGCCTTTGACGCTTTTGACGTATTTGAATCCCTGCTGGCGCAGGAAATTCAGCGCCTTCATGGAGCGCACGCCGGCTTTGCAGTGGAGATAATACTGCGTGTTCGGGTCCAGCTCGGTGAAGCGCTCGGCCAATTGGCTCAGCGGCAGCAGGGGCACGCCGGCGACCTTGGCGATCTCGTATTCGTCCGGTTCGCGGACATCCACGACCTTGATGCCGAGGCTGGGGTTGTCCAAAGCCTGCTTCATATCCTGCACGGTGACTTCGTCGGGGTTGCCGGTGTTCTCGGGTTCCGGCACGATGCCGCAGAAGGTTTCGTAATCAATCAATTCCTTGATGGTGGGATGCTCGCCGCAGATGGGGCAGGCGGGATCTTTGCGTAATTTCAACTCGCGGAACTTCAGGTCGAGGGCGTTGAAGAGCACGAGCCGGCCGGTCAAAGAATGGCCTTTGCCGAGGGCGAGTTTGAGAATCTCCGTGGCCTGAATACAGCCGATGATGCCGGGCAACACGCCGAGCACGCCGCCTTCGGCACAACTCGGGACCATGCCCGGCGGCGGCGGTTCGGGATAGAGACAGCGATAGCAAGGTCCGCCGAGATGCGGCGCGAAGACACTGGCCTGCCCCTCAAAGCGGAAGATGGAACCGTAGACATTCGGTTTCTGGAGCAGCACGCAGGCGTCGTTCGTAAGATAGCGCGTCGGGAAATTATCCGTGCCGTCCACCACGATGTCGTAAGGGCGGATGAGGTCGAGGGCGTTTTCGCTGGAGATGCGGGTGTTGTGGATGACGACTTCGCAATTGGGATTGATGCCGCGAATGGTTTCCTTGGCGGACTCGGCTTTGGAGCGGCCCACGTCGGCATCGGTGTGGAGAATCTGGCGTTGCAGATTGGAATAATCGACGGTGTCAAAGTCCACGATGCCGATTTTGCCGATACCGGCGGCGGCAAGATACATCGCGATGGGCGAGCCGAGGCCGCCGGCGCCGATGCAGAGGACGCTGGTGCCTTTGATTTTCTTTTGGCCGGACAAGCCGACTTCCGGCAAAATCAAATGCCGGGAGTAGCGACGGATTTCTTCGTTATTCAATTCCATAAGTCGAGTCGCACAAAGTAGGGCAGAAATGAAATAAATCAAGTCGCCGCGCGACCGTGGGCGGAACGGGGATTATTTGCAACTTTCAGTGCTGGCCGGTTTTGGATACAACAAGTCATGGCGCAGTTCTCATACAAGGCCCGCAAACGCTCCGGCGAACTCGTCGAGGGCGTGCTCGAAGTGGCCGACCGCAGTGCCGCGCTGGTGCAAATCCAGCGTTCCGGCCTGTTCCCCATTGCCGTGGATTCGGCCAAACCCGGCGCGGCTGCCGACGGCAAGCCCGCCGCCAAAGGCATCAGCTTCGCCGCGTTTTTACCGCCGACTATGCGCGAGCAGATGGCGCAGCAGCGCAAGCCGAAGTTGCAGGAACTGGCGACGTTTACCTCGCAGTTGGCCAACCTGCTGAACTCCGGCATGCCGCTCACGGTCGCGCTGACGAGCATGACGCATCTGCAAACCAAGGGCATTCCCGCCGACGTGAGCCGGCAGTTGAAGCAGGAAGTCACCGAGGGCCGCAGCCTCTCGGACGCGATGGCGTTGCAGCCGCGCATCTTCACGGATCTGTACGTCAACATGGTGCGCGCCGGTGAAACGAGCGGTTCATTAGTGCAAGTGATGCGACGGATGGCGCAGCATTTCCAGCAGTTCGCCGACGTGCAGGCGAAGTTCAAATCCGCGATGATCTATCCGGCGATGGTCATCGGCGTGGGGATTTTGCTGGTGACGTTTTTCATGACAGTGATGATGCCGAAGTTCATCGAGATTTTTAACGGCTTCAACATTGACCTGCCGTTGCCGACAAAAATTCTGATCGCCACGAGCCAGATGTTCACGGATTACTGGTGGCTGATGGGGCTGGGCATTCTCGCGCTCGTGGTGTTGTTCAAACGCTTTCAATCCAGTCCCGCCGGCGCGCGCAAGCTGGACGAGTGGCGGATGAAAGCGCCCGTGTTCGGCCGCGTGATTCAGATTAATCTCTTCGGCCAATTTGCGCGGACGCTCGGGACGCTGCTGCAAAACGGCGTGCCGGTGCTGACCGCGTTGAAAATTACCGAGCAGGTGATGTCCAATTTGCTCATCAAGGAAGCCATCGCCAAGACGCGCGAGGCGGTGACGGACGGCAAAACGCTGGCGCAGCCGCTGGCGCAGAGTAAATTGTTTCCGCAACTCATGGTGGATTTGGTGCGCATCGGTGAAGAAACCGGCGATGTGCCCGGCGCGCTGAACAACCTCGCGGACACTTACGAGAACGAACTGCAAATCGCGCTGCGCGTGATGAGCGATTTGATCGGGCCGGTGCTCATCATCGTCATGGCCATCGTGGTTGGGTTCCTGCTGCTGAGCATTTTCCTGCCGCTGTTCCGGCTCATCTCGGCGATTCACTGATGAAACTGCGCGCCGCGAAATTTTCTTCCCGAACGCCGTGCGGCTCCGCGCGTGGCGGTTTCACCTTGGTGGAAATGATGGTGGTTGTGGCCATCCTCGGTCTCGTGGCGGCGGTCGGGTTGCCATCCATTAGCCGCGCGCTGCGCAAGGAAGGGATGCGGAAAGCGTTGAGCGACGTGCAGGACGTGTTTTTTCTCGCGCGGGAGCGGGCGATTTTGACGCAGCAAAAAACGGCGGTGGTGTTTCATCCGGCGGACCGCAGTTTCGGTTTGGACGGCGCGGCGGCCGGTTCGCAATCCGGCAAAACGGCGGCAGCGACGCTGCCGGACGGCGTGGAATTGGCGATGCTTGATATTTTTCGGCAGGATTATGTGGAGTCGGAGTGGGCCAAGATTTTTTTCAATCCCGACGGCACCTGCGACGAGGCGGTGATCGTGCTGTTGAGCAAAGGTGAGCGGGAAAAAATCACCCTCGAATACGCCACCGGCTTGCCGGTGGTTTCGGATGTGGACCGATGAAATTACTTACTGCCAGCCCGCCAGCGCGCGCCTTCTCACTTTTGGAAGTGATGGTGGCCATTGCCCTGTTTTGCACGGCGGCGTTTGCGATTCTCTGTTTGATTTCCAGTTCGCTAAGCAATGTCCGCCGGCTGCAACGACCGCTCGTGGATGCCGGCCCGGTGCTGGCGCGCTATGCCGCGACGAACAGTCTGGTGGAAGGCACTTATCGCGGCAGCCTTGGCGACCCGGAGTTGCTCGGCAAGGCATACAGCGATTACAGCTACGAAGTGGAAATTGTCGAAATCGCCTCGAATAAATTATTCAGCGTCGAATGCGTCATCCTGCCAACCTACGGTTCGCATGAGGCGATTTCCGACATGACCACAGTGCTGTACAAACCCCAATCGCCCGCCGGCAGCCTCGACGGCGGCATTGGCATGAAAGGCCGATGAAGTCGCCGCGTCCATCCCGCCGTCGCGCGTTCACCCTGATTGAAATCATGGTGGCGATGATGGTGTTCGGTCTCGTCATTGCGGCGATTTACGCCACCTGGGCGCTGGTGATGCGCGCGTCGCGCGTGGGCCAAGCGGTGGCCGCACAGGCGCAGCGGCAGCGCGTGGTGCTGCGCACCATCGAGGATTCGCTGATGGGCATCCAGTCATTTCAGGCGTCGCAAAATTATTATTGGTTCAGCGTGGGCGACGGCGGCGGCTCGTTTCTGAGTTTCGTAGCGCGGCTGCCGGATTCCTTCCCGCGCGACCGCAAATTTGTCGGTTCCGGTCAGGGCAAAGATTTCAGCTCGCGGCGCGTCACGTTTTCGCTGACCGCCGGGGAAAACGGCGAGAACAATCTGGTGCTCCGCCAGAATCCGATTCTCATGGAACTGGATCAGGATGAAGTGCAATACCCGCTGGTGCTGGCGAAAGACGTGAAGGAATTCACGGTGGAATGTTGGGACACGAACAAGTCCAAATGGATCACCGAGTGGGAATACACCAACATCATCCCGCCGATGGTGCGGGTGAATCTGACGCTCGGTACCACCACCGCCGCCGGCGATCACGGGCAGGAATTTTCCGCCGCGCGTATTTTCACCGTGCCGTCGGGCATGATGCCGGCGGCTATTCAACACGGCAATGCCACTGGTCCGGGTGGCCCCGGTGGCCCCGGCGGACCGGGCGGTCCCCAGTTGCAACCGCCGGGCGGCAATCCCGGCCAACGGAAAATCCGCCTGTGAACATTTTCCTCGCCCGAAAAAATTCCGCGTTCGCCGTCATCGTCGTGCTGGTGGCGGTCACGGTGTTGGCGTTGCTGGCCGGCGCGTTTGCTTATGCGATGAAAGTCGAGGCCCGGCTCGCGGCCAATTCCAACAACGACGCGCAGTTTTATTGGATCGGCCGTGGCGGCGTGGACCGCGCGTGCTGGTGGCTGGCGCTGGAGGGCAACCAGCCGTTCAGCTCCAAATTGCAATATTGGAACCACGGCTCCGGCGACGGCATGGAAACGAACAGCCCGCTGGCGTTCGAGTCGCTGGATAATTTTCCCATCGGCCCCGGCACCGTTTCGCTCGCTTTCACCGAACTGGAAAGCAAGATCAACATCAACACCGCCGATGCGCCGCTGCTCCAACAGGTGCTCACGCAGATGGGCGTGGATGCCGCCGATATTTCCGTGGTGACCGATTCCATTCTGGACTGGATTGACCCCGATGACGGCACGCGGATGGCCGGTGCGGAAAGCGATTTTTATCAGGGCCTCACGCCGCCGTACAACGCCAAGAACGGGCCGATTGACAACATTGACGAACTCCAGCTCATCAAGGGCGTCACGCCGGAAATGTTCGCCGGCGGCAGCTCCACCAATGTCACCGGGTTCACCCAGCATCACCTCGGCTTTGGCGGTGCGCCGGGGCAAATGCCGGATTATCCGTTTGGCCTGCGCGATGTGTTCACGCCCTTTTCCACCGGCAAAATCAATATTCTCACTGCGGAGGAAAACGTGCTGGAACTGATTCCCGGGATGGACACCGCTGCCGCGCAGGCGATTGTGGCGGCGCGCGACACCGATCCGCCGATCCGCAATGTGAATCAACTGCTCGCCGCCGCCACCATTCCGGCGCCCGCCGCCAATCAGATCCAACGCTACGTCTCCGTCCGCGGCGACACCTACGAAGTCCGCGCCACCGCCACCATCGGCAGCGTCTCGCACGAATACACCGCCGTGCTTTTCCGCACCGGCCCGAACGTCCAGGTCGTCAGCTTCTACCGGACGAAATAAGTTGAATTCACCCGGTCGCCCGCTATCGTTTCGCCATGCGCGCACTGCTGTTTTTTGTTCTGCTGCTTGGCCTCCTGCCCGCCGGCCGCGCGGCCGAAGCCGCCACCGGGCGCGTCCTCAAAGTGTTGCCGTTCTACCTCGATGCGCAGGGGCGCGACGCGCTTTCGCCCAGCCTCTTTGACCGCGATGCGTATCAGGCCCAACTCCGCGCCGGCACCAACGCCATCGCCGGCATCCGCTATGCCGTGTTGTGGCAGGCCGGCAAAACGCACGGCGAACCTTGCACGCTCCGCGCCGAGCTGCGCGCCATCGGCGACGGCGGCCGGCCGCGCTTCAAAACGCTGGAGACCGAAGTCACGCCGGGATGGTTTCGCCACTGGACGGATTTGCCGCTGACGGGCGACGAGTTTAAGCAGACGGGTGAAGTGGTGGCGTGGCGGGTCACGCTCTGGCGCGGCGGCCAGTTGCTGGGCGAGCAGAAATCGCTGCTGTGGTAAGGCCGGCCGGCTTATTCCGTTTTTTTCAAGTCAAACTCCAGCCGCGTCCGCGAGTGCGTCTGCACGTTGCGGATTTCCATCTCCTGCAATTCCCATTGGCCGTTCACTTTCTTGAACGTCTTCGGCTCGAACTCCTTCAACTTTTTGCCCGCCGCGTCGTAGGCTTCGGCGGCGAGAATGCCGCCGCTTTCCTGATCAATCCACGAGAGCACGCGGGAATAGCCGTTGGTGTTGGGATTCGGATCCGTGCTTTCCAGCAGCGTATATTCGCGGCCGCGTTTTAAGTTGGTGGTTTTGGGTAAAACCTTTTGGGTCGGCCAATGGAAAAATTCCAAGCCAAGGTCGCAAGCCCAAAAATCAGTTCCCGCAAATGGAGTTAATAAGTCACCAGTTGAATTGAAACTGCTACTTTCTTGGTGATCCGCTAGGTGGAATTTATAAATATTTGGATGACTTGCGCCAAAACTAATGAACAAGCTTTCACCATGAATTCCACGGGCCGCGTTCTCGACGGCGGTGTGGCCATCGGTTTCTCTGAATGCAGTATATTTACCAAACCATTCAAAAGTAGTGTTGTAATGCAAACCTAATCTAACTTCGTATTGAAACGGAAAAGCAGTTCGATTTCCTTTCTCATCGCGAAACGAGATTGTTCCACTTTGAACCCAATTTGTGGCTGGCATTTGTGCCACAAGCTGCCGCGCCAGTTGGCGTCCTTGAATTTCCGCGTCGGACAGCGCATTCGTCGGCTCCGCCAGCGCGGTCATGGCCAGCAAAGTCGCCAGCGCCGCCCACCCACCGGCAGCCCGGCGCAAAAGAGTCCACAGTTTCATGCGGCCACGCTAGGCCGTCCGCCGAGGGCTGTCCAGACAGATTATTGGGGCCGGTCGCTCGCCCCGCCGCGTCCGCCTCCCAAGCTCGGCAAAAGCCGTCGCAACCACCCGGAACCCCGTCGCAAGCCGTCGGTCGGGCGTTGGAGAGCGACGGAAGGCCGTCGCAAGGGAGCAAAAGGGCGTCGCAGCCCGCCGGCAGCCCGTCGCAGCCGGGCGGAGGGGCGTCGCAACCGGTCGGCAGCCCGTCGCAACCCACCGGAAGGGCGTCGCAGCCTGAAAAACGGCGTCGCAGGCCGCCGGCAGGGTGTTGGGGAGCATTGGTCGGGCGTCGCAAGGGGTCGGTAGGCCGTCGCAGCCGAAAAATAGGTCGTCGCAACCGGCCGAATGGGGGGCGCGGGCGGGAAGGCGGGAACCGGCTTACTTCGCCACGAGGGCCAGTGGCAGGACTTCGGCAATTTGTTTCACGAAATGCACCTTCAGCTTTGCGCGCACTTCTGCCGGCACATCCTCCCAATCAGCGCGGTTGCCCTCGGGCAGAATCACCTGCTTCACGCCGAAGCGCGCGGCGGCAATGACCTTTTCCTTGATGCCGCCCACGCGCAGCACGCGGCCGCGCAGGGAAATTTCGCCCGACATCGCCACATCCGAGCGCACCCGCCGCTTGCTCATCAAGCTCGCCAGCGCCGCGCAAATCGTCACCCCCGCGCTCGGGCCGTCCTTCGGCGTCGCGCCGGCGGGCACGTGGATGTGCAAATCGTGTTTGCCGTAATCGTCGAAATCCAAATCCAGTTTTTTCGCCTGCGACCGCAAATAACTCACGGCCGTCTGCGCGCTTTCCTTCATTACCTCGCCGAGCGAACCGGTAAGAATCAACCCGCCGCGCCCGCGCATCCGCGTGGCTTCGATGAAGAGCATGTCGCCGCCGACCGGCGTCCACGCGAGGCCGGTGGCGATGCCGATTTCGGAAATTTTTTCCGCGCTCTCCGCCACGAACTTCGCGTGGCCGAGAAATTCCTTCACGTCTTTCGCTTCCAGTTTGATGACCGTCGCGGTGCCGTTGTTGGCGACGATTTTGCGCGCGGCCTTGCGGGCGAGCGCGGCGATCTCGCGTTCTAGCTGGCGCACGCCGGCTTCGCGCGTGTATTCGCGGATGAGTTCGCGCAGGGCGGTATCGGAAATTTTCACATCGCTGCGCGTGAGGCCGTGTTCTTCCAATTGGCGCGGCACGAGATAGCGTTTGGCGATCTGCAATTTCTCGGTCTCCGTGTAGCTCGGCAGCTCGATGACTTCCAGCCGGTCGCGCAGCGCGACATGAATCGGGTCCAGCCAATTCGCCGTCGCGATGAACAGCACGCGCGATAAATCGAACGGCAAGTCGAGGTAATGATCGGTGAATGTGTGGTTTTGTGCCGGATCCAAAACTTCCAGCAGCGCGGACGCGGGATCGCCGCGCACATCCGCGCCGACCTTGTCCAATTCGTCGAGCAAAATCACCGGATTGCGGCTCTCCACGCGGCGGAGTGTCTGCAAAATTCGTCCCGGCAGCGCGCCAACGTAAGTGCGGCGGTGGCCGCGAATCTCCGCTTCATCGCGCATGCCGCCCAAGGAAATTCGGGCGAATTTGCGACCGAGCGCATCGGCCACGCTTTTGCCCAGCGATGTTTTGCCGACGCCGGGCGGGCCGACCAGGCAAAGAATCGGGCCTTTGATTTCCTTGCGGCGCTGGAGCACGGCGAGAAATTCGAGCAACCGGTCTTTGACTTTTTCGAGACCGAAATGCTGCTCGTTGAGAATTTTCTCCGCCGCCTTAAGATTGAGTTTGTCTTCGGTTTCCTGTTGCCACGGCAGCGCCAGAATCCAGTCGAGGTAATTGCGCGAGACGCCGTACTCGGCGGCGGCGGGCGGCGTCTGCTGCATCCGGTCGAGTTCCTGATTTGCGGCCTTGCGCGCGTCATCGGGCAGCTTGGCTTGCTCGATTTTTGCGCGGAGGCTGCGGGTTTCATTCGCGTTCGGATCGGCATCGCCGAGTTCGCGCTGGATGACGCGCATTTGTTCGCGCAGGAAAAAGTCGCGCTGGTTCTTGGCGATATTGGAGGCGACGTCGTTCTGGATTTTCGAACTTAAATTCAGCACCTCTTGCTCGCGGTTGAGCAGCGGGAGCAGTTTGAGCAAACGTTCGCGGACGGAAACGGTTTCGAGCAGACGCTGTTTTTCGGCGAGCGGCAGGCTGATGTTTGCAGCAATCAGATCGGCGAATTGACCGGGATGCTCGGTGTTGAGCGCGGCGATTTTGACCTGATCGGAAAGCGAACTGGAAATCTTGGCGATTTCCTCGAACTGCTGGTGGGCGTTGCGCAGCATGGCCTGCAATTCAACGGTGTCTTCCGTCTCGTTGCGGAGCAATTCAAAGCGGGCGCGGAGATACGGCGCCGGGGCGGAAAACGAATGAATGCGCACACGCCAAAGGCCTTCGACGAGCACACGGACAGTGCCGTCGGGAAATTTCACCATCTTGTTCAACCGCGCAGCGCAGCCGATGTCGTGCAGGTCTTCCGCTCCGGGTTCGGCGACTTCGGGGTTTTTCTGGAGCACGGCGCCAAACAGCCGGTCGCCGGCGACGAGGTCGTCCACGAGCCGCAAGCTGGGGCCGGTTTCGACAAGCAGCGGCACGACGGCACCGGGAAAAATCACGATGTCGGACAGCCCCAGAATAGGCAGCGTGTCCGGGAGCGAACGCGAGGAGACGCGACCGGCGGCGTCAGATTTTTCGTTGGCGCCGAGGATGCTGATGAATTCAGTTTCGCCAGAGTCGCTCATGTTTTTCCTCCGAAAAAACTCACGGGTGGAGCCGGTTGCGGTGCGGTCAGGCTTCGGTGCTGATCGGCACGCGGGTGGATTTGCCGGGTTTATCCGTGGCTGGCGGCACGTCAATGCGGAGAAAACCGTTGAGGTAAACGGCGCGGGCGGCGCCCAGATCGTAACCCGGCGGTACGTCGAGGACGGTTTCAAACGGTCCGTAACTGATGGCCATGACGAGAAAGCTGCAATGCGGCGCGCGGCAAAAATCCGGGCGCACGCCGTTGATGCGGAGGCGCTGGCCGTCGGTGGAGATTTCCAGGCTATCGCTTTTCATGCCCGCCAGTTCGACTTTGATGACCATGCCGTTGGCGGTGAGGTACACATCGGTGTTGGGCGTCCACCGGCCCGTTGCCGGATCGCCGAGGCCGCCGGGCGAAAAGGGTTGAATACTTGATTTAATGCGCGTGATGGCCATGACAAAAATTATTTAGAGATTTTCGCGCCGTTTTTTTCCTGCTTCGTGGCCGGCGCGTGGTCGTGCTCGTGGTCGCAGCCGCAGCCGCAATCGTGCTGGTGCGGTTTGCTGCCGGAACTGCGCCAGACAAAGATCACGGCCACCGCCAGCACGATGGCCAGTGGAATAAATTGCTGCAGATTCATGGTCGCAACATAACTGCAAACCGGCGGGGCGCAAATGGAATTTTCGGCGTGAAACTTCCATCGGCTCCGCTACGCTGCGGGCATGGCCGAACCGTTTTGTCATCACCACCGCGTCAGTTACGCCGAATGCACCGTCGGCAATCACATCTACCATGCGCGCTATCTGGATTTGCTGGAGGCGGCGCGCGGGGAATTTCTCCGCGCGCTGGGGCAGACGGTTTTGGAATTGCAGACGGCTGATTTTATTTTTCCCGTCATCGAGGCCCGGCTGAGCTACAAATTTCCGGCGCGTTATGATGACTGGCTCACGATTGAGGTTTGGCCGACGCTGGTGGAGCGCGTGCGGCTCAATTTCGGCCACCGGATTTTGAACCAGCACGGCAAGGTCATTCTCGTGGCGGAAACGTTTCACTGCTGCACCAGTCGCGAGGAAAAACCGCGGCGGTTGCCGCCCGATTTGGTGACGTGCTTGACGCCGCTGGTGGTCAGCGCGCCGGCAGCGTGAACCAAAAGGTGCTGCCTTTGCCGGGACTGCTGGCCACGCCGATTTCTCCGCCGTGCGCTTCCACGGCGAGGCTGCAAAATGTGAGGCCCAGCCCGGTGCCGCGCCAGCTTTGGCGGGATTCCACTTGGGCAAATTTTCGGAAAATCTTGGTATGATGTTCCGGCGCGATGCCGGGTCCCTTGTCGGTGATTTCCACGCGAACTTCACGCTGACCGGTGGTCAACGCGAGCAGCACGGTGCCGTCATCGGGAGAAAATTTCAAAGCGTTATCCAGCAGGTTTTGGAAGACGCGTTCCATCAACTTATGATCGAAGGAAAAGTTAATGGCCGCCGGTTCGGCGACAATTTTGAGTTGTTTGGAGGCGAGAAACAACTGGGCATCGGTAGCCACCCGGCGCGCGAGCGCCACCAAATCGCCCGGCTCCGAATGCAACGTGAGCTTCCCGGCCTCCAATTTGCTGACCATGAGAATTTCCGCCGTCATGCGGGCGAGCCGGCTGGTGGCGGTCCGCGCTTCGGCGAGGTGGCTGGCGGCTTCCTTGGAAAATTTCTCGGCCTCGAACAGCTCGATCATTTTCAAATGACCGTCAATGACCATCAGCGGATTTTTCATGTCGTGCACGACCATGTGCGTGAGGCTGTCGCGCAACTGCTCGAGTTCCTTCAGGCGCCCATAATTTTTCTCGAGTTCCAATTTCTGCTGCCGCAATTGCAGATGGGTTTTGACCCGGGCCAGTACTTCGCGTTCCTGAAAAGGCTTGGCGATGTAATCCACGCCGCCGGCGTCCAAGGCGCGGATTTTATCTTCGGTGTCGCTTAGGGCGCTGATGAAAATGACGGGAATGTCCCGGAGTTTTTCGTCCGCCTTGAGGCGGGCGCAGACTTCCAAGCCGTTCATTTCCGGCATGTTGATGTCGAGCAATACCAGATCGGGTGGCGCGATGCTGGCGGAATGCAGGGCGCGTTTGCCGCGGGCGGCGGACCGCACCTGATAGCCTTCCTGTTGCAGCATGGCCGAGAGCAGGCGCAGGTTGTCTGGCACGTCGTCCACGATGAGCAAGGAGGATCGGTTAGGCATGGTTGGCGGGGGCGCTGGTGCCCAAAAAGTTCAGGATACCGTCGGCGTCGAACTGGCTGGCCAGCTTCTGCAATTCCTCGGCGGCGGCGGGATGTTGCGGTTTGATTTGATTAATCAAGCCGGTGACGCGGGTGAAATCGCCGATGAACAAGGCTTCGCACAATTGATCGCGCCAGTGATTGGGCAGGGCGGCGAAAGCGGAAGGCGCCGGGTGGCAGGTTCGGTTGATGGCGATGGGACTGGTGTTCACCTTCGTGAATTGCACGTCGAGCAGTCGGCCGATTTTGGTGAGCATTTCTTGATAGTTCACCGGCCACGTCAAAAAGTCATCTGCGCCCGCCGCCCGGGTGGCGGCTTCCTCGGCGAATTCGGCGGGCGAACTGATGCCGATGATTTTGCTGGGTGGAGCCGTCGTATCCGCGCGCAATTCTCGGATGGCATCTTTTCCATTGCTGCCAGGATTTTGCCAGGCGACCAATAGCAGGTGCGGTAGCCAAGTGGAACGAAGATGTCGAGCGTCGGCAACGGTGCCGGCGGTGCGGGTTTCAAAGCCGGCCAAGTTGAGCAATTCCGCGAGCAGTTCGCGGTTTTCGGCCTGATCATCCACGATCAAGATGCGGCGGGTCGGTTCGCCGATGATGAGATGCAACAGCTCTTCGGTGGTTTTGCTGGGCTGGAGATCCGTGCCGGCGACCAGCTCCACGGGAATTTCCATCCGGAAAGTGCTGCCTTGGCCGGGCTGGCTTTGCACGGTGATGTCGCCGCCCAACAGCCGGGCGTATTGCCGGCTGATGGCCAGCCCAAGGCCGGTGCCGGTGTGAGAATTCAGGCCGGTGCTGGTCTGTTCAAATTTCTCAAACAGCCGCCCCATTTCTTCCGGCGCAATGCCGGGGCCGGTGTCCGCGACGTTCACCGCCAAACCCAGCGAGCCGGTCGCGTGCGGTTGTACGGAAACCTCAATCGAAACCCCGCCGGTCTGGGTGAATTTGACGGCGTTGGCGAGCAAGTTGATTAAAATCTGGCGGATCTTATTTTGGTCGGCGCGGATGACGGACGGGATGTGTCCGACTTGCGTCAAATGGAGGGATATTTTTTTGGCCTCCGCCGGCGGACCGAAGAGATGCATGAGATCGTGCACCAACTCCGTCAAATTGAACACCACCGGGAGCACGGTCATGCGTCCGGCCTCGATCTTCGCCAAATCCAAAACGCTGTTCAAAATGGCCAGCAGGTTTTCGCCGCTTTGATTGATGATGGCCAGCTTGTTTTTGGCTTCGCTCGAAAGCGAGTGGTCACGGTGCAGTAATTGGGTGTAGCCGAGGATGGCATTCATCGGCGTGCGGATTTCATGCGACATGCGGGCGAGGAACTCGCCTTTTGCGCGGCTGGCCTCGCCGGCTTTGCGCAGCGCCACTTGAAGTTCCTCCGTGATTTTTTTTCGCTCGGAGTTGTCAATCGCAGTGCCGCGAATTTCGAGAATGTGGCCTTCTTTGTCAGTCACCGTCGTGGCCGAAATCATGACCGAAAGCAGCGTGCCGTCCTTGCGGTGAAAATCCAATTCCAGCCCGTTCAGCCGGCCGGTTAGCTCCAATTGCTGAAAACCTTTCCGGTATTTTTCAACCTGTCCGGGAGGCAGCAGGGTGAGCACATTCCGGCCAATGAGTTCTTCGCGGGTGTAGCCGAGACCTTTCAATTCGGTGTTGTTGATGCGCGTGAAGCACCCGTCCGCGTTCAAGCTGTGATAGCCGCACGGGGCGTTATCGTAGAGGTCATTGATTTCGGCGGCGGCGCGCGTCAGCGATTCTTCGGCGCGTTTACGGGCGGAAATGTCGTGAATGCTGGCTTGCAGCAAAATTTCCCCGTCGAGTTGCACCCGGTTGAGCAAAACTTCCGCAATAAATTCCTGCCCGTCCAGCCGGCGGTGCAGCCATTCAAAGCGGTGGCTGCCCTCGCGCAGCGCGATGGCGACTACTTCCGCGCGTTTGCGTTCGGAAGGCTGGCCGTCCGGCTGGGTGGGCGGCGAGAGCAGGAGAATGTTTGGATTACGTAACTGCTCCGCGCTGGCGAGGCCAAACAATTTCAGCGCGGCGGGATTGGCGGATAGGAAAGTGTCTTCCAAGGGCGAGGTAATTAAGATCGCTTCCTTGGTGGCTTCAAACAGAATGCGGTAGCGTTCCTCGCTTTTGCGCAGCGCGCGTTCGGCGTTTTGTCGCTCAGTCTGGTCCAAAAAGGCCGCCAGCCAGCCGTCTTCCATTTCCTCGACGGAAACTTTGACGATCCGAAAGGTGCCGTTTTTGCAGGTGACTTTGAATTCCACCAAATTGCTGTCGGCGGAAGGTGGTTCGCTCGACGATAACGCGGCCTTCCAACTGGCGATGACCTGCTGCCGGTAATCAGCTTGGGGACAAGCCTGCTGCCACCAGTCGTTCAGCGTGGGCATGTCTTTCTGGTCGTAGCCAAAAAGCTGGGTGAAGCGGTTGTTGAGCGACAGCTTTTCGCCTTGCCGACTCGCGTATGCCAGCGGAATCGGCGCGTGTTGCACCAGTCGGCGGACGCGCGCTTCGTTTTGAATCAGGACTTCTTCGTAGCGTTTCTGTTGCGTGATATTGTCCAAGACGGCCACCACCTGGTCGCCCGCTGTGGCATACGCGCTGACCGAGAGCCAGATTTGCGCGGCGGCGAAATGCGATTCAAATTTTTCCGGTTTTTGGGTGCGAGCCACGCGGCCAAGGGCAGCCAGAGTTTCCTGCAACCAGAGGCGAACCGGCAGCGCGATTTCGCTGACTTTTTTGCCGGCCAGATTTTTTTCGCCGCTGAGATTTTCGAAAGCCGGGTTGGCGGAAAGCACTAGCAGATCCGCCGGCTTTTGCATCGCGTCGAAAATCACCTGCCCGGTCAACACGCCCTCCACCATATTAGCGATCAAGTTGCGAATTTGATTTTCGCTGGCGACCAGTTCCTGGGTGCGTTCGCTCACGCGTTGTTCCAGTTGGAGATTGGCTTGCTCCAAATGGAGTTTGGCCTCGGCCAGTCGTTGGGCTTCTTCCGCGCGCCGCCGCACCGTCATGTCGCGGCCGGCGATGACGAGGCCTTTGCGGCGACCATCGGGATGAAACAGCGGCAGTTTGTGAACTTCAAATTCCCGAATGACGTCGGTGGGATCTTGAATAAATTCCGGCGCGATGGAGTGTTGGCCGGTCTGCCACGCCTTTTCGTCGCTGATGATGCAGGCGTCGTGAATGGGCTGGAATTCCGGGCGGTCGCGGCCCAACTCCGTATCGGTGCGTCCTTGCCACGGATGTTTTTCCAAGCGGAATAATTTTTTCGCCGTCTCGTTAATGACCAACCAGCGACCAGCGCCGTCTTTGAAAAAAATCGCATCAGGAATGGCTTCGATCAACGTCCGCAAATTTTCCCGCGATTGCGTCAATTCCGCCTCATCCTCGATGGCCTGCCACGCCCGGGCGATGTCCGCCGCGAGATCGCTCAGAAATTCCATTTCCTCCGGATCAAACGCGTCGCGCCGGTTGGCACCCACGGTCAGCGTGCCGAGCAGGCGGTCTTGAAAAAAGAGGGGCAGTGCCGCGATGGCTTGAACGCCGGAAGCCGGGACCACATCGCGCCAAGGGGCGTAACGGGCGTCGTTGACTAGATCGTCAAAAACAACCGCGCGGCGTTCGCGCACGGCGGTGCCGGTCGGCCCGCAGCCCTGCGGACTTTTATCCCAGCGAATCTCCGTCTGCCAAATGAAATCGGTCTGTTTTCCCGCCGCCGCCAGCGGCTGGATTTTTTGGGTGGCGGCATTCGGCCGGCCCATCCAGATGGTGACGTAGCCGCGCGTTTGCGTCAGGCTTTCGCAGACTTGCTGGAGCAGTTGGGGAAGATTTTTTTCGCGATGAAGAATCCGGTTGACCGCACGCAGCGAAACGAGCAGTTGGGTCAGTCGTTCCAATTTTTGGTCGGCAACAGGCACTTGGGTAACGTAACAAAATTATCCGACGAAACCACTTAAAATTTACCCGGCGGACCGGCCCGCAAAAGCCGGCCCGCCGAAAAACCGAGCGGCTAGGCGGCCGGGCGGAAACTTTTCAGCCGCCGATTTAATACAGGCGTGCAGCGCTGGCTCACGGGAATCACGTCGGGATAATCGCGCAACCGTACCTGCGGCTTGCCGTCGGGGCGCTTCTCCACGCAATCCAGATAATTCAGGTTGATGATGGCCTGGCGATGGACGCGCACAAAGTGATAGTCCGGCAGTTCCTTGATCCATTGCTTCAATGGCTTGCGGAACATCATGGGCTGGTTTTTGCCCCAATACACTTTGGAATATTCTCCGTCGGCCAGAATGATTTTCACCTCGGAAAGTTTGACAAACAGTTTCTTGTTGGCGCTTTTGCCGAGAAAAGAGGTTGCCGGCGTGGCGGGCGGATTGGGTATATCTCGCCGGCCGGGGCCGCTCGGCGACGAGGCGGATTGTTCTGCCGCAAGCCGGCGTTGGGCCGCCGCGTCG
>TBL_comb47_HYPODRAFT_10003120_pt1 | contig 19926 bp, 15 predicted proteins | sample TroBogypolimnion_40_FD_10682 | JGI IMG/M metagenome (IMG submission 10682) | reverse complement strand
AAAATCAGTTAAATATAGAACTCAGTCCAGAAGTGGCTGAAGGTATCTATTCTAACTTAGCGATAATAACTCATTCTCAATCTGAATTTATTGTTGATTTTATCAAGATGATGCCCGGGGTTCCTAAGGCAAATGTAAAATCAAGGATAATATTGACTCCTCAACATGCTAAAAGATTACTTAGAGCATTGCAAGAGAACATTGCTAAGTTTGAGTCGGCTTATGGTAAGATTAAAGAACCAGATGCAATGGATGCAATTCCATTTAATTTAGGTGCACCTAAAGCTCAGGCATAAGAATAATACATTTCTATGTTAATAGAAAAGCCGTCAGCATTAATTTGCTGACGGCTTTTTTTTAAATACGAATTACGAATTATGTCTTGTTGATTATACTTGAATTTATTTTATTAAGCTTTCAACAATAGAGCTTTTATTTTCGATTTACCTACTCATTTCCGAGGTAATCTTATTCAATTCTGAGGTTGTCTTAGTTGATTCTGAAAGTTTCCTACTCAATGCTGAGGATGTCTTACTCAATTCCGGGAATATTGAGGTAGTAATTTATGTGACTTACTCAATTCTGCGGTTGTCTTACTCAGTTCCGGGGACGTCTTAGTTGATTCTGAAAGTTTCTTAATCGATTCTGAAGTTGTCTTACTCATTGCTGCGAGTGTCTTACTAAATTCTGAAGTCGTCTTACTCGATTCTGAGGTTTTTTAAAAACATATATAGCTTGTATTGTAGTGTTTAGCAAAATATCAATTAAAGTCTTTCACGGTTCGACTTAACTTTACGATCGATAATTTGTAGGAACAAGGGACTGAATCGCTATTATGCTGCTTACAGTTCTTAAGATATAATATTTCTACAAATAGATTGCAGCTGTGCTGTTTTTTTAATTTATTCACGCAAAGTGAAGAAAAGGAATTCGCTAAGAACGCAAAGAATAAAATAAATGTAAAATTTATGATTGAAAATGTAAAATGAAAATTGAAGGTTTTTTATTAAGGTGAACAATAGGGACAATTGATAGTAGTTGAAATTACCTATTATTAAGTGAGTATTTGCAAACTGCTCATATTAACAGAGATAGTATTAAAGGAAAAATATAAACCCTGACAAACTTTTAATTTATCAGGGTTGTATTTTTTTTAAAATATATCCGGTAAGCGGTTTGGAACCGCTAACCGGAAGATCCAATTAAATAGCTTTTTTAGATTTAGACCTGACACCGTATGAAACGGTGTCAGGAAAATATGAAATATATTATTTTGTAATAGCTTCCATGATGAAACCTAATTCTGTGGTTTCGCCGATTTTTATTATAAATGTAAATTCAATAGGTTCAGATTTATCGCTTGTTAGGATTGCACTGTATTCGGCAGGTAATAGTTTGTCTTTAAAATATTCGCCGTTAGTATCGCTTATAGCTATGAAATTAATAGCTAAAATTGAAAGTGTTATACCTTGAGCTGGCAAGCCTGTTAATTTTTCTAATAGTTTAACGGCTAACTGACCTGTGGTAACATTAACCGGAACAGGAGTTTTGGCGTGCATGTGATGATGTGGGACTTTGCGTGCTGATAAGTATGCTTTATAAAATTCGTTGCTATCGAATTTAAACATTTCAGCAATAGTATCTAAATGATTTTTAAATAATATTCTTATTTTACTAATTTCTAAATCTAAAGCTTCTAGCGTGTTTTTATGTAGATCAATTAAATTTTTAGAAACATTAAAAGTGTCCAATTTTGTTTGTAAACCTGTTAATTTGGAAATAAAAGCAGTAGTAATACCAAAAGGAATAAGTGCTGTTTTGTTATCATCTATTGCTTTTAAAATAGTGATCATGATAGCTTTTAGTTCTTGTGTTTTTAGATGAAATAATTCATTTTCAGTATATATTTTAAAACCAATTAATTTTTCATCTTCAATAGTAATACCATAACTACTGATAGCAGAGGCAGCGGCACCTAAATTGAGTGCAATTTCTCTTTTAATAGCAACTCCGATATCTGTATTGGCTAAAGTTTGTGCTTGAAGGGTTTGAACATAACCATCGCAAACTGCTTTCATAGCAATTAATTGGGTTACAAAACCTTTGAATGCCGGTAAAAGCAAAAGAACTGCTGCGTTGTTTTCGCATAAATAAGTTACGCGTGCAACCATTGACAGATAATAAACATACTTTGAATTCATGATATTGATTTTATTAATTATTATTTAATTTCTACTTATTGTTGTATAGCTTAAATTACTCCTCGATATATGCCAAAATTAGGACATTTACGGTAAAATTAAAGCAAAACTTAACGTAGTAATAAAAGATAATTAATAAAAATCAAATTTTATTGGGCGGTAGGCTGGCTTCCTGAAAAAAATTATAAAGAGCAAATATTAGGGTGCAAAATTAAAACTAATTAAAATAGCGTCCTAATTAAATCGTATTTATTTTTGGTGAGATAAATTATAAATATTTTTATGTCTAATTAGATGTTGTAAGATGTTGTGCGAAGTTTGCAACTTCGCACCCATAAATTGTAGTTTTTAACTACATTAAATTAATTATAATTTAAACTGACAACTATTACTTCTAATTTAAACTCTATATCAGCATAATTACTAGCACTTGAATATAAATACTCTTCCGGATTTCTAACTATTCCGGCTTTTACAGGGTTATTATGAATGTAAAGGATTTTCTGTTTAATAAATTTATTTGAATAGACTTGTTCAGGATGACTGTCCTGAATCCAGAACTGATAATTTGTATTACGAGAATGTTTTGTTGCTTCAAATGAAAATAAATTTAACATCCATCTCTTCCTGCTTTCTTTTTCATTTTGTATTGTTTCGAGTATTTTCTTGCTAGTAAACTTTTTAAAATCTCTTACAATGTCACTTAAATCTTCGTTTTCACAATTAACAAGTAAGTGAACATGGTTTGTCATAATAACATAGGCATAAATATTAAGACCTTTATTAATTTGACAATATCTTAAACTGTCAATAATAATATCCTTATATATTTGCCTACTAAAGATATCAACCCATTCAACTACAGTAAATGTAAGAAAATAAACTTTTGATTGATCACTAATAATGTATTTAAAACCCATGAGACAAAAGTAATCATTATTTGTGAGGGATATAAATTAAAATACTTTGCTGGGTATATTAATTTAAAGATTGACTTATTGAAGTTGAAATCCTGAAACAACATTAGTACTTGAAAAAAGCTGCAAATTGTATAACTAATTTATTTTATATTATGTAGTTGAAAACTACAATTTATGGGTGCGAAGTTACAAACTTCGCACAACATCTGCATTCTTCGCACAACGAGGACTTCAGAAAACGTAAAATATTACACAACTAATTTTAAAAAAAATTTGGTTTCACTTCATATATATATTATCTTTGCAAATAAATAAGGAACTTATGAAAATTAAAAAGCATGTATTAACTCTATTGTTTTCGATACTTCTATTTAGTGCTTTTAGCCAACAACAAATTAGCTTTAATAAGTTATATAATCCTAATAATACAACATCAGAAGGGGCTGCAATATTAACTAAAGGAAGTGGATATGTAATACAGGGTGCTGAATGGGATGCTAATTACCACATATCACTGTTATTTTCCGAATTGGATTCAATTGGGAATCAAGTTAAAGTTGTGCGATTTTTAAATGATACCACATATTATGGTAGTGGCTATGGTTCTATGACACATACAGAAGATGGCGGATATTGCTTTGCAGGCGATATAATATACTCAATAAAGAAGCTATATTATATGATACGTTTTAATAAAGATTTGGATACTTTATGGACAAGAACGATTGAACATGATACTAACTGGCAATGTATAACACAGGTTTGTGAAACTTCAGATCATGGATTTGTTATGGTTGGTGAAAAAGATGTAAGTTCAACTATTGCAAATGTGTTAATTGTTAAAACTGATGGTTCGGGCAATAAATTATGGGAAAAAACAATTACAACAGGAAACCAAAGTCGTGCATGGCAGGTAAGGGAAACTCCTGATAAAGGTTTATTGATTGAAGGTTACAGATATTCCGCCGCACTGGGGAAGGGATATCCTTTTATTTTAAAGACAGATAGTGCAGGTAATTTTATATGGGATAATTTCCCCAATTGCCCAATTTTTAATGAAGGTGGCTCAATAGCTGTTACCAATGAAGGTGATTATTTATTTGCTTATGGTTATGGAATATCATTAGGAGGTAATACTACCGATTATATGAATACAAAACTTAATATCATTAAATATAATTCAGCAGGTGGAATTATCTGGAATCGTATATATGATACTGTTACAACTAATTTATCAGTTGGTAGAATTGACATATTACCCAATGGCGATTTTTATGTTTTAAGTCATGAAGTTGCTTTTACTGTGATGGGGTTTCAATATGATGGAATATTAATGAAATTTAATGCCAATGGTGATAGTTTATGGAAACAAAGATATAGCTATACAGCTATTGATTTTAGTGATAATGAGCTTTATGATTGTATATCTACCAATGATGGTGGCTTTATAGCTTGTGGTTATGTCTTAGCTAATCCCGGCATAGTGCAGCAAATATGGGTAGTTAAAACAGATAGTAATGGTTATGCTCCGGGTATGCATTTTTTAGAAGTGAATGAGGTTAATAAAGATAATAAGAGAGAGATAAAGGTTTATCCAATTCCTGTTAAAGACAATCTTTTCATAGAAACAAACTCTAATACAGAACAAAGATTAGAGATAATAGATCTTATTGGGAAAAACGTATATACATCATCTATTAATAAGAAAGCAACAGTTAATACTTCCGCTTTCGCGAAAGGGGTTTATATCTTAAAGCTAAACTCGGATAAAGAAACTGTGGTGAGGAAGTTTGTAAAAGAATAGAAAAGAGTGCCTAAAGTACTTAAAATTTAAAGTGCCTAAAGTTGTTTTAAATAACTTAAGGCACTTTTAACTTAAGGCACTACTTCTTCATAATATCTTACTTTCTTTTCTCCTCCATTATAAGGCTTACGCATTTAAGCTTTCCTCCTAATGGCGGATTAAGTTTAGATACTTTTACTTCAACACTATTGATAGAAGGAAAGGTATTTAACAAACTTGTAAGTATTCGTTGGGCAACGCTTTCCAATAGTTTGGATTTAATGTCCATTTCTTTCTTCACCAACTGATATACGGTCTGGTAATTGATGGTCTTGTGCAAATCGTCAGTTAATGCAGCCTCTTTTACGTCTGTTTCTATCTTTAAATCAACAATAAAATTGGTTCCTATCACCTGTTCTTCTTTAAAGCAACCATGATAAGAGAAAAATTCCATTCCTTCTAATGTTATAAATGACATGTTTCTTTATTTTAAAAGTACTTGAAGTACTTGAAGTACTTAAAATACTTGAAGTTATTATAAAAGTTTAAATTTAGTTAACTTATTTTCTAATTTCTATCAATATATTTTGCAATATTAAGTAAATTTGCAGAATATTTCGCTAAATACTTTTATATAAAATGGAAGAGAATAATTCAAATGCTACAAGTAAGCCGATTTTGAACTTTATTGAGGAAATCATCGAAGAGGATATCCGTAATAATAAGAATGATGCAAGGGTTCACACCCGTTTTCCGCCTGAGCCTAATGGATATTTGCACATAGGTCATGCTAAATCTATTTGTCTTAATTTTGGTTTGGCCAAGAAATACAATGGCAAAACCAATCTTAGATTCGATGATACCAATCCTACCAAAGAGGAGACTGAATACGTAGATTCCATACGTGAGGATGTACGTTGGTTAGGTTTTGATTGGGATGGTGAGTATTATGCTTCCGATTACTTTGGTCAGTTATATGAATGGGCTTTGGTTTTGATTAAGAAAGGCAAAGCTTATGTATGCGATCTAACGCAGGAAGAGTCTGCTGAATACCGTGGAACTCCTACACGTCCCGGTAAAGAAAGTCCTTACCGCAATCGTAGTGTTGACGAAAACCTTGACCTCTTTGTAAGGATGAAGACCGGTGAGTTTGCTGATGGTAGCAAGGTGTTGCGTGCTAAGATTGACCTTACTTCGCCTAATATGCACATGCGCGATCCAATATTATATCGTATTCTTCACATCGAACATCACCGCACAGGCAATGAATGGTGTATATATCCAATGTATGATTTTGCTCACGGACAAAGTGATTCTATCGAAGGCATTACGCATTCGGTTTGTACTTTAGAGTTCGAAGTGCATCGCCCTTTGTACGATTGGTTTATTAAAGAATTAGAGATACATGCCCCTCAACAGATAGAGTTTGCCCGCCTTAATCTTACTTATACCGTTATGAGTAAGCGTAAGCTGTTGGAATTGGTTAAAGATAATTATGTTACAGGTTGGGATGACCCTCGTATGCCTACCATTTGCGGTATTCGTCGTAGAGGTTATACTCCCGAAGCTATGCGTAATTTTGCGGAGACTATTGGTGTTGCCCGTCGTGAGAATGTTATTGATATTGGTTTGTTAGAGCATTGTGTTCGCGAAGATTTAAATAAGAAAGCTATCAGAGTGATGGCTGTTTTGAATCCATTAAAGGTTGTTATTGATAATTATCCTGATGATTTTATTGATGAACTCGATGCTATCAATAATCCTGAAGACGAAACAGCAGGTACACGTAAAGTTCCTTTTTCTAAAATTATTTATATTGAGAAGGATGATTTTATGGAAGTTCCTTCAAAGAAATACTTCCGTTTATCTCCCGGCACTGAAGTTCGTTTGCGTTATGCTTACTTTATTAAATGCGAAAGCGTAGTTAAAGATGAAAACGGAGAAGTAATTGAAGTTCATTGTTCATATGATCCTGCTTCAAGAGGAGGCAATTCTCCTGATGGTCGTAAGGTTAAAGGAACTATTCATTGGGTTTCGGAAGCTAAAGGTATTGATGTTGAAGTTCGTTTATTTGATAGACTCTTTAGTGTTCCTGATCCTGAAAACGTGGCTGAGGATGGTAACTTTAAAGATACTTTGAATCCTGATTCATTAAAGATATTAAATGCTAAAGCAGAGCCTTATCTTAAAGATGCTCCTGTTATGACGCATTATCAATTTGAACGTATAGGTTATTTCTGTGTTGATGTAGATTCAACGGATGCGAAGAAAGTCTTTAACAGAACAGTTTCTTTAAAAGATTCATGGGCTAAGATTGAAGGAAGACAGTAAGAAGTACTTGAAGTACTTGGAGTGCCTTGAGTACTTGAAGTTGTAAAACAAAAGAGGCTGTCTTTTAATTAAGACAGCCTCTTTTGTTATTTTAATACACAGCTTGCTCGTGATGAAGAATAGGCTGCAAAGAATCCAAAAGCGCCATTGTTTATATTGCCTTTTACATTAGCCGGAGGACCGCTAAATAGTGGTATCTGAGGAGATGTTGCTAATAATGCTCCCGTAAGGAAATTATAATAATCTTTTGTAATACTTCTCATCTCAACTGTAACAACATCACCGGGATGTCCTTGTTCAGCACCTTTTCTATCCCGTAAGGAACCAACGGGAAGACCATATACGTAATTGCCATTAAATAAGGCATCGTCCGAAAAGCGAACTTCTCTAAGAGTATCGGTTTGCAAAACGCCATTCTTGTATATTTCAAACATATAGTAATCTTGAGTAGGGGGGTCTTGAGCAAATAATAGAATCTGATATGACATCCTGTCAGGATTATTACCCTTGTAAGGTGCTTGTATTGAGTCAATCTTAGTGACATAGTTTATTGTAGAACTTGCATTGTAGGTTTCTGTTACTCCATCATTATTGATATCAACATTTTTAATAGTAAGATTATATGTTTTACCTACAACTCCATATACATTAGGTGTTGTTTCATATAAACCAGGTGTTAAATTATTTTCAGTTAAAGGGAACGTATTTATGCCATCATCAATAGTAATTACTGCGCCTGTTACAGGAAGAGGATTGCTACTATCAAAATAACTTGCTGTTTTAGATAACATAACTTTGTGTATAGTAGTGTCAGTAGATATACTTGCATCAACAATTAAACGTGTGTAAGTACTATCTAGTTTAATGTCCATATTCTCAGTACAGCCGTACATCAAAATGGAAATTAATATTATGGGGACAATTAATCTTTTCATCACTAATTAAAATTTAAAATTATAAGTTACTGCAGGGATAATGCTGAATAAATATGTCTTTTGAGCATATGTAATATTTGGGTCAGTTTTGTCTTGAATAAAGTTGATAGCCCATGTATTATGGCGATCATAAACATTATAAACAGAGAAAACCCACTCATGTGTAAATCGTTTATTGGGTTTGATTTTACCTTTAATAGTAAAAGAAAGATCCAACCTATGATAATCGGGCATACGATAAGCATTTCTATCAGAATATATAGGGATGACTTCATTACCGTAAACAGCTCTTCCCGTTGGAAAGGTAACAGGTGCACCGGAATAATAAACCCAGTTAGCCGAAAGAATATGCCTGCTGCTGAATTCATAGTTAGCTACAACCGAAATGTTATGAGGCTTGTCATAATAAGAAAGATAAGTGTTTCCATTGTTAATATCAGGGAACGTACGATCTGTTCGTGAAAGTGTATAGCTTATCCAACCATAAAACTTACCTAACGACTTCTTTATATACACTTCCAGGCCATACGAACGAGCAGTACCAAAGCGTAATTCACCTTCTAGTTTCTTATTTAAAAATAATTCGGCATTGTCTTTGAAATCAATGGAATTATTTAAAGTTTTGTAATAGCATTCAATAGATGTTTCAAATAAATCGTCTAAGAAGTTTCTGAAATAACCTACAGCAAACTGATCGGCTCTCTGAGGTTTAACATTTGGACTAGCAGGAAACCATATATCTAAAGGTGTGCCTGCAGTAGAGTTTTGTGCAATTTGCACATATTGATAAGTTCTTGAATAACTTGCTTTGATTGAAGAAAATTCATTTAGTTTATAAATCAAACCTAAACGAGGTTCTAAACCGGAATAGGTATTAAATATTTTTCCATTACTATAAACTGAAGAATCCGTAGATTCAAAGTTAGAATTAAAATGATATACAGTTGCAGAGCCAACATTCTGAAAAATTGAATATCTAAGACCATATTTAATACTTAATTTCTCATTCAATTTTTGATCATTTCCGATATAAATGCCATGTTCTAAGGTATAATCCGAAGGTAATAAGAATTGCGTAAAACTAGTTTGACTACCAATACCACTTACCGATCCGGGATTGAAGACATGATAAGTGCTACTTGCGCCGAATTTGATAGTATTGTTAGGATTAGGATAGTATGTGAAATCAGCTTTTAAACCATAATCTTTCATTGCTGCATCCCATGTAAATGAATTAGAAGTAGCTCCGGGATTACCCAGATTGTAATTATATGTACTTTGAACAAAGCTAAAGTTAGAGAACAATTTGTTTGAAAATAGATGGTTCCACCTCATCGTAAAAGTTTGGTTGCCGTAAGTCATTAGTGCATTAGCGTTGCTAAAAACATCTCTACCTAAATAACCTGAGATAAACAGCCGGTTCTTTTCATCAAACTGATGAGTAATCTTTGCATTGAAATCATAAAAGTAAAGCTTGTCATTTTTTATATCAGCATTTGGTGATAATGGAAAAAAGAGATCATAATAGGTTCTTCTGCCTGATATAACATAAGTAGTTTTTTCGTTTTTAATGGGGCCTTCTAAAGTAAGACGACTGGAAATAATACCAACACCTCCCGTAGCTGTAAATCTTTTGGAATTACCATCATTCATCCTAACATCAAGTACTGACGACAGTCTGCCTCCGTAATTCATAGGGATATCGCCTTTATAAATGGTTACATCCTTAATAGCATCATTATTAAAGATAGAAAAGAAACCTAAGAAATGCGACACACTATAGATGGTTGCTTCGTCTAACAATATGAGGTTTTGATCTGAAGCACCACCTCTTACTGAGAATCCTGACGAGCCCTCGCTGGTTGTTTGGATACCGGGCAACAACTCTAAAGCTTTTATAATATCAACTTCGCCAAGCAAAGCAGGTATCTGTTTAATCGTTTTAGAATCCATCTTAATAACACTCATCTCATTGCGTACAACGTTTTCATTCTTACGTTCGGCACTTATCACCACTTCGCCCAACTGATGCTGAATAGGAGTAAGTTCAATATTGATACTGATATTGCTTTTTAGTTCTATTTTCTTTTCAATACCTTCATAGCCTATAAAAGAATACATTAAAGTGTAGTTGCCTGCAGGAATACTTATCGAATAAAACCCATAAACATTAGTAGCAATACCTGTTTTAATTTCTTTGATAAAAACTGTAGCCCCAATTAGTTCTTCTCCTGTTTTGGCATCTTTAATTTTGCCACTAATAGTATAACGTTTTTCGGAATCAGGTATAGTATTAAGAGCAAAACTGGAGTTTACCTTAATAAATAAGGTAAGTATAAGCATTAGTAATAATTTATTTTTTATTACTTTATCAAGAATCTTTATATACATAAAAGCAAAATTCATATTAAGATATTAATTATAAGAAACCAGTAGATAATCGACAGCAAAAGTAGCAACTTGATTAAAAACAAAAGTGACTTTTTCTGTGAATATCCATTTATTAACGGTTAATAAACAATTAAAGTGTATGAATGGCGATTAGATTTAAATTAGAATTAACCCATATCCGTTAATAGGAATTTTTTCTAATGACGGTTATTAGAAAAAGGTGTTGATAAGTTTTTGATATTAGATGCTTTAAAACACGTAAAATTTAGTTATTTTGCAAGATGAAATGTAATTTTTTCTTATAATTAATGAATCCTTAACCAATAGAATTTACAGACAATAATATTACTCTATGGGGAGGCATTGTGCTTTTTAGAAAGATGTTGAATAGAATAAATTTTACATCAATATTAAATGAACTTGAATTACCTATTCATGGTTCTAATAGAGGATATATGCCCGAATAGCTTATTACTAATTTCTTAGTAAGTGCGTGGTGTGGGGCAAATAATTTTGAACATTTAGTAGTTAACAGACATGATGAAGTTATAATGGATATTTTTGATAGGCAATCTCGCCATTCTAGTTATTGTGGATGCTTATCTTAAAGGTATTTCGGGTTTTGATTATAATTTGGCTTATGAGCAATTTATAAAGATACGTTTTACCTAAAGATAAGTTGTCTTTCATCTCATTTATATTTAAACTCGAGTTTCGGATCTAAATATAAATAAATTACTAATTACGAAAACAACAAAGAGCGACTACCAAATTAATGGCAGCCGCTCTTGTATTATAACTCCAAGTACTCCAAACTTTAAGTACTTCGTCTGCTTACATCACAACTAATTTCTTTACAGTGCAATTATTGTTAACAGTAAGCTTTATAAAATAGATACCTTTATTAAATCCTTCAGCTTGCAAACTTACAGGCAACTCATACTCACCTTTATCTTGTTTGTTTTTAAGAAGTGTTTTCACCTTTTTGCCTGTTAAATCAAATACTGAGATATCAACATCTGCGGAAGCATTAATATTATATTCAATATTAATTTGATCTTTAGCAGGATTAGGATATATTTTCAAATTAATAGCTTTATTTATATTGTTTGATTGGATACCGGCAAACTGCCTAAGCGAATCCATATAAACATAAGTCTTAGTGGCTGGTAAACCACCTGTTGACGTTTCGGTAATAGTTAATAAAGGATAGCCCAAATTCTTTGCTATCCACTTATATTCAGTAATGTTTCGGGTAATATTAATTGGGAAAGTCATAATAGTATCCAAATGCAATGAATCCATTACAGTTATTACCGACTTAACTCTTAGCGCATTAAAAGTGCCATAAGGAGTAGTGATAGACCCCCAACCATCTACAAGGTTGTGCCTAGTCTTCTTCTCACCATAATAACCTAGAGTAGGCAGACTTACGTTTCCATTAGATGCACAAGAATCCACATTGTTATAATTAAGAGGGAACTTATACATAACATCCGGATTATCATACTTAAGAGGTATAGGTACAGGAATTACACTAAATTGAGTACCGTAACCAATCTCAGAATAAGAAGCAGAAGAATTTTTGTAAAAGTTATAAGTATTTGATAAAGTAAATATCAATAAATTCATATTAGGTTGTTTTTCCGCTTGGTTAGCTGATAAAATAAAAGAAGGATAATAATAAAGCGAGGTTGAAGCAACGGTGACAAAGGTATCAATAGTTTGACTAACGGGAACCAGAGTAGAAAAATCCCAGTTGTAATTAGCGCCAGTCAAAGTATAATCTATACTACCGGCAGTCAAGGCAGTACTAAGTCTAATCTTACTGCTACTGCTTGGCAAATCAGTAGTTGTAACAGTTATTTGAGCAAAAATAGAACTGCTGAAAACAAACATTAAAATAAAAAGTAGATTCTTTTTCATATTATGAGTATTTAATTCTTTACAAAGATAATACAAAATCATATCAAAAGTCAAGTCTTTAACATTAATTAAATAATTAGTTTATTAGAAAAACTATTGTAACTTTGCATAAACATTAGTGTTTTATGTTAAATAATAATTATGAAGTTTGTATTAATAATTCTTAGCTTTTTTATTATAGTTAAGGTTTCTGCTGTAAATGTCAGCGGCAAAGTAACTAACGACAAGGGCGAACCGCTTGCTTATGCCGGTATTTATATAAAAGGAACTACTTTAGGGACAACTACTAATATTGATGGAAACTTCCAGTTTAATCTAAAAGAAGGGACTTACGAATTAGTTTTCCAATACATTGGTTATAAAAAACATATTGAAAAGATAAGTATTTCTAATAAGCCTATTATTCTTAAAATAAAGCTTCAATCGGAGAATATATCTTTAAAAGAAGTTGTTATTACGGCCTCTCAGGAAGATCCGGCATACCCTGTTATTCGTAATGCTATAGCTAAGAGAAAGTATTATCTGGAACAGGTAGAAAAGTATCAGTGTAGGGTATTTACTAAAGGGATTATGCGCTTAACGGATGCTCCTAACAAGATATTAGGCAAGAAATTGGATGAAGAACGCGACTCTATCAAAGGCATTATTTACCTTAGTGAATCTGAATCGGATATTAGTTTTAAACAACCTGATAAGATGAAAGAAGTGATGGTTTCTTCGAAAGTTAGTGGCGATTCCAAAGGTTTTAGTGTTAACTTTTACACCTTTTTTACTACTAGTTTTTACGAAAATCTTGTCAATCCGGCTATCGGCAACCGTCGTGGGTTTGTTTCGCCTATATCTACCAGTGCTTTATTCTATTATAAATATCATTTGGAAGGAACTTTTGTTGAAGGGAATGATATTATTTATAAAATAAAGGTTATACCGAAAAGGAAAGCTGACCCTGTTTTTAGTGGTGATATTTATATAGTTGACAACTCGTGGAGGATTTATAGTGTTAATTTAATCATAGGCAAGGAAGCTCACATTAATTTTATAGATACTGTAAGAATTAGTCAGCAATATTTTGCTGCTACTGATAGTATCTGGATGATATTTAATCAGAAGATGGAATTTAAGTTCCGTTTTAATTTCTTTGGCAAAGTATTTGCAGGTAATGGCGTTTTTCACTCGCAAAATACCAATTATAAGTTCGATATGGTTTATCCTGACGATTATTTTTCTAAAGAAATTATTAAAGTAGAAAAAGATGCCAACAAAAAGGATTCAGCTTATTGGGAAAAGAGTCGCCCCATACCTTTAACGGATGAAGAAAAAGGTAATTATAAGAAAGAAGACAGCATTTATATTGTGCACAATTCCAAAGCCTATCTTGATTCGATGGATAGGAAATCAAATAAGTTTTCTTTTTCTGATCTTTGGTCTACTTATCGTTACCGCAATAGATATGATAGTATAGAATTTACTGTCAAATCTCCAATTATGGCCACTTCTTTTAATACTGTTCAGGGATTAAATACCGATTTGACTTTAGGCTTTTCAAAAGAATACGAAAATGGTAACAAGCTTAATATAAATCATAAGCTTACTTATGGTTTCTCCGACAAGCAGCTCAGATATCGTTTTAACACTACTTATTTATATAGCCGCGAAGACAGGGGAAATATAAGTTTTACTGCTACTTACAAAGATGCAATGCAGATTAATAACAGCAATCCTATTTCGGATTTATCCAATACTATTTATACCTTATTTATTAAAAGTAATTACCTTAAATTGTATGAAAAATCTGCTATTAGCATTAATAATAATTACGAAATAACTAATGGTATTCTTTCTCACTTAAACATTGAATATGCTGAAAGAAGTCCTTTGGTAAATCACACTAGTTATACCTGGGTTGATGTTAAGAACAGGGAGTTTACAAGTAATGATCCTCAAAACACATTAAATAATAACCCTGCATTTATCACTAATCAGGCATTTACTATTGATATGAGTTTGAGGATACGATTTCAGCAACGGTATTTACGCATTCCTCAAAAAGTTATTGTCGGATCTAAATATCCTGATTTTCTAATTCATTATCGAAAAGGTATTCCTGATATATTTGGAAGCGATGTTGATTATGATCTGTTGGAATTTTCAGTTAGAGATCATTTTAGATTAGGCTTGTTGGGAAATAGTAATTATAGAATTACTTTTGGTGATTTTGTTCGCAACAATAAGATGTCTTTTGTGGATTATAAACACTACAGTGGGAATACTACTATCTTCAAGAACACCTCATTTAATTCATTTCAGTTACTCGATTATTACACTAACAGCACTAACAAATCGTATCTTGAGTTTCATTTCGAACATCATTTTGATGGCTGGATTATTAATAAAATACCTTTGGTAAGAAAGACCGCTTTGCGCGAAATTGCCGGTTTTCATTTGTTATCCAATGAGTATAATAAATATTATATGGAAGTTAACTTTGGATTAGATAATATATTTAAAGTATTCAGAGTTGATTTTATTACAAGTTTTGACAAAGACAGGAAGCTTATGAATGGTTTTGTGATCCATATACCTTTTCTTTTTTCAGGTAACAACCCTAGTGTAAATGTAAGTTTATAGAAATTAATAGCATTTAAGTCAAACATTTTAGGCAACTGTTAAGTTAAAATCTCAATCATTTCAACACTATCTTTCGTCAAAATACTTCTTGTATTAATTCTTACACCTACTTAATCTGATATTTAAGAACAATATTACAGTTATGCACTCTTTGCCGTTGACTGTGAAGTCGGGGGCTTCGAATCGACAGTCAAAGGCATTGACTCGGCAGTCGGAGGCTTTGACTGGGCAGTCAGAGGTCTTGACTGGGCAGTCAGAGGCGTTGACTCGACAGTCAGAGGTCTTGACTCGGCAGTCAAAGGCATTGACTCGACAGTCAGAGGCAGCAACTCGACAGTCAACGCCTTTGATTACAAAGTCAGAGCTTCAAACACCTTTCAAGATGATAAACACTATAAATACTTATTATCTTACAGTCCTTTTAAAGATATATCTTTTAGAGAAGATCTGTAACAATACTCCTCGTGAAGCTAGAAATATAAGGAATGAAATCCATAAACCTATGTTCTGGTATTGGTGTAAAAAGAGGAAATAAACAGGGTAGAATATTACAAGTGATGCTATAATCATTGAATTGCGCATGGCTACCGAAGCAGTGGCTCCCACATAAATGCCGTCCCACAAAAAGGCAGCGAAAGTCAGCAGGGGCAATAGATAAATAAGGTATAAGTTATTGTTTGTATATTGAATAACTGTTGCATTGTTAGTTAGTAAAAGCACAAGATATCTGCCAAAGAAGAAATAAATAAAAGTAAATACTATGGCAATACCAATCCCCCACTTAAATAATTGCTTGATAGTTTTGCCAAGCAACAGCCTGTCGTTAGCACCTATATATTTGCCAACCAATGATTCGGAAGCATAAGCAAAGCCATCCATAAAGTAAGAGAAGAAAATAAAGAACATATAAAGCATCGTATTAGACGCTAATACGGTGTCGCCAAACTTTGCCGACTCAGTTGTGAAAAACGAAATAGTAATAATTAAAAGTAAGGTTCGGATGGTGATGTCTTTATTTACATAAACAAAATCCTTAAAGGCTTTTATATCTTTTAGTTTTGAGATGCTAAAGTATTTAAATAACTTACCATAATTCTTCACCACCAAAACAACAGCAAAGAGCAAACCGGTATATTGCGCCAACAGCGAACCTAATGCAATACCCTCGATCTTCATCCCCATAACTTTAATAAAGAAAAGGCTGTAGATAATATTAACAATGTTAACGAAAATAGCGATAAACATAGGCATCTTTGAGTTTTGCATACCTATAAGCCAGCCTGTAAGTGCATACAAAATGATAGTTGCCGGAGCCGAATAAATCCTTATATAATAATAACCTGAAGCTAATTGCGTGACTTCGTTACTGGCTCCACAAAGTTTAAAACCTATATAAGCAACAGGCACTTGAAGCAGGATTATCATCAAGCCGCTAACAACAGCTAAAACCGTTGAACGGGATAAGATTGCAATAGATTCGTTAAAATCCTTGCGACCGTAAGCCTGAGCAGTCACACCACTTGTACCCATCCTTAAGGAAGCGAATGACCAGAAGATGAAATTAAAGATCATAGTGCCGATAGCTATCGCACCGATTGCTGCTTTGGTGCCTATGTGTCCCATAAGTCCCACATCAATCATCCCCAGCACTGGCACCGAGATGTTAGTGATTATATTTGGAATGGCAAGCCTGAGTATCTTTCTGTTCAATATTAAATGATGTTAAAGGCTATAAAGAACTGTTACTTTTTATTCTTTTTGGCATTATGAATACTAGCGTTTAACTCAAAACCTATCAACAAAATAATAGAGTTAAAGTATATCCAAAGCAACACTATAATCAATGTTCCGATGGAGCCATATAAGGTATTATATTTAGAGAAGTTGGTAACATAAACATTAAACCCAACTGAAGTTATTAAAGTCAACATGGTTGCTAATGAAGAACCTGCCGAGATAAACTTGAAATACTTTTTCTTAGATGGTCCGAAATAATATAAGAAGGAAATCCCAATAAACACCATTAATGATAACACAAGCCATCTACCGGTTTCGAGCAGATAATAATTGAATTGCGTTTTAAGAAAGCCCTCTCTGGCAAGAAAACTTAGTAAATAGGAGCCTACAGTAATTAAAAGTATCGCAAGTATTAACAACACCGCTAACATAATTACTAAGAAGATTGAAATCAATTTCTTTCGATACCATTTCCTTGTTTCTATCTGATGAAAGGTCTGGTTAAATGCATCAATTATTGCAGTCACACCATTGGTTGCAAAATAAAGTGCAAGTATAAACCCTACTGAAAGTAACCCATTTCGTTTGTGTACTAAAATGTCGGTTATTGTGGTTTTAATAGATTCAAATGCATTCTCCGGTAAAAGCGTTCGGATTATATCATAAAGTGTTTGTTGAAAGTTATGAATAGGTAAGTAAGGGATCAATGTAAAAAAGAAGATCACCGCCGGAAACAAAGCCAGAAAAAAATTGAATGAAAGCGCAGCAGCTCGCTGAGTTAAATATCCTTTCTGCATCCCTTTTACAAAGAACACGAATACATCATAAAAAGGAATACCTTCAAATCCAGGCAAAGATATCTTTTTAGAAAGAAAGATAATAAAAGCAACCACCTTCAAACTAATAAACTTCTGATAGATTTTTTTAAACATAATGAAAACTTTCAACCCCACCCCAGCCCTCCCCTAGGAGGGGAGGGAGTAATGCAGGGTTTGTATTTGTTTTATTCTTTAAATATTTAGGATTAATTCATAATTTGTTTTCTAACTTAAGACACTTTAAGTACTCAAGGCACTTAAGGCACTTCTTCTAAAAAGCTTTCAAACTCAAATCAAGACTCTTAATATGATGCGTCAATGCTCCAACTGAAATATAATCAACACCGGTTTCAGCATACTTTCTTAAAGTATCAATAGTTATACCACCTGATGCTTCGGTTTCATACCTACCTGCAATTAACTCAACAGCTTTTCTTAAGTCATCAGTATTAAAATTATCAAGCATTATTCGATGAACATTTCCATTGTTCAACACCTGATTAAGTTCATCAAAGCCCCTGACTTCTATTTCAATTTTAAGATCTTTATTCTTTTCTTTAAGATAGTTATTGGCATTGGTAATTGCATTTACAATTCCACCGGCAAAGTCAACGTGATTATCTTTAATCATAATCATATCATACAATCCAAAGCGATGATTCTCTCCACCACCAAGCTTAACTGCCATCTTCTCAAGCATTCTTAAGTTTGGAGTTGTCTTGCGAGTGTCAAGTAGTTTAGTGTTTAAACCATCTAATAGTTTAACCATTTTATTGGTAGAGGTAGCAATACCACTCATTCTTTGCATAAAATTCAAAGCTAAACGCTCAGACGAAAGCAAAGAAATCACCTTGCCCTCAACAGTAAAAGCAATATCTCCGGGAGTAATCTTATCGCCATCATTCATAAGTTGGTTAAAAACGATTGTTGCATCAACTTTATTAAATACTTTTCTGGCAACATCCATTCCGGCAAGAATTCCTTCTTCTTTAACAAGTAATTTAGCTCTACCTGTTTTATCTATAGGTATGCACGATAGCGAAGTATGGTCACCGTCACCTAAATCTTCTTTAAGTGCGTTTACAATAATATCATCTAATGTCATAGTATTGTTTGATTATTTTTCAGTTTCAAACATCAGTTGTTGGATGTAATATTTCCCTGAAACGTTTTTGATTAAATAGTAAGTTCTGAATTTCCCTTTTGGAGTCACCAAGCTCCCAATAGTATAGTTAGAGCCATCCGAAGAAGAGCCCTGATGTTTTACTTCAAATGTTTTTGGAGGATACTTCGTAAAGTATTCTTTTACTATTTGAGCAGCCTGTGCTTTGCTGAACGATCCTTCTTTACCCGGTATCGTCAAATCAATTGTTGAATTAAAGTAATTCGACAAATCATTTACATTGCCTTTTCTAATGGCTTCTGCAATACCTTTTGAAATATCTACAGCTTTCTGATCGGGTATCACACTGAATAATGTAAACCCTGTGGCAACAAAAAATAATAGAATAACGACAATCTTTTTCATTTTAATTTTTTTATAACAATCACAAATTCCTTACCAAAGACTATCAATTGTAAATCTTTTATGATTTTATGCAAATTTACAACTATTTTATCAATCTGAATCATTATTTTGTTTATTTTCGTAAAAATTTATCTGCTAATGAATATTACGCTACTTTTAGTCGGCAAAACAGAAGAAGAATATCTTAAAGAAGGCATTACAATCTTCGAAAATAGATTGAAACATTATATCAATTTTAACACTATTGTGATTCCTTCATTAAAGAATACTAAAAACATTCCTGTTGAAGAGCAAAAGAACAAGGAAGCCGATGAAATGCTCAAGCATTTTACCAAATCCGAGTACATTGTTTTACTCGACGAAAAGGGAAAAGAGTTTCGCTCTGCTGACTTCTCTACTTTTATTCAGAAGCAAATGAATACCGGCATTAAGAATCTTATGTTTGTTGTTGGAGGTCCTTTTGGGTTTAGTAATAAAGTGTACGAAAAAGCCAATATGAAACTTTCATTATCTCAAATGACTTTCTCTCATCAGATGATACGCTTACTATTTACCGAACAGCTTTACCGTGCCTTTACTATATTGAAAAACGAACCTTATCATAATGAGTAATCTGTTCAGGAGGAAGTCAATTGACATGATACTTGAGCATGCTTCGGGGCTAAACAAGGATCATGGAGGACTTAAAAGAAATTTAAATGTAAGGGATCTAACGGCTTTAGGTATTG
>TBL_comb47_HYPODRAFT_10003118_pt1 | contig 19930 bp, 14 predicted proteins | sample TroBogypolimnion_40_FD_10682 | JGI IMG/M metagenome (IMG submission 10682) | reverse complement strand
CGGACTGCTCATTTCCGGCTCGTTCTTCAACGGCCCGGGCTCGGACCTGTACCTGCCGCAGTTCAACGACCCGGCGACCAACAACGGCACGGCCCGCAACTGCGACGGCGTCGGCGGCGCCTCCGCCTTCTTCAAATTCAACCAGGCCAAATACACCCTGCTGGGGGGCTACCAGCAAAACCGCAAGGCCATCCCGACCGGGTCCTGGGGCACCACTTTCAGCGACCGCTCCACGCACACCGACGACGAGCGCTTCTTCGCCGACCTGTCCTATCAGGCGATCGAGTCGACCTCCGGCGCGCTCAAGCTGCGGGGTTACCTGAACGCCTACAACTACGAGGGGCACTACTCTTACGCGCCGGCCCCGCCCACCCTCGACTACTCCCAGGCACTGACCGCCGGCGTGGAACTGGTGGGCAATTTCGCGCTCCCCTGGCAAAACATCCTGGCGGCCGGGATCGATCACCGCCACGGCTTGGAGGCGGAGCAGGGCGACTCGACCGGGTACCACGACAACCGCAGCATCGGCGAAACCGGGATCTTCCTGCAGGACGAATACCGCCCGTTCGAGCCGCTGATCCTGACCGCCAGCCTGCGCTACGACCACCTGAACGGCGGCCTGCAGTCGGTGAGCCCCAAGGCCGCCGCAGTCTGGCTGCCGCTGGAGGGGTGCGCCCTCAAGTACCTGTTCGGCCGCTCCTTCCGGGCCCCCAACGCCTATGAGCGCTACTATTCCGGGTCCGGCTACCGGGCCAATCCGGGGCTTTCCGAGGAGGTCATGTACAGTAACGAGCTGGTCGCGGAATACCAGCTCGACGGCGCCCTCAGGATGACCGTCACCGGCTTTCAGTACGACTTCCGGAACCTGATCAGCCTGTCCGTCGGGGGGGACGGCGTCTCCAGTTACCTCAACGCGGGAAGGATGCGCAGCCGCGGGGCGGAGTCCGAGTTCTCCGCCAGCTGGCAGGAGTGGTCGGGGACCTTCTCCCACACCTATCAAAACACCCGGAACAGCGACAGCCCGGACCGGCCGACCCCCAACTCGCCCCACAACCTGCTGAAGCTGCGGCTGTCGCGCGAGCTCTTCGAGCAGCGGCTCAGCGTGTCGGGCGAGTTCGACTACACCTCGCGCCTCGCCACCCTGCAGCCGGACCAGAACGCGCCGGGCTACCTGCTCGCCAGCCTGACGCTTTTGGGCAGGAACTTCCTGACCCGGGGGCTCGACCTGTCGCTGTCGGTGTACAACCTGCTGGACCGCCGCTACAGCCAGCCCGGCGGCATCGAGCACCTGCCGGTGGCCCTGATCCCGCAAGACGGCATCACCGGCGCCTGCCGGCTTTCCTACCGGTTTTATTGAGGCAATCGAGGGGTTCATGGACATCCTGACCGAAGCACAAACCTCGGGAACCGTACTGATCGTGGACGACGACTTCACGGTGCGCCTGCTGGCGAGGGAGGCCCTGGAGCAGGCGGGTTTCCAGGTGCTGGAGAACGAGGACGGCGTCGGGGTGCCGGCCCAGTTCCAGGAGCAGGAGCCGGACATCGTGCTGCTCGACGTCATGCTGCCGGGGCTGGACGGCTTCACCCTGTGCCGGGCGCTCCGGGCACTGCCCCAGGGGAAGAACACCCCGATCCTCATGATGACCGGCCTGGACGACGTCGCCTCCATCCGGAAGGCCTACGAGGCCGGGGCCACCGACTTCATCTCCAAGCCCTTCAACTGGCTGATCCTCGCCTACCGGGTGCGCTACATGATGCGCACCAGCCAGCTCTTCCTCAACCTGGGCAGGAGCCAGGAGAGCCTCAACTACGCACAGAGGATCGCCGGGCTCGGGAGCTGGGAGTGGGACATCGATTCCGACCAGTTGCAGTGGTCCGACGCCGTGTACCGCATCTTCCACATCGACCCGATCGGCTTCGACGGCACCTATCACGCCTTCCTCAACTCGGTGCACCCGCTGGACAAGGCGATGGTGAACGCCACGCTGGAGACGGCCATCACCAAGAGGAAGCCGTACAGCATCGACCACCTGATCCTGCTCCCCAACGGGGAAGAGCGCCACGTGCACACGGAGGCGGAGGTCGTCTACGACAAGAGCGGCCGCCCCTGCCGGCTCTCCGGCACGGTGCAGGACATCACCGCGCGAAAGCACGACGAGGAGCGCATCCGGCGGCTTGCCTTCTACGACAGCTTGACCGGCCTCCCCAACCGGGTACTCTTCAAGGAGAATCTGGAGCACGCCCTGGCCCACGCCGAGCGCAAGAAGCGCCGGGTCGCCACCCTGTTCCTTGACCTGGACCGCTTCAAGTGGATCAACGACACCATGGGGCACAGCGTCGGGGACAAGCTGTTGCAGGAGTTCGCCGCCCGCCTGAACGGTTCGGTGCGCAAGACCGACTACATCACCTGGGATGACCTGAGCATCCCCGCCTACGCCATCGCGCGCCTTGGGGGCGACGAGTTCACCATCATTCTGGACGACATCTCCCAGGCCCAGGACGCCGCGATCGTGGCGCGCCGCATCACGAACGAGGTGGCGCGCCCCTTCATCCTCGAGGGGCAGGAGGTCTGCCTGACCGTCAGTATCGGCATCAGCATCTACCCGGACGACGGCTGCGACATCGTCACCCTGATCAAAAACGCCGATACGGCCATGTACCACGCCAAGGAGCTGGGGAAGAACAACTTTCAGTTCTACACCAGCTCCATGACGGAGAACGCCTGCGAGCTGTTGCGCCTGGAGAACCAGCTGCGCCGGGCGCTGGAGCGCGAGGAGTTCACCCTGAACTACCAGCCGCAGGTCGACGCGGAGAGCGGCCGGGTGGTCTGCCTGGAGGCGCTGCTGCGCTGGCACAACTCGGAACTGGGCCAGGTCCCCCCCGCGAGCTTCATCCCGCTGGCCGAGGAGACCGGGCTGATCCTTCCCATCGACCAGTGGGTCATGACCCAGGCCTGCCGGCAACTCAAGGCCTGGGAGGAGATGGGGCTCACCGGGGTGCGGGTCGCGGTCAACGTCTCCGGGCAGAATTTCCTGCAGAAAAGCCTGCCGGAGACCACCCGGAACATCCTGCGCGCCACCGGGATTCGCCCCGCGAGCCTGGAGCTGGAGCTCACCGAGGGGGTGCTGATGCGTAACGGGGCGGAGACCATGGCGACCCTGGGCGAGCTCAGGGAGATGGGGCTCACCCTGGCGATCGACGACTTCGGCACCGGATACTCCTCGCTTAGCTACCTCAAGCGTTTCCGGCTGGACACCCTGAAGATCGACCGCTCCTTCATCCAGGACGTGAACAGCGACCCGGACTCCGCCGCGATCGTGACGGCACTGGTAGCGCTCGCCGGCAGCATGAAAATGTCGGTGGTCGCCGAGGGGGTCGAGACGCCGGAGCAGCTCGCCTTCCTGCGGGCACTTGGCTGCCGCCAGATCCAGGGTTACCTGTACAGCCGGCCGCTTGCGCCGGAAGACGCCACCCGCCTGTTGCGCGAGGGCGGTGGCCGGCTGGAACCACATATTTGCCCAACCGAAGGAGGTAACTCATGACACCAACTCCATTGAGACTGCTGGCACGCCGCCTGCTGGGACCGGCGCAGGGGGCGGCGCGGGTCGCGGGGCTGCTGGCGCTCTGCTGGATCCTGGCGGCGGGGGCGGCCCGGGCCGCTCAGCCCGCCCCAAGCGCCGGGCCCAACCCCGAAGAGAGCTTCCCGGAGTCGGCGGCCACCGACTACCTGGCGCTGGGCCTCGAGGACCTGATGAACATGACGGTCACCTCGGTCTCCCGCAAGTCGCAGCCGCTCTCCGAGGCGGCGGCGGCGGTCTTCGTCATCACCCAGGAGGACATCCGGCGCTCCGGAGTCACCAGCATCGCCGAGGCGCTCAGGATGGCGCCCGGCATCGAGGTGGCGCGCATCGACGCCAACAAGTGGGCCATAACGAGCCGCGGCTTCAACGGCCGGTTCGCCAACAAGCTCCTGGTGCTCTTCGACGGGCGCACCGTCTACACCCCGCTCTTCTCCGGCGTGTTCTGGGACCGCCAGGACACCATGCTGGAAGACATCGACCGCATCGAGGTGATCCGCGGCCCGGGGGCGGCCCTTTAGGGGGCCAACGCGGTGAACGGGGTCATCAACATCATCACGCGCCCCTCCGGGGACACCCTGGGGACCCTGGTGACCGCGACCGGCGGGACCAGGGAGCGCGCCATCGGCGCCGCGCGCTACGGCCGGCAGCTGGGCGAGGACTCCTCGGTCCGGGTCTTCGCCAAATACACCAACCGCGCCGCCGATGACGACGTCTCGGGCCGGGATGCCAACAACGGCTGGACTTCACTGCGCGGCGGCTTCCGGCTGGATTCCGAGATCTCCGGCCAGGACAGCCTGACCCTGCAGGGCGACCTCGCCCGGGAGAACGTCAACGAGACCTACGTGGACATCGCCCCCGACCTGCACAGTTTCGACCACACCACCCCGGTTTTCAGCGCCAACCTGCTGTCGCGCTGGAAGCACAGCTACTCCGAAACGGCCGACCTGGGGCTGCAGTTCTACTTCGACCGGACCGACACCAAGCTTGGGGTCATCGACGAGCTGCGCGACACGGTGGACCTGGACTTCCAGAACCGCTTCGGCCTAACCGAGGACCAGGAGGTCGTCTGGGGGGGCGGCTTCCGCTACAGCCACGACAGGATCCTGAACCCGACCAGCTACCTGGTCCTCTCGCCGACCAGCCAGGACAACTACCTGTTCAGCTCCTTCCTGCAGGACAACATCGCGCTGGTCCCGGAGCGGGTCCACCTGATTCTCGGCTCCAAGTTCGAGGTGAACAGCTACACCGGCTTCGAGGTGCAGCCCAACGCCCGGCTGATCTGGACCCCGAGCCGGCAGCACACGGTCTGGGCGGCGGTCTCCCGCGCGGTGCGCACCCCTTCGCGCGGGGAAGAATCGCTCTCCCTGTACCAGGTGTCACCGATCCCCGGGGTGCTGACCCACCTAAACGGCAACGACGATCTGCAGGCCGAGGAGCTGATCGCCTACGAGTCGGGCTACCGGGTCGAGCCGAGCAGCGCCCTGAGCCTCGACCTGGCTGCCTACTACAACAGGTACCGCAAGCTGAGCATCTTCAAGACGGGGACGGTCCCGGAGCTGAGCACCCCCTTCCCGCCGCTGATCGCCATCCCGCTCAACCTGGGGAACTTCGGCCGGGCCGAGACCTGCGGCGTGGAACTGGCGGCGGACTACAAGGCGCTACCCTGGTGGCGCCTGCGCGGGGCCTACACCTACCTGCGCTTCCTCTCCACGGAGATGGACCCGGGGGCGATCTTTGGCAACGTGAAGGGGGAGAACCCCAAGCACCAGGTCTCGCTGCGCTCTTCCATGGACCTCCCCAAGCATGTCGAGCTCGACCTCTGGCTGCGCTACGTGTCGAGCCTCAACTTCCTGGATTCGGTCAGCGCCCAGTACGTCCCGGTCGGCAGCTACCTCACCCTGGACGCCCGGGTAGCCTGGAAGCCGTGGAAGCAGGTGGAGATCTCCCTGGTGGGCCAGAACCTGCTGCAGGAAAGCCACCGCGAGTTCCTGTCCCAGCAGATCAACACCCAGGCGACCCAGGTGGGCCGGGGCATGTACGGCAAGGTAGACTGGCATTTTTAAGCTGGCATCAGGGTGCGGCCCGTAGCAAGGGTGCACGCGCCGGCGCTAAAAAACTCTAACGGCAGTCCCGGGAATCATGATAAAAAAAGTCCTGACATATCTGGTGCTGGCCCTGGCCTTCGTGGCCCTGGGCAACGCTCCAGCCTCCCGTGCCGAGGTGGCTCAGCTCTCGGAGAACCAGGTCAAGGCGGCCTACCTGTTCAACTTCGCGAAGTTCGTGGAGTGGCCTGCGTCCGCCTTCTCCGGTCCCGCCGCGCCGCTGGTTATCGGCATCATCGGCAAGGGGCCCTACAGCGAGGCCCACGAGGCCCTGGTCGGACGTACCGCCAAGGGACGCAAGGTCCAGGTGCGGCAGTTCACCAGGATCGACGAGGTCGGCGGGTGCCAGATCCTCTTCATAGCCGGCTCGGAGCGGCAGCACCTGAAGGAGATCCTGAGGGCGCTGCCGGCCTCCGGGGTCCTGACCGTGAGCGACATCAAGCACTTCTGCAACTCCGGGGGGATGATCGGCCTGGTGGTCCGGGGCGAAAAGCTGCAATTCGAGGTGAACGTCGGCAACGCCGAGCGGGCCGGCCTCAAGCTGAGCTCGCAGATGCTGAAGCTGGCGCTGTCGGTCATCGACTAGTGGCGTCAAGACGGCGAGCAGTTTGCGGGTCACGGGCCCAGGACGGGAGTCGACCGGCCCGGGCCGCAAAGGGACGGGTTTCCCGACGGGAGCCCCTGGCTCGATCCGGATGGGCCGCCAGGGGACGGGTATCCCAACGGCAGCACCCGGGGCGCCGGGAAGCCATCAATTTCATCGGAGTGCCGGCATGATACAGCAGTTCCGAGATTACTCGATAAAACGGCAGCTGATCAGCATCATGCTGCTGACCAGCTGCCTGGTGCTCGCCGTGGCGGCAATTTCCTTTTTCCTAAGCGACGCAGTCTCCTTCCGCAGGGGCCTCAAGCAAAACCTCGGCATCCTGGCCAACATCATCGGGAGCAACACGGCGGCCGCCATCGTCTTCAACGACCCCAAATCGGCCCATGACACCCTGGAGGGATTGGCCGCCAACCCGCACATACTTGCCGCCTACATCGTCGTTGGGCCCGACCGGCTCTTCGCAAGCTACCAGAAGAAGGGGTACGAGGAGAGCAGCCTGAGGCTGCAGCGGGTGGCAGGGGCGGAGGGAGACCGCGTGCTTCCCGCCCAACTGGCGGCGCTCGCCAGCCATTCCGGATCGGCCTGGGACTGGGGCCCGGACCTGAAGACCGTCACCAGGTTCCGGGTCGACGACCAGACCGAGTGCAGCATCGTGCTGCAGTCCGACACCGGCGAACTCACCAGCCGACGCAACTGGTTCACCGGCATGCTCGTCCTGATCGTGACCGGAGCGCTGCTGCTCGCCTACGCCATCGCAACGAAGCTGCAGCGCGTCATTTCCGGGCCGGTACTGCACCTCTCCGAGCTCATGAGGCTGGTCTCGCGCGACAAGGACTACGCGATCCGGGGCGTCAAGCAGACCGAAAACGAGCTGGGCGAACTGATCACCGGCTTCAACGAGATGCTGCAGGAGATCGAGGTCCGCGACGGCCAGTTGCAGCGCTACCACGAGGAACTCGAGGAAAAGGTCGCCACCCGCACCCGGGAGCTTACCAGCGCCAAGGAGGCGGCGGAGGCGGCGAGCCTCGCCAAGAGCCAGTTCCTCGCCAACATGAGCCACGAGATCCGCACCCCCATGAACGGCGTGCTCGGCATGACCGAGCTCCTCCTGGGGAGCGGACTGAACGAAAAGCAGCGTCGCTTCGCCGAGACCGTGCGCCACTCCGGCGACGCCCTGCTCGCCATCATCAACGACATCCTGGATTTTTCCAAGATCGAGTCGGGCAAGATGACCCTGGAGGAGACCGACTTCGAGCTGCAGGCAACCGTCGAGGACGCGCTGCAGCTTTTCGCCGGGACCGCCCGCAGCAAGGGGCTGGAGCTCGGCTTTCTGGTGGCGCCCGAGGTACCGCGGGTCCTGGGCGGAGATTCCGGGCGCCTGCGCCAGGTCCTGGTGAACCTGATCGGCAACGCCATCAAGTTCACCGAAACCGGCCGGGTCATGGTCCGGGTGCAGACGATCGGGGAACAGCAGGACCGCATCCGGCTGCGCTTCACCGTGGAGGATTCCGGCATCGGGATCCCGGCCGAGGCTCAGGCCCGCATCTTCGAACAGTTTTCCCAGGCGGACGAGTCCATGTCGCGGCGCTACGGCGGCACCGGGCTCGGGCTCACCATCGTACGGCAGCTGGTCGAAATGATGGGGGGCGACCTCGGGGTGACCAGCACGGAGGGGGCGGGTTCGACCTTCTGGTTCACGGTTCGGCTGAGGAGACTGCCGTCACAGCAGGCTTCCCCCCGTCCCCGTCCCCCCGGCCTGGCGGCCGTATTCGGACCGGACGGCGCGCCGGCTCACCAGGGCCAGCCCAGGCCCCCGCACCCTACCGCATCGGACAAGGCGCCGCGCATCCTGCTGGTGGAGGACAACCCGGTGAACCAAGAGGTCGGCATGGCGATGCTGGAGGGGCTCGGCTGCCTGGCGACCCTGAGCGGCAACGGGGAGGAGGCGCTCGCGGAGCTCGCCCGTGGCAGCTTCGACCTGGTGCTGATGGATTGCCAGATGCCCGGGATGGACGGCTACCAGGCGACCCGGCAGATCCGCGCCGATGAGGCGCGGGAGGCGAGCCTGGGTGGTAGGGAGCCGACCCGGCTTCCGATCATCGCCCTCACCGCGCACGCCATGATGGGGAACCGCGATGCCTGCCTGAAGGCCGGCATGGACGACTACCTCACCAAGCCGTTCACCCAGGCGGGGTTGCGCCTGCTATTGTCGCGCTGGCTTCCCGAGTACGCCTCGCTCCGGGACCGGACCGCCGGGCCGCCGGGCGGAACGCTTTGCGAGGCTGCAGCCTGGCCGCCGGGCGGAGCGTTCCGCGAGGCAGCGGCCGGCCCGGGGGCGGAGCGCAGGCCCGCTCCGGCCGCGGCCCAGCAGCCGGCCCCGCAGGTCATCGACGAGGGCGTGCTGGACGGCATACGCGTACTGCAGCGGGTCGGGCGGCCCAACCTGCTGGACAAGATGATCCTGCACTTTTGCGGCGACTCCTCACAGGTCCTGAAAAAACTGCGCGCCGGAGTACAGGCGGGCGACGTCGAGGAGATCCGGGCCGCCGCGCACTCCTTTAAGTCGAGCAGCGCCTATCTGGGAGCGCTGCACCTCGCCGAGTTGTGCAAGCAGATAGAGGCAGCCGCGCTGGAGGAGGGTCCCGGTGCAGCCGCGGAGATCATGGTGCGCATCGAGGCCGAATACGCCGCGGCGAGCCACGCCCTTTCCGGCAAGTTAAGCGCAGCGGCAAACGTGTAGGGTGGGCACCCCGTGCCCACGCGACGCGGCAAATGAGGTGCGGCGAGGCGCCTCCGGGCCCAACCGGCCAACCTGTTAGCGGTAATCCGACAATTTGATGACAGCGGCGCGGCGAGGCGATTCGTTTCGAGGCGTGAGCTTTTTGTGGGGATGCGGGGTGGGAATTCGGACTTCCGGGGGCGGGACCAGCCCACTTCTTTGCGCCGCGGCGAGAATGCAGGACTGCATCAGCCGGCAGTCCAGGCTCCGGAAGCTGGACCAGGCGCGGCACACCGCCTCGGAGACGATCTGATCCCGGGTTTCCTTGCTGAGCGCGGGAAAGCGCTCCCGGACAAGATGGTGGGCCAGCCAGTGGTACCTCATGGGCATCCCCCGGAAGGGTCGTGATCTGGCTGCGAGCCGCTCTGCAGTGGCGGGTGCCTGCTGCGTGCGTCCCTAAGAGCAGCCGAGCTGATCGTTAAATCATCACAATGATACCATGGAGAGGCGGCCGTGCAAAATAACGGCTGCCGAATTCAGGCCTGCACCACCTTCCCCACCGGAGCCAGGTAGACTCCGAACTCCTCTTCCCCATCGACCCCCAAAAGCTCATCGACCAGCGTCTGATTGTAGGCCGCAATGGCGCAGGTGCCGGCTCCGATCGCCTCGCAGGCGAGGTAAAGGTTCTGGCAGGCGTGGCCGGCGTCCAGCGCGATGACCTTGTAGGACGCCTCGGCGTAGCGCCACTCGGTTCGGGCCGGAATGACGCTCCAAAGGAAACTGACTGCCGCCTGACCGGCGAAGCTTTGCCCACGGCACGCGGCGCTAAGCTGCGCCGGCAGGTTCGCGACCTGGCGCACCTGCACCAGCGAGTGCTCCAGCGGCAGGTAGCGGTAAATGGCGCTCTCCAGCCCCTCGACCCTGAGCACGGCGAGGTAGGTCTCCAAAGGGTGGCGGCAGCCCGCTGAGGGGACCGTGCGCAGCACCGCCGCCTCGTGCAGGACCTGCCGGACGCCCTGGCTTGCCCAGAGCAAAAAGGCGAGCTCGTCGAGCGAAAGCGGGCTCGCGGTAAAGCGCCGTCTGCTTTCCCGGTTGGCAATAGCCTTCTGCAGGTCACAGGGCGGGATGGACCAGCTGCTTTGATCCGGAAGGCGGATGACGAGGCTGTCCGGAGCAACCGGCTTTTGCACCGGCGGCGGGGGCTCGCCCTGGGACTGCGCGGTGGTCCAAAAGTTGACCACTTCCCTGATCCGGTCGGTGAGGAAATAGCGGCCGCTTTCCGTCGTGATTGCCGGGGGCCTCTTCATGCGGGGCTCTCCATTACTCATTCCTTGGCCACCCCCTTGAGGTGCACGAACCAGTAGGCCAGGGCGACGAACACCACGCCGCCCAGGATGTTGCCGATGGTCACCGGGAGCAGGTTCTTCAGGAAGAAATTGCCCCAGGACAGCCCGGGGACCTCCCTACCCTGTGCGCCGGCTATCAGCAGGCCGGTCGGGATGAAGTACATGTTGGCGATGGAGTGTTCGAAGCCGCTGGTCACGAAGGCCATGATCGGCAGGTAGCAGGCGAGCACCTTGCCCGTCACGTCGCGTGCCGCGGTCGCCATGAAAACGGCGAGGCAGACCAGCCAGTTGCAGAGGATGCCGCGGATCAGTGCCACGGTGAAAGGGAGCTGGCACTTGTTGAGGGCGATGTTGATGGCATGCTCGGCGAGGGCGCCCTTGTCCCAGAGGCGCGACTCGAACATGAGCCAGGCGAAAAAGAGCGACCCCGCCAGGTTTCCCAGGATGACGACGAACCAGTTCTCCGCCAGCTTGGCCCAGGAGATCTCGCCGTCCATGGCGGAACTGGCCAGAAAGCTGTTGCCCGTGAAGAGCTCGGCGCCGCAGACGACCACCAGGACGAGACCGATGGAGAAAACGCTGCCGCCCAGCAGGCTGGTTACCCCGCGCCCCAGGATGCCGGCGGCGTCCTGGGTGACCACCGTGGCGAGCTCCGAACCGAAGGCTATGTAGACACCGGCCAGCAGGCTCAACACCAGCGTGGTGGCCCGGGACTGGGTGATGACCCGCCGGCCGTTAACCACGATGGCGCGCACTGTTTCCAGTGGAGTCAGAAAGCTTTTCTCCATGTGCCCCCTCCCCTATTAAAGCCAATACATACCATTAACCGGCAGGCCGGGCAATGGTTTATCTTTACAGGTCCACCTGAGGCACCGCGGTCCATGGTTGACTTTCAAAGTTAAACCAATATTATTGAGACTGTTTATCTCCGGGTAGTGTGCGAGGCACCCGGTCAACAGTGGGGAAGGCAGATTCTGCTGACTGTCCATGATTAAAGTAAAATGGCAATTGCCTCAGCTAGTTACTCAATGACAGTTAGTCCAAAACTTTAACTTTTTCATTGGGGACGGCGCTTAGCAGGCCCGGCGACGATTGCCTTTCTGTCAAACGCCTCTATAACAATTCAAAACTCGTACACATGTGTCATTCACACGTGCGTAACAGGAGACAACATGATCACTTTCCACGTTAACGGCAAACTGCACCGGGTGGACGCCAGCCCTGACACGCCGCTACTTTGGGTGCTGCGCGACAACCTCAAGCTCACCGGTACCAAGTTTGGCTGCGGCGAGGGGCTCTGCGGCGCCTGCACCGTCCTGATCAACGACCTGCCGCAGCGCTCCTGCAGCGTCTCGGTCAGCGAGGTGCAGGACAAGCGGATCACCACGATCGAGGGTATCCCTGCCAGCCACCCGGTAAAAAAATCCTGGATCGCCCAGGAGGTATCCCAGTGCGGCTATTGCCAGCCAGGCCAGGTGGTTTCCGCGGTGGCGCTCCTGAAGCGGCATCCCAAACCGACCGAGGTCCAGATCGACCATGCCATGGCGGGGAACATCTGCCGCTGCGGCAGCTACCAGCGCATCCGCACGGCGATCCACGCGGCGGCCGGCACCGTGAGCAAAGGGGGCAAGCCATGAGTGAGGACACGCAGATGAGCCGGCGCGATTTCCTTAAATCCGGGGCTGCCCTGGGCGGCGGGCTGGTCATCGCCTGCCACGTTCCGCTGCTGGGGCCCGCCTGGGGAGCCGACCCGGCGGCCTTCGCCCCCAATGCGTTCCTGCGGGTCGCGAGCGACGGCACGACCACAATTATCGTAGGCAAGGCGGAGATGGGACAGGGGGTGTACACCTCGCTCCCGATGCTGGTTGCCGAGGAGCTCGCCTGCGACTGGCGCAAGGTCCGCGTCGAGGCGGCGCCGGACGCTCTGGCCTACAACCACACCACCTTCGGGATGATGGTGACCGGCGGCAGTTCCAGCGTCTGGAGCGAGTGGGAGCGGCTCTCCAGCGCGGGCGCCACCGCCAGGACCATGCTGGTGCAGGCCGCGGCGCAGACCTGGAAGGTTAAGCCTGAGTCCTGCCGGGCGGAAAACGGCGCGGTGCTCGGACCTGCGGGACGGCGTCTGAGTTACGGAGAGCTGGCAGCCAAGGCGGCTAAGCTCCCGGTGCCCGAAAAGGTGGCGCTCAAGGATCCGAAGCACTACACCCTGCTGGGTAAACCGATGCACCGCATCGACAGCCCGGCCAAGATTGCCGGCACGGCGATCTTCGGCATCGATGTCCAGGTCCCCGGCATGCTGACGGCCGTGATCGCCCGGCCTCCGGTGTTCGGGGCCACCTTGAAGAGCATGGACGCCACCAAGGCCCGGCAGGTGCCCGGCGTCGTGCAGGTGGTGGCGATCCCCGCCGGGGTGGCGGTCGTTGCCGAGGGATTTTGGCCCGCCAAAACAGGGCGGGACCAGTTGGAAACCGTCTGGGACGAGGGGCCAGGGAGCGGGCTCTCCACGGAGGGCATGCGCGCCGAATACGCGCGGCTGGGCGCGACACCCGGGCTGGTCGCACGCCGGGAGGGGTCGGCGGAGACCGCCCTCCCCGCCGCGGCGCAGCTGCTGCAGGCCGAGTACGAGGTTCCCTACCTTTCACACTCACCCATGGAGACGCTAAACTGCTTTGTCGATCTCAAGCCCGGCAGCTGCCTGATCCGGACCGGCTCACAGTTTCAGACCGTGGACCGTGCCGCAGCAGCCAAGGCAGCCGGCCTCAAGCCCGAACAGGTGACCCTGGAGACCACCTTACTGGGGGGCGGCTTCGGTCGCCGGGCGAACCCTGCCTCGGATTTCGTGATCGAGGCGGTGCAGGTCGCCAAGGCAGTGCAAAAGCCCGTCAAGGTGGTCTGGAGCCGGGAGGACGATATCAAGGGGGGCTACTACCGTCCCATGTGGTACGACCGGATCAGCGCCGGACTGAGCGACGGCAAGCTCACCTCCTGGAAGCACACCATCGTGGGGCAGTCGATCATAACCGGGACCGCCTTTGAGTCCGCATTGGTGAAAAACGGCATCGACGACACCTCGGTCGAGGGTGCAGCCGACCTCCCCTACCCCATTCCTAACCTGCAGGTGGAGTTGCACAGCACTCGGAACGTCGTCCCTACTCTCTGGTGGCGCTCCGTCGGGCACTCGCATACCGCGTTCGTGGTGGAGAGCTTCCTGGACGAGGTGGCGCTCGCCCTGGGCAAGGACCCTTACCGCTACCGGCAGGAATTGCTGGCCGGGCACCCCCGCCACCTCGGAGTGTTGAACGAAGCCGCCCGCATGTCGGGCTGGGGCACGGACCTGCCGGCCGGGCATGGGCGCGGCATCTGCGTGCACGAATCGTTCAAGAGCTTCGTCGCCCAGGTAGCCGAGGTCTCGCTGGACGGCTCCGGGAAACTGGTGGTGCACCGGGTCTACTGCGCGGTTGATTGCGGCAGAATCGTGAACCCCGACACCATTGCCGCCCAGATGGAATCCGGCGTCGCCTTCGGTCTCTCGGCGGCGCTCTATGGCGCCATCACCCTAAAAAAAGGCCGGGTCGAGCAGGCCAACTTCGACAGTTACCCCGTGCTGAGGCTTGACGCCATGCCCAAGGTGGAGGTCAGCATCATCAAAAGCGCAGAGAAGCCGGGCGGGATCGGCGAGACGGGGGTGCCTCCCATCGCGCCTGCCGTCGCCAACGCCCTGTTCGCTGCGGTCGGTGCGCGCGTGCGCACCCTGCCCATGACGCCGCAGCGCATCGCGGCGGCACGGGGAAGGAGCTAGGGGCTGGCACGGAAAGCTACCTTTTCCAACTAAGAAAAGGGCTATGTCGCGAGCCGATATGTACTATTACCTTATACAACCTGGTCAAGCTCCCCCTCGCCCTCCGGGAGAGGGTCGGGGTGAGGGATTTGCCAACTGCCCCCATCCCCACCCCTGCCCTCCCCTTGAAGGGGAGGGAGAGTCCTTTTAGCAGTTACCACGACAAGAAAAAGGAACCGACACGTGAACGAGTTGCACATCTATGAAGAAATAGTCCGCCTGAAGCGCTCGGGAGAGCCGTTCATCCTGGCGACTGTCATCGAGAACAGCGGGTCATCGCCGCGCAAGGCTGGCGCCAAGCTGCTGCTGCGCCGTGACGGCAGCATGCTCGGAAGCGTGGGGGGCGGAAGGGTCGAACTGGAGACGGTGGGTGCGGCACGGGAGGCCCTCCAAGAGGGGTCGCCGAGAACGCTGCAATTCGTGCTGGACGAGGAGCACGGCTTTGCCTGTGGCGGCGCTATGACGGTCTACCTCGAGCCGCACGGCTGCGCGCCGCGACTGGTCATGTTCGGCGCAGGACACGTGGGGAAAGCCGTGGCAGCCCTCGCCAAAGGATGCGGCTTCCACGTAACCGTTGTGGATGAGCGCGTCGAATGCGCTAACAGCGTGGAGATCCCTGGCGCCGACGAGCTGGTCCTGGCGACGGTCAAGGACGCCTTCGAACTGCTGAACCTTTCCCCCGACAGCTTCGTGGTGGTCGCCACCCCCGGTCATCTCTCCGACTTCGACGCGGTGCGGGGCGCACTCTCCACGGAGGCGCGCTTCATCGGCCTTTTGGGGAGCCGCCGCAAGCGTGAGGTGCTGCTGAAGACCTTGTGCGACGAGGGGTATTCCGAGCAGCAGCGCGCGCGGGTGGTGACTCCGGTCGGGATGGAAATTTGCGCCGAGACGCCGGAAGAGATTGCAGTCAGCATCGTCGGCCAGCTGATTCGGGAGCGGAGGAAAGATGGCCGGTAGCGTGGCGGCGATACTGCTTGCCGCCGGAGCATCCCGGCGCATGGGGACCTGCAAACAGCTGCTTCAGCTGGAGGGAAAGACGGTCCTCGCCCGCTGCCTGGAGACGCTTTTGCACGGCGGAATACAGGAAGTGATCGTGGTTGTGGCCCCGTCCGGTGACGATGTTGCGCAGGCGGCGGAAAGCTATCCGGTGCGGGTGGTGCGCAACGCTCACCCGGACGGCGACATGGCGACCTCGATCTGCACCGGCCGGGACGCCCTCCCCCCTTCAGCGACCGGAATCGTGATTGCCCTGTGCGATTATCCGCTGGTCAGGGCCGAGACCATCTCACGCCTGGCGCAGGAGCACCTTCGGTCTCACGAGAGCATCATCATACCCTGCCACGACGGCCACCGCGGGCATCCTCCCCTGGTGCCGCGCCGGCTACTGGACGACCTTGAGACGCCCCTCACCTTGAGGGACCTGTTACGGGACAACCAGGAGCTGATCCATCACCTGGAGTTGCCCGACGACGGGGTGCTGATCGACATGGACACCCCCGAGGATTACCGGCGCATCACCGCGATGCACCGCCCCGGCACCTGATTCCGCGGTATCGACACCAAGGAAGTGCAATCGGTGATTGCACGATGATATCCGTAGGGGCGAACCTCGTGTTCGCCCTTTAATTTTCCGCCTCGGCAAGCTCTCCTGGAGTTTTTTCCCCACCACGAATATTCAATCACGCGCCCCCTTTCGTGCTATCTTCTTTCCGGCAGCATCCCGGCATCCCCGCAGTGGAGTCCTTGATGAAGAAATGGTTTATAGCAATCCCCCTTGGCATAACCGCCCTTCTTGTCCTATACCTCGGCGTTATGCTTTGGCGCCTGCCGTCGGTGGGAAGCCTGGGCGATCGATCGAGTAACCTGACCATCCAAGTGAAAGACTGGAAAGGGGTATTCCACCCCTTCGTCGTCGGGCCGCAGAACAGCTACTGGACCCCTTCGGACAGCATCCCGCCGGAGATGAAATGGGCGGTCATCGTGGCTGAGGACGGCAATTTCTACCAGCACAAGGGGATCGACGTCAAGGCGATCAAGAACGCCATCAAGTACGACCTGGAAAAGAAGAGTTTCGCCCGCGGCGCCTCGACCATTACCCAGCAGGTCGCCAAGAACCTCTTCCTGACCCGGGAAAAGACCATCACCCGCAAGTTCGAGGAGATCGTCCTGGCCAAGCGGATGGAGTGGACGCTCACCAAGGATAGGATTCTCGAGCTGTACCTGAACGTCGTCGAACTCGGCCCGATGGTGTACGGCATCGGACACGGCGCGCAGTACTACTTCGAAAAACCGGCGAGCGAACTCAGCACGCGCGAATGCGCCTTTCTTGCGGCCATGCTCCCGGGACCAAAGAATACCTTCAATCCCTACAAGCATCTGGGACACGTGCTGAAACGCTCCGACATGATCCTGCGCCTGCTTCGGGACCGCGGCGTGCTGACCGGAGAGGAGTATCGCCAGGCGCTGGCCGAGGTGCCCAACATCGCCGGCATGCAGAAGAAAGTCGACCAGAGTATCTCGGGGAAGGTGCAACGGTTTTTCAAGCAGATGTTCAATTTCATGCGGTGATCATCCGGGCGTCACCCACCAGTATGCGGCTCGGCTTCAATCATTTATAAATGTGCGGGATTGGCATACGGCAGGTTAATATCTGTCGTCAATCAAATGCAGGACTCAATCAGAGGTAGTATCCTGTTCCGTAACTCTAGCTGACAAATCGGCCGGACACTCAATATAGCACCGCAAGCAGTCTGAATTTGCAACGCACCGTCAACGGGATACACTTGTGACTGCTCCACCAGATTACTCGGCTGCCAAAAGAGGTGACATCAATGTTTGAGTCCGCGGAACTAGGTCACAAGATAACCAAGGCTGTCTACCGGCAGCAGGTCCCCGAACTGCGCGAAGCACTGCTCGACGCCCAGATCGATCTGCTGCAGACCAGAAAGTTCCCGGTCATCATACTGATCGCCGGGGTGGACTGTGCCGGTAAAGGCGAGACGGTCAACATCCTCAACGAATGGATGGATCCGCGCCACATCGAGACCCACGCACTGCGCGATCTGACCGACGAAGAGTTCGAGCGCCCCCCCATGTGGCGCTACTGGCGCGCCCTCCCCCCCAAGGGAAAGCTCGGCATCTTCATCGGCAGCTGGTACTCCAATCCTCTTCTGGACAACGTGCACGGCAGCATCAAGAACGCCGAGCTGGACCAGCAGCTGGAGCGGATCATCCGCTTCGAAAAAATGCTCTGCGACGAAGGGGCGCTGATCCTCAAGTTCTGGCTGCACCTCTCCAAGGACCAGCAGAAGAAGCGCCTTAAATCACTGGAGAAGGACCCCGCCACCCGCTGGCGGGTCACTGACACCGACTGGAAGCATTTCAAGCTTTACGACGATTTCCACCGCGTTTCGGAGCGGATGCTGCGCGCCACCAGCACCGCCGAGGCGCCCTGGCTCATCGTAGAGGGAACCGACCCGCGCTACCGCTACCTCACCATCGGCAAGGCCATACAGCTGTCGCTGCGGCAGCGGCTGGACGCTCCCGAGGTCCCGAATGTCGTGGAGCCCTTCCCGCCCATCACCATGGCCATCGACGGCCTGCACATCCTGCAGACGCTCGATCTGGAGAAAAAGCTCGAGAAAGCTCAGTATGATGAGGAGCTGGAAAAGTGGCAGGGGAAACTGAACCTGCTCTCCCGCCACCCGCGCTTCAAGAAGATTTCGCTGGTAATCGTCTTCGAGGGAAACGACGCGGCCGGCAAGGGCGGGGCCATCCGGCGCGTCACCCAGGCCCTGGACGCGCGGCTGTACCGGGTCGCCTCCATCGCGAACCCGACCGACGAGGAGAAGTCGCAGCCCTACCTTTGGCGCTTCTGGCGACACCTGCCGCGCAAGGGGAGACTCGCCATCTTCGACCGGTCCTGGTACGGGCGTGTGCTGGTGGAACGGGTGGAGGGATTCTGTTCGCACGCCGACTGGATGCGGGCCTACGGGGAAATCAACGACTTCGAAGAGCAGTTGGTGCGCCATCACACCGTCATCGTCAAGTTCTGGCTCGCCGTCAGCCAGGACGAGCAGCTCAAACGCTTCAACGAGCGTGAGAAGATCGGCTTCAAGCGCTTCAAGATCACCGATGACGACTGGCGCAACCGGGAGAAATGGCCGCACTACGAGCACGCGGTCTGTGACATGATCGACCGCACCAGCACCGAAATCTCGCCCTGGGTCCTGGTTGAGGCCAACGACAAGCACTACGCTCGCATCAAGGTGCTGAAGACCATCTGCAGGCAACTGGAGGAGGCGCTGGGCGAGGGATGAGGTTTACCTACCCCACGTTGTCAGACAAAACGGGCATGGCGTCTTCAGGCGCGACGCGCTCTGGCTGTGCGGCGGCAGGGCGGTTAGATTTGAGCGGTTTCTCGGGGAGAAAGAGGGTGATGGTGAAGGCGACCACGGCTACGGCTGCCCCCGCCAGGAAGGTGGTGCTGATCGCATCCCGGTAGGCACCCAGCACGACGTCGCGCTGCAGGACCGGCAACTGGGCGATCTGCTGGATCCCCTGCTCGACGATGGAGCGCGCGGCCCCGCCGCTCCCGGAAACCAGGTGCATGTGGTGCAACCGGGTGGTCACGATCGCCCCGGACAGCGCCACTCCGAAGGCTCCTCCCAGTGAGCGGAAGAACCCGGCGGTCGCGGTAGCCATGCCGAGCTGGCGCGGGTCGACGGAGTTTTGTATGGCGACGGTCAGGTTGGGCATGACGAAACCGAACCCGAAGCCAAGCAGCGAAAGGGCTCCCTCCATGAACGGGATACCCGCCCCCACAGTCGCGGCCCACATGACCGCGAGCAAAGCGGTTGCGGTGCAGGCAAGACCTATGATGGGGAAAATCTTGTAGCGACCGGTCCGCGACACCAGGCGCCCGCCCAGAAAGGACGAGGTGATCAGGCCGATGGTCATGGGAGCCATCATCAGCCCGGCGCGCGAGGGTGAAAAGCCGAGTACGAGCTGGAAATAAAGCGGCAGGAACACGGCCGTTCCCAAAAGCGCCATGAAGGTGAGCCCGATCACCAGGGACGCTATCACGAAGACCTTATTGCGAAAGATCGCCGGTGCGAAGACCGGCTCGGCGGCGCGGCGCTCCAGGCGCACCAGGAGGCAAAAAATCAGGACCGAGGCCCCCGCCAGGGAAAGAATGACCGGAGAGGACCAGGGATAGCTGACGCCGCCCCAGGTTAATAGCAGAAGCAGCGAGGTGGTCCCCGCGCTCAGATACGCCACCCCGGGGTAGTCGATGCTGTGGGAGACGCTGCGCTGCGGCCGCCGGAACCCGAAGACGATGAGAGCCAGTGCCAGGGTGCCGACCGGCAGGTTCACGTAAAAGATCCAGCGCCAGGAGAGCCAATCGGTGATGAAGCCGCCCAAGAGCGGTCCCGCGATGCTGGAGAAGGCGAACACCGCCCCGAAGAGCCCCTGGTACCGGCCGCGCTCGCGCGGAGCGACCAGGTCGGCGATGGTGGTCTGGGCGAGCGTGATCAGTCCGCCCGCACCGAGCCCCTGGATGCCCCGAAAGATGATGAGCTGGGTCATGGAACCCGAGAGTCCGCAGAGGCAGGATCCCGTCAGAAAGATCAGGATGGAGACCACGAAGAGCGGCTTGCGGCCGAACATGTCGCTTAGCTTGCCGTAGAGCGGCGTCGTGGTGGTGGAGGTGAGCAGGAAAGCGGTCACCACCCAG
>TBL_comb47_HYPODRAFT_10003116_pt1 | contig 19942 bp, 18 predicted proteins | sample TroBogypolimnion_40_FD_10682 | JGI IMG/M metagenome (IMG submission 10682) | reverse complement strand
TGCAATATATTATGCAAAACGATCAGACGTGGAGCTTTTTAAATGTCAGGTCTCTTTACTATTCGACTGCATATAATAAATATCGTATAAACGGTAAAATATTTATTATTGGAAAATGGCGCTGGAAAGATAATACTGCGGAGTATAAATCCGATGGTACATGGTCGGGAAATTGGGATGACGGCACTTCGCATAGCGGGGTATGGTGTATAATGCAGGATGAAATATGGATTTATTTAGAGGGGGCCGGCAGCCCGTGGTTAAATGGCAAAATAATTAATTACACTAATTCTAAAATAGAAATAGAATTTAATGGTACAATTAATAGGGGAGAAAAACTTAAGCAATGAAATATTGCTGTAGAGAGTTCCTCTCTTGAGCAAAAAAGAGGAACTCTCTTTTAATTATTTTTTCTTCAGCAAATCCCTTATCTCTGTTAAAAGTACGACTTCCTCTTTTGGAAGAGCGGGAGCGGCTTCTTCTTTTTTCTTTAATTTATTCAAAGCCTTAATCATCATGAAAATTGCAAAAGCGACTATTATAAAATCAATAATGGTATTAATAAAAGCGCCGTATTTAATCATAACACCCGGTTTAATAACAATAGAAAGCTGGCTGAAATCTATGCCGCCCACAAGCATGCCGATAGGGGGCATAATTATATCATTAACCGCAGAAGTAACAATTTTGCCGAATGCGGCACCAATAATAATACCTACTGCCAAATCAATTACGTTTCCCTTCATTGTAAAGGTCTTAAATTCCTTTAAAATACCCATTTCCACTCCATAGTTTAATATTTAATAATTTATACCGAATGTAAAGCGCAAGATAATAATTAATTTTGAAACATTTTTAGAAAAATATGAAAAGTGTACTAAATTTTGATTAGTTTCTTTTTACTTAAAGATTTATTTTTATAATGTAATTTATAAACGGCAGGTTTTGAGCAATATATCAAAATTAAGAGATGCAGCCGACCTTCTTCTGGATCAGGGAAGATATGAAGATGCTTTCGGAATTTATAACGAGGTTTATAATCAAATATGGACTACTCTTGGTGCTGCACAAAACGGAATCAGCGGTTTTTCACAAAGCTACTTAAATCAGAATTTCCGCACTGCACTTGATTTCAGAAGCAACTATACAATGCCCGCCGCCAATTCACTCTGTTTAAGGCATTTCAATCTTGATATAGATGAAACCCTGAACGAATTTATTTTTACAACTTATGGGCACCTTCAGTGCATCTGTTATTCACAAACACTTATTACAGACAGCTCGTTTATCTCGGTCGTTTCCGAATTTCTGGTTCTATATAATCTTATTATACAGGGGCCTACAAATGACTGGGTGACTTCAATATTCAGGATCATTGTCCCCGTTATGGAAGAACAAAAAATTAAACGTATTAAGTATATGGTTTCCGATTCTAACGCAAGGCAGAGGCTTCTTGAAAATGCCGAAAAAATAAAACATACGGATTGGTTTTCACTTAATATTTCACTGCTTGATTATTTATCCCGTACAACGGAAAAAAATTCGGCTTTTTACGCAGCCTTGTCCGATATTGTGGGTTCTGTATCATCAAAATCAAAGAAAAAATATAGAAAAGAAGGTTCATCCGAAAAACAGCAACCGGGCGAAAACTACAAGCATTATGAAAGATATGAAAAGTATGAGAAATATGAACGTTATGAAAAATATGAAAAGCAAAAACAATTTGAACAGCAGCCCGAATTTGATATTAAGAATGCAACAGAATTTGAAAAAGCAAAATTCTTCGGTGCAATGTTTAGTTTAAAGGGACAGGTAACAAAAGCCACAATAAGAAGAAAATATATTGAGCTTATTTCTAAGTATCATCCGGATAAAGTATCTGAACTTGGTCCGGAGTTAGTTGAATTGGCAGAAAAGAAAACGAAAGAAATAAATGCCGCCTATGAATGGTTCAAACATAAATACGGCATATAATAAAAATTATTTTTTTTAAGCAGGGGAAATACCAAAACTATTGTTAAATCCATACAGAGGAACTATGAAAAAAGCTAAATACTTATTACTGGCAGTTTCATTCATTTATATTTGTACTGCCGCCTCGCTATCGGCGCAAAACGCACAGATTAATTTTAACGAAAAAATTAAAAACGACCCGTCAGTAATTAAAGGTAAATTAAAAAACGGACTAACTTATTATATAAAGGCAAATAAGAAACCGGAAAAGAGAGCCGAATTAAGATTGGCTGTAAATGCAGGGTCAATTTTGGAAGATGATAATCAGCAGGGGCTTGCGCATTTTTGCGAACATATGGGTTTTAGAGGAACAAAACATTTTAAGAAACAGGAACTCGTAGATTTTCTTGAAAGCATCGGCATGAGCTTCGGGCCCGAAGTTAATGCATTTACAAGTTTTGATGAAACTGTTTATATGATTCAAATTCCTACCGATAAGCAGGATATTCTTGAAAAAGGGCTTCTGGTTTTAAGGGACTGGGCGGGAGATGCAAATTTTGAAAATGAAGACATAGATAAAGAAAGAGGTGTAATTGTTGAAGAATGGCGGCTTGGAAGAGGCGCCGAAGCCAGAATACAGGATAAACAACTGCCTGTAATGTTAAAAAATTCACACTATGCTGAAAGAATTCCTATAGGCAAAAAAGAAATTATAGAATCTTTTAAGTATGATACACTCAAAAAGTTTTACAAGGACTGGTACCGTCCCGATTTAATGGCGGTTATTATCACCGGGGATGTAGATCCGAAACAGATGGAACAATTAATTATTAAAAAGTTCTCCGATATTAAACCGGCCTCTAAACCGCGCAAAAGAAATTTGTTTGATGTCCCGCCTCACAAAGAAACACTCTGCACTATCGAGTCAGATAAAGAACTTGGCTCATCATCGGCAGAAATAATGTATAAGTATAATACATATCTTACACTTACTCTTGGTGACGCAAAAAAAGATGCAATTAATGAAATTGCATGTTCAATTTTAAACGAAAGGCTTTTTGAAAAATCGAGAGAGGCAAATGCACCTTTTGTTTCTGCATCCGCATTTGAAGGAAGGCTTGTGAGAAAAACTTCTGCTTTTGGAATAGATGTTACACCAAAAGAAAATAATATTGAAAGCGGAATTAAAGCGGCAATGCTTGAATTAGAAAAGGTAAGAAAATTCGGTTTTACGCAAACAGAATTAGACCGTGCAAAAAGTCAGGTTTTGCGGGAAAAAGAACAGGCTTTTAAAGAGCAGGATAAAACAGAATCGGGTATGCTGATAAATTACTATGTAAATAACTTCCTTTATGGTGAATCATATCCTGATTTTGAAGAAAGTTACAATATGTCTAAACAAATTTTGCCGACTATAACACTTAAAGATCTTGCAGATTATATAACAGAAAGAACGGCGGAACAAAACAAGGTCATTTCAATCAGCCTTCCTGAAAAAGACGGGATTGTTAAACCGTTAAAAGAAAACATTACTAAACTTTTTGAAGAAATTAAAAAGGAAAAAATTGAAGCTTACGTCGATAAGACAATAAATGAAGATCTGATACCATATGAGATTGTTCCCGGCAAAATAGTTGAAGAAAAGAAAATAGATAAATACGGCATAACCGAATTAAAGCTTTCCAACGGCGCAAGAGTAATTTTAAAACCAACAGATTTCAAAAATGATGAAATAGTCTTTAAATCATTCAGCAAAGGGGGCGCATCGCTCGGCAGTCAGGATGATTTCTATACTTATGTTCTAGGCGCTTCGGCAATAAGCCAGTGCGGCATCGGTAAATTTGATAATACACAACTCAAAAAATATTTAACGGGAAAAATCGTTCACGTTTCGCCAACCATAAATATAAATGGTGAAAGTATAAGCGGGTCTGCAAGTATTAAAAATATAGATGATATGTTCAAGATGGTTTATCTTTGCTTTACTTCACCCCGCAAGGATGATGATGCTATAAAAGCATTTACGCAAAGCATGAGAACTACGCTTCAGTCTATAAAAGCAATGCCTGAGTATGCCGCAGGCGATACTTTGTCGGTAACAACATACAATTATCATAAATTAAGCAAACCCCTTGATGTAGATGTAATTGATAAGATAGATTTTAATAAAGCATTGGACTTTTACAAAGAAAGATTTGCCGATGCAAGCGGATTTACATTTGTATTCGTAGGCAGCTTTGACATTAACAAGATTAAACCGATGATTGAAAAATATATCGGCGGACTCCCCTTCTTAAACAGAAATGAGAATTTCAAAGATTCGGGAATGCGCTATGCAAAAGGAAAAATTGAAAAAGAAATTAAAAAAGGAATTGAACCGAAAGGATATGTAGTACTGCGCTATACAGGCGATGCAAAATGGTCAACACAAGAAGCATACTATTTGAATGCAATGATTGAAGCGCTACAAATTAAACTACGCGAAGCAATTCGGGAAGAAAAAAGCGGTACATACGGAGTTTCAGGCGTTGGAAGCCTTAACTACTATCCGGTGGGAAGCTATCAGATTGATATAGAATTCGGCTGTGATCCGGCAAGAGAAAAAGAGCTTGCCGCAGCGGTTGTTGCTCAAATAGATAGTTTGTGCAATTACGGTTTCAAACCTGTATATGTAGATAAAGTAAAAGAGACTCACAAAAAAACACGTGAAAAAGAGTTGAAAGAGAATAATTCATGGCTTAACTGGATTTCACGATCATATTCACTGGATATTCCTTTAAATGAAATAGATGAATATAATGATTGGGTTAACAGCCTTACTCCCGAATTAATGCAGGCGGTTGCAAAGAAATATTTTAATAAAGATAATTGCATTAAGATATTTCTACAGCCGGAAAAATAAAATTATCAAACTAAAAGGCAGGCAGAAAACCTGCCTTTTATGTTTTGCGCAAGACGATAAATAGTAAAAAGGAAATAAAATGAGTTTCTTAAGCAATATATTTGGCCCCCGTAAAAATGAAATTTGGAAACAGGTTAGCGATGAAATAGGAGGGGAATACTACCCGGATGGTTTTTTCAAAAGAGGAAGGCTGGCCGTTTCTCACGGAGAGTGGGTAATCACCTTTGATACATATACTGAAGATGTTAATAATATAGTCCAAACCTATACAAGAATCCGGGCGCCATATAATAATAAAGATGGATTCCGGTTTAACATATACAGTAAAAACATTTTTAGCCGGATAGGAGTAATTTTGGGCATGCAGAATATTGAAACCGGTGATGCTCAATTTGATGAAAAATTTATTATTAAAGGACAACCCGAAGATAAAACTGTAAAGTTATTTACGAATAATAAAATCAAACAGATTCTGGAGAGGCAAAAAGCAATACGGTTTATGGTTAAACATGGCGAGGGTTTGTTCGGTACAAAATTTCCGGAAGGGGTGGATGAATTATATTTTGCTGCCGACGGACTCATAAGGGACAAGGAAAGGCTTAAAGAATTATTCGAACTTTTTTCAGCTGTGCTGGCTGAGCTGTATAAAATGGGCTCTGCATATAAAACCGCAGCAAATATTAAATTAAGAGGTTAATGGCTTACTTGTTAATCTTAAACATCAAATTGTTGTTTCGGGGTAGAAATAAATTGATAATTAATGATTGGACAATTTAAAAAGAAACAATTATTTTTACATTAAGCTGTATGGGCAGAAATGCCAAAAATAAAAAGTGAAATAATATCGTTCAAAATGGTGAGGAGTTACCATGAAAAAAATTATTTTCATACTGCCTGTTCTTCTTCTGCTTTGTTCATGTGCGGAGACGGTTAACATTATTGAGAATTATAAACTGGCAAATATTGATTATAAAAAAATTAAAGAAGGCAAAATTACATTCGCCGGTACGAGACACATATCTCTTTCTGAATTTCAAAAAACATTTAAAGATGTGTATTCAGATACAACTATATTAAATAAGAAATTATACGATTGCATTGTTGAGGATTTTAAAAAATACAAATTGAATGCGCAGATTATTAGTGATACAAAAAATATTCCCGAAGAATTATTTAGCGAAGGTAAGGTCCATACAGAGGATGTTAAAAAGGTGAAAGAATATTTCTTAAATTGCAAAAGTGATTATGTATTAGTTATTAAAAATTTTGAAATAGATCATAATTATGAGTATTCTGGTCCAAAAACCGGCTCGCAGGAAATTTGTGTTGTAAATATAACATTTGCATTTTGGGACGTCGCTAATCAGAATAAAATAATAAGCGCAACTGCGTCGGGAAAGGGTAGAGTAGTTCTCTGGTCATTTTCAACAGCTTTAAATACAGCACTTGAAAATGCCATGGAAAATGCAATTATATATGTATCAAAAAATGGAACACCGGAGTTTCAGCATTAAAATGATTTATTATTATTCCCAAAGTTGAGGAGTTGCCATGAAGAAAATTATATTCATATTACCGGTTCTGTTTTTGCTTTGTTCCTGTTCTTCAACTGTTTCAGTGATTGAAAACTTTAAGGATCAAAAGGCTGATTCTCAAAAGTATGAAAACTCAAAAATTGTTTTATTAGGTCCCAGATTTATTATTTCTACTGAACAGAGCTTCACAAAATTAATTATTAATAATTACCCCGATACTTCAAAACTTAGAACGAAAATATGTGAGTTCCTAAAAAAAGAAGCCATAAGGGAAAGAGCGAGTTTTGAAATAACCGAGGGGAATACAAAAGTTTTACCTGAAATGCATGATAGTACATACACAAATACAAAAGACAAAAACAAAGCTGATGAATTTTTCAGGAATATTCATGAAGATTTTCTATTAATTATTTGGACGATAAAGATTGATTCAGTTTCAAGCACCGGGTATTCGTCCGGATATTGGATGGGTAATAGTTTTATGTCGGGCGGCCTATATACAAAAAAAGTAAATCCGTTAACGCTCGAAGCACAGCTCTGGAATGTAAAAGAGCAAAAAAAAATATTTTCCATTTTAACAGAAGACAGTACAGAAGGATATCCCGATGACAATATTAAGGGAGTAGAATCGGGAATAAAATACGCTGCAAGAAAAATCGTTGCATATATTGTACGCAACTGTAATCCCACGTTCAGTCTGCCCATAGATCAGGATGATTTGAGAAATATGTATTAATATTTTAATAATACTATGAAACAAAAGCGTGTAAATTGAAAAGAAATTTATCGCTTTATTATATAGGAGGGATATCATGAAAAAAATGCTGCTGGTGTATGATATCGTCATATTTATTTATTCTTGCACTCCGATAAAATATGCAACAGAAGATTATGTTTCTAAAAACATTGATTATAATTCATTATTAAAATCAAAAATTGTTTTTTATGGAGCACAAAAATTCAACACAGCCGATTATGATACGGTTTTCAAAAAAATATATCCCGATATAAATACACTTAATCATAATATTTTTAATGTTTTCCTGGATGAGCTGGCAGATAATAAATCAAAAATAACCATTACTGAGGGGATAGGCAGAATACCGGAAGAACTATTGGGGGTGGCATCATTTAAAACTGCGGATTTTAAAAAAGTTGATACTTTTTTCAGCCAAGTTAAGGAAGAGTACCTGTTTATTATTAAACAGCTGACAATACATAAAGAAAACAGCAAATCTGCCGGAAGCATTATGAATTCCCCGGCATGCCGGGTTACTATCGCTTTTGAATGCTGGGAGGTGAAAAATCAAAATAAAATTATTAGCGGCTACACATCAGGCTTTTCTGATAGAGAGGATATTAACGATGCTATTAAAAAAGCTGTGCAAAACGCAGCCGATTATCTTTTGCAAAAGGGGGATAAAAATCAGGTTTGGTAATTAAATGTAACTAGTTAAAAAAATGGAAAGACGAAATCATTTTATAAAACAAATAAGAACGGGAAAGATATGAAAAAGTTGTTATTGTTAATTGTATCGGCAATATTATTGAGTTCGTGTACACACACAATTACTATTACAGAATTGTACAAGCAGGATAATATTGATTTTAACAAAATTAAAGAGGCTAAAATTACTTTCGCCGGCACAAAGAATATTTCTTTAAGAGAATTTAAAAAAACATTTAATGATGAATATTCAGATACGACAAAATTAGACAAATATATTTATAATAGTTTCGTGAATCTATTTGCACTTAATATGCCGAAGGCGCAAATATTACTAGCCGACAGGAAAATCCCCGCAGAATTATTCGGCGAAGTTTCCTTTAAAACAGCAAATATTAACAATGTAAAAAACTATTTCGAAAATTGTAAAAGCGATTATTTATTAATTATTAAAAATATAGATATAGCAAACATGTATGTAAGCTATTCTACGGGCAAATCGTTTAGTTCTATAGAATATTGCCTTATTAAATTGGAATTTGAATACTGGGACGTGTTAAACCAGAAGAAAATAATAACGGCAACGGCTCCCGGAATGTGTGCGGTCGGCTTGTTTAATTATTTAGAAACACTAAATGGCGCAATAGACGATGCAGTAAAAAATGCCACAAGGTATATTTCTGAAAATGGAACTGCACAGTTTGTAAAGTAAAAAAGAATTAAAACTGAAATAGAGCAGCCCGCCGCGGAGTCTGTGAGCTGCTAACCAAAAATTATTTCATCTTCTTCGGGCCAATCATATTTTCGGGCGCAAGAATTTTATCAAGCTCATCTTTGGATAATAATTTCTGTTCAAGCACAAGCTCATAAACACCCCGATTTGTTTCAAGCGCTTCCATTGCAAGTTTTGTAGAAGCCTCATATCCTATTACGGGATTAAGCGCTGTAACCAGGCCGATGCTGTTCTCAACAAGATCGCGGCAATGTTTTACATTTGCCGTAATGCCGTCAATGCATTTATATTTTAAGGTGGTCATTCCGTTCTTGAGCATTTCAATGGATTCAAATATGCTTTGTACAATTACAGGCTCCATCACATTTAGTTCAAGCTGTCCAGCTTCGGCAGCAATTGTAACGGTTAAGTCGTTTCCTATAACTTTAAATGCTATCTGGTTAACAACCTCCGGAATAACAGGATTAACTTTTCCCGGCATTATGGAAGAACCGGGCTGCATAGGGGGAAGGTTGATTTCATTAAAGCCGGTACGCGGCCCCGATGAAAGAAGCCTCAAATCGTTGCAAATTTTAGAAAGTTTTACTGCAAGCCTTTTAACTGCAGAAGAATACATTACGAAAGCCCCGGTATCTTGTGTTGCTTCAACAAGGTTTTTAGCAATTACTACATCAAGCCCGGTAATTTCTTTTAAATGGGCAATACATTTTGCGCTGTAGCCGGGGTCGGCATTTATTCCCGTTCCAATTGCAGTAGCACCCATATTAACTTCAAGGAAAAGTCGGGCATTTTGTTCAAGCCGTTCAATTTCCTCACTTAACATAACTGCATAAGCTTCAAATTCCTGTCCCAGTGTCATAGGCACGGCATCCTGAAGCTGAGTTCTACCCATTTTAATAACCGAAGAAAACTCTTTTGCTTTATTCCGGAAAGAATCGATAAGTGTCTTAAGTACTTCGATTAATTTTTTATTGCTGTTTATTATAGCAATTTTAACAGAAGTTGGGTAAGCATCATTTGTAGATTGTGATAAATTAACATGATTATTAGGATGGCAATATTTGTATTCTCCCTTTTCATAACCGAGCAATTCAAGCGCGCGGTTTGCAATAACTTCATTTGCATTCATATTGGTTGAGGTGCCGGCTCCTCCCTGAATCATGTCAACAACAAAGTGAGTGTGAAACTTTCCCTGAATAATTTCATTGCCGGCATGAATAATTGCTTCAGTAATAGGTTTGGACAAAAGGCCAAGATCATAATTTGCCTTTGCCGCTGCCATTTTCACCATAGCAAGCGCTTCAATAAGAAGTGGATAGAAAGAAAGGTTTACACCGCTAATATTAAAATTTTCAAGTCCGCGCAGTGTCTGTACTCCGTAATAGAGTTCATAAGGCACTTCTCTATCTCCCAGGAGGTCATGTTCGGTACGCGTTCTGCCCGATTGATATTGTGCCGCATCGTTAACGGCGCGTGTATTTGCCGCGCGCATTCTTCTTGAAATAACTCTTGCTATGCGCGAAAATATTTTTATTGCTGTATCGCCGCTATCATGAAGCAGTTTTGAAAAATTATCGCGGCTTAATATTATTATCGAAGTATTTAATGTAACACGTGCAGAAGATGAATGGGGCGAATCATCCAGAAGAGCGCCTTCACCAAGAAAATCGAATTTAGAAAAAATAGAAAGTCTTTTTTCTTCACCGAAGGGGCTTTTCTTAAATAATTCTACTTCGCCGTCGCAAATAATAAATAAATTTTTACGGGGATTATTTTCGGAAAAGAGAAGAGTGTATTTTTCATAGAATTTTGGTTCAAAATAAGGAGCCAGATATTCTCTTTCTTTATCCGTTAAATCCTTAAATAATTCAATATTTTTCAAAAAATCTTTAATAGCCTCGGTTTCCATTCTAAATCCTTCATTTTAGCGCACAAAGATATGAAAAAAGGGAATAGAACGGATTATAATCATTTAAAATTGAAAATATTTAATAATTCACCTGCAAGTGGGTATGTAACTCAAATCACAGCCCCAAAAAATAATATCTATTTTCTAATTAAGATATGAGATATTAAAATTAATTTATTATCTTTAAACAAATAGAAAAGGCGCAATAATAAAAGAAATGGGGATTAATGCCTTTTTTAATAAATATAAGGTTAAATATTGAGGAGGCATTTTGAAGGAAAAGTGGACTCCCGAGGAAATTAAGTTAGTCCAGAAATTCTACGAAAAAAAAGGCGCTGCTTTTATTGCTAAAAAAATCAATAGAAGCACTAATGCTATTATGGCGCAGGCAGCCAAATTAAACATTAGATTCAGCGGAGTGCGCGCATGGTATGAATGGGAGAAAAGATATTTACTTAAAAATTACCATGTAAAGAAAAACGCATCAATTGCACGGTCTCTTAAACGTTCTATTCCTTCTGTTGTTGGAATGGCAAAAAATTTAGGCCTTATTAAAGCGGGGCCTGCCGATTGGACAGAAGAGGAAAGGGATGTGCTTAGAAAATTATATTCAGACAGAAAAAATTCTCTTGAGGAAATGTCGCGCCTTACCGGAAGAACCCGTGCGGCAATTTTAATTCAGGCACAGGTACTTGGATTAAAACGCCCCCCCAAGGAACATATGTGGACAAGAAAAGAGCATAATTATGTAGCCAAACATTATGCCGAAAAATCATATAAAGAAATTGCCGAAGACCTCGGCATTACTGCATCGGCGGTTGCCCATCACGTAAGCCGAAGCGGGTTAAGAAGAAGAGAGCCTGGAAGAAAATGGACTGAAGAAGAAAGGGAATTCATAAGGCAGAATTACGGCAAGATGCCATCAAAGGAAATTGCACAAAAGCTTAACAGATCTACCGACGCAATTATTAACCTTGCAGGCCCCCTGGGTATAAGCAAAGGGCAAAGCAAGCCATGGAGCAGCGAAGAAAATGAATTTCTAATTAATAATTATAAAAAGCTTTCAATTAAGGAAATTGCAGAAAAGCTAAAAAGGACTCCTCCCGCAGTAATGGGGCACGCGATTACTCTTAAAATAACAGATAAGAAAAGCAAGAAAACAAAAAAGCAATAAACTAAATCTGTATTGTTTTTAATTCCTATAGCACGTTTATGACAAAAAACACAAAATGGCTCTTATTTAATTTAACCATTGCGTTCTCATTGTATTGGGCAGGAAATTTAATATTATGGTTCCCATGGAGCATTAATGCTGCGCTGGGGATAGTGCTTATGTTAACAGTTATGCCATTGTTATGGGGAATTGGAATATATTATTGCTTGATTAAATATCAAGGTGAAAATATTTTAATTGGCGTAATTATTAATTCCATAATTATGCTTTTTAATGCAATAATTGCAGACTACATATTTTTTGGACTAATACGCGGAGCAATGAACGATTTATATAAACCCACTACATTTTATGGATACGGGTTTTTAGCGGCAATGCCATTTTTAGAGTTATTGTTTTTGAAAAAATTAATTGAAAGAAAAAGAAGCCCATTAATGATTAAACATTTTGTATCCTTTGGCGCAATAGGGTTAATCGCCCTATTAATTTTAATAACGATTGTTATACTTGATATAAAAATTTAATCACACCGCCCGGATTAAATATTCATAATTTTATTATTTGGAACAATTATGAACGATATTGGAAAATTTTTTGTGTATATGCTTGCAGCAATAATTGTATTTGTTGCAGTACTTCTTCTTACTTTGAAGTCGCGTACTCAGCGGCCTGTTTCTAAGATAATAATACTGGCATTGATTGTTGTAGCCGGAGGGATGACATTTGCCCGAATTACATTTGGGAAAGGATTGCCCTGGTGGATGTTTTATGGTATTCCTGCAATAATTACATTTGTACTTCCGCCGCTTGTATTGCGTATGACAAAACGTGAATTATTATTTTATGTACCGTTATCAATACTAATGGCTCCGGCCATTCATATTTTCTTTTCCTTTTTCTTTGGTTGGCATGATTATATGCCTCTTTTTTATGTGCCCTGGTGGCATGAGCTATTATAGAACATAATTTAAAAGGGAAGAAAGTATCATGAATAACACAATGCAAAATATACAATGGTAACAGCGGTTTGAAAGGTTATCCAAATAAAACAGATATTAAAACGGCGCTTCTGAGAGCGCCGTTTTTGCATTAGTTCAAATCATTAAGTATTACTTTTAATTTTTCGAGCGCTTTTTCCATATCCTGCATTTTGGATTGTTCATTTTCAACAACATTTGCAGGCGCTTTACTTACAAAGCTTTCATTGGATAATTTTTTCTTTACTCCTTCAAGGGAAGAAGTTATACGCGCTATTTCTTTGTCAATTCTGGAGCGCTCCATACTTACATCAATCAAACCTTCAAGAGGAATAAAAACGTCGCATCCCTTAACTACTGCCGATGCACTTGCTTTTGGTTTTTCTATGTTGGCATCGACATGAAGTTTTTCTGCGCGCGTAAGGGATTTAATATAACGCTGCTGTTCTTCGGTTAGTTGATCCGATTTTAAATAAATATTTATAGGTTTTGAAGGAGGAATATTCATTTCTCCCCGTATGTTTCGTATTGCTGTTACTACATCCTGAACAAATTCAATTTCTCTTTCTGCTTTTTCATCAACAAGGGAAATATTAAATTCGGGGAATGGAGATGTTGAGATGCTCTCGCCATCTTTCCGTTCATCAAGCAGGCTCCAGATTTCTTCGCTTATAAAAGGCATGAAAGGATGAACAAGTTTAAGCATTTCACCGAATAAAATAATTGCTCTTGTTAGTACAGCGGATTTAACTTCTTCCTGTCCCTGGTATAAACGGTTCTTTGCAAGCTCTACATACCAGTCGCAGAAATCATTCCACACAAAGGCATAAACAATTTTTGAAGCATTATTTATTTCAAAGCGTGCAAGAGCATCGGAATATTCTTTAACAGTTTTCTGGAAACGTGAAATTATCCACCTGTCTGTGAAATCAATATGTTTATCTTTTAATGCGGTATCTAATTTAATATTCTGTGAGTTCATCAGCAGGAAGCGTCCGGCATTCCACATTTTATTGGCAAAGTTTCTGCCAATTTCGCATTTATCGCTGCTGAATAAAACATCCTGACCGAGGGGTGCAATATAATTAATGGTGAACCGCAATGCATCGGCGCCGTATTCATTAATAAGGTCAAGCGGATCGGGAGAATTGCCGAGTGATTTACTCATCTTTCTTCCCTGCATATCGCGCACAAGGCTTGTAAAATATACATCTTTAAATGGAATATCATTCATGAAATACTGTCCGGCAATAATCATTCTTGCAACCCAGAAGAAAATAATATCGGGTGCGGTTACAAGAAGATCTGTTGGATAGTAATATTTTTGATCCGTTGAGTTTACAAATACATCCTGAGCCCAAAGCCAGCTCGATGCCCATGTATCGAGCACATCACTGTCCTGTTCCCAGTTTTCAATGTCTTTAGGAGGTTCAACATCACAATAAATTTCTTTTGTTTTCTTATGATACCATACCGGTATGCGGTGTCCCCACCATAACTGGCGCGAAATACACCAATCGCGTATATTACCCATCCAGTGTTCGTAAGTCTTAACCCAATGTTCAGGATGAAATTTTACCTTTCCGTCTAACACAACCTGCAATGCCGGTTTGCACAGGTCTTCCATCTTCATAAACCACTGTTCTGAAAGATATGGTTCGATAGGAACATTTCCGCGCTGTGAGTAACCGACTTTATTTGTATAATCTTCTATTTTCTCAATCAGGCCAAGCTCCTCAAACTTTGCTATAACTTTTTTGCGAGCCGCATATCTGTCTAAGTTTCTGTATTCGGCAGGAACATTATCGTTGGTCGATGCATCTTCATTAAAGATGTTTATAATTTCGAGTTTGTGGCGAAGCCCCATTTCATAATCGTTTACATCATGAGCGGGAGTTACTTTAACCGCACCTGTTCCAAATTCTTTATCAACATATTCATCTGCAAATAAGGGGATTTCCCTGTTTGCAATAGGAAGTAGAATTTTCTTTCCAATTAATTTTTTATAGCGCTCATCTTCCGGATTTACTGCAATACCAGTATCGCCCAGCATAGTTTCGGGACGTGTTGTTGCAACAATAACAAATTTATCGGAATCCTTAACCGGATATTTTAAATACCAGAGCTTTCCCTTTACTTCGTTGTATATTACTTCTTCATCAGAGATAGCCGATTTTGATGCCGGGCACCAATTTACCATTCTGTAACCGCGGTAAATTAATCCTGCTTTATATAATGCAACGAAAGCTTCAATAACTTTTTTATAGTAATGACTGTCCATAGTAAAGCGTTCGCGGCTCCAGTCGCAGCTTACACCAAGTTTGCGTAATTGCTGAATAATGATTCCGCCGTATTTTTCTTTCCATTCGTAGCAATATTTTAAAAATTCTTCGCGTGTAAGATCGGATTTACTTTTTCCCTGTTCCTTAAGGAATGCCACCACTTTAGATTCTGTAGAAATTGATGCATGGTCAGTGCCGGGTACCCAGCACGCATTATAACCGCACATTCTTTTATATCTTATATAAATATCCTGCAGGGAGTTGTTTAAAATATGTCCTATATGTAGAATTCCAGTAATATTGGGAGGCGGTATAACAATTGTGTAAGGGATTTTCTTTTCATCCGGTTCAGAATGGAAAAGCCGGTGAGTTTCCCAGTACTTGTACCATTTGTCTTCAACCTCTTTAGGATCGTATGCTTTAGGTATATCCGAAAACTGTTTTGGCTGCATCAATTCGCTCTATAATAATTTTTTGAGTCCAAATATAAAGAAAAAAGGGATATTTTTTCGTGAAGTGCGGCTTGAGATACAGTAAATTTACTATTATTAGAGTATAAGCGGGCTTTCCGGGGACCAAAAACAATTTTGACAAAATAAAATGATTCACTATTTTGCCTGATAGATGTTGGAACATTACAAATAATCTTATTAAAACAAAAGGAGCAGGCTTATGTTTGGTCAAGAACCCCCAAAAGACGATTTTGCAGTTCAACAGATTAAAATGACCGCCGCAGATATGGCGGGCTGGTTAAAATTTCTTGGTATTTTTCTTATTGTATATGGCGGAATACTGTGTCTGACTTTAGTTGGAATTATTGTAGCCTGGGTTCCTATATGGATGGGTATACTTCTGTTCTCTGCAGGCAATCACGCTAAAGATGCAACTTATATGCAAAACACAATGCTGATTGTTGACATGCTTAAAAAATTGAAGATATTCTTCATTATCAATGCAATATTTTTAATAATTGGAATAGTATTTTTTGTGCTTGCTATATTACTTGGACTGTTCGGTTACTTCTCTTTTGCAAGGCATTATGTCTCTTAATTGAATGTAATTATTTTTGCGGTCAGGCAGAAAGCCCGGCCGCATATAAATTTTCAATCGAGAGTGTAAAGATAATTAGGAAGTTTAATAGTAAGGCCGGAATTGCCCCCTTCAAGATCGCTCCATTGATCGCCGATGTTTGCAACAATCTTATAGCCCCCTTTAACCAGCCCGTTTCTTAAATTGGATTTATATTTTTGAGCTTCGTGGCTATGGTCTGTTTCGGGACGACAGATAAGTGTATCAATTTTTGTATAACCTTCCTGAATTAAATTTTTTCTTGTGATGGCGTAAAAATTTGCGCTCCTGCCCGTAATAAAAAATATTTTATAACCTTTGCTTACAGCATAATCATAAAATCTTTTAGTCTGCGGAATGGCAATGCATTTTCCTGAGTTTGTCCAGTCGTTCCATGCATCCGAGACACTTCCGAAACCGATTGATTTCATAAAGGGATAATTGGAAAGGGAAGTTTCATCAACATCAAAAACAATTGCAGAATTGGGTTCAACCTTAAGCCCGCCTAATTTACTAATTGCGTCTGTTATAATTTCGTCCATTGCATTGTCATATGCGCCCTCTTCATAATATTCCTTTACAAGATTTTTAGCATAAGAAAGGTTAATTAATGGCCGGGAACAGGCAGTAAATAATAAAATAAAAACAAAAAAGATCAGTTTTTTTGTCATAAATAATCCTCATTTTCGGTTTCAAATAAATAGTTTATTGATGAGATAAGCAAGGAAGAAAGAAAATATAATTTTCATTTATTATTTTGAAAAATAAAATACTATGCAGAGTAATTACAATCACCAAACACTTTTTTTCTTCGAGCCCTGGGGTCTTTGCGGCAAAGCTTTTCGCCACGAAGTCCCGAAGACACAAAGATAAAAACAATAATATTATTTGCTTGGGTAAATTTCTGTTATACAGAATCTTTATTTTGGGCAAAGTTATTACACACCCCTGATGACCGGCTACGCCGCTCATCTTCCCCTCTCCATGTAATTCTTCACTATTTCGGTAACACCGGATTTATTGTATTTTTTAATACTAATTTGGTGTAACAATGAATAGTTCAACACAAAAGGCAATATCCAGTAAATGGATTACAATTTTAGAAGAATACGAGAAAGTTAAAAATGGTAATTTGACTGTGTTTAAGACTGTCAACCAACTCTGTTCTGTTTACCATACAAATAGGAAAGATATTGCTAAGTATTACAAGCGGTGGATTGAGTCAGGGAAAAATAGTGCGGCATTGCTACCGTACCCCCGAGGGCCCCAAAAAGGTAAATATAAAATTCTTAGCAAGGAAGAGGAAAGAATAATAATGAAGATTCACAGACGTCTGGGAGCTAATGAGTTTGAACTATTCCACCTAATTAAAGATCATAATTTTAAGATGCATCCATCGGTATCAACTATTTATAGGATATTTAAGCGTTATCCTCTAAATGAGTTGCGTAAAGAGAAAATTAAACGATATGTTAAGAAATACCCTGGCGAATTGCTACACGCCGATACTCACCAAATTAATAAAGCATTGATGAAAGATCGAAAGCTCTATTATCTATTTGGAATTATAGATGATTACAGCCGCCTGGCCTTTGTAAAAGTCATAACTGCTAATAATTCCGCCGAAGCCTCAAAAGCATTTTCAAGCTCTCTAAAATTCTTCTTTGCCCATGGTATTAAGATGGAAAAAATCATGACAGATAATGGTGGTGAGTTTACTGCTTTTACATCGAGAAAAGCCGCACACACACATTTTTTTGAAACCACTTTAAATATATTCGGAGTTCAGCATACATATATACGCCCTTATCACCCACAAACGAATGGGAAAATTGAACGATTTTGGAGAATATTAAGTGATGAATGTATTTATCACTTGAAATCCGCTCAGACTTTTGATAGTTTATCTTCAGAAATTAATAATTACCTATATTACTACAATTATCAACGACGACATGGAGCTTTAGATTATACTACTCCTTTAAATCGTCTTAATACTGTTACCGAATTACTGAAGTAATACACAAAGAGGGGAAAAAATATTTTTCCTGTTAATTGCTAAAACTATTTTGGTGAACCCACCTCATTAAAGAAAAAAGAGAACAAATTAATTCTTTAATGTAAAAGGAGAAGTAATATATAGTTTAAATAAAAATCCGAATTCTCTAAAACAACTGAGTGAGACACACCCCGTCGGCTACGCCGCCACCCCTCTCGAAGAGGGGAAAAAACACTTTTCCTGTTAATTGCTAAAGCTATTTTGGTGAACCCACTTCATTAAAGAAAAAAGAGAACAAATTAATTCTTTAATGTAAAAGGAGAAGTAATATATAGTTTAAATAAAAATTAAATGAGAAAAGAGTCCCCTCTCTGAGAGGGGTGCCACGTCCGTTGGCAAACGGATCGCGGCGTGGTGTGTAAAAACAGTTTTATAAATACAAGATTCCATGTAGTAAAAAACTTCCGCGACAAGAAAGTTAATTTAATTCTTACCTAAGTTTCTTTCCCAGCTCTTCAGTTTTATTTATCCATTTCTGTAGTATTAGTTTGTCGGCACTTTTAATTGGGCTGAAGGAGGTTATCTTAACCGGTTTTACTCCGCAAAAACCAAGAATAGATTTCTTAAGAGAATTATGTCCCGGGCTTCTATAAACCAGTGAGTAGTACCATTTGGGTGTATCCATTGTAACAATTAATCGTGCAGATTTGCCTTTAAGCAGTTTATCCCAGAGTAAAGAATTCTCGCGGTACTTAAATGCAAACTTGGGAAGAAATACCCTGTCAATAAACCCTTTTAATAATGCGGGATAAGTGCCCCACCATGTGGGATAAACAAATACCAGATGGTCTGCTTCGAGTATATCCTGCTGAGCCTGCAGTAAATCGGGTTCAAGCTCCGTTCTCTTTTTGTAGCCGAAGTGAAGTACCAAATCAAAATGTAGATCAATAAGGTTAACAAGTTTACATTGTGCGCCGGAAGATTCCGCGCCTTTCTTGTAACTGGATGCAAGAACTGAGCAAAAACCTTCCTTATCAGGATGTGCATTTATAATTAATATTTTTTTCATTGTATTCAAATCCTTAATAAATATTCTAACCCGGTGCTGCAAGGTAATGAAAGTGTTAAATGAAATATTGTTGTGTAATTAAAATATAATGAATTATTTTTGGTGTAACAAGAATTACGGTGTTAACAATTTATGAAAAAGATATTATGCTTTATTGCCGGCGGAATTTTACTTTCATGTTTTATGTTTAAAAACTATAAAATTGCCGATCCTTCAACATACCTTAATGATATAAAAACAGAATTAAAAAAAGAGTGGCCCGGCAACAGGACTATTAACCTTGTTTTTCACGGGCATTCGGTTCCATCCGGATATTTTAAAACTCCCGTTGTTAATACTTTCGGCGCATACCCATATCAATTACTAAAAGAATTGAAAGCCATTTATCCTTACGCTGTAATTAATGTGATCATTACTGCAATAGGGGGTGAAAATTCAATAAACGGCGCAAAACGGTTTGAATCTGATGTGCTTACTCTTAAACCGGATGTTATATTTATTGATTACGGATTAAACGACAGGCGCCCTGGACTGGACAGCGCTAAAACTGCATGGGAGTCCATGATTAAGAAAGCATTGGATAAAAACATAAAAGTTATTTTGTTAACTCCCTCTCCCGATCTTGGCGTAAACATTCTCCAGCCCGATAATATACTTGAAAAACATGCCGTGCAGATAAAATCATTAGCGGAGAAATATAATACGGGGTTTGTAGACAGCTACGATTTATTCAGGCAAGTTGCAGCTAACGGAGGCAAACTGGAAGATTATATGTCCCAAGGCAACCACCCAAATGAAAAAGGGCACACATTAATTGTAAATGAAATGCTGAAGTATTTTAGATAGGGATTATTTTAAATCCAGTTTGCAATAGCCATTGATGATAATTTAATC
>TBL_comb47_HYPODRAFT_10003114_pt1 | contig 19960 bp, 15 predicted proteins | sample TroBogypolimnion_40_FD_10682 | JGI IMG/M metagenome (IMG submission 10682) | reverse complement strand
TAGCCTGGATGCCCTAGAGGATCAACTCGTTGATGGTTTGCGACATCTGGAGCAGCAGCCGCAAGTCGTCAAGTCGATTGCCTGCTGGAATTGGATATTAAATTCCGTTTCTAATGCGAATTAGAATAAGCCGGCGGTAACATCGGAACTACGATCCCAAACGGCGGCACACTCACGATGTAGCGACCGCCAGACGGTCGGAACCACACGCCGCCGTGGAAGAAGAACTGTCCGCCACCGAAATAGACGCTAACACTACCCCTTGGCAATGTGCGCACGGCATAACCTCGCGCCGGATAGTAGTGATCGTGGTGGTAACGCTGATCAAGCTGAAGATGCGAGGCTTGCCTCGCGATGGGCGCCGGGCCGCGGTGTTCGTGACCGTCCTGTGCCTTCGCTGGATTACTCAATCCCACAAGAACGCCGAGCATGCCGGCAATCAGTGGCAAGTGGTTATTCATATCTGTGTGACCTTTCAGAGTTGAAACAGCGGACGTAAACACGGTTGCGCGCCCGGAGCCTTTGCGTGGCCCGCGAGGCATGCCAACGCTTTAGCCTAACTGACCAAAAAAACCCGGCACTACAGCCGGGTAAACCACGCTGAACAAACAAGACGCGGGAAAAAGAGAAATTTCAAAGTTAAAGATACCCACGATTTGTAACGCCAGGGTGTCGGCATGGTAAAGGACAAGCAGCGTAGGTAACCACCCACCCTGGCCGCCCGACTACTGCGCGCGAACCAGCAGGACAGGTACCGGTGAATGCCGCAGGATCTGCTCGGCATCGCTGCCCAACACCATGCGGCCCACACCGCGCCGGCCGTGGGTGCCCAAGACAATCAATTGCGCACCCCATTCACGCGCCTTGTCGATCACCAGATCCGATACGCGACCAGCATAACTCTCGACTAGTTCGGTCTCCACTTTCAACCCGGCGGCTTGGGCTTGGGCGGCTGCCTCTTGCAATACCTGCTCGCCGCCTTCCTTCAGGAGTTGCAGCATGTCTGCAGACAGGCCAGTGCTGGCTTCGAAACTGGTTATGAAGGAAATTTCATCGATCACATGCAGCAGTTTGACTTGTGCGCCAGCCAGGTTCGCCAGCTTTATGGCTTCTTGCAGGCCGCGACTGGAGGTAGGGCTCCCATCAACCGGCACCAGGATTTTTTCGTACATGAAAGACACCTCCGTCAAAGTGAAGCATCGTAACCCCTAGTCGTCATTCAACGGGATCGCGACCCAACCCGCGCGCTGGTAAGTAACTTCGGTACGCACTTGAGCACCTGAACCGCTTTTGACACTAGCTGATGATCAGCCCGTCAACCACCTGAATGGTCTTGTCGCAGCGACTTGCCAGCGCCCCGTTGTGGGTTACGAACAGTACCGTCGTACCGTTTTCCCGATTGAAACGGCGCAGCAGATCAAAAACGGCGTCAGCACTCTTGGTATCAAGGTTGCCGGTGGGCTCATCTGCCAGCAGCAGCGCCGGGTTCATGGCCAGTGCACGCGCCACTGCGACCCGCTGTTGTTGTCCGCCACTCATATTGCCAGCCAGGTTATTCTTCCAGGCCGAAAGTCCCACGCTGTCAATCAACTCTGCGGCACGTGCACGCATCGCGCTGTTCGGAAATCCGGCGGCGCCGAGCATCGGGATCATGACATTCTCCAACGCGGTAAAGGCGGTGATCAGGTAGTGGTACTGGAATACGAACCCGATGCTATGCCCTCGCAGTCGGGTCAAAGCCCGGTCACCTAGCTCGGTGGTTTCCTCCCCACACACCTGGAGTTTTCCACTGGTTGGGCGGTCGAGTAAACCCACGATGTTCAGCAGCGTGCTCTTGCCCGAACCCGAGGGCCCCATCACCGCGCAGAACTCACCCCGGTGTAGGGTGAGATCGATGCCATGCAAGACTTCAGTCTCGAACGCTGTTCCGACATTGAACGCCTTGTGCACAGCGCGCAATTGCACGACGTCGTCCGGCACAGGCGAGCTCGCTTGATTGAAACTCTCAGCCACGAATTGCCACCACAGGGTCGAGGCGCGCTGCACGCAGGGCTGGCGCAAAGGCGGCCACCAAGCCAGTCAGCGTGGCCAAAAGCAAGGCTGCAGTGAAAAGGACAGGGTCGAACACCAGCGGGAACAAGGGTGTGCCATCGGCGTTGCGCGCATAACGCTGCCACAGGAGTAGCGCGACGGCACCGATGCCGCAGCCGACGATGGAGCCGCCGAATCCGAGCAAGCCTCCTTGCAGCAAAAATATGCGCAGGATCTGCCCCTGTGAAATGCCCATCGCGCGCAAGATTCCGATCTCGCGGGATTTCTGTACCACCACAACAACCAGCACGCTTGCGATGCCAAAGGCCACCGAAAGGCCGACAAAGAACCGGATCGCGGTGTTGGCTGTTGTCTGGGCGCTGACCGCAGCGAAGAACTGGGCGCTGGTCTTGATCCAGCTATCCGCTTCGACACCAGTGGCTGCGGTAATCCGCTGCGCTATTGCTTCCGCGGCGTAAACATCATTCACCGTGACCTCGAGGCTGGTTACGGCACCAGGAATTCCAAGCAGACTTTGTGCTGTGTGCAGCGCGACAAAGGTATTGCGCTGGTTTGCGCCCTTGCTGCCAAGGTCAAAGATGCCGGAAATCGTTAGCGTACTGGCAGCCCCGTTCGCGGTTGATATACGCAGTTTGTCACCCACATCGACCCCGAGGTCGTTCGCCAATTCAGTTCCAATGAGAATGTCGGTGGCGCTCAGGCGCGTGCTGCCTCGCACCAGTTTATCGCTGATATCGACAATGCGGAAATATTGCTCGGGTTCAATGCCTGCGATCGAGATTGCTCGGTTTGCGGCGCCGCGAACGGCCAGCGCCGACCCTCCAGCCACGGGCGATGTCACCACTACTTCAGGCATGCTCCGAATTTGTGAAGCCACGGCTTGCCACTGGTCGATGCCTTTGAGCCTCTGCAACGGCGGCTGGATGATCGCACCTTCAATTTCACCGGGCTCGGTGAGCCGTTGTGGTCTGGCCACTTCCTGCGGCGGCAAGAGCTGGACGTGAGCCTGCGCCGATAGGACGCGCCGGATGAAGTTCGACTGCAGTCCGCTCAGCATGGCCGACATGAACACGATCACGCCAACACCGATAGCCACCCCAGAGATGATGAACAGCGTCTGCAGACGACCCTCGCGCAGAAAGCGGATGGCAACGATCCATTCGAAGGGAATCCAAGCTTGCAGCATGGTGCCTTCCTCATTTCACAGATGGTAAGGCGCGCACCCTGGCACCGGGTTCGACCAAGGTTGCGACTGGAATCACGGCGTCGCCTTCGTGCAGTCCATCAAGCACCTCGGCAAAACCACCGCTGCGCAATCCCAATCGCACGGGACGCCGCACTGCTCGCATATCCTCCAGACTGAGCACCCATGGTGCTGCGCCCTCCGGATCATGTACGGCGTTGGACGCCACCAGCACGGCATTGGGTCGCCTGGCAACCTCGATGTCGACTGAGACAGTCATGTCTTGCTTGAGCGTGGGCGGTGGGTTCGATACATCGAGTTTGACCTCCACTGAACCTGTCTGTGCATTGACACCGGGGTTGATATACGTGAGTTCGGCGGTCAATCTTTGCTGTGGATAGGCGTCCGCCGAAGCCAGCGCCTTCTGTCCCAAGGACAACAGATGAATATTCTTCTCATCGATTTCTACGACAAGTTGCGTGCGACCCGTTGGAGACAGCGTCATCAGCACTTTGCCAGGTTGTACTACGTCACCGACCTCGACACTGCGACCGATCAGGGTCCCATCCCACGGGGCCCTGATCATCGTGTAGCCGGCGCGGGCGCGCGCCGCCTGCTCGTTTGCCTCGGCTTCGTCCACCGCAGCAGCGGCCAAAGCATAGTCACTGCCCGCATGACCCGCACTGTCGAATTGCTTGCGTGCCGCGCGGGTCTGGGCGTCAGCAAGTTCGACGGTTTTTCGGGAATCTTCCAGGGCGGCTTCTCCGATGAAACCTTTGTTGAACAAGTCCTCGTTGCGTCGCAACATCGAATGAGCATTATCAAGGGTTGCCTGTGTCTGACGCAGGGTCTGCTCAGCTACCGGCGCCTGAACCTCACGCAATTGCCGCATTCTGGCCTTGGCCTGTTCTAGGGCCTTTTCGGCCTGCCGCTGCGCGGCACGTAATTCAGTCGAAATGATTTCAATGAGAAGATCACCCGCCTTGACGTCTTGACCTTCTGCCACTGGCACGCGAACAACGGTACCAGTAATCTGTGCGCCGACATCGACGCGATGCGGCGTCTCTACATGTCCGCTTGCCACTACCGTTTGGACAAAGTCGCGCCGAACGACGGTTGCGGTAAGTACTTGCGGACCTTGCCACCAATGAAACGCAAGCAGGACAATCGCCAAGACGACGACCAGAGCGGACAAAATCCTCCACTTGCTCGCAAGAATCGCTGAGCGTTCGATCATCTTAGGCTTGCCGACAATGGCTCATTGGTTGACCCCGCTATATTCTTGCCCAAGGCAACAGCGCGACAGATGATCTTTGTCAACTCGAGAGAGGTCCCGGGCGAGATCATCAGCCAGAGCCCTGTAACTGGAGAGCCGAATTGGTCATGCTGGACTACTTCCCTGAATCCGATGCGATCGGATGCTTGTCGTTAGCGTCTTGCCAGCGGCCCGCAATGTTCTTCAGCAACTGGTTGACCGCCGCCAGCTGACGGTTGCGCACACTGAGCAGGCTGCTTTCGCTATTCAAAGCCGCCGTTTGCGCCAGCACCACATTCAGGTAGCTCACCGTGCCAGCGCGATACTGCGCAAGCGTGATGTCGAGATTGCGCAGCGCATACTGAAGCGCCTCCTGCTGTGAGTGAACTTCACGCTGCAGTTGGTCGGCCAGCACCAGGTTGTCTTCCACTTCCTGCAAGGCGGTCAGCACCACCTGGCGGTAGGCAGCCGCAGCCTGGTCGGCACTGGCTCGCGCCTGTGCGCTGGCCAGCCTGCGCTGTCCGCCATCAACAATGGATTGGGCCAGCGAGGAGCCCACCGACCAGAACAGGTTGGGCGCATTGACCAGGCTGGCCAGCGACGTCTGCCCGTACTGGGCACCCGCTGTCAGGATCAGCGCCGGAAAAAACGCCGCATCGGCGACGCCGATTTGCGCATAGGCGGCCGCCACGCGGCTTTGCGCTGCGGCAATATCGGGGCGACGTTCCAGCAGCGTTGCCGGCAGGCTCACCGGGACCGCCAGCGTAGCGGCGAGTGTGCCGGTTGGCGCTATCGTCAATGCGGCGGGCGCAAGCCCGAGCAGCACGGCAATGGCGTGCTCCAGTTGCGCGCGCTGGGCGTTCGCTTCGCTGAACTGCGCCTGCGCGCTGTTGAGTTGGATCTGTGCCTGCAGCACATCGCTGCGCGCGGCCACACCGCTGTCGTAGCGTGCCTGGGTGAGGTCGAGCGAACGGCGATAGGCATCAACGCTGCGCGCCAGCAATCGCTGTTGCGCCTCGGCAGTGCGCATTGAGAAATATGTTTGCGTCAGAAGTGCCTGCGCCGACAAGCGCGCTGCCGCCAGATCATTGGCGCTCGCCTGCACGGCAGACTGTGCGCCGCTGCTGATTTGTGAAAGCCGACCCCACAGGTCAACTTCCCAACTGGCATTGGCGGCCAGAGCCACATTATTGCTCGGGGTCTGCGCATTGGCCGAAATCACTGTTGCCGGACTACCGCTTCTCGTTGCAGTCAGACCCGTTGCGAGCGTGGGAAACATGGCGCTGCGACTGGCCTCGAGGGTGGCGCGAGCGCTGGCAAGCTGCGCCATGGCTGCTTTGAGGTTTTCGTTGCCGATGACAAGGCGGGCCTCCAGATCATCAAGCACCGGGTCCTTGAACAACGTCCACCATGGGTCGGGCACGACTGTGTCGGTAGCCGCCCGCTGCCAGACGCCGGTCTCCTTGAACTGCGTCGGTGCCGTCACCGGCGACGGGGCTTCGACACGCTTGATGGCACAGCCGGACAGGAGCAGCCCGAGCGCAAGCGGCAACAAGGTGTGGCGCGGAGAGTTCATCATGGCAGGCCTATACGGTGGAGACGGCTGCAAAGGGCGCAGCCTTGCGCTTGCGCCAGGGCAAGCGAACCCGGCGCAGCCTGTCCATCAGGACAAACACGACCGGCGTTGTGTAGAGCGTGAGCAACTGGCTCAGGATCAGGCCACCGACGATAGCAATGCCCAGCGGCTGGCGCATCTCGGCGCCATCGCCGCTGCCCAGCGCCAGCGGCACGGCGCCGAAGATGGCGGCGAAGGTGGTCATCAGGATTGGACGCAAACGCAGGCAGGCCGCGCGCAGGATCGCCGCGCCAGCGCTGCTGTGCCCGACCCGTTGCCGGGCAATCGCGAAGTCGATCATCATGATGGCGTTCTTCTTCACGATGCCGATCAGCAGGATCACGCCGATCAGCGCAATGATGGAGAACTCGCTCTTGAACAGCATCAGCGCCAGTAGCGCACCGACACCGGCTGACGGCAACGTCGAGAGGATCGTGATCGGGTGGATCAGGCTCTCATAGAGGATGCCGAGCACCAGGTAGATCGTGACCACGGCCGCCGCGATCAGCAGCGGCTGCGATGCGAGCGAGGTCTGAAATGCGTTGGCGGTGCCAGCAAAGCTGCCACGCACTGACACAGGTACACCGAGCTCGGCCATGGCGCTGTTGATGGCAACCGTCGCCTGCGACAGCGACACCCCCGGCGGCAGATTGAAGCTGATGGTCGAGGCCGGGGCGCCGCTCTGGTGATTCACCACCAGCGGCGTGTTGGTGGTTTCGACGCGCGCGAACGAGGCCAACGGCACCTGCAGGCCAGAATTGCTGGTGACGTACAACTGCTTGAGCGTCTGCGGCCCCTGCAGGTACTCGGGGGCGAACTCCATCACCACACGGTACTGGTTCAGTGGGTTGTAGATCACGCTCACCTGACGCTGGCCGAACGCGTCGTTCAACGCCGTGTCCAGCGTGTTCATGCTGACGCCAAGCCGCGCGGCCGCGTCGCGGTCGACCACGAGCGAGGTCTGCAGTCCGGTGTCCTGCTGGTCGGTGCTGACGTCGGCAAGCTCCGGCAGTTGCGACAGCGCCGTGCGCACGCGCGGCTCCCAGGTGCGCAGGGTCTGCAGGTCATCGGCCTGCAGCGTGTACTGGTACTGGGCGTTCGATTGCCGGCCTCCGATGCGGATGTCCTGCACCGGCACCAGGAACAGGTTGGCCCCGGCCTCGTGCGAGAGTTTGCCGCGCAGTCGCGCCACCACCGCATCCGCCGACATGCCGCGCTCGGCCAGCGGCTTCAGGGTGATGTAGAAATTGGCCGAATTGCGCTGGCCGCCGCCGGTGGAGCCGCTGATGTTGGCAACGGCCGGGTCGGCAGCGACGATGGCCATGAAGGTGTCCAGGCGCTTTTGCATCATCTGGAACGAACTGCCCTGGTCCGCCTGCACACCACCGACGATGACGCCGGTGTCCTGTTGCGGAAAGAAGGTCTTGGGGATCACGGTGTAGAGGTAGACGTTGATAACCACCACCGCCAGCAGCGAGAGCAGGGCCAGCGGCTGATGCCGCAGCGTCCAGATCAGGGAGCGCTGATAGCCTCGCATCACAAACGTTCCGAAACGGCTCATGGCGCGCACCAGGCGACCGGGACGGCTCTCGACACTGTGGGGCGCGAGCAGCATCGAGGCCATCATGGGCGTGGTCGTCAGCGACACCACCATCGAGATCAGGATCGAGGCCGTCAGAACTACCGAGAACTCACGGAACAATCTTCCCACCACGCCGCCCATTGCCAGCAGCGGAATGAACACGGCCACCAGCGACAGACTGATCGACAGCACGGTAAAGCCGATCTCACGCGCGCCCTTGAGTGCGGCTTCGCGCGGGGACAGGCCCTGCTCGGTGTAGCGCGTGATGTTCTCCAGCACAACGATCGCATCGTCCACCACAAAGCCGGTGGCCACGGTCAAGGCCATGGCCGACAAATTGTCCAGGCTGTAGCCGCACAGGTACATGACGCCCAGGGTGCCGGCTAGCGACACCGGCACGGCAACGGCCGGCAGCAGCGTGGCGCGCCAGTTGCGCAGGAACAGCAGCACCACCAGGATCACCAGGCCGACCGCGATGGCCATCGCGTGCTCGACTGCCAACAGCGAAGCGCGGATGGTAGGCGTGCGGTCGCTCAAAACGTTGAGGTCAATCGCCGGCGGAATCGAGGCCTGCAGACGCGGCAGGATGTCGCGCACGCGCTGCACGGTCTCGATGATGTTGGCGCCTGGCTCCTTGAGCAGGAACAGCGCAATCGCCGGCTTGCCGTTGGCCAGGCCATAGTTGCGCACGTCCTGCACCGAGTCAGTGACTTCCGCCACATCGCGCAGCCGCACTGCAGCGCCATGGCGGTAACCCAGGATCACGGGCGCATATTCGGCGGCGTTATGCGCCTGGTCATTGGCGCCGATCTGCCAGTAGCGGCCGTCCATTTCGACCGCGCCCTTGGGCCGGTTGCCGGTGGTGGCGGTGATCGCCTGGCGCACGCTGTCCAGGGCAATGCCCATGGTCGCGAGCTTGTCCGGGCTCAGTTCCACCCGCACCGCCGGTAGGGCGCCACCGCCAATCGTCACCTGACCAACGCCTTCGACCTGCGACAGGCGCTGCGCCAGCACGGTCGAGGCGGCGTCGTACATCTGGCCGCGCGTCAGCGTGGCCGAGGTCAGGGTCAGGATCATGATTGGCGCGGCCGCCGGATTGACCTTGCGGTAAGTCGGATTGCTCGGCATGCCGGTGGGCAGCAGCGTGCGCGCGGCGTTTATGGCGGCCTGAACATCGCGCGCGGCGCCGTCGATATCGCGGTTCAGGTCGAACTGCATGGTGACGCTGGTCGAACCCAGCGACGAGCGCGACGTGATTTCGGTCACGCCGGCAATACTGCCCAGCGCGCGCTCGAGCGGCGTGGTCACGGTCGCGGCCATGGTGTCCGGGCTGGCGCCGGGCAACGCGGCACTGACCGAGATAGTCGGAATATCAACCTGCGGCAGCGGCGCAATCGGCAGCAACTCGAAGCCGATAACCCCCGCCAGCGCCACGCCGAGCGTGATCAGCGTAGTGGCAACTGGACGAGCGATGAACGGCGCCGAGATGTTCATGCCGGGCCCTGGTCGGCAGAGAGCGCGGCGGCCCGCCGCGCACGCCAGGCCTGCAGGCGTTGCGCCTGATTGGCGAAGCCGAGGTAGATCACGGGTGTGGTGAACAGCGTCAACAACTGGCTGACGATCAGGCCACCAACCATGGTGACGCCGAGCGGATGGCGCAACTCGTGTCCGGCGCCGGTTCCCAGCATCAGCGGCAGTGCGCCGAGCAGCGCCGCCATCGTAGTCATCAGGATTGGGCGAAAGCGCAGCAGACAGGCTTGATGAATGGCTTCGCGCGGCGACTTGCCTTCCTCACGTTCAGCGTAAAGCGCGAAGTCGATCATCATGATGGCGTTCTTCTTGACGATGCCGATCAAGAGCACGATGCCGATAATGCCGACCACGCCAAGGTCCTGGCGTGCCAGCAGCAGGGCCAGCAGCGCGCCGAGACCAGCCGATGGCAGTGTCGACAGGATGGTCACCGGGTGGATGTAGCTCTCGTACAAGACGCCGAGCACGATGTACATGGTCACGACCGCCGCCAGGATCAGCAGCAGCGTGCTGGTGAGCGAGGCCCGGAATGCTTCGGCCGCGCCCTGGAAACTGGTTTCGACGCTGGGCGGCAAATCTAGCTTGGCCTCCTCGGCCTTGATCGCGTCCACCGCACTGCCGAGCGACGCCCCCGGCGCCAGGTTGAAGGAAACAGTGGCCGAGGGGAACTGTGCGACGTGGTTGATCGCCAGCGCGGCCGGTCGCTCGACCACCTTTGCAACTGATGACAAAGGCACTTGCACGGTCGTGGTACTGCCGTTGGCGGCGGTGGTTGTGATGCCCGGCAGGTAGAGGTTTTCCAGCGCGCGCGGGCCGCGGCGGAACGCGTCAGCCGCCTCCAGCACGACGCGGTACTGGCTAGACTGCGTGTAGATGGTGGAGATCAGTCGCTGACCAAACGCGTTGTACAGTGCGGTATCGATCTCGGCCACGGTGACGCCGAGCTGGCCGGCCGCCTCGCGGTCGATCTGCACATAGGCCTGCAGGCCCTGGTCCTGCAGGTCGCTGGCAACATCCAAAAGTTGCGGCAAGCCCTTGAGCCGTTCCAGCAGTCTTGCGGTGGAACTGGCAAGGGCGTCGGCATCGGGCGAACTGAGCAGAAACTGGTACTGCGTCTTGGACACCCGGTCTTCGATCGTCAGGTCCTGCACCGGCTGCATGTAGGCGGTGATGCCCGGCAGATGGGATGTCGCCTCGGTCAGGCGCGCGATGATTTCCGATGCCGAGGCCAGGCGCAGAGCAAAAGGCTTGAGCGTGATCTGCATGCGCCCCGTATTCAAAGTCGGATTCGCGCCGTCGACCCCGATGAAAGACGCCAGGTGGTCAACGTCCGGGTCTTTCAAAATCACATCAGACATGGCCTGCTCGCGTACCGACATGGCTTCGAACGACGTGGTCTGGGTCGCCTCGGTGATGACCTGGATCAGCCCGGTGTCCTGAACCGGAAAGAAGCCTTTGGGCACCAGTACGTACAAGGCGCCGGTCACGACCAGGGTCAGCGCGAACACCAGCATCGTGGCGCGGGGCCGGTCCAGTACCCAGTCCAGCATCTGCCCGTAGCGCGCCACGGTGCGCTCAAAAGCGGCGCCGAACCAGGCGCCGGCGCGGCTGTGTTTGCGATCGTGCTCAGGGCGCAGCAGGCGCGCGCTCATCATCGGCGTCAGCGTCAGAGAGACCACCGCCGATATCAAGATCGCCACCGCCAGTGTGATGGCGAATTCATGGAACAGCCGACCGACCACGTCGCCCATGAAGAGCAGCGGGATTAGCACCGCAATCAGGGAGACGGTCAGCGAGATGATCGTAAAGCCAATCTGCTTGCTGCCCTTGAGCGCAGCCTGCATCGGGGTGTCGCCCAGCTCGACGAAACGCGCGATGTTCTCGATCATGACGATCGCATCGTCCACCACGAAGCCGGTCGAGATCGTCAGCGCCATCAACGTCAGGTTGTTGATCGAAAAGCCAGCCAGGTAGATCACGCCGAAGGTGCCGACCAGACTCAGCGGCACGGCCACACTCGGAATCAAGGTGGCGCTGGCGCTGCGCAGAAACATGAAGATCACCATCACGACCAACGCCACCGAGAGCAGCAACTCAAACTCGGTGTCGTCCACCGAAGCGCGAATGGTGGTAGTGCGGTCTGCGATGATCTGCACGTCCACCGATGCCGGCAACGTCGCCTGCAGTTTGGGCAACAAGGCCTTCACGCGGTCCACCGTCTGGATCACATTGGCGCCCGGCTGGCGCTGCACATTCAGGATGACACCCGGCGTGCGGTCGGCCCACGCCGCCAGGCGCAGGTTCTCGGCGTCATCGACGATCTGTGCCACGTCCTGCAGCCGCAGCGGCTTGCCATTCTTCCAGGCGATGATCAGGTTCTGGTACTCGGCTGCCGACTTGAGCTGGTCGTTGGCGTCGATGGTCGAGGCGCGCTGTGCGCCGTCAAAGCTGCCTTTCGCCTGGTTCACGTTGGCCGCCACGATGGCACTGCGTACGTCGTCGAGCGACAGGCCGAGCGACGCCAGCGCCTGCGGATTGCCCTGAATGCGAACCGCCGGACGGCGTCCACCGGCAATGCTGACCAGCCCGACACCATCGACTTGGGAGAGCTTGGGCGCGAGTCGGTTCTCAGCCAGGTCATGCAGTTTGATGACGGGCAGCGACGGCGACGTGACGGCGATCGTGAGCACCGGTGCATCTGCCGGATTGACCTTGCTGTAGATCGGCGGCATCGGCAGGTCGCTCGGCAGCAGGTTGCTGCCGGCATTGATGGCCGCCTGGACTTCCTGTTCCGCCACGTCAAGCGACAGGCCCAGCGAGAAACGCAAGGTGATCACCGAGGCGCCCCCGGAACTGGTCGATGTCATCTGGTTGAGGCCCGGCATCTGGCCGAACTGGCGTTCCAGCGGCGCTGTCACCGTCGTGGAGATCACATCGGGACTGGCGCCGGGGTACAGGGTGGTCACCTCGATCGTCGGGTAATCCACCTCGGGCAAGGCCGACAGCGGCAGCAGCCGGTACGCCAGCAAACCGGCCAGCAGGATCGCCAGCATCAGCAGCGACGTGGCGACCGGACGCTCGATAAAAATACGGGACGGATTCATCGCGCGGCGCTCAGTTCGATGTCTTGCCGGGTGCGCCGCCCTGGTCTGACTTCTCCTTTTCCGCGCGCCGCTTTTGCAGCCAGGCGCGCCGATCCTCCGGACTCATGGCCTTGAGTTTCTCGGCCACTTCCGGCGGCACGCGGTCCATCCAGTTCGGCCGCTCGCTCGGCGCCGCATCCGCAGCGGTCGCAACCGGCGCCCCGGGCATGGATGCCGCGCGGGCGGCGCTCGCGGCGCTGACAGGTGAGGGCCCGCTGCCCTCGCCCTTGCGCTCGCCGCGCCGTCCAGCAGCCGCGCTCGCGCCGGCGCGTTGGCGCGGATCGGCCGCGATCACTTCCACCTTGGCACCGTCGCGCAGCCGGTCGACACCATCGATCACGACTTTCTCTCCAGGTTTCAACGCACCCTCGACGGCCATCCAGTCACCATCGACCGCTCCCGGTTTCACCACCCGTGTGCTGACCGAGCTGTCCGCATTGACGACATACAGGTAGAAGCCCTGGGCGCCGCGCAACACCGCGGCCGAGGGCACTGCAAGCACCTTGCTCAAGGTGTCGAGTTGCAACCGCACGCTGACCGATTGATTCGGAAACAAGGTGTCGTCACTGTTGCCGAACAAGGCCTTGACCTTGATCGTGTCAGTGCTGCTGTCGATCGCATTGTCAATGCTGGCAACGCGGCCCGTCGCCAGCTGCCGGGTTCCGTCGCGGCTCCAGGCCTCGACGCTCAGCGCCTGCTTGCTGCGCAGCCGGGTACTGATCAGGGGAACATGGACGGCCGGAACGGCGAACACCAGCGCAATCGGCCTCGTTTGCGTGATGGAGACGAGGCCGTTGACATCGCCGGGTTGAACGATGTTGCCAAGATCAACCTGCTTGAGCCCGACGCGACCGCTGATCGGCGCGCTGACGCGGGTGTAGGACAACTGCAAGCGGGCGTTGTCCAGCGTGCCCTGATCGGCCTTCAAGGTGCCTTCAAACTGGCGCACCAGCGCCGCTTGCGTGTCGATTTGTTGCTTGGCGATGGCGTCTTTCGCCAGCAGGTCACGGTAGCGGGCAAGGTCGATACGCGCGTTGTCCAACTGCGCCTTGTCGCGCGCCAAGCCGCCTTCTGCCTGGCTCAGGCTCGCCTGGAATGGGCGCGGGTCGATCTCGGCGATCAATTGCCCGGCCCGAACCTGTTGCCCCTCCTGAAAATGCAGTCTGAGCAGCGGACCGTTGACCTGGGCATGCACGACCGCCGTGTTCGAGGCAAGGATGCTGCCGATGGCGTTGACGCTGACCCGGATGTCCTGTTGGCGCACCGCTTGCACCGATACCGGCTGCGGCGCATTGGCGCCGCCGAAGCGTCGCGCGCCACTCGCAGCGGGCCGGGCAGCGCCGGTTTGAGTCGTTGATCCGCCTGTTGGCTCAGCAGTTCGGCCATTCCACCACCAAAATGCTGCGGCACCCGCGAGCACCAACGCGCCAAGCACCCAAGGCATGGCTCGACCGAGTTGTGCGGATCCTATCGACCGACTTGGTCGGGCTGAGTTTCCGCCGGCTGACATGTGTTGGTATTTCATAATCGCTTTGTTGAAGTCGCTACTGGCAGAGATGGCGGTAAATATTGCTCCAGAGGCATTGCTGTCATATTTCAATGACCGATTATGGCGATGACAAATGAAACAATGAGATGATGACCTCCCGCGAAGGCGAGCATGCCTATGCGAGTCAATTTTGGTTATGGATGATCCAGGCCTGCGTTTGCTGCAAATCATCAGCGACCGGGAACCCGTTGCGAGCATGACGCTCTTCTGGTGATTCACCAAAATAGAGCAGGGTCTGAATGTCTCTTAAAACGGTCGGAGTATCGCGAAAATAGCTGTGGCCAACTTCAACTTTGCTTGGACGACCCAGAACTTCGATCGTGTCAATTGCATCGATCTGTGAACCGATTGGCAAGAGACCCATTCGACGATCTCCATGCAGTAGCTCGGATGCCTTGACGGCGAAGTCTTCATCAGCAACATAAAGTGTTGTCCGCTTTGACAGCGGAGTAACAACCGCGCTGAGTCTGCGAAACAAACGCGCATCGATGTCAGGCGCTGCAAAAATGATTTGTCCGAAGTGCATCTGCGGCTCAAGAATTTGAGCACGCGCAGTCACTGACTGCATTGAACGCAAGAAGCCATAGACCCCCAGGCTATGCGCAATGACATGAACATGACCTGGCCCCGCCAATCGACCAAGCTGGGCGAGAAATCCGGCCAGCTCTTCCTCGCTGTTTTCCACGGAAGTAATGTCAGCCAGATAACTTAGAGGACTGTGTTTTCCTTGCGACGGCCAACTGAACATGGCCATGATTCCTGGCACACGCAGTGCTGCACCCAGAGTGGCGGCCTGTTGTACGGCCTGATCAAAGGAAGTTCCGAATCCGTGTATGTAAACCACAACATCACGATCTTGCGTGTTGAGAGTCGCAAGGACACTTTGCATGTCACCCTCCCAGGCCACCACCTCGCTCAGGTCACTGTCACGATCAAGCGCGATCGTTGGCGAGTCATCAAGGATTGCGGGTTGCGCTCGTTTGACCGAATTGTTCAGTGGGACGTTCGGCACGGCAACAATGCGTCGTCCATAGTGGATCGATTCATCTGTTTCATCATCAAAACCGCTATCAAGGTCGGTGACAGACGAGGGCCTCCGATTGCTTGCGAACCAGACCGGGTAGCAGGTTTGGTCCATGGTTTCATTGCAACCAGCGGTCCTAATTGATGGGGGGGCCGACGCGCAGGCTGTCAGCAACAGCATGAATGAAAGTGCAATGCCCTCGCGCAATCGACTGCAGATCTTCAGTGCGACCGAAAAGCAGCGCAATGAGAGGCAAGAATTGTGCGGCACCGGTCCGCTCCATACCAGTGGAGGAAACAACACCGGTCAGAAGCAGTTGACCGTCACTGACGACATCACGTTGGCGACGACCACGCCCGTTGGGTTTGATATCGAACAAGACTGGCCCGAAGGTTGGGTGCTCACCGTCACGTCATAGGTCGAACCGCTTGGAAGCGTGCCAGGAAACGCAAAGAGTCCATTCGTGGCGAGGGGCAAGAAGGCACCGTTGGTGCTAAGCGTCACGCTGGTACCGGCGTTCAATCCGGTAACGACGCCCCCCACAGAGGAACTGTAGACACAGTAAACCGTGACATTGCTGACGGCGTCACCGATGCTGTCGACCGTTCCGTTGCCGTTGGCGACACTGCAGGTTTGCCCTACGGGTTGCGTGAGAACTGTAACGTCGTATCCATTGTTGCTGGCAATCGTCTTGGCAAACGTAAACGACTGATTGCTACCGATGGTGAGATAGTCAGCGTTGTTGTTCTGCAAGGTCAAACTCAAGCCTGAACCCAGGCCAGATATCGTTCCTCCGATGCTTGAATCGCCGCCACCACCGCAGGCAACCAGAGCCACCATTGCCACCAAGGAAATTGTCAAAACTGTCGCTTTGGTTTGTCTCATGATTACTCTTTCTATTTCTAAAACGCTGATGACTTTGAAAGACGATTGCAAAATGCGCAATCTGGTCGACGACCAGCGTAAATGAGTGGAGACAATGTAGATCGGGACATAGGATCCAATGTTGCGGAAGGGGTAAAGTAGTGCAAAGAAGAGAGGTGGCACTGCCAAGACTTCTCAGCCAGTTTCCTCACGGGAACACGATTAGGGCCCTTCATGAAAAGTCAAAATGCAATCGATATTCATCGGCGAAATCTGCACAACGCTTGCGCATCAATTGCCTCTGTTTCAAAATCTTCTCCGGGGCACTGCAGCCAAAATTAGCGCTGCTTATCCCGAACTTTCGAAGTGATTGGGATACTGCTTTGACATCTACTGGCATCGAAGCCGCGACAGGCCTAAGCGCCGGATAGCTGGTGCAACGCTTGAAGTTGATCATGCGCGCCACCTTGTTGGCTAAAGCTTTGCCTAGCGCAATTTGTCTGACCAAGGGTCGATCGACGATGAGTGGTGCGTATGGCCGCTCAATGGTCGCCAGCCAATCTCTCCACTTGAACTCGTTGAAGCGGTGAGCCAGAATGCAGGTTGCCCAAGGGATACCCATGGCGTCGGCGCAGATGGCGCCATGCAGTGACTCCGCAAGGATGCGAGAACAGCCGCGTAATTGAACAAGCACGTCGCTCGGTGCTTGTCGCGGATTGATGACCCTCATTCCTGCGTCGCTGCCGACGCTTGGCCAGTCGAAAGCGTTCCAGGTCGCGTGGTGTGGAATCAAGCCTACCGGCCCGCTTGCGTCGTGCCCGGGGATCAGCTCAGGCCAAAGAATGGCTGCATCGCCAATGGCACGGTCTGCAGGCAAGGCGAATTCGGTGGCTGTCATCGGTCCTCTTACCCATCGAAAATCCCAATTGCTGTCTGGCAAGGCTGCGTGTGATTCACCGATTCCAGAGCCAAATACCACCTTTCGGACAGACTGATCATGGCGACCATCGAGCAGCGTGCCGACACCGTAAAGCAGAACTTTGCCGGACAACTCGACAAGGTTCGGAAACAGACGATCCCACAACTGCAAATTGATGTCGTCTCCGAAATTGCCGCCTTCAATTCCGCAGTACTTGATCAGCTTCATTCTGTGGATCCCGAGTCTTGCTTTGTGATGATCGACATGCCACTGCTGTTGGTCAGGCCAGAAGTCCAGGTCGGTTCGGTTTCGCTCCTGAACTGTTCAGCGTTGTCCGGATGACCGAGAACCTGCCGGATATCGGTCGCGCACATGCAGGCCGCAATAGACGCCTTCTGTTGTTGGTTGACCTTCAGACAGGCAGCTTGGTTGGCAGCCATGCGGACGGCAAGTCCGGCGGCAAACAACACGCGGGGGGATTGCCCATTCAGATTAAACATCGCCATACTTCCTTGGAACAGCTTGCAGGTCCTGAAACCACCCCGATGGGAAGGCTCTTTCCTGCCTGCCGATGTTTGCGTGGGCATGTTGCTGTTCCATTGCAAATCGAAGCGCTCACATTTCAGATGTCATAAAGGGCTCGGGATCGCGGCGGATATCGGGGAAAATCGAAATTTGTGGAATGCGTCGAATCCTAGTACCCCCGCGGTCTCGCCCCTTTGGTTACATGTGCTGGTACTGGGGCTATCTTTAATAGTGATCTCGGTCGCCGTCCGTTCGCATCTGCGTCTAGATTCTGTGGACAAAGAGGGGCGCGAACTCGGTTTGCTGTCGTTGGCAATCCCAACTTTCACACCTTCAGGAAACGGGTCGACTCCTTCATGTGCAGAGGATCGTCGCAAGGAGGGAAAGACTGATGGAGGTGCGATCACATCCTGGTGACTTCGGTCGAGGCACTAGCGGTGTCATGCCAGGGAATTAACAGGGCTTTGGGCACCGACTTGATCGCGCTCAACGCTGCCGGTGATGACCCGCCATGGGCGCTGCGTTGCTGCCGACTAAGTTGCGACCACCGGCCTCCTGCGGCTAACGGCTGCTTTGGGCACCATCGAGCCGTTGGTGACCGGCCGGTTTCTGCACTTTTGGATTTCGCAAATTGCTCGCCTGCGCGCCATGGACGAGTTTGCCCGATTGTGGGATGCGAACATGCTACAGATCAGCGAAGTCGGCTGGTCTTTTTCACTTGGGTCGATTCCCTGCTCCGTGGGGCACAACGGTTCTCTTATTAGATTCCGACATTGCTCAGCCATCAAAGAGAAAATGTTTTTCAATTTGTATCCGGAAAAATTTGACCTCGCGCACGCATCTGCCCGCACCGCTTGCAGAGATTTGACCCCCCTATCCCCCGTCAGGTGGGTCGGCTGCGTCGGGCCGTCTCGCCAGCGGTCTTGCGGTTGTGGCAGGACACACACAGGGCACTCAGGTTGCACCAGTCAAAGCGCTGGCCACCGTCCCTTCAATGGCGTGACGCGGTCGGCAACAACGGCCGCTACGAGCCGTCCACGCGCCTCACAGTGGGCACACAGGGGGTGCTCGCGCAGGAAGGCAGCACGCACAACGCGCCACGCTGCTGACTGGTAGAGGCCGCGCTCGCTATCGAAACCACGCCGTGCCCGACCGTAGTCACGGTGCGTTGCAGCACGGTGCTTGTCGCAGTAACCGGGCGTGGCCAGTACCACGCCGCAACCAGGGTGACGGCATGGTGTTGGCGCAGAGCGTGGCATGGCAGGAACCCAATCAAATCTAGAGACAGATCCCTTCGGCAGATGTTGATTCAGTGCTTGCCTTCTCTGGCGTGCAGAGCGTTCATACGAGCGTCATCAACCAAGGAGATCAACCATGACAACCCAACTCAGTCCATCACAACAGCAGATTCTCAGTCACGCAGCACATCACACCGAGGGCAGGCTTGATTGGTTTCCCGACAACATCAAGGGCGGCGCACGCAAGAAGGTGCTCGATAGCCTGTTCAACCGCGCGCTCATTACGCCGCTGGGCGACGACTGGTTTGTCGCCGCCGAAGGCTACGACGCACTGGGCCTGCCGCGTCCAGCGCCGATCACACTGGTCAAACTCGACACGATCATCGCCAACGCCGAGAGATCGCAACACGGCGCCAATCAGGTGTTGGCCGACGAGGTCGATGGCGGCGATCCGACTGACGCCGAGATCGCGGCCAGCAACGAGATCGTTCCTGCATCGCAACCCCAGACACCACGCACCCGCGAGAACAGCAAGCAAGCCACGGTCATCAGCATGCTCAAGCGTCCCGAGGGCGCCACTATTGCCCAGATCTGCGCAGCCACCAATTGGCAGGCCCACACCGTGCGCGGCACCTTTGCCGGCGCGTTCAAGAAGAAGCTCGGACTCAACATCACCTCGGCAAAGGGCTCAGGTTCGGAGCGCATCTATCGTATCGCAAGCTGATACAGTTTCTTCACAGGTCCAGATTGCGCCATCATTCGGAGTCGATCATGCAGAATTTAAAGTGGTCCGAGTCAGAGAAAAAAAACGCTCGCAGCGTGTTTGACGCGGCTCTTGAAGCCGAGTTGGCCGACACCATGCGATCGTTCAAGGCAAAGGCCGCTGCGATCACAACCCCCGACGATCTGTGGGCACTTCTGGTCAAGTTTGAACGTAAGCGGCTCGAAATTAACGAGCAATTCGACTATCGGTACTCGCAGCTCATCATCGTTTTCGGCCGACTTCTTCGTGATGGCAGGGTATTCCATGAACAACTCCGTGGGCTGTCTGAAGAAAAAGTTTCATTGATCGAACGGATCGCATATCTTTGAGTTGATGGGTCTACAGAATCGCTGGTTGACGGGACGCAGCAAGCGATTTGAAGCTCGCACCATCGCTGGCGCGCAATGCCTCACCGCCGCTGAACTCTTGCCAACGCAGGACGACAGCGGCGCGGAAGGACTGCACCTGTTTGCTAGACTTCAGAAAAATCGGCCTACGAGATTTCTCCAATAATGACAAAGGGTTAGGAGCGAATTTCGTCATAAATCGGGCCAATCGGCGACCGTTGTGCGATTCGTGAAAACCGATCAGCTTATTCCATTTCTAATTCATATATGAAGTTAAAAATGCGCCGATTATCCATGGCCACGATACGATAGAACTCACTGAGGCGGAGTCAAATTCCAGTGTCTTCAAAGCCATCGATAAGTGATCTTCC
>TBL_comb47_HYPODRAFT_10003113_pt1 | contig 19969 bp, 15 predicted proteins | sample TroBogypolimnion_40_FD_10682 | JGI IMG/M metagenome (IMG submission 10682) | reverse complement strand
CACCGACAGTACGCATCAATGCCTTAGTGTTGAAATGCGCGACCCGGCCGGAAATCCGTTAGCTGAGTCGAAAATGTATAAAGTAGGAATGAACAGTTATATGGCTGCAAGTTATCATTTCGATCACCAGGATCCCGGTACAACGGTCAATACAACCACGGCCCAGGCACTGATTGATTACCTCACGGCAGTTAAGAAGGTTGATTATAAAGGAATCAAGCGGATCAGGTCGACCCGGATTGACAAGCCAAAAAAGTAACCTGACTTACCTGATCATGATCTTCTGCGATCCGGAGAAATTTTCACCGGTCAGCTTCAGGATGTACAACCCGGAATGCAGGGAAGAAACATCCAGTGTCTTTTCCGCCGGATGCCCTACAATGGCAGTAATAACTTTGTTGAACACCTTTATTCCTAGCATGTTGAATATTTCCACATCCAGGTACGGGCGTGATGGATTTAACTGTATCGTGATTCTGCCATCGGAAGGATTGGGATAAACACGGAAATTCTGGTTGTCATTTTGCTCATCTATACCCACGCAGGCGCTGAATGAGAAGATGACATTGATGGTAGCTGAATCCACGCAGGAATTCTCATTGGTTACCCGGACCGAATACGTCTGAACTTCAAATCCAATACCGGTCGAAGAAATATTGATGTATCTTGAATCGGAACCGTTGGACCACAGGTAGGCAGACCCTATGTTTCCTGCATCCAATCTGACTGAATCATAAATGCAAACCGTAGAATCAGCAGGACCCAGATGAATTACAGGCAATGGATTTACAACCAACGACGTGCTGCCCGCAATCTGATTAAAGCCATCGTTTGTAGTTACTGTATACGTGGTATTCTCCGTTGCTGTAACTACAACATCCGGCAAATCTGATGTAAACCCACCTGGGTTTGAACTCCAGGAATAGGTATACAGCCCGGAACCACCGCCCGCCAATGAATACAAGTGTGATGTTGATCCGTAACAAATTACCGAGGGTTCAGCCACAGGATTGACAGATAACGGACCACCCGCAACTGCCACGATCACCTGTGCCGGATCGCTCTGGCAGCCACTCTGCGTGTCGGTTACAACAAGTAAAAATATTTTTGTTCCGTAGAGGTTTCCTGTCGGAGGATTTGGCAATGTTGATGTAAATCCCGGTGGATTTGATGTCCATGAATACGTATAGTTTCCATAACCGCCGCTGGCCGAACCATTCAGTGTTGTGCTGGTCCCATTGGGAATGGATGTGTCAGTCCCGGCATCTGCTACTGGTGTCGGATGCACGAGGGCCGTTGAAGTATCCCGCACCGTCAGCTGACAAAGATCGGTGATTGAGGCAATGTAGGTGTTTGTACCCACCGGTGGAATGAGTGTCAGCGTGCTGTCATTTGCCCCAGGAATGTTCCACTGATATTGAAACGGACGCAAACCACCTTTTGTCACTTCCGCCCGGAGATGTATGCTTTGCCCATGACACAGGACAGTATCGGGTTGAGGCCGGATTTTCATCAGCGTATAATCATCAATCCACGCCGTATCCCCGGCAACTGTTCCGTTACAGGAAATCTGGTTGATCCTTATGATCACGCTCTTCGGGCCTTCTGTGATGGTATCCCATTTGGGATGGATTCTCACGGCAACACTGTCTTCGCCCGGGGGAAACGTAATGAAGTTTGGAATCGCAGTATAATCGACGCCGTTCACAGCAGTACCGGAAATCGTCATGTTGACACGGTAAGCATAATCGACACGTTGCGACAGTTTAAAAATAAAGTACACATCATTGCATCCTTCGAGCGCCCTGTTTCCCAACTGGGGAATGCTGTTCGCGTCATCCATGGTCACCCCCGGGCTGCCAAAACTGTTTCCCTCAAGAAAAACGCCAGAATCATACGAATGATCCTTTGCATCCGCGATGGCCAGTTTTATGTGATAAGACTGACACGGCTGAACAATATACCATGAGGTAAAAACATGCGTAAGCCCGTCATACTGATAATATATGCCACCGGCATTATTCCAGTTTGATAAGGAATTCGCACAAATGTTATTGATTGTTACGTAGTTCGTAGCAGAACCAGGCATGAATGCAATGTTGACACTGTTGTTTGAGAAGGTCCCGTTGATGCCGGGCCCGCTCAGGAAAAATCCGAAAGCATCATTGTAGCTGTTGCAAAACTCAAAGAACTCTTCAGAACCAAAAACATACCTGAACCTAATGGTGTCAAATTTGGGGATGAAATCAAACTCAAGTACAGCCTTGTCATAAGTAGTAACACCTGAGATAATTTGCAAGTCAGGATCGCCGGGTCCGCCAACAGAGAGCCCGGCACCAGCAGCATTATTAGGGCCGATCGCAATGCTGGCTTTGCCTGAAGTCATCAATATCCCACCCTTTAACCCTAACTGGGTCCGTGCAACACCGGTTGTTCCGAAAGTACCAACCTGAGTGGATGTTATTAAAGCTGAACTTCCGTTGTACGTAGCATTACTGATCGTTACACCCTGCCCGACAAGATAATTCTGGATCAGCTGTTGCGGCGTCATATTCATGGCTGATCCTTCAGTGACGGTGAGCTGGGCTTTCGAAACATGGCACAGGCAAAGCAAAAAGAACAACTGCATTGCGATTCCTGGAAAAAAGTAAATTTTCTTCACAGTGTGTTGTTTGAAAATTATTTCTCTTTCAAAGATACGATTTTTTTAATTTTTATTGAACAATTTCTCCCTCCTGATCAATAGAGTTATTTTAGAAATTGTCAATCCAACGTTGATTTTTATTGATTGCAGCCCGAGTTATCGATCGATTTTTTACATTTGCTATGAATTCGGTCAACTTAACTAAACACATCATGAAAATTCTTGTTACCGGGGGTAATGGCCAACTGGGAAATGAAATCCGGAAGTTGTCGGTTGGGTATGATATCCACAAATTTATTTTTATTGATATTGATGACCTTGATCTGACGGATGACGAACACGTTGAAAAATACATCCGGTCAGAAAGGCCGGATGTGATCATTCATTGCGCAGCTTATACTGCTGTTGATAAGGCAGAACAGGAAAAAGAGCTGGCCATGAAACTAAATGCCTCGGTGCCGGGAAACATTGCCAGAATCATTCATGGCTCGGGAACAAAACTCATCCACATCTCCACGGATTTTGTGTTCAATGGAAAACATGATGTTCCTTACATTGAATCTGATACTCCTGACCCGCAGTCGGTTTATGCATACAGCAAGTTCATGGGCGAAGAGGAAATCAGGAAGCAAAATGTGCAGGGACTGATCATCCGGACTTCATGGCTGTATTCAGAATATGGTGTCAATTTCGTGAAGACCATTCTCAAAAAATCCCGGGAATTAAAAGAACTCAGGGTAGTTTTCGACCAGGCAGGAACTCCGACCTATGCTTTTGATCTTGCCACCGTCATCCTGCAGATACTCCCGGAGATCCAGGCTCAGAAGACGATGGAGATCTTCCATTATTCCAATGAAGGAGTTGCCAGCTGGTATGATTTTGCAGAAGCCATCGTTGAGATCTCCGGAATTCAATGTGATGTATTACCCGTTCTGACTTCAGACCTCAACCAGGTCGTCAGGCGCCCTTCTTTCAGTGTCCTGAATAAATCAAAAATCAAAAGCCGCTTCAACCTTACGATTCCTTACTGGCGAACCAGCTTACGACAATGCCTTGAAAGGATAAACCTGGCCGGTAATTAATCCGAACTTTTAACGTTAGTATTAACAAACTTATCTCAAGATGACGACTGATCCTTTTATATTACAGCGAGCACAATCGTGGATTGATGGAAATTTCGATGAAACAACAAAACTGCAGGTAAAAGAAATGATAGCCAGTAACCCGGCTGAACTGACAGATGCTTTTTACCGGGACCTGGAATTTGGCACAGGTGGCTTACGCGGGATCATGGGTGCAGGAACCAACCGGATGAATAAGTACACCGTTGGAATGGCGACGCAGGGGTTGGCAAATTATCTTAAAAAAATGTTTCCTGATATTAACCCGGTCAGGATGGCACTTTCTTTTGACAGCCGCAACAACAGCAAGCAGTTTGCACACATCGTGGCGGAAGTGCTTTCTGCCAATGGATTCCAGGTCTTCATCTTCGACGACATCCGCCCGACTCCTGAACTCTCGTTCGCCATCAGGAACCTGCAATGCCAGAGCGGTGTAATGCTTACAGCTTCGCACAACCCGAAGGAATATAACGGATACAAAGCCTATTGGAATGATGGTGCCCAGATGATCTCCCCACATGATGTCAATGTGATTAAGGAAGTTCAGGATATCAGATCAGTTGATGATGTAAAATGGAATGGCATTGAAGAAAACATCCAGGTCATCGGAACTGAGATTGATGAGAAATACCTGGCAGAAGTGATGAAGTTATCACTTTCACCCGAATCAATTCAGCGGCAGAAAGATCTGGAAATCGTTTATACACCATTGCATGGCTGCGGCAGGAAACTGGTTCCTGAAATCCTGAAACGCTACGGATTCACAAATGTGACAATGGTGAAGGAACAGGCTGTTGCAGACGGGAATTTCCCGACGGTAAGATCACCGAATCCTGAAGAGCCTGATGCCATGCTCATGGCCCTGGACAAAGCCAGGGAAATCAATGCAGACCTTGTGATGGCCACGGATCCTGATGCAGACAGGGTCGGCATCGCCCTGAAAAACAACAAAGGTGAATATGTCCTGATGAACGGTAACCAGACTGCCGTAATCATTTTCTATTATATGCTCAAACGCTGGCAGGAAAAAGGAAAACTCACCGGGTCACAGTTTATCGTAAAAACGATTGTTACCACTGAATTGCTGAGCGAGATTGCAAATAAATTCAAGGTCCGCTATTATGACTGCCTCACAGGGTTCAAGTTTATTGCCGATGTGATCCGGACCCATGAAAATGAACAACAGTACATCGTCGGAGGCGAGGAAAGTTTCGGCTACCTGATCGGTGATTTTGTAAGAGATAAAGATGCCGTGAGTGCCTGTGCGATCATCGCAGAGGCTGCAGCCTGGATGGCCGACCGTGGAAAATCGCTGTATGACCTGCTCCTTGAGATCTTCGAGGAATTTGCTTTCTATAAAGAACACCTCATTTCGGTTGTACGAAAAGGAAAAACCGGTGCCGAAGAGATTCAGCAGATGATGGTCAACTACAGGAATCAACCGCCTCAGCAGATAAATGGTTCAAAAGTCGTCCTGATCAAGGATTATCTTATACTGAAAGAAAAAGACCTGGTGGCAGGTACCGAAAAGCCAATCAATCTGCCTGTTTCTAATGTACTGCAATTCATTCTTGAAGACGGAAGCAAGATCAGCGTACGGCCTTCAGGAACCGAGCCAAAGATCAAATACTATTTTGGCGTTAAGGAAAAGATGCAAATCGATGAAACCCCTGAAGACATAGAAAATAAGCTGGCGGAAAAGATCAAGGGCATTATCGCCTCGATGAACCTTCAGTAAAATGGATGATCCTGCATGCACCCAGACCCAAGAACAAATTTCCGGGAAATGGTGCGTCTGCCTTCTCCTTATTGTTTTTATATTTCTCTCTGTTGCTGCATTTGCAGGACTGAAGAGCCTTCCAGGCAAATCCGGAAAAAATGATAAGGCAGATACAATTTTTGTAAAAAAAGGGACGAGGTTCATCCTCTTTGGACAGGTTGAGACGATAAAAAAGGATACTTTTTTTCTCATTTCAGACACCTCATTACATCCGGGGATTAAAAACAATGCGCAACATTCTGCTTCACTCTACGACTCCATCTATAAAAAACTTTACCGGAACGCAATCACCCGGCTGCTTTATCCATTGGCGTTCCGGACACCTTCCACTTCCCTGGTCCCCGACAAGGTGCAGGCTATGAAAAATGATATTCCTTTCATCCCGTTCAAAGGAAAGATCATCCGGAAGATTCGCATCAAAACACTTGCACCGTTCGGGACACGCGTATCGGATACAACCGCAACAGCCACCACTGGCATAGGACGTGCTCTGAACAGCGTACACATGAACACGCATGTGAATGTGATCCGGAAAAACCTCCTGATTAAAGAAGGACAACAGGTAGATCCGGTGACATTCGCCGACAATGAAAGAATCATCCGCGAAATGTCATTCATCGACAATGTCCGAACCATTGTCTCAGCAGTTGGTATTTCAGATTCTGTTGATGTGACAATCGTTACGAAAGATGTCTGGTCAATCGGTGCCGACATCACCACAATCACACCTTCAAATGCAATTATTCACCTTTATGATGCAAATTTTCTCGGGCTTGGTGATCTGCTTGGAACCAACATGTCATTTCAATTGCAACGATCACCTTTTATGCGGTTCGACCAGGTATCGTACCAGTACAACAACATCGACGGATCTTTTATTGACTGCATTGTCGGCTATAAACATGATGCCGAAGGGAATGAAAATATAAATGTATCATTTAACCGTGCGTTTTATTCTGTTAAAACCAAATGGGCTGGCGGCGGGTATTTCCAGTACTACAAGATGTTTCATGAAGCATCCAAAGAATCTGCAGAACCGCTCACGTATAATCACGATTTCTATTTCTGGGGCGGCCGTTCATTTTTAATCGAAAAATCAAAAAGGAACACACGGTTTGTGCTGATGGAATCTTACTATCAACGACTCTTTACTTCACGACCTGCAGTAACCATCAACACAAATCTCGGATACTATAACACCACGCAGTTGTTCACAGGAATAGCACTCTCCAGCAATAATTATTACCTGAGTGATTATGTTTTTCAATTCGGAAAGACTGAGAACATTCCGCACGGAAGCCTCTTCCAGCTTACACTGGGTCCTGAGTTCAGCGAGTTCTATACCAGGCTCTATGGTGGATTCGAAGTTTCCCTTGGCAAATTTTTCAGTAAATTCGGATATCTGTCAGGAAGAATCAGGGTTGGGGGTTATATGAACAAAAGCGCTGCAGAAGATGAAGTTCTGAAGGTTGGTTTCCGCTATTTTACACCCCTGCTGCGTACACCTGACCAACGCTACAGGTTCAGGACATTCCTTTATGCTGATTACAGGTATGGATTTAATTTCAGATCAAATAATACTACGTATTTCAGCATCGCTTCAAATGTTAAGATCAGCGAGGAAGGCGGAGATTCGGTCTTTACAGGCATTCATGGATTTACTTTAAACCTGGCCACAGTCATGTACACTCCCTGGTATTTTTATGGTTTTAAATTCGGGATCATGGCGTATGTCCAGGGTGGAATTATTGCTGCCAGGAGAGAATCATTGGTGCTCAATCCATTTTATACCGGGATCGGCCTGGGGCTTTTGATAAAGAATGATAACCTGATTTTTCCTACGTTTATGATCACTGCATTTGTTTATCCGAATGTTGCCAGTGCCAGTACTTATTTTCAATTCAGATTCATCAATGATATCGGGTTCTCGCTGCCAGACTTCAATGCATCAGGACCGCATACTGAAAATCTGCAAAATTAATTATGTAAAACAAATATTCATGAGTCCACAATTAAATGAACAACTTCCGGAACCGGTTTTCTCAAAGAAAGTCATTGAGATGCTTACCGTTGCCAATGAATACTGCCTTTTCCTTGAGAAGGCCGGCGAGTACCCCAGGGAATCAATCCTGTTATTTCTTCAGAAGATATGTCCGCTAATCTACCTGAAAGCATCCCTCCTCCCTGATATTCCTGATGTGAATGACGATGCTGCCGGGCATTTTGTTAAAGAAGAGGAATGGGAGGCAATGCTGAATTCATTGCATGAAAAGTTCGGTGAAGAGGATCAGTTTTATTATCTTGATCATCATGAGATGAGCAGCGCTGATCCGATCCGGTCAAGTCTTTCTGAAACTTTTGCAGATATATACCAGGATCTTAAAGATTTCGTCCTTCTTTACCAGAAGCCACAAAAAGCAGCAATGGAGTATGCTGTTTTCGATTGCAAGCGCCTGTTTGAAAGCCATTTTGGATTTCTGCTCGTCAATGGACAGCAAAAATTGCATTACCTGCTATTCACTGAATCGCAACCGGGCGAAATGGATGCTCTCTGGGAAGATTGACCGGACGAGACAAATCAATGATCAGTGTCCGCGCTTATGTTTATCCAACCTGTTTAACCCGTCAATGGCTTTCTGGTAGTTCGTTTTAACTGACAGGGATTTCTGGTAATCTTTCCCGGCATTTTCATACTGACCCTGCAGTTCATAAGCATACCCCCGGTTGAAATAGGCTTCATAATACCCGGGATCCTTATGGAGCGCTTCAGTAAAACAAGCCACAGCCTTTTTGTAATCCTTCAGTTCAACCAGGTATATGTAACCCATATTATACGGAGCGTTTCTGAAAGTCGTGTCAGTCTTTGAAAGGGTTGTATACGTTTTCAGTGCATCTTCAATGTGCCCGGTTTCCTGGTAGAACATGCCCAGCATGTAAAGCGCTTCCTTGCTGTTTGGCAGAATCTTTATCGCGTTTTTGAAATAATCGGCTGCCATGGGGTCTTTCTTCATGGCATACAGTTCTCCTAATTTCATCAGTGCTTCAAAATATTCCTGTTTCTGATCCACGGCTCTTTTCAGGTCTTCAACAGCTTTTACGGTATCTCCGGTCTCCAGCAGCACCAATGCTTTCGTAAAATAGGCCTGCGGGTTGACCGGATCAACATCCAGTGCTTTATGGATGTATTCCATCGAAGTTTTATATTCCTTTATGATCAGGTTCAGCTTGGCCATCCGGAGCAGTGCCGGGTTGTTCCTGGGATCAAGGGATAAGGCTTGTTTCAGGGCATCATTGCAGTTAGTTGGCTTACCCATTAACAGGTAAACGTCAGAAAGCGTCAGGTAAAATGCAGGATTATTCGGAGATAATTTTACGGCTTTGCTGATATCCGTCAACGCCAGCGGAAATTCATTCTCCAGCATGTAATACCGGGCCCGGCTGTCATATAATTCCGGGTTATTAGGATAGGCTTCTATCTTCTTGTTAATATCTGCCAGGACCAGGTGTGTGGGATCTGAAACGTTGGTTCCATTCGTCTCTGCTTTCTCATGCCTGCCGCATGATAACAGGCAAGCCACAAACAGAAGTGAAACCAGGAAATAGTTAGATTTCATCTATTTGACAACTTTTAGCAGATCTTTAATCTTTACTTCCAGTTCGTCAGCAAGCTCGGGATTATCAACCAGTAATTTCTTTACGGAATCCCTGCCCTGTCCAAGCTTTGTCTCGCCATAACTGAACCATGAGCCACTTTTTTTGATGATATTGTTTTCAACGCCCAGATCTATGATCTCGAAGACCCTTGAAATTCCTTCACCATAGATAATGTCAAATTCAGCTTTCCTGAAAGGAGGTGCTACTTTATTCTTCACAACTTTTACCTTCACGCGGTTCCCGACAACCTCTTCTCCATCCTTGATCTGGTTGACTTTCCGGATATCCAGGCGGATGGAAGCATAGAATTTCAGTGCATTTCCACCGGTCGTTGTTTCCGGGTTGCCAAACATCACACCAATTTTCTCACGAAGCTGGTTAATAAAGATGCAGCAGGTCGCCGTCTTGCTGATCGTGGAAGTGAGTTTCCTTAATGCCTGCGACATGAGCCTGGCTTGCAAACCCATTTTCGAATCGCCCATCTCACCCTCGATTTCACTTTTAGGAGTAAGTGCGGCGACAGAGTCAATGACGATGATGTCGATGGCTCCGGAACGGATCAGGTTCTCGGTAATTTCCAGCGCCTGTTCCCCGTTATCAGGCTGTGAGACCAGCAGGTTCTCGACATCAACACCCAGTTTCTGTGCGTAAAACCGGTCAAATGCATGCTCGGCATCGATGAAAGCGGCGATACCACCGGCTTTCTGAGCTTCAGCAATGGCATGCAATGCCAGCGTAGTTTTACCGGAAGATTCCGGTCCGTATACTTCCACCACTCTGCCTTTGGGCAGACCGCCAACACCGAGTGCAACATCCAGGGCAATGGAGCCGGTTGGAATGACTTCCACGGCTTCAATCGGGTTATCGCCGAGTTTCATTACCGTCCCTTTACCATATGTCTTTTCCAGCTTATCAAGCGTCAGCTGCAGCGCTTTCTGTTTTTCCTTGCCAACTTCAACATCTTTTGCCATAATTGTTCTCCTTTGTATGATTATTATTTCTTTGTACTCTAAAGATTAAATGCCTTTCACGCTCCTTCTAAAATCTGCTCCGTAGAATTTTTTGTATCTACTTTCGTAAAAATCCTTTCAATTATCCCATCCGGAGAAATGATAAAAGTCGTACGAAGAATCCCATCATATTCTTTGCCGTAAAGTTTTTTCTTTCCCCATGCTCCATATGCAATTATAATTTTTTTCTCTTTATCGGGGATAAGTGGAAAAGGTAATACGTTTTTTGCAATAAAATTTTTATGCGACTTCTCATCATCGGCACTAACTCCGACAATTCTATAGCCTCTTTTTAACAATTCCCGGTAGTTATCCCGAAGGTTACATGCTTCAGCCGTGCATCCCGGAGTATTATCCCTGGGATAAAAATAAAGGATCAGCTTATGACCCTTAAAATTTTTCAGGGAAACAGGATTTCCATCCTGATCAGTAGCATTGAATTCCGGGGCTTTATCACCGGGTTGAAGCTGAGACATAAGGAAATAAAATAAAATTTGCGGGTATTATTGAACATTCAAAGGTAAAAGTTTTGAACGGAGAGGATGGAGGAATAAAACAGGAGTTATTAACAACTTTTCAGGGAAGGGGATGTTCCTTGTAGTATTTGCAAACACCCGTCAATCCACATTCCCGGCATTTAGGTCTGCGGGCAATACACGTGTACCTTCCATGCAGGATCAGCCAGTGATGGGCTTTCGATACCAGGGGTTCAGGAATGTATTTCATCAGCTGCATCTCAGTCTGTAATGGTGTCTTTGCATTTACTGTCAGACCGATCCTTGCAGCCACACGAAAAACATGCGTATCAACAGCCATGACAGGCTTATTGTAAATAACTGCTGCCAGAACGTTCGCAGTTTTCCTGCCGACCCCTGGAAGCGTTTGCAGTTCGTCACGATCAAACGGTAAAACCCCGTTGAATTTCTCCTGCAAGGTTTTTGCCATCCCGATGAGATTCCTGGCTTTGTTGTTGGGATAGGAACAACTTCTGATGACTTCAAAAACTGCCTCCTGGCTTGCCGAAGCCAAGGATGCAGGATCAGGAAATTTCTTGTAAAACACAGGAGTGATCATGTTTACACGCTTGTCGGTGCACTGTGCAGAAAGGATCACTGCCACGATCAATTCATAAGGATTCTTATACACCAGTTCCGTGTCAGCATCGGATCTGTGTTCAAGGAAATAGTCTATTACTTTCTGGTACCGGTCTTTCCTTGTCATAGTTTTTCTTCCTGGCAAAAATAAGAAGTAAAACCGCAGAAACGGATAGACGCAGAGAAATTATTAACAATCATTTTGACGGTGTGCTGATTATACAAAAGAGACTTGCAATTTCATTATGTTTGTCCTTCAATAATTGAAACAGAACTTCAGATGCCAGCGGATGTAAACCATTTTGATGTAATCATACTGGGTGCCGGTCCTGCCGGATGTACGGCTGCATTGAAGCTTGCACCTGCAGGCTTGAAGATTGCCCTTGTCGATAAAGATCCTCTTCCCAAAGAAAAAGTTTGCGGAGATGCCCTCAGTGGCACTGTTATGAATGTCCTGAGGAGATTGCCGGATGATGCATACAACAGCTTTTTGCAGATCCCGGGAATCCTTCCTTCATGGGGAATCCGTTTTGTTGCACCGGGATCAGAGATCCTTGATGTTTCGTTTGTCCCGGAAAAAACTGACCAGACACCTGCTCCCGGAGTAACCTGCAAGCGCCTGGAGTTTGACCGCTTCCTGCTCAGGATGATTGAGAAATATCCAAATGTTTCAGTGCTTGCCGGAACTCATTCAAGGACCGTTGAATTGTCATCATCCGGTGATTTGATCAGTGTTTCGGGAGATGAATTTTGCTTTGATGCGAAAGTCATCGTTGGTGCTGATGGCCTGAATTCCTCTGTTGCCCGGCAACTTGCAGGACATAAACCAGACAGCCGTAATCTTTGCCTGGGTGTTAGGGGATATTACAAGGGAGTATCTCAGTTTCATCCTGACAACTTTATCGAGCTTCATTATATCCGGGAATTGCTTCCCAATTACCTTTGGGTTTTCCCGATGCAGGATGGAATTACCAATGTCGGCCTGGGTTTAATGCCAAACCAGGTTAAGGACATTCATTCGTCTCCTGCCGCAAAATTGGAAGAAATCCTTTCAGGCCATCCGGTACTCAGTGACCGCTTCTCCCATGCAAAACTCATTGGCAAACTTGAAACACACGGTCTGCCTGTGGGTTATGATGACCGTAAAATATCCGGAACCCGGTTTTTGCTTGCCGGTGATGCTGCATCGCTGGTTGATCCTTTTACAGGGGAAGGAATAGGGAATGCCATGGCAAGTGGCGAAATTGCTGCAAAATACATTTTAACAGCATTCGATAAAAATGATTTCTCCGGAGATTATTTGAGTGGATATGACCAGGAGATCAGCAGGAAGATTGGCCAGGAGATAAGGCTCAGCAAAAAAATCAGGAAATTTGCAGCTTATCCGCGCCTGTTCAACTTTGTTGTGAAAAAAACAAATTCCAGCGATAGGTTAAAGAACCTCCTTTGTAAGATGTACACCGATCCCGGAGCGAGGAAAAAACTCACGAATCCCTGGTTTTACCTGATGATGGTTATTGAACCCTTGAAGACATCATCTTCATATAAACCGTGACATTTCAGGACATAATAGTAAACCCCGTCAGCAAGACCTTCTCCGCTCCATCCTTCACATCCTCCTGGAAGAGTACTGTGTTTATAGTGATAGTTGCTCGATGAATAAACTTTCCTGCCCCAGCGATTCACAATCACAAGTTCATTACTCAGGTAAAAATCATCCAGGGTTAAAGAGAAGGTTAAGTCATTCACTTCCTTAATGATGAAACAATCATTTTGCCCGTCACCGTTGGGGCTGATTACATTGGGAAACTTTAGTTCGGCTGTTTTTACAGTAATGGAGTCGGTAATCGTAGTATCGCAACCGTCAAGATCAGTATAATTCAAAGAAACCAGGAATCTTCCGGTCCGTGCATAGATATGCTGAAGAGGGTTCACATTGGCTACTTTGGTACTATCTCCAAAATTCCACTGCCAGTTGGTTAAATTCTTTTTTGATGAATCGGCAAAGGCTACGGTAAGGTACGGTTTGGTAAGGTAAACCGTATCTTTCGGATCCATTGTAAATTTTACTTTTGGAAGCTTTAGCACATCCACATGATACTCCTTTGCCGCACAATGAGAAAGATCTGAATCAACGACCTTCAGCATGAATGTTCCTTTGCAGAGACCATACACGATCGTATCCTGCGAATGACCTGCCCCCCAGTCATAGCTGTAGGGCGGATTTCCGCCCGAAACCAGTGCTTTCATCTGTCCTTTGCATGTTCCCGGGCAGCCCAGCGTATTGTACCTGTATAACGTGTCAATGTTGAGTTTCAGGGAAAGGTGAAGGTGCGCTGTATCACTCCTGCCTGTATCGTAGACACTGATGGCGATGCAGGTATAATACCCTGTGTCGGCAAATGTAACATTCCTGATTGTGATCAGGGGTCCTGCTGTGTCCGGACTTGGAATAACAACACCATTTTTCTTCCAGGTGAAAACGTATTCATTGGTATCCGGTACAAGCAATGCTTTAAAACTGGCATTTGCTCCATAACACAAATCCCAGCTGTTCGGGAAGATAGTTAATTGTGGCTGCCCGAATGCACTGACTCCGAGAATTATCAATACGAATAAAAATAGATGTCTCATCAATAAGGAAATTCGGCTGTAAATTTATGAATTAAAAATCAAGTATCAATATTTCGATATTTCAGGTTAAATCTAATTTAGATATTCACTCTGCATGAACCTTTTCGTCCTTCGCGGTTAAACCTTATGTTGGAACTGCGAGAAAGTCCTCAGAACCAGCCAAAGCGGCTGATAAAATAATCCCTTACTGACAAATCTTCTGAAAATCCGGAAAAATATACAATGGCAAAATATTTGACATACGGATGATCAGGTGCTGCATCCAATGCATCTGAAAATCGGAAAGTGCAGCAATGCAAAGAAAGGAGACCAACTATGAATTTTGAAAATTTCACCATTAAAGCACAGGAGGCTGTTCAAAAAGCACAGGAAATTGCAGGTGCTAACCAGAACCAGTCGATCGAGACTTCCCATCTTCTGAAAGGAATGTTAACAGTAGATGAGAATGTGATCCCTTATTTATTGAAAAAACTGAATGTCAGCATCCCGGTATTGATAAGTTCGCTTGAAAAAATTATTCATTCCTATCCGAAAGTTACAGGCGGAGAACAATTCTTATCCGGTGATGCCTCGCAATCCATACAGAAAGCGATAAAAGCTGCATCAGAGTCAAAAGATGAATTTATATCGCTTGAACACCTTTTGCTAGGCATCATGGGAGTAAATGATGCAACTTCTCAGTTACTGAAAGAAAACGGCGTATCTGAAAAAGATCTGAAAACTGCTATCAGGCAGCTTCGGAAAGGATCTTCTGTAACTTCACAGTCCGCCGAGGAAACCTATAACTCGCTGAACAAGTATGCCAGAAACCTGAATGACCTGGCACGCAACGGAAAGCTCGACCCGGTGATCGGCCGCGATGATGAGATACGAAGGGTTTTGCAGATTCTTTCACGACGAACAAAAAACAATCCTATCCTGATCGGCGAACCGGGTGTCGGGAAGACGGCCATTGCTGAAGGTCTTGCTCATCGTATCATCGATGGAGACATCCCTGAGAACCTCAAGTCCAAACAACTCTACTCCCTCGATATGGGAGCGCTTATCGCCGGCGCCAAGTACAAGGGCGAATTCGAAGAGCGACTGAAAAGTGTGATCAAGGAAGTCATTTCTTCAGATGGAGAGATCATCTTATTTATTGATGAAATCCATACGCTTGTGGGTGCAGGAGCCAGCGAAGGCGCCATGGATGCCGCAAACATACTGAAGCCCGCGCTTGCACGGGGTGAACTGCGGGCAATCGGTGCCACAACGTTAAAGGAATACCAGAAATATTTTGAGAAGGACAAAGCGCTTGAACGCAGGTTTCAACCGGTCATGGTGAATGAACCAGATACCTTAAGCGCCATCTCAATTCTTCGTGGATTGAAAGAGAAATACGAAACGTATCACCATGTCAGGATCAAGGATGAAGCCATTATTGCAGCGGTAGAACTTTCGCAGCGATACATCTCCGATCGTTTCCTGCCGGATAAAGCCATTGACCTGATTGATGAGGCAGCTTCAAAACTGAGACTGGAGATAAACTCTGTTCCGGAAGAGCTGGAGATCATTGAACGGAAGATCCGTCAGCTGGAAATTGAGCGTGAAGCAATCCGCAGGGAAAAAGATGAAACAAAGCTGAAATCGCTGAATGAAGACATCGCCAATATGACCGATGAGCGAAACCAGCTGAAGAGCCGATGGCACTCAGAGAAAGAAGTGGTGGAACAGATCCAGTCAAAGAAGATCGAAATTGAGAACCTGAAGTTTGAAGCCGAGCAGGCCAACCGCAGCGGAGATCTCGGGAAAGTCGCTGAGATCAGGTACGGCCGTATTCCCGGGGCTGAAGAATCAATCATGAAACTAAAAGCAAAATTATCTTCACTTCAGAAAGGCCAGGCATTGGTTAATGAAGAGGTGGATGCAGAAGAAATTGCTGAAGTCGTATCCCGTTGGACAGGAATCCCTGTCAGCCGGATGCTGCAGAGTGAAAAGGACAAACTCCTTAACCTGGAAGCGGAACTGCATCTGCGCGTTATTGGCCAGGAAGAAGCAATATCAGCTGTTTCAGATGCCATTCGCAGAAGCCGGGCAGGTTTACAAGATGGCAAGCGACCGATCGGCTCTTTCATCTTCTTAGGCACCACAGGTGTCGGAAAGACTGAACTGGCTAAGGCCCTGGCTGAATTCCTCTTTAATAATGAGAACAGCATGGTCCGGATTGATATGTCAGAATACCAGGAGAGACACACGGTTTCACGGTTAATTGGCGCACCTCCGGGGTATGTGGGCTACGATGACAGCGGGCAACTCACCGAAGCCGTCAGGAGAAAGCCCTATTCAGTGGTACTGCTTGACGAAATTGAGAAAGCGCATCCGGATGTTTTCAATGTATTGCTGCAGGTCCTGGATGATGGCCGCCTGACTGATAACAAGGGAAGGACGGTCGATTTCAAGAATACAATCATCATCATGACTTCAAATATCGGTTCACAGATCATCAGGGAAAAACTTGAGAAGGTGACTGCAAAAAACAGGAAGGAGATCATGGATCAGACAAGGGATGAAGTGTTGCAGCTTCTGAAACAAACTATCAGGCCCGAATTCCTCAACCGCATTGATGAGATCATCATGTTCCAGCCTTTGTCGGCATCAGAGATCCGACAGGTTGTAGCATTGCAGGTTCATATCATAAGCCGGATGCTGGAGAAGAATGATATACGGCTGAGGGCAACTGACAAAGCACTTGATCACATTGCAAAAATCGGGTTCGATCCTCAGTATGGCGCCCGCCCGATCAAACGGGTCATCCAGAAAAGCATCCTGAATGAGCTTTCAAAAATGATCCTGGAAGGCAAGGTGAATAAGGATACTGAAATAGTTGTCGATGAAAAGAATGGTGAACTTATCTTTCGGAACTAGAAGACGCTGGTATGTAAAATGACATGAATGACGAATATGGGAATGACGAATTTTTTTCATTCGCATATTCGTCATTCGCATATTCGTCATTTCATTATCTCGGATCGGTAAACTCCTCGGATCTGATCAGTAATCCTTTCTCGTATACCTCTTTCTTGATCAGAGTTCCTTTGGCATCATAAGAAAACCAGGTGCCATCCGGATTTCCGTCAACATATTTTCCCTTGAAAAGCAGGACTCCAGTCTCGGAAAAAGCTTCCATCGTTCCTTCCTTCTTGTCATTCCTGTTCCTTACCCGCATCTTGATCTTTCCGTCTGAATAATACTGCAACCATGGTCCTTCTTTCAGACCATCCTTATACGTGATTTCCTCTGCCGGACCTTTTCCTGCGTAATACGTCTTGGAGACCCCATCTTTCCTGCCATTGCTGTATGTTTCCTCTGATAATAACACTCCGTCAAATTCGCTGAAGAACTGCCAGATGCTGTCGCGTTTTTCCTCAACGTAAATGCCTTCAGCCATCTTTTTTCCGGATGGAAAATACGTTGTGGTCTTTGCCCTTCTGCCATCCTTGGAGAAAACCGTAACTGCCTTCAATTTCCCGTTTGGGTAATAATACTGAAAAGTCCCGGCAGGCAAGCCATTGATGAACCTTCCCTCATAGATCTTTTTCCCTGCTGTATCCAGCTTTCTCCAATATCCTTCCTTTAATCCCTTTTCATTCATCCGGTTGATCGTATCCTGTGAATATGAGGATAAGGCAAGCAGGCAAAGGATTATGAAAATATGGCAATTTTTCATAAGCAGTAACATGAATAATGTACTTTTGTAACGGCAAATTTAAGAATTGATTTTAAGCACAGATAATAAGTTGAACACATATCCATCCCGATTGCTCGAAAATGCTGTTATTGAACTCTCCAGACTGCCTGGAATAGGTCGAAAGACGGCATTAAGACTTGCCCTTCATTTCCTGAAAAAAGATGTTGCTGAAGTAGAATCCTTCGGAGATGCGATTGTTAAAATGCGCAGGGAAATTGTGTTCTGTGAACAATGTTATAACATTTCGGATACTCCAATTTGCCCAGTCTGCTCGAATGCAAACCGGGAAAATGGCGTCATCTGTGTCGTTGAGAGTGTCCGTGATGTGATGGCCATCGAGAATACCTCACAGATGAAAGGCGTTTATCATGTCCTTGGAGGAATCATTTCCCCGATCGAAGGAATCGGTCCGCAGGATCTAACCATTGAACAACTTATCCAGCGTGTGGCCGCCGGTAATATTACCGAAGTCATGCTGGCATTACCCACCACCATTGAGGGTGACACCACCAACTTCTATCTTTTCAAACGATTGAGCCAGTTCCCGGTTCAGGTCACAACCATCGCCCGTGGCGTCTCCATTGGCGATGAACTTGAATATACCGACGAAGTGACCCTGGGACGATCCATCCTGAATCGTACACTGTACGAGTCGACAATGTCGCGAAAATAACCCTTCACGCTTATGGCAAGCGTTTGCAACGCGTGCCGCACTTTCAGTTTGTAAAGATTCAAATCAGTCAACCTGGAACAGGTCCAATTGCTTAATGTTGGGGTTGGAATATGCCGGTGGTTCGGCTACATAATTTTCAAGCAAAGGACGGATCGATTTCTTGATCACTTTAAGTGGTGTGGTCCGGCGGCTCCTGCAGTAGTTGTCGAGCGACTTTTTCTGCCGCACCGTGAGTTTAAGTTTCACGGTCTTAAAGCGCAATGGTTTCCGGATCTTCTTCCTGGTCATTCCCCTGTTTTATTATTTAGGATCTCTTTAAAATCATTGATGATCTTCTTAGCCAGGTTCTCGGCCTTAACGAGCAGGTCACTTTCCGCATAGATGCGTACAATGTGTTCGGTATTCGATTTCCGCAGGTGCACCCATTCATTTTTAAAATGGATCTTCACCCCGTCAATCGTGGTAATCGGATGTTGCTCATATTTCTTCCTGATCTGATCAAGGATCTGATCAATATCCATATCCTTCGAAAACTCAATCTTGTTCTTGGAAATAAAATATGCAGGATAGGTGTCTCTGAGGTGGGAACATGTTAGTCCCGATTTAGCCAGGTGCGTAAGAAACAATGCGATCCCAACCAATGCATCTCTTCCGGAATGGAGTTCCGGGAAAATTATCCCCCCGTTTCCTTCTCCGCCAATCACAGCATTCTTGTGTTTCATCAGTTCAACGACATTCACCTCTCCTACTGCGGATGCAAAATAACTGCCCCCTGCTTTTTCCGTCACGACCTTCAGGGCCTGTGTTGAAGACAGATTGGATACGGTATTCCCGGGTTTCGATTGCAATACATAATCTGCTACGGCAACCAAAGTGTATTCTTCGCCAAATGGCTCTCCCATTTCATTGATCAGCGCAAGCCTGTCAACATCCGGATCAACCACGATGCCAAGGTCCGCACCGTTTTTGATTATACGTTCACAAATTTCAGTAAGATGCTCTGGCAAAGGTTCAGGGTTATGCGCAAAGTTACCGTCAGGCGTGCAATTTACAAGGTCGATCTTGTTTATGCCCAGTTTCTTCAGCAGCATCGGAACTGCAATCCCTCCCGTTGAATTGACGGCATCGACGACCACGCTTAAATGACAGTTCCTGATGGCATCTGCATCAACCAGCGGCAACCGGAGGATCATTTCAATGTGTTTTGCAATCCAGGAATCATCGAAAGAATATGAACCCAACTGATCAACCTGTGCAAAGTCAAAATCCACGGCTTCGGTGATCTTCAGGATTTCTTCACCATCTTTTGCTGATAAAAATTCACCTTTATCATTAAGAAGCTTCAGTGCATTCCATTGTTTGGGATTGTGGCTTGCCGTGAGGATGACCCCGCCCTGGGCGGCAGATCCCGTGACAGCGATTTCCGTCGTCGGCGTTGTGGTAAGCCCGATATCAAGGACATCGCAGCCCATGCCCTGCAGCGTTCCCGAAACAAGGTCGCTGACCATTTTTCCCGAGATCCTTGAATCCCTTCCAATGACTATCTTTATTCTTTTTCCCGGGTGCTGATTCCTGATGAAAGTCGCGTAAGCGGAAGTGAATTTCACAATATCAACCGGTGTTAATCCTTCA
>TBL_comb47_HYPODRAFT_10003110_pt1 | contig 19972 bp, 13 predicted proteins | sample TroBogypolimnion_40_FD_10682 | JGI IMG/M metagenome (IMG submission 10682) | reverse complement strand
ATTTATAATGGCTTTCAATAAAACGATGAAAGGATAATTATTTTATTCGTCCTCCCCGTCCCAGTCTTCGTCGGCTTCATCTTCATCGAATAATAATTCGTAAGCTAAAGCTTCTTCATCTGTCAATTCCTCGAGGATTTCAAAAATATGATCGTCTTTTTTCCTCCAATAAGTGACTTCTTCTTCAGCGTCATGCAAAATCAAAAATAAAGCTGCACTAGTTTCAAGCATGGGTTGTACTAAAACCAGTTCTTCCCCTTCATTTTCTGTGATGAGGTAATATCTGCCAATAATGAGTTCTGAGTAGGTTGACATAAAATCAATTTTACACAAGTTCGTGCATAATTAGTAAGTGATGAAAACTATCTCATGATTGAATTATTAATTATTGTAAAAAAGGGTTGTTTATTTTTTCATGGCCGACTCTTGTTGGGCGTCCATGTCCAGAATAAACAATCGTTTCATCAGGAAGGGTAAATAATTGTTCGCGAATACTTTTTAATAATGTTTCAGAATCGCCCATAGGAAGATCGGTTCTGCCAATGCTTTGAAAGAAAAGCACATCGCCTCCAATTACAAAACCCTGTTTTGCACAATAAAAACAAAGACTTCCGGGAGAATGGCCAGGGGCTAAGCGTAGTTCTAGTTCTTCTTTTCCTAGAAAAACTGTGCCGCCATGTTGTAAAAAATGGAGAGGGCCGCTATAATTAGTAAAGGGCATTCCCCATTTTTCGCCCGAAATCGGGGCTAATGCCAGCATCTTTTCTTCATTTGGATGAATAAATAGTTCTAAACCATAAGTTTTGTGTACCCAGTCGTTTCCAAAAACATGGTCCAAGTGGCAATGCGTATTGAGTAATTGAATGGGTTCTAAATCCTGGTCTTTTAGAAACTTTTTTAACGTTTCTTGTTCCACACTGGAGTAACAACCAGGATCAATTATGATAGCTTTGTGATCATCATTATAAAGTACATAAGTGTTTTCCTGTATGGCGCTGAATGTGAAAACTTTAACATGGATCATAATCTTAATTTTATGGTGCTTTTAAAGCTAAATGATTAATTTTAAAATACTAAAGTTCGGATATGCATTTCAATAGAATGAATAAGTGGTTTATTTTAATAGGCTTTCTTTTGCCTCTCTTTTCCATGTCACAGGTCAACTCTGTATTATTTGGAAAAAACAGGGTTCAGCATAAAAAGTTCATTTGGAAGTTTTATCAGTCACCCAATTTTAACACCTACACCTCTCAAGGCGGTGTAGAATTAGGAAAATTTGTTGCTCAAGTTGCGGAAGAAGAATTGCCTTCCATTGAGAACTTTACTGAGTATTCCTTACAACGTCGCGCAAATATCGTGGTATATAATAATTATGACGATTATAAAAGTAGCAATATTGGATTGGGGATGGATTGGCAGAATTCTGGCGGGATTACAAAGCTGGTTAATAATAAAATTATTGTTTATTACGATGGAAATCATGAGCACCTAAAAAGAAGTATTCGCGAAGGCATTGCTAAAGTTTTAACCGACAATTTATTATTCGGAGATGATATTGGAGAGTTTGCAAGCAATCAAGCGTTATTGGATTTGCCTAAATGGTTGGTTGATGGATATGTGGCTTATGCTGCCGAACCGTGGAGTGTGGAGAAAGATGATGCATTAAAGAGTGCTATGTTAGGTGAAGGATATAATTCTTTTTATCAATTTGCTTTTGATAAACCATTATTAGCTGGTAATGCTTTTTGGTATTATTTCGGTGAAAAATATCGGAAGGAAAATATTACATACATGCTTTACCTGTCGCGCGTGTATAAAAACTTAAATAGTGCCGCATTACGTATTTGTAAAATTAAATTCAAAGAAGTACTGAGCGAATTTATGCAGTTTGAACAGGATAAATATATCAAGGATATTCGTGGAAGAAGGAATGCTCCAAAGGGACAATTGAATATTACTGAAGACATTACTAAAAACGATTATTTCAGGTTTCAGGCAAATCCTACTCCCAAGAGCAATACCTATGCAGTAGTAGAATTTAAAAAAGGAATTTATAGTGTTAAGTATTTTGAGAATTTTTATGATTCTAAAACGCTTTTATCACTTGGAGTGCGAACCAATCAGGGCGATATCAATCCTAACTATCCAATTATGGCTTGGGATGGTAAGGGTAGTCGTTTATTGGTGATATATTGGCAAGACGGTAAGATTAAAATGTTTGTATATGATGCAATTGCACATTATAAAAAGTATAAACAAACCATTGAAGGATTAGACCAAGTTTTAGATGCTTCATTTATGTTAGATGCAAATACATTGGTTTTGAGTGCAGTAAAGAATGGACATTCCGATATCTTCACTTATAAAATAGAAGAGAACAAATTATTGCAAGTGACCAACGATGTATATGATGATTTGGATCCAAGCTTTGTGGCTTTCCCAAATCGAAACGGCATTATTTTTTCATCTAATCGCCCAAATCCAAATGCAGTAAGCGCAGACACTGTGTTGCCTGGGCGTCATCCATTTAATATTTACTTAATTGATGGCATGGGTGGCTCTAGTCAGTTCTCTCAATTAACCAATCAGAGCTTTGGTAACGCGCGTTCGCCAATGCAATACAATGGAACGCATTTTACTTTTGTTTCAGATCAAAATGGTATTAAAAATAGGTGGGCAGGATTTTTTGCCACAGCAAGAAATGGAGTAGACACTTTATATTATGTCGGGGATCAGGTATTACATAATCCCTCTAACAGTGAATTTGATAGCACACTTGTGGCATGGCGTAAAAATGAGCCAGATAGTGTCAGCTATTTCCAAGTATATAGAGATTCTACTTATACATTTCCAATTACCAATTATCAGAGTTCTTTATTAGAATCCAGAATAGCAGGAAATAATGGGCAGGTAAGTGAAGTTCGTCAGGAAGGAGACTTTAAATTTCTTTATAAATTAAAAGTTGATTCAATAGCATTGAAAAGGAGGAATGTTAATGCTAAACCAACTGATTATATGAAAAAGATTTTGGATGCTAAACGTGCTGCTGAAGGCAAAGCCATTTTCTATAATAATAAACAGGTAGTTGCAGCACCTCCCAAAAAAGCCGACAGCGAAATTTTCCAATCTGAGTTTGCAGATGAAAAACAGGATACTATTGCCACAAAAAATTTAATTAAAAACGCAGAACGCGCTTCAACATTGAGTAAATCAAAACTCTTCGATTATCGAATGAAGTTTAGTAGTGATTATGTATTGGCGGGCTTTACCAATAATGTACTCATCAATAGATATCAACCCTATACTGGAGGTTCAGGTCCTATTCAATTGAATAATGGGAATGATCTGAATTTGACTTTCCGAGTGGGAACAAGTGATTTATTTGAAGATATCAAGTTTGTAGGTGGATTTAGATTTGGAACGAATCTAAAAGACAAAGATGTGTTTATGAGTTTCCAAAATTTTCGTAAGAGATTAGATTGGGGCTTTACCTATTATAGAAGTAATGTTAGCAATTTCTATCCTAGTAATTATAATAATGAATTGTACACGAATTTGTTCCAGGCCAATTTTTCTTATCCTTTGAATGAAGTTAAAAGCCTTCGCGCTACAATAGCTTTGAGAACTGATCGTGGTGTTTTAAGATCTTTCGATAATAATTCTGGTTTCCCAGATCCGGCTGCATTGGGGGTAAGAGATACTTTATCGAAATATGCACTAACCAGATTTGAATATGTGCATGATAATAGTATCAATCCAACTCAAAATATCTGGAATGGACTACGTTTTAAAATATATATGGATGTAAATATGCCGGTGTATAATGCAGGTGCAGGCGCTGGAAAATTTAATTTTAATTTTGGAGTTGATGCGCGTAGATACGTAAAAATATATCGCAACTTTATTTGGGCAGGACGAGCTGCTGCAGATTTTTCTTGGGGTAATCAAAAGATGATTTATTATCTCGGTGGGGTAGATGGATGGATTGGACCGAAGTTCAATAACAATCCTCCTGCACCAGATCAAACCTATGCTTTCCAAACACTTGCAGTAAATATGCGCGGGTATAGTCAAAATATTGCAAATGGTAACAATGCTTTTGTAATGAATAGCGAATTTAGATTCCCGGTTTTTGCAACACTCATTAATAGACCCATCAATAATGCATTCATCCGCAATTTCCAATTGATTCAATTTATCGATTTGGGTTCTGCCTGGAATGGCAAATTCAACGGTATTTCAAGACCAGGACAGTATATTCAACAATTAGATGCTACAGGTTATCCTGTTAGTAATGTGGCTGTTCGGATTGATGCTGGTGGACTCGGACCTTTTGCAGGGGGGTATGGTTTTGGAGTTCGCAGTACATTACTTGGGTACTTTATGAAACTAGATACTGCATGGCCTATGAAAGGGGTATTTGTGGGGAAACCAGTATGGTATTTTGCACTGGGATTTGATTTCTAATGAGTATTAACTTTATTATAAGTTAAGAAAACTGATTCATCAGTTATCTTTAGGCCAATGGTCTCTTATAAAAAAATTGCATTTTTACTCTTAATTCTGGTTCTGTGCTCGCTAATATTACCTGCACAAAATAAAAGGTTGTCGGGTGTTGTAAAGGATAAACAAAGTGATGAGCCAATACCTTTTGCTTCAGTTGTTTTCAAACTATCTAAGAAAGGGGTGTTAACTGATTCTGCAGGAAAATTTTCTGTAGATTTTGATGGAGTTAAAAATTCTGACTCTATCACTGTACAGAGTGTAGGTTATAAGATTTTAATTCTTCCTGTTTCTTCCTTTAAGGATTCAAACACAATTGCCACTTTTAAAATTGAAGTATTACCACCTTCTGGCGAGGCAATTGTAAAAAGTAAATACAATCGTGCATTATGGTTTTGGAAAAAAATCATGGCTAATAAGGATAAAAATAATCGAACTCGATGGGATAGTTATTCATATGAGATCTACAATAAAATTGAAATGGATCTCAATAATGTGAAGAAAGATAAGCTCCAGAAAAATTTAATTACTAAACCACTCAGTTTTGTTTTAAGCTATATTGATACATCGGAAGAACACGTTGCTTACCTGCCCGTTTATTTGTCTGAAACACTCTCTGATTATTATTTCCAGAAAGATCCCGAACGTATTCATGAAGTAATCAAAGCCACGCGAACTAATGGAGTAGAAAATGAAAGTTTGATAAAAGAACTAGGAGGGATGTATCAGAATGTAAACGTGTATAGTAATTTTATTCCTGTCTTTAATAAAGATTTTATTAGTCCTTTCAATTCTAATGGAGATAATTATTATAAATTCAAACTGGCTGATACGGCTTACCTAAGTGGAAAACGATTGGTACATTTCAGATTCTCTGCGAAGAGAAAGGGAGAGAGTACTTTTGAAGGCGATTGCTGGGTAAATGATACAACTTTTGCTTTGCAAAAAGTTACCCTTCGCCCTTCACCAGATGCCAATATTAATTTTATTGAAGGGTTATCCATCATCCAGGAATATCGTTTAATAAATGATTCTGTTTGGTTTTTATACAAAGACAGATTCGTAGCAGATATTGCACCTTTAGGAAATGGCAAGTTGGGAATTAAAGGACGAAAGACAGCTACCTATGAACATGTCAAATTAAATGATAGTACCACCATAAATGATATTGCCAAAACTAAAAAGATTCAACAGGTAGACCTTGTTCCAAATACACAGGATCTGCCCGATTCTTTCTGGCAAAAAAACCGACACGAACAACTCGATAAAAATGAGAAAGCAGTATATGCCGTATTGGATACCTTGAATAAAAACAAGACCTACTTATTTTATAAAAACACTGCAGAGACCTTTATGAAAGGTACTTTCGATGTGGGAAATTTGCGATTTGGACCATGGTATTATTGGGTAAGTGGGAACTTTTGGGAAGGAGCACGTTTTAGATTTGATGTTTCAACTAACCGGGGGTTTAATAAAAAACTATTTCTCACAGGCTATGCAGCCTATGGTACAAAAGATCGAGCCTTAAAAGGGGGTGGAGAAGTAAAATATTTGTTTAATAAAGATTATTGGACATTTTTAAGTTTCAGATATAAAAACGATTTAGATAATGGTCAGGTTAATTATGATCAATTAGGAACTGATAATCTTTTTGCAACTTTATTTAGAAGAAAAGGAATTCCTTATAAGTTTCAACAATTAGAGAAAAAAGAGTTAGAATTCTATAAAGAGTCACCTAAGGGATTTGGCGTAGGACTATCTTTGGCAAGTAAAAAGTATGATGCATTATTAAATCTTCCCGGTAAAGAATTCTTTACTCAAAATGGAGCGAATCCTTTCAATAGTTTCGAATCGGTTTTGCATTTTAGATGGGCACATTTAGAGCGAAGTTTAGTTACTAATTTTCATCGGATTAGTCTGGGAAGTTTGTATCCAATACTGGATTTAAAATATACGAAAGGATGGAAGAATGTATTAAACAGTACATACGATTATCAAAAAATTGATTTCTCAATTACCCATTTATTTAAAGTTTCTCCTTACGGCGAAGTCCATTATAATTTCTTTGTAGGAAAAGTAATTGGAACCCTACCTTATCAAATGTTAGATATTTTACCAGGAAATGAAGTGTACTATTATAGTAAGTATAGTTTTAACCTGATGCAACGTTTTGAATATTTAACTGATCAGTATGCCGGTTTCAATATTGAACACAATTTTGGTCCTGGTATTTTTAAGTTTATACCAATTACAAGAAAGATGAAATTCCGTCAATTCTGGAGTGCAAAAGGTATAATAGGAAGTTTATCGGATGCAAATAAACAAATGAATTTTGTAGGTAATTATCCTTACCGTTCACTCGATAATAAGCCTTATATCGAGTTAGGTACTGGAGTAGACAATATCCTAAAATTTTTCCGAGTTGATTTTGTTTGGCGTGTGGCTTCACCTCCACCAATCAATGGTGCTTTAAGGGATAAATTTGGCATGTTTGCTAGCTTCCGATTCCAGTTCTAATTATTGAGCTGCTAAAAAAGTACAGATATTCTTTACAATGCTTGGACCTTCATAAATAAAGCCAGTCCATACTTGAATCAGAGACGCTCCTGCTTGAATTTTTTCTATTGCATCTGTTCCTGTAAAAATGCCCCCACTTGCAATGATGGGTATTTGACCGTTGGTATTTTTATAGAGATAGTTTACTACTTCGGTAGCTCTATCTGTTACTGGTTTGCCACTTAATCCACCGGCACCCATTGCAATGATATCAGTTGAATCGGTAAGGAGGTTAGCTCTACTGATTGTTGTATTTGTAGCAACCAATCCACTCAATTTTGTATCGAAGGATAATGACACAATATCAGCTAGTTGTTCTTCCGATAAATCGGGAGCTATTTTTAAAAGCAATGGTTTGGGTTTCGACATACCCTGATTGATATTTTGTAGATTGGCTAAAATTTTTGTGAGAGAATCTTTCTCCTGTAATTCGCGAAGGCCTGGTGTATTGGGAGAGCTAACATTTACCACAAAATAATCTACCGTATCAAATAATTCCTTAAAGCAGATCTCGTAATCTGTCCAGGCTTCTTCATTAGGAGTCATTTTGTTTTTACCAATATTCCCGCCTACAATCATCTTTCCGCCTAATTTATCCGATTTGGTATTATTCCATTCAACCAAACGTTGCTTAGCTTGAAGTACCCCATGATTATTAAAGCCCATTCTATTAATAAGCCCTTGATCTTTTGGTAATCTGAATAAACGAGGCTGCTCATTTCCATTCTGCGCCTTAGGGGTAATTGTACCAATTTCAACAAAACCAAAACCAAGACAAGCCAGTTCTTTTAAATAACTCGCATTCTTGTCGAATCCAGCGCCTAATCCAACTGGATTGCAAAAATGTAATCCAAAAACTTCTTTTTCAAGTCGGGTTTCAATGACCGAAAATTGATTTTGAAGTATTTGACAGCCTAAAGAAGTTGCACAAATTTGATGCAATGCATTCATCGAAAAATGATGCACTTTTTCCGGCGGAAAATTGAAAAGCAGATTACGCAGAATAGGATAAATCATAACGCAAAGATAAAGCAGGGTAACGGGTAAAAAATAATAGTTGCATAAACAACTTTTAATTCATTTTCACTACATTTGAATAGATTAAAAGAAAAGCCATGCAGGAAGCATATATAGTTGCCGGATATCGCACCGCAGTTACAAAAAGTAAGAGAGGTGGGTTCCGATTTTTTCGACCAGATGATTTAGCCGTTGAAGTTATTAAGGGACTGGTAGCTGGTATTCCTCAATTGGATACAAGTAGGGTAGATGATGTGATTGTGGGTAATGCTGTGCCGGAAGCGGAACAAGGATTACAATTTGGAAGGATTATTTCTGCAAGGGCCTTAGGTATTGGGGTTGCAGGTTTTACGATTAATAGATATTGTGCAAGCGGACTAGAAGCCATCGCATTAGCCACTGCTAAAATTCGTACTGGGATGGCCGACTGTGTAATAGCTGGAGGTACAGAAAGTATGAGCCTGGTTCCAACTGCAGGCTGGAAAACAGTTCCTTCTTATTCAATAGCTCAGAACGATCCCGATTATTATTTAAGTATGGGGTTGACTGCTGAAGCTGTGGCAAAAGAATTCAATATTAGTAGAGAAGACCAAGATCAATTTGCAGTTGGCTCTCATGCAAAAGCTGCCAATGCTATCAAATCAGGATATTTCAAATCAGGAATTATACCAATTACTGTGGAAGAAACCTATGTAAACGAAAAGGGTAAAAAAGCTGTTCGTTCTTATGTAGTTGATACGGATGATGGAGTGCGTGAGGGAACGGCTGCTGATGTTTTAGCAAAATTGAAACCAGCATTTGCTATTGGCGGGTCTGTAACTGCAGGTAACTCCTCTCAAACTAGTGATGGGGCTTCATTTGTGCTAGTGATGAGTGAAAAAATGATGTTGGAATTAGGATTGAAACCCATTGGCAGACTCGTTAATTGTGCTTCTGCAGGTGTAGAGCCAAGGCTAATGGGTATTGGTCCTGTTGCTGCTATTCCAAAAGTATTGAAGCAGGCAAATATGGGTTTGAATGATATCGATTTGATTGAATTAAACGAAGCTTTTGCTTCTCAATCACTTGCTGTAATTAGGGAATTAGGGTTAAATCAAGATATTGTAAATATTAATGGAGGTGCCATAGCATTAGGTCATCCATTAGGTTGTACAGGTTCCAAATTAACCGTTCAGATTTTGAATGATATGAAACGTTTGAATAAAAAATATGGTTTGGTAACTGCTTGTGTGGGCGGAGGACAAGGGATTGCCGGCATAATTGAAAACTTATAGTTGTAAATTTTACTGAAATGCCCCTACAATTCAATTGTAGGGGCGTTTTTGTGATATATATCATTGTTTTAGGGAAGAATATAAAGTAACTTCATAGTACCAATTTGAATCATAAAATGAGCCTTAATAAAATCTAATCTTAATGAAAATTATTTTGGCGAATTACTAATTATCAAAATAAATTGTAGAGTTATGAAAACCATATTAGTTCCTACCGATTTTTCCAATACAGCACGCAATGCAGCAAAATATGCTTTAGCACTTGGCAGCCAAATTAAAGCATCCAGAATAGTTTTATATAATGCTTTTCAAGCACCTATCAGTGTTGATCCAATGGTGCCAACAGTTCAGTTGTTAGACATGGATTTAATGAAGAAAAGTAGCGAAGAAGGATTGGCTCAATTCAAAGCAGAATTAAAAGCAGATCATTTTGGAGATATTGAAATGGATACTTTTAGTGAGTATAATGTGCTTACTGGAGGAATTAACGATTTAGCAAAAGCAGTAGCTGCAGACTTTATTGTAATGGGTATAACTGGTGGTGGTGCCGTTACTGAAACTTTGATAGGAAGTAATGCAGTAAGTGTTTCTTTACATTCAACCATTCCAGTTATTATCGTTCCACCTGAAGCAAGTTTCCAAAAAATAAATCACGTATTGTTGGCTTGCGACTTTAAACAAGTTTTGGAAACAACACCCGTTAAACCTTTAAAATTATTATTAGAAAATACGGGTGCGGCACTGCATATTTTACATGTAAACACTTCAGCCGAAAAAGCTGTTGACGTTTCTTTCGAAAGTATGGTATTGGATAGTTTATTGAAAACAAATAGTCCGCAATATCATTTTGTAGAAAACGAATCTTTCACTGATGGCATTAATCAATTTGCAGATAGTAATAATATTGATTTGATTATAACCATTCCTAAAAAGCATGGATTTTTTGATAATATCTTCAAGAAGAGCCACACAAAGCGTTTAGCTTTTCATAGTCATCTACCATTGATGGTGATGCATGACTAAAAAGTAAAAAGTAAAAAATTAATTTTAATATACCCATCCTGCCAGATTCAGCAATTGCAGATTCGGCTGCTCCTCCTATTCGCAAGCGAACATGAGGGGTATTTTCGAGTTTTTATTCAATACAATATTTTCGAAAATAAATCTTTTAAGACAAGTACTTCCCTACAATTGGAACTCTTCTTCCTACCCCAAATGCTTTTGGAGAAATGCGGATGATTGGACAAAACTGATTGCGTTTGTATTCGTTATTATTGACCATTTTTAATGTCCGATCTACTAATGCTTCACCATAACCCAATAATTTGATTTCTACAGGTCCCTGGCGCTTTTCAATGTACTGATACAGGATTTGATCAAGAACTAAATAATCTGGTAGGCTATCGCTGTCTTTTTGATTAGGACGTAATTCGGCACTTGGTGCTTTTTCAATAATATTGTGCGGAATGATTTCCTTGTTTCTATTTATATATCCCGCTAATGCGTATACTTGTAATTTATAGCAATCTCCTAATACACCTAATCCTCCAGCCATATCACCATAGAGCGTACCATAGCCGGTTGCGAGCTCACTTTTATTGGATGTGTTTAACAGGATATATCCAAACTTATTAGAGATAGCCATCAATAAATTTCCCCTACTTCTACTTTGTATATTTTCTTCGGCCAAGGAAAATGGAAGTCCATTAAAAATTGGCTCCAAGGTTTTTAAAAATGATTCGTAAACATCATTAATGCGAATAATGTCATAAGGGTTCCCCAGATTTTTACTCAAAGCCACCGCATCATTAACGGAATGTTCAGATGAATAAGGGGAAGGCATTAGAATTGCGCGTACATTTTCTTTTCCTAAAGCATCACAAGCTAGCGCTAATACCACTGCAGAATCAATACCACCTGAGGACCCCACAATAGCTTTACTAAATCCCATTTTTGAAAAATAATCTTTGATTCCCAAAATTAATGCGTCGTAAACCTGAGCAATATTTAATTCTGGCTCAAGTGTGGCAGGATTTAATTCTTTATCTGGAACTCTACTAGCTGGTTCAACAATACAAGCAGCGATACTTCCATCATCATTTACATCAACAGATTCTAGGGCTTCTTCAAATAATGGGAATGCCTTGCATAAGTTAGCATCTTTATCAAAAATTAAAGAGGCTCCATCAAAGACAATTTCTGTCTGACTACCTACTGCGTTACAATAAAACATTGGAATCTTATACTTCAACACATTTGCTTTAATCACCGATTTACGATCTTCATCATGTGTATAATCGAATGGAGACGCACTAAGATTTAGCATGATGTCGGGATGCTGTTCCATCAAATGATCCATCGGGCAAATTCTGTATAAGGGGTTATCTCCCAAATTCCAAATGTCCTCGCAGATAGTGATGGCTAATCTTTTTCCTTTAAACGATACCACATTCCACTCATAAGCAGGTTCGAAATATCGATACTCATCAAAAACATCATAGGTAGGTAACAAGGTTTTGTGGATCTCAGATTTTATTTCATTTTCATATAAAAAATAAGCAGCATTAAATAAACCCTTCCCTTTCTGATAAAGATTTTTAGCAGGGGAGCCGATGATAACACCAATTGTATCGGCATGTGATTTAATTAGCTCAATAGAGGCTTCGCATTTACTGATAAAATCATTAAACTCTACAAAATCCCTCGCAGGATAACCACACACACTCATTTCGCTGAATAGAATCAGATCGCCACCTGCTGCTTTTGCTATTTCAATAGCGTTAATAATTTTTTGGGTATTGTATTCAAAATTGCCAATATGGTAATTCTGCTGTGCTAAGAAAATCTTCATGCCACGAATTTCAGGATTAATTGCGAATGAATCATCCATAAATTTTAAGAAAACGGATGGAATGGCTTTATACACCCTGTTGGGAAATGTATTAATTTGCCGCCATGAAGAATTTCTTGCTGATTTGTTTATTGATTTCTCTTTTCTCGTGTAAGCAATCTCCTAAACAACCCGATCTAACTCAGGTAAAGCTAGATGTGCAGGTGTTACGTTTTGAAAAAGCATATTTTGCTTTGGATACCAATCACCTCGACAAGGGTTTAAATGCACTGAATAATTCCTTTCCTGGATTTTCTAAAGATTATCTCTACAATATTTTAGGTACTACTGTAGATAGTGCTATGAAGGATAGCAAAACTTTTATCGGCAGTTATCGATCCATGTTCGATTCGTCACAACAGCTATATGCTGATTTCAATCCTATTGCGCAGGAAGTTGTTCAAGGATTTAAAGCTGTGAAATATTATTATCCTACCTATCCTGTTCCAACAAAGCTGGTTACTTTTATTGGTCCTATCAACAGTTACGCAAATATTATCACTACTGATGCCATTGCAATTGGATTGCAAATGTATATGGGAAAAAATTACTCTCTCTATCAAACCGAAATGTGTCTGGAACTCTACCCTGCATACATTTCCAGAAGATTTGAAAAAGCCTATATTCCTGTGAATTGTATGAAGACGATAATAGATGATATGTATCCGAATAAAGCTTTGGGCAAACCCTTGGTTGAACAAATGATCGAGGCGGGTAAGAGACAATATTTACTGAATTTATTTTTACCCAATACCGCAGATAGCATAAAAACAGGCTACACTCAAGCACAATTAGAGGGTTGTATAAAAAACGAAGCAGATATCTGGGGCTTTTTCGTACAAAATAATTTCTTGTACGAATCAAATCCCGATCAGACAAAAGATTATATGAATGAAGCTCCTAATACTCCTGCATTAGGTGATGGGTCTCCGGGTATGATTGGCCAGTTTGTTGGGACTAGAATTGTACAAAAGTGGATGGAGAAAAAAGGAAATATTTCACCGGATATTTTAATGCATACACCAGCAAGACAAATATTTGAGGAGTCGCACTATAAACCTAAATAGTGGTTAATTATTCTTTAAAGGAGCAATCATATCGAAAGAAGGAATCTTTACGTAGAACCTTTCTTTATTATTTTGATTTTCCATTAAATAAGTGCCGTGCATTTTTCCCATTTCAGTTTTTAAATTACAGCCACTTACATACTGGTAATTTTCATTGGGTTGCAGGATGGGCTGAATGCCAATTACTCCTTCGCCTTCTACTTCTTTGTGTTCGCCATTGCTATCAAAAATAAACCAATGCCTACGCATTAATTTAATGCTAAAAGTATTGTGATTTTCAATGGTTACTCTATAGGCAAACATAAACTCCTGATTCAGCGGCTTGCTGTAATCTGATTGGTAAAATATTTCAACGCTCACTTCTACGCCTTCTGAAATTTTGGATACCATGGAATGATTGCTTTAAGTAAATGTAAGAAAAGGGAACTAGGAATTAAAACACAAAAAAAGGAAAAGGGTTCTTTTATATAAAAAATCATAAGAATTAATCTCAGTTTAACGAATAAATGAGGCACACAAGTGTTAATTTCGCGTTTAAATCAATCTTATGACAAAAATTGCTGTAGCAAAAGGAGATGGTATTGGACCAGAAATAATGGATGCTGTTTTAGGAATTTTTGAGGCAGCCAAAGTTGAATTGGAGTATGAAGTGGTGGATATGGGCAAATGGGTGTTCGACAAAGGTTACAGTAATGGCATGACTCCAGAAGCTCAGGAATCTATTGAGTCGCTGGGTATTTTGTTTAAAGGTCCAATGGAAACCCCGAAAGGTAAGGGTGTAAAAAGTGTAAATGTAACAGCTCGAAAAACTTGGAACACTTATGCAAATAAGCGCACATTCCAAACATTACATGGGGTTGATACCGTTTTTAGTAAAGCAGGTATACCGATTGATATTACAATTGTCAGAGAAAATATTGAAGATACTTATGGTGGTATCGAACATATGCTAACACATGATGTAGCATTGGGTCGTCGCTTTATAACACGCCCAGGAAGCATGCAAGTAATTAAGTATGCATTTGAAATGGCTAAGAAAAAAGGATGCAGACGCATCACTTGTGGTCATAAGGCAAACATCATGAAAATTACGGATGGATTATTTTTAGAAGTGTTTTATGAAGTAGCAAAAGAATATCCAGAATTGAAAGCAGATGATGTAATTGTAGATGATTTATGCATGAAATTGGTATCACGCCCAGATCTTTTTGATGTGGTAGTGTTGACCAATTTGCAGGGAGATATAGTAAGTGATTTATGTGCTGGATTAGTTGGAGGATTGGGCTTTGCGCCATCGGCTAATGTAGGAGATCATATTTCTATTTTCGAAGCAGTTCATGGAACAGCGCCAGATATTGCGGGTAGAAATATTGCCAATCCTACCTCTTTATTATTGAGTGGAATAGGTATGTTACAACATCTTGGTATGACGGAAACTTCCGCAATGATTGAGAATGCCTTATTATTTACTTTAGAAAGTGGGGTTCACACTGGCGATTTTGGAGACAAATCAATTCCTTCTTTAAATACTACTGAGTTTTCTAATGCGATTATTCAAAATTTCGGTAAAGAACCAAAGCATAGTCCAAAGCCATTTATCGCCAATCACTATGTAACTCCAACCCATTTCAAATTGGAAAAAAATCCCATGATTGAGAGTTTGGAAATGCAGCAGGAAGAAATCGTTGGGGTTGATATTATTATCGAGTGTAATGAACAGCCAAATGATGTGGCAGCAATTGCGTTGAAACATACAATGGACTTGTTTAAATTAGTTACCATTAGTAATCGTGGAACCCAGGTTTGGCCTAAAGGATCGGTATTTACAAACCTGGTAAACTCTTACTTTTGTAGATTCGAAAGTATTGGGGACGTGCCAGTTACGCAAACAGATATCTTGGAATTATATAAACGTATGACAAAAGATTTCAAAGTGAGTTCCATTGAACTATTGAATATGTGGGGTGGAAAAAAAGCTTACACCTTGGCCCAGGGACAATAGATTAACAATTTTACCTTAATTTCACGGCTCATTTAAAAGAGCAATCGAACTATGGCTGAAGCGATATTAATGCCCCGTCTAAGTGATACAATGACAGAGGGCGTCATTGCTGCCTGGCACAAACAGGTGGGTGATTCTGTAAATAAAGGCGATTTATTAGCTGAAATTGAAACAGACAAAGCTACTATGGAGCTAGAAAGCTACCAACAAGGAGTTTTGTTGCATATAGGTACTGTAGCAGGTGGTAAACTTCAAGTGAATGATTTGTTAGCGATTCTAGGAAAAGCTGGTGAAGATGTGACTTCATTAATTGCAGCACACAGTGGTGGTGCAGTTCCTGAGGTTTCAAAAGTGGAAAATCCGGCACCAATTGTACATGCACCAACTGCTACTACTCCAGCTGCTTCTTTAGATATTAGTGCCATGGAAGAAGTGGTGTTAATGCCAAGATTAAGTGATACCATGACCGAAGGTGTTATTGCAGGATGGCAGAAACAAGTAGGTGATACTGTTAAAAAAGGCGATGTTTTAGCTGATATCGAAACAGATAAAGCAACTATGGAATTGGAAAGTTATAAAGACGGTGTTTTATTATATCAAGGGGCTAAAGCTGGTGAGAAGATCTTAGTGAACGACTTGCTATGTATTATTGGCAAACCCGGACAAAATATTACTGATATTGTAGCTGCGTCAAAAAATATGGGGTCTGATGCATCAACCGTTGTTGCTGCACCTGCTCAAACTCCAATCATTACTACACCCGTTGCAGCTGCACCAGTTTCGGAAGCGGTTGTTAATGAAGGAAGAATTTTTGCTTCCCCTCTTGCTAAAAAAATTGCTACCGAAAAAGGAATTGATTTACGTTTTGTAAAGGGTAGTGGCGATAATGGAAGGATTACTAAATCAGATATCGATAGCTATACTCCGGCAAAAGCAACAGCCGTTGCTTCTTCTGCTGCTAATGTAACAGCTGCTCCTGCAAAAACTGCAAGTGCTTCTGTAATGAATGCTCCAGCAGGTGAAATTAGTTTTGTGGATACACCAGTTTCTCAAATGCGTAAAGTAATTGCGCGTAGACTAAGTGAAAGCTTATTTACTGCACCGCATTTTTATCTTACGATGAGTATTGATATGGATGCTGCTGTAGCTGCCCGTACAAAGATTAATGAAGTTGCAAAAACTAAGATTAGCTTTAATGATATGGTGTTGAAAGCAACTGCTTTATCACTTAAGCAACATCCAAAAGTAAATAGCAGTTGGTTAGGAGATACTATTCGTACCAATTATCACGTAAATATTGGGGTTGCAGTAGCAGTGGAAGAAGGTTTATTAGTTCCTGTTGTTCGATTTGCGGATGGAAAATCTTTAAGTCAAATTGGTGCTGAAGTAAAAGATTTTGCACAGAAAGCAAAAGATAAAAAATTACAGCCATCTGATTGGGAAGGAAGCACATTTACAATTTCAAATTTAGGAATGTTTGGAATTGAAGAATTTACTGCCATCATTAATCCTCCAGATGCTTGTATTTTAGCAGTGGGTGGTATCTCACAAGTGCCAGTAGTTAAAAACGGGCAAGTAGTTCCGGGAAATGTGATGAAAGTAACGTTAAGTTGCGATCATAGAGTAGTAGATGGGGCCACAGGTGCAGCGTTCTTACAAACACTGAAAAGCCTATTAGAAGAGCCACTTCGTATGTTGGTTTAAATAAAAAATGAGATTAAAAATAATAAAGAAGAGCGCATTCATTTAGGATGCGCTCTTCTTTATTTATAAAGGATGATGCTTATTGTATTGTTAACCTTAGGCGAAAGCATGGGGTTTGGAATGCCTGCTCATAAAGGACTTAAGCCCCGAATCAGAATACCACATCTAATTCCACAGCTTAAAAGCCGGGGTTAACTCGATATTTTTTTACCTCTTTTTAAATTTTATTAATTCTCCTCGCATCCAATCGGTGCTCCGGGTGCAATCGTTTTTGCAGAAGGAACGATGATGTCTTTTGGTTTATTGATTCTTTCAATCGCATAGGTATAATGTGCTTTTAAGAAGGGATTCGATTTTGCTTTTTCTGATGCAAATATTTTCAGAGATTGTAAACGATCGAAACAGATTGATTTTACTTGAAAATTTGCATTATCATTTAAGCTTAAAGATATTAGCCAGCTTAAAACCATTTGTTGAGTTTGTAAAGAGACTTCTTGTTTCAAACCTTTCTCTGGTGAGGCTTTCCAGGTTTTTTGTATGATTGCATCAACCACATCATCCCAACCCGGTGTGCCAGCCTCAGCTTTTAATTGTACTAAACGATTGGCCCTTTCTGAATTAAATAAGAAGGCTAATTCATAATTAGCCAATGCTTCTGCTGCTGCTAAAGCATCGAAACTCATTCCCGTTCTTTTTTCAAATAATTCTCCAATACCATAATACATAGGCGGACGAGGAGGAATCATGAGAATGATTTTATCAGAAAGAGTAAGTATATCAGGACTCAAACAATCAAGTGCTGCGTTTAAAGCTTTTGTTTGTACTTCCTTGGATAAGATGATGGGCTTCACTTGTTTATCGTCCTTTACACTGTAACTATAATTCATGCCACCAATTAATTTACATGTAGCTTCTAATTGATAACGATGATAATTGTAAACCGGAACCAATACGTCCTCTAGTTTTGCGGTGGGAGTATTGGGTGCTATAGCATCAGTAGAAAAATGATCTAATGCTACTTTACGAACCGATAATACTTGTTTCAATGCATCTGCTGCATCAGAACCATTGTCCCATAAATGAGCATATGGGTGTAAGCCGCTTGCAGCGCGCGCATCAGCATCAGCTATAAATAGCAAACCCATTTTAGTATTTTCTTCTAATAAATTATTTAATGCCATTGTTTCATTGGTGCCAGGAGGAAAGTCGGTATACCCATATTGAATCGCACGTTTATCCCATTCACCAATTTCGTTAGTATACGCATCGGAGAAATCAATTTGACCCTTACTATTCAATACCACATTGGGATGCGGATAATCCATCACAGATGAACGATTATTTACACTTGATGCATAATTATGTTGTAGACCTAAAGTATGGCCCACTTCGTGTGCAGCCAATTGGCGTAAACGCAGCAATGCCGCTTGTTTCATCGTTTCGGGAACCGGTTTGCCTGTTTCGAAAGGAGATAACAGTCCTGTGAATATCAAATAGTCTTGCCTGATTCGAAGGGATCCTAGTGTTACCTGACCTTTAATAATTTCACCAGTTCTTGGATCAGTAATGAAAGCACCATAACTCCATCCGCGTGTGGACCTGTGTACCCAATTAATCAGATTATATCTTATATCCATTGGGTCTGCAGAGTCTGGCAAAACTTTAACGATAAATGCATTTTTGAAACCTGCTGATTCATAAGCTTGATTCCACCATTTAGCACCTTCTAACAATGCAGATCTAATAGGTTCAGGTGTTCCATTATCAACATAGTATACAATGGGCTTAATGGGTTCGCTAATTGCAGCATTAGGATCTTTTTTCTCTAAGCGATGGCGGGAGATATACATTTGTTCGATTGGCTCTGTAAATGGAGAACTATAATCAAAATAAGAAATACCAAAATAGCCACTTCTGATATCGTATTTTCTAGGATGATAATGATTATCGGGTAATTGCACAAAGGAATGATGCATGCGCAAACTTATTGACTCAGCAGATGGGGTAACTGTATTTACAAACTTACCTGCATCACTGCCACCTGTAAAACTTATAGTTGCCTCGAATTCGCTATTTAAGGGAAAGTTTTTGGTTCCGGAAAGATAAATGGCAGATCTCGCTTCATTCCAGACATAAGTGCCTTGTTTCATTAATCGAATTCTATCTGCAACTCCTTGAGCATCCCTTATAAAAAAATTAGTAGCGTCTACTAAAACTTTACCGCCATCTTCTTCTTCTACAACAAAATTTCCGATAATTGACTGTGCAAAAGATTGTCGAACGGCCCGTTGCTCATTGGCATTTTCGGTAACTGCACGGTATTCGTAATTGGGTTGAACCATGAAAACCTTCTTACCAACTCTATTAAAATAGACAATTCTTGAATTGCCAATTAGGCCTCTATCTAATCCAATATCGTTCGAGCCAAGTCCTGCAGGTAATGAATTGACATACAAAAATTCTGAATCGAATTTATCGATTTGCAACCAAATTTTTCCGGAAGAAGCATCCCACCAAAAATTAAAATATCCTTCAAATTTTTGCATGTTTTTTGTTTTGTCTACAATCTTTGAATTGGATTGTGCGAAAGAAAAAATGCCAATGATACAAGCAAGCAAGAAAGTAATTAAACGCATAAAAAATATTTTAAATAATGTGCTAAAAGATACTATAAATAAAAACTCCTGCAATATTCTTTGTAGAACAAGGCAGGAGTAAGATATGTTTAATGAAGAACTTGCTTATTCTGCAGCAGGAGTAGCAGGCGTTTCTGTAAACGGAATTTCTACAGAAGCAACAGGCGCAACTACAGGCGCAGCAACAGGTGCAGCAACTTTCTTAGAGGCTTTTTTCTTTTTAGGAGCTACTTTTTTAGCAACAGGTTTAGCAACTACTTTTTTAGCAGGAGCTACTTTTTTTGCTGCTGGTTTTTTAGCAACTACTTTTTTAGCAGGAGCCG
>TBL_comb47_HYPODRAFT_10003109_pt1 | contig 19980 bp, 21 predicted proteins | sample TroBogypolimnion_40_FD_10682 | JGI IMG/M metagenome (IMG submission 10682) | reverse complement strand
CCGATGCCACTTCCTGAGCCGGTGACGATGGCGTTGCGGCCATCAAGACGAAATCGTTCTTCAGAACCCATGATGCTCCTTGTTCTCAACTGTCGTCTTACGCAACGACGATGGGGTTAATCGGACTGCCTGACGCTCCAATGAATTGCAGGGGAGCAATGGTGACAAAACACTCACCGACGTTGTCGGCCGCCAGGTCGTTCAAGTTCAGGTGTTCAAGAAGGTGAACACCAAGTTTGACCAGCAATTCGATGTGCACGCAAAGGAACTTGTTGTTGTCAAAGGGGATCGATTCAATGGCTGAGTTGTCCATCCCCACCAAGGCCACATCGTGATCACGGATGAAATTGACAGCATCCATCCCTAAGCCTGCTTGGCCAATGGGTTCAGGCGTGTCACCCATGGAGTGCCAGTAGTCAAGGAAGCCAACGCGAATCAAAAGAATGTCCCCGGCTTTCACGGTGACGCCTTGCGACGATGCGGCCCCTTCAAGGTCTGCGCTGGTGATGATGTAGCCCGGCTCGACAAAGTCAACGCCGAAGTGCTTGGCCATATCGAGGAAGACTCCTCGAGAGGCGATGCCGCCAATCTTGTCGATGCCACAGCGTTGCGCACCTTCGGTTGTGCGGATGGTGTCAGTTGAGAAGCCGTTGTAGAGCGAGCCTTGTGCGAAGACGTGGCTCAATGCGTCCATGTGGCTCAGGCCGTGGGAATCGAGAACGAGGACATCTTCGTTGGAGCCAACGCCGGGGTCAGCACCGTAGAGAAGAAACGCATCGACGTCCGCTGGATTGGTCGTCGTCAAGCGCTGTGGCTTGTTACGAAAGTCAAAGATGGGAGCGCTGCCTTGGCGAGCGATGGGAAGACCAAGGTTGTACACCTTTCCGGTTTTGATCTCTTGGACACCACCGAGGACGACGTCTGGAGTGATGAGATTCAGTGCTCCGCGCTCGTCGTCGGCACCCCAACGCCCCCAGTTTGAACCTTCTTGCAACGATGATGTTTCGCTCACGGCGCCCCCTCGGTGTGTCTAATAGAACGATATGGTGGTCAAGTTAGCACCCGAACAGCGTTCGGGCTTGAGCAGAAGATCTGCCGGGCTAAGAGGGGAGAGGTGGGGACCGTGAGCAATGAATCGCCAAATATCCTTGGCATCGCTGGGCTGAATGCGCTGGTGGTCGGGGGAGCATCAGGGATTGGGCGCGCCACCGTGCACTTGCTCGCCAAAGCTGGCACCCACGTGGTCGTTGGCGATCTCGACGGGGCCGCCGCTGAAGTGGTGGCAGAAGAAGCTCGAGCGCTTGGAACCTCGGCCACGGCGCTCTCCGCCGATGTCACCCTTGAAGAGAGCGCCATTGACCTCATTGCGCAAGCCGCAGCCTTTGGTGGGAACAAACTCGACATCGTGATCAACATTGTGGGCATGGCTGGGTGGAAGACGCTCTTTGAGTTTGATGCCGAATCGTGGGAGCTTGACCTTCGTCGAAACCTGACGCAGCATTTTTATGTTGGACGAGCTGCCGCCCATCAAATGATCGCCCAAGGAACAGGCGGGCGCATGGCGCTGGTGGCCTCAGTCAGTGGCATCTACGGTGCGCCAAACCATGGAGCCTATGGGGCGGCAAAGGCCGGGGTGATGGATCTGGCGCGCACGATGAGCCAAGAATGGGCGGGCTACAACATCAGAGTCAACGCCGTTGCCCCTGACTGCATTGCCACTCCTCGCGTCCAGGCGACCTATGACGCGCAAGGGATTGACACCACGCAACAAGCCATTGATCAAGGCGTCCCGATGGGGCGCTTCGGCTACCCCGAGGAGATCGCCGGGCCGCTGGTTTATCTCGTGTCTGATCTCGCAAGCTTCACAACGGGACANTCGTTAATTATTGACGGGGGAACGCATGCGGCGTTTCCTCACGTCAAGGTAACGACAAAGTTCGAGTAGCCCGGGAAGCGTCATCGTTGACAAGAACTCCCGTCCGTGTCATTATCACTTAGACATTTCATTNTGTNATTTGATATATCAAATTACAGAAACATCAAACGAGGGGGAACAAGATGAAACTCGACCTGCTGTATGAAGTCGATGCACCGAAGCCTTGGAGCAAAGCGCATCCCTACGGCCAGCGCGAAGCNGAACAGCGTGCCTATCGCGAAGCTATCGAGCAGATCTGTCTGGCCGACAAGTTGGGCTTCAATACCATCTGGGCCGTTGAGCACCACTTCCGTGAAGGCCGCTCGCACTGCCCGGCACCCGAGGTGCTGCTCGGCGCACTGAGCCAGATCACTGAGAACATCAACTTGGGCTTCGGTGTCACGTTGACGCCGTTTGGCTTTACGCCGCCGCAACGGATCGCTGAGAAAGTCGCGACCACGGATATCTTGTCGAACGGTCGCGTGCAATGGGGGACCGGACGATCAACGCCAATGGAGCAGACCGCGTTCGGTGTTGACCGTGAGATGTCCCGTCCGGACTGGGAAGAAGCGATTCGCATCATCGTTGGTATGTGGCGAGAAGAGTACTTCGAATACGAATCAGAGCGTTTTACCTTTCCTCGCCGAATGGTAACGCCGAAGCCCTACCAAGACCCCCACCCACCATGTTGGATGGCGGCCACCTCAAGTGGCTCGGCCAAGGTGGCTGGTGAAAATGGTCTCGGGATGTTGTCCTTCTCAATCATGCAACCCTTAGAGGTGTTGGCCCAAGTCATCAAGGACTATCGAGAAGCAGCAATGAACCCCACGCCATTGACGGAAGTGACGACCAACAAGGTCGCTGCCTACACCTTGGTTCACTGCGCCGACACCATGGCCGAAGCAGAAGCCAATGGTATCTGGGAGTCCGTCGCCTGGTGGTATCAGAACCTGGCACAGTTCACCTTGGAGTGGGAACTTCCTCACCTCTCGGATGCAGAAAAGGAACAGTCGTTCCCGTTGTTGAACCCGCTGATCGCCGGCGAGATCCCTCTCGATGCGTTTCACGAAGCGGACATGTTGGTTGTTGGCGACCCTGATCAGTGCTTGAAGAAGATGAAGCACTATGCGGACCTCGGCGTTGATGAACTGATTTGTTATGTCCAGTTCGGCTATAACTCCCACGAATCGGTCATGAAGACCATCGAACTGTTGGGCAAGGAAGTCCGTCCTGAGATCGAGAACTATAAGCCCAGCCTCTAATGGCAACAAAAGAGACGCCGTATTCGGTTCTTCCCGGCGTTGGACCCTATGAGGTCGCCATAGGCACAGGCCTGATCACCATGGTTGAACCCCATGAGGGCTTTGACCGCGCCTATAACCGTTGGTATGAGGACGACCACTTCATTTCCGGCGCACTCGCGATGCCATGGATGTTTGCTGGGCGGCGTTTTGTGGCCACCAAAGAACTTCAGGCCTTGCGATTTCCCCACGATTCAGCGGTGCTCGATAAGCTCGATGACGGAAAATATTTTTCGCTTTACTGGATCACCAAAGATCGCCACGAGGATCATGAACGATGGTCGGTGTCGACGAATAAGCGACTCTTTCGTGACGGGCGTATCCATGGAGAGCGCAGCCACGTCTTTACCGCTTTTCAGGACTATCACGGCGCTGCCTATCGTGACGGGTCGGTTCCTCGGGATATCCACACGCTGAACTACCCCTATGGAGGCGTTGTCCTGCAGGTAGTGGACATTGACGATCCAGCGCAAGCGTCCCACCATGCTCAACTGGCTGAAGGACGAATACGCGCCTGCGGTGATGCTTGGAACTGAGGTTGAAAGCTGCCTCTTCTTTTCTCCTCGGCCGCTCCCGGACGACAAGATGGACTACGCACCCGAGGTACCAGCAGTGGACCACCGCATCACGATGATTTGGCTGACCAGCGGCGATCCCCGTGAAAACTGGCAGGACGTGTTTATCCCGTCTCAAGAGGCGATTAACGCTCAAGGGAAGGGACGCGTGGAGCTCGTTGCTCCGTTTATTCCAACCTTTCCTGGCACTGATCGCTACGTCGATCAACTGCGATAGGACAGCTTATGACGCGTCCCGCCCCCGCTGTTGTTCGATCGACCGCGATCTTGGACTTTCTCTCGTCAAATCCGAGCGAGCGCTACACCTTGTCAGAGATTTCGCAGGCACTTGATATCAACATGGCATCGGCGCTGGCAATCTTGACCGCCCTCGGTGATGCCGGGTACGTCCATCGTCACCCCACCCACAAGACCTACGCCCTTGGCCCAGCCCTTGTCGCATTGGGCACGGCAGCGATGACGCAGCATCGCGCTATTGGAGCAGCGAGTGAGATCATGCAGAAACTCGCCCTTGAGTGTGAGACCGAGTGTGTGGCCAGTGTGGTCGTTGGCGGTGACATTGTCATTGTGTTATCTGCTGGGCGGCCAAGAGCAACGGGCAATGACGTGCGTGTCGGCCAACATATCCCCATGATTCCGCCCTTGGGGGGCATCTTTATGGCTTGGGCTGATGAGGCAATGCGTGCACGGTGGTTCGATGGCCTGGGCGTCGAGAGTTCAGCCGATGAGCGAAGGTATTACGAGGCAGCCCTGGCGGGCATCCGTGAGCGGGGATTTTCGATGGGCTTGGAATCAGGAGCGCGCGCGCAAGTCGGCAGTACCTTGCACGATCACGTGCTGTCATCTGCCAATGACCGTCTGCGAGGCGAAGCCGTGGATCTCATTGCAGCGCTCCGTCATGACTATGAGGTCGTCGACATGAAAAAAGCAGCGAATCATCCCGTGAGCAACATCGCTGCCCCCGTTTTTGGCCCAGAAGGCGATGTGGTGCTCGGTCTGACGCTGCAGGGTTTTGGGACCACCCTGTCGGCACGTGACGTTGCCACACTTTCGGACGCACTGATGTCATCGGCGTTGCAAGTCACGCGCCTCGTTGGTGGTCGCAAGTTTTAACTGTTAATCGGTGGCACAATGGGATCAAAAGGGGAAGCAACGATGGAACTTTGGGAACTGAGTGCGCGTGAATCGATCCGAGAACTCATTGCCGGTTACGCCACCAATGTGGACTCGGGCAGATTTGAAGACGTGGTCCAACTCTTTGCCGCAGACGGCACGCTCGAACCAGGGGGTCGGCCCTACACGGGACATGAGAAAATCCGTGCCATGTTTGCTCGTGCGGGAGATTCATTAGCCAACTGGCCAGAGCCAGTGGTCTTGCGCCACATGACGGGAAGCGTGACGATCAGCATCGAAAGCCCTGAGCGGGCGTCAGGGCGGCTTTACTACGCCGTCTTTATGGGACATGGCCTTGATCACTGGGGCCACTACAACGACACCTACTGCACGGTCGACGGCCAGTGGCGCTTTGAGCATCGCAAAGAGTTCCGTGATGGCGTCCTGCCAGGCGGATGGGCCGACAGTATGGCGCAGCAGATCTCAGGGAGTTAAGAGAAGCGAAGCAGAAAGTCGATGATTTCGTCGACGGCGATCTTCGATTCGTCTAAATCAGGAAAGAGCGTTGGCCAGACGTGTTGCATGCCGTCGGGGAAATAGGCAGTGACGTCGATGCCGTGTTCTTCGAGCGACGCGCGCAGCCGAAGGCCATCGTCAAGCAAGGTCTCATCGCCTCCGGCAAAGATGAGCGCAGGTGGGAAGAGTGAAAGGTCGCCATAGATCGGCGAGACGAGCGGGTCAGCCGGATTCGCTCCTTGAAGATAGGACTCAGCGGCTTCCTCTGCTGAGAGAAGCGGGAAGAACTGATCACGTTCGGCGTTGGTGAGGAAACTCGCCGAACTCAAGGTGAGGTCCACCCAGGGAGAGAGCAAGATCACGCCATTGGGCTGTTGGTGCGCCAGGGAAGCGCTGGCATTGGCCAGACTCGCGGCGAGTCCTCCACCTGCTGAGTCGCCGCCAAGAAAGAGCGGAAGAGAGTCACCCTCGATCACGGCGAGGTAGACCGCCGCAGCATCATGCAGGGCAGCAGGGAAGGGATGCTCAGGAGCCAAGGCATAGTCGACGATGACGATGCGGACGTTGGCGCGCTCCGCGATGGCAAGACAAAAGCTTGACCACGACGCGGCCCGACCCAATCGGTAGCCACCGCCGTGGAAATAGATCAAGGTTGCGATTGGTTCAGTCACATCCAGTATCACGCAGGCCACATCGCCGAGTGTGGTCTCGGTGAACGTGACGCGGTTGCTGTCGGGGAAGCCCTGGAAGAGATTGTTCGCCCCTTGGCGGCGTGCATGAAGAGGCCCTGAAGCTTCATGTCCAGAACGGAGGGCGGGAAAGGGCCACTGCATAGTCGTAACTTATGCGCTGGCGAGAAGCCGTGCACCTTGCGAGGGGCTGACGCTCCACGGGTCGCCGAATCGGCTCAGATCAAGCGCCGCCTCAGAGAGCACGACGAGACAGCCACCGAAGCCTCCTCCGCTCATGCGCACCCCAGCCACTCCCGGCAGGGAAGCAAGGGAAGATGCCAAGGTATCAATTTCAGGGAGGGAGACATCAAAATCTTTTGAGAGCGAAGCGTAACTTTCATTCATGAGTCTTCCCGCGTGCGCTAAATCCTGATCGGCCAACGCAGAAATAAAACGATCGACCCGCGCGGACTCTGTCGCCACATGGCGTGCTCGCCTGCGCAAGGTCGCATCGGAAAGTGAGCGGATATCGGCGTCGCTCGCCGAGGCCAAGGGGCCGATTAACTCGGCAGCTTGTGCGCACTCTTGCTGGCGCTGCGCATAGGCACTCGTCACAAGGGAGCGCGTGACACCGGTGTGCAGCGCGGTGACGATCCATGGGTTCGTCATGTCGACAAGCGTCGTCGAGTGATCGGCAAAGTCCAAGCGGAGGGCGTGGTGTTCTTGGCCCATGAGAATGGTGAGTTGATCAAGGAGGCCAACTGACGCCCCAGCGTGCGCTTCCGCGCGCTGGCAGTCTTTAGCGAGCGTCATGACGTCCTCAGGGAACCCCACGCTCATGGCGACGGCAATGAGCAGGGACGCACTTGACGACAAGCCCACACCGATGGGCAAGGTGGTCGACAAGCTCACCGTGCCGCCGGAAGAGTATCCTGTTCTCTCGGCCAGCAATCCAGCAAGCAGCGCCTCACTGAGGCTCCCGGAATGATCATGGTCGCTCCCGAGCAAGGGAAGCGTGACGTCAAGCACAGGTTCTGAAGAGGAAAAGCGCAGCGTGTCGCTGTCGTCGGCAGAAAACACAGCGGTCGTGCCCAGTTGAATGGCCATGGCCAGAGAGCGTCCACCGCAGTAGTCCGTATGGTCACCCATCAAGGTGATGCGCCCTGGAGCAAACGCCGTCACCATGAATCAACTCCTAGGAAAAGACGCCATTGTTGCCCGAGCGAATTCCATCGATGATCCGTCGATAGGCGCCACCAGCGTCGTCGCCGAGGGAGTCGGTGGAGCGAATCTCTAAGCCACGCTCACGCTCCATGCCAAAGATGCCAAAGCGGGGCTCGTAACTGCCCCATTCATAGTTATCGATCAAGGTCCAGTGCCAATAGCCCGCCACGTCAACGCCCCGGGCGTGGGCGGCCACGACTTCCTTGAGATGGTCGTTCAGATAGGTCGGCCGTTGGAGACCGTCCATCCGGGCGAAACTTCGCCCTCGGCGCACGCGATTGGCCATTCCGTTTTCTAAGACCCACACCGGCTTGTTGTAGGCACCCGCCTCATCAAGGACTCGGCCAAAGAATGCAGGATCTGCTTGGTCGTCCCAAAGTGCACGGCCTGGTTCATACCACCGACCCCCCGCACTTTGTCGACCCGGTACGACGAGATGGGACGCAGCGATGGGGGCGTAGTGGTCAACGGCGACGACATCGAGAAACGATGTGCGATCAAGCCTGGCCATCGTTGCTCGGGTATTCTTGAACATCTCAGCGACGGGAAACTGAGCGGCACAGATCCGCCGCAGAAAGCGTTCGACCACACCTTGGACGCCATTGCCACCATTGCCGATCTGTTTGTAGTGGACCCGGCGCTGTTCGAGGAGATAGCTCACAACATCAGCGTCGCTGATGCCTCGTTCTTTGGCCATCAAGAGATCGGTGGCCAGTTGATCGAGTTCAAAGAGCGACAAGGTATATGGATTCGTTGTCACCACGGCAGTGGCCTGTCGTTCTTTGATGGCGTCAACGCCTAAGAGGTGGGCATTGATCAAGGTATCGAAACTGCTGGCGAGCGCGGGAGCATCAAAACGTTTNCCTGGCGGGAAGATTCCGGTGAAGAACGTATTGAGNCANAGAGCATTGGGTTCATTNATGGTCACCCACTGCGTGACGAGATCGCCGAAGCGTTCAACGGCGGTGCGCATCCACTGGGCGAGGANNTGTGCATTGGCGGGGTCGGCCCAGGGCTCTGCGCCAAGCCAAGCGGGGTGGGTGAAGTGGTGCAGGGTCACGATCGGTTCGAGATGGCGGCGACGCATCGCTTCAAGGATGGAGCGGTAACGCTGCACCGCAGCGTCATCGATGACGCCACGCGTGGGTTCAACGCGGGTCCATTCGATGGAGAGGCGAAAGGAGTTGAGACCGAGCTCTTGGGCGAGATCGAGGTGGGTTTCGTAGTTGTCGTAAAAATGAATCGCCGAACCTGATTGCTCGACGGTTCCAGAGTGTTCCCACTGGGCCCAGTTGTTTTGGGGTTCGCCGTCGCCGTTGTAACCGCCTTCGATCTGAAAGCCGGCAGTGGCCACGCCAAAGAGGAAGGAATCGGGCAGAAGTGGGCTGTTCGGCACGATCTTTATCCTGCCACGCTCGCTCTACTTGACCGCACCGTTGTCTTCGGGCCACGATCAGTGGCGTGGTCCCGCTCTGGGTCACTGAGGAAATCACAAGGAGTCGACGTGGCTGGACCGCTCAAGGGCATCAAACTTATCGAACTTGCGGGTATCGGACCCTCTCCCTACGGCTGCATGCTCCTGGCTGATGCCGGAGCGGACATCTTGCGTCTTGAGCGTCCCGGGGGCCCTGCCCCTGAAGGCGTCCCGAATTGGGACCTGATGAATCGCTCGCGTCAAAGTGTCGGGATCGATCTGAAGAACCCTGAAGCGATCGCCTTGGTACTCGAACTTCTCGGTGACGCTGATGGACTCATTGAGGGATTTCGTCCCGGCGTCGCCGAGCGCTTGGGCCTTGGGCCTGATGCAGCGCTGAAGGCGAATCCTGCCCTCGTTTATGGACGGATGACCGGGTGGGGACAAGACGGACCTCTGGGAGATCGTGCGGGACATGACATTAACTACATCTCTATAGCGGGAGCACTCTGGCCCATCGGTCGCAAAGGCGACGTGCCCGTTCCGCCGTTGAACCTCGTTGGAGACTTTGGCGGCGGAGGAATGATGCTGGCCTTCGGTATGGTTGCTGCGCTTCTTGAGGCGAAGAATTCAGGCAAAGGACAAGTAGTAGATGTGGCGATGGTTGACGGGGCGGCGTCGCTGATGACGATGACGCACGCGTTTAAGGTGGCGGGACTTTGGAAAGAAGAGCGAGGCGTGAACATGCTTGACTCGGGTGCACACTTCTATGAGGTCTATGAGACCAAAGATGGCGGCTTTATGGCTGTGGGCGCGATCGAGCGGAAGTTCTACGATGAGCTCCTGGACGGACTCGGCCTCAACCTGGCAGACCTTCCCGATCAGATGGATCGAGAAAAATGGGCTGAGACCAAGGAGACGTTCAAAAAGATTTTCAAAACGAAGACCCGTGACGAGTGGACGACGATCTTTGAAGATCGAGACGCCTGCACCACCCCGGTGATGGCTCCGTTTGAAGCACCTGAGCACCGCCACGCAACGGCCAGAGATATTTTTGTCGAGGTCGACGGCGTGACGCAACCAGCACCAGTCCCGAGGTTCTCCGTCACCCCCGCAGAGATCTCTAAGCCAGCGTCGTATCCCGGACAAGACACGGTGGATGCTTTAGCCCGCTGGGGCGTGGACGCAGGGCGCATCGCGGCGCTTCAAGCATCGGGAGCGGTGCAGTAGCGGCTGACTAGATCGTAATGATCGGACAGGTAATGGTGCGCGTCACCCCATCAAGGAGTTGCAGCTCAGCGACGACGAGTCGTCCGAGATCATTCATGGTCTCAGCCGTTGCTCGAGCGATGACGTCATAGGGTCCGGTGACATCGTGGGCTTCGTCAAAACCGTCAATGCTTCGCAACGCCGCAGTTACGTCTGAGGCTTTGCCCACGTGCGTTTGGATCAAGACGTAGGCGCTGACGCTCATGTGGATTGCAGGGGGTCTCAGGCTCGAAAACGCCTGGCTTAGCCCAACACCTTTGCCGAGGGCGTGAACGAGACCGGAATGTGCTTGATTCCATTAATGAAGGGACTCTGGAGCCGTTGCGTGGGTCCCGCCTGGGTGATGTCAGGCATGCGGTCCAAGAGGTGTTCGAACATGACCATAATCTCCATGCGTGCCAAGTTGGCACCGAGACAGAAGTGCGGTCCACCGCCACCGAAGGCCATGTGGGGATTTGGTGAACGGGTGATGTCAAAGACGTTGGGATTTTCAAAAATCGACTCGTCCCTGTTCGCCGACACGTGGTAGAAGACGACCTTGTCACCCTTTTTGATCTCGGCACCTTCGAGCGAGACATCGGTCATCGCGGTCCTGCGGAAACACATCACTGGCGTGACGTAGCGCAACATCTCCTCAACGGCGTTTGGCAACAGTGATCGGTCATTGACTAACAGCTGCCACTGGTCGGGGTTTTGGAAAAACGTATTCATGGCCCCGGCGATCAGGTTTCTCGTCGTTTCGTTTCCGGCGACCGCGAGGAGTAAGAAGAAGAGCTCAAGCTCAAGGTCTGAGAGCGTCTCTCCATCTGCGTTGACCTTGGTTAAGGCGGTCATGAGGTCTTCAGTGGGGTGGGAGCGCTTTTTTGAGAAGAGATCTGACGCGTAGGCGTAGAGTTCCATTGCCGCGATTTCACCAATCTCTGCCGAGTGACGGTATTCGGGATCTTCGCTTCCGATCATGCTGTTCGACCAGTTGAACATCTTGTGGCGATCCTCAAAGGGAACACCCATGAGTTCAGCAATGACGATGAGGGGCAACTCCGCAGCGATGTCCACAACGAAGTCAGCAGCACCAACTTCACAAACATTGTCAAGAAGCTCGTCGGTGACGGTGTGGAGGCGCACTTCCAAATCACGGATCATGCGCGGCGTGAAGGCCTTGTTGACGAGGCGACGATAGCGAGTGTGATCCGGAGGATCCATGTTCAGCATCATCAGTTGCTGCTGAGCGATCATCTCTTCGGTGTTGTCATTAATCAGTGATGTTTTCGGAAACGAGGAGAACTCTTCCCACTCTCGGTTCACTCGCACGCAGGCTTCGTGGGAGGTCACGGCCCAGTAGGGGATTGACGGGGCATCGTGGTCTCGCCACGACACCGGCTCGGTGGCTCGAAGGTGGGCAAAGTACTCGTGGGGGACCTGTTCGCTGAACGTCAGCGGATCCATCAAATTCAGGTAATCAGTCGCCACAGCGCCCCCAGTCAGTCAAAAAAATGAAACACGTTCTTGTTTTGAACGGTAGTGCAGAGATTGGGCTCGGTCAAAGCAGGCAGCCGCCTCATTTCGAGCCCTCCTAGGAAGATCGGGTTCGGCCCATATGCCATCCATGGCAGAAATCACAGGCGTAGACACTGAGCTCGACTCGATCTTCGACCCAGCGCAGGTGAGCGGCCGACGACGCCTCTTGTTGCGAGGAGTACCGAGCTTTTGGACCACCGTCGCTGCGCCAGTGCGAGCTTTTAAAGCTGACGGGCCGATCGGGGGCCTCTGATTTTCTTCGGTTACGCCGGGCCATCTCCTCAGTTTGGCCGAGAAAGTTCCCCTCAGGATTGATTAGCGGCGATGTTCAGCATCAGCCACGATTCCTCGGAGCATCCCTGGGAACACAAATCCATGAAACGGGGCCACCGTGTACCAATAGAGGCGCCCTGAAAGGCCATGGGGGCGATACAGCGCCGTCTGGGTCAAGGTCGTGGTCCCGGCTTCTTCTTCGATGTCCCAGGTCAACCAGGCGTCTCCCGGCATTCGCATCTCCGCGTGTAGGCGCAAACGGCGGTCGTCAATGAGGTCTTCAACGCGCCAAAAATCCAGCGGCTCTCCAATGGCGAGCTGCTTCTTGCGTCCACGACGCAGACCGGGCCCTCCGGCAACCAGGTCCAAGAGCCCGCGCACTTTCCAGAGAAACTCACCGGCATACCAGCCCTTGGTCCCACCAATTGATGTCACGGCGGCGAACACCTCGTGGGGCGGCGCTGACGTCGTGGCGGTACGCACATCTTTCAAGACCGAGCCGCCCGACCACTCGGGGTCGGTGGCTGTCCTCTCGAAGTGCACTAAGTCGGCATCATTAAAGCTTGTAGCGATGCGACCTTGGGTCGTCGCAGCCAGGGCTCGTTCGAACGATTCACGCAAGGTCATCGGCGTCACGTCAAAGACTCCTTCAGGAATGGGGTTCTCAACGATGACCTCGTTAACGAGAGACTCGACGAGTTCGCGCGCCAAGGTGGCGGGAACTGGGGTGACGAGGCCGACCCAGTGCGAGGAAAGTCCTGGGGTGAGAAACGGCACCGAGATCAGACGACGTTTTGGCAAGCCCGCGACCTGGGCGTAGAGGTCCATCATCTCGGCGTAGGAAACGCGGCTCGGGCCACCGATCTCGAAGACGCCGGCCAGACTCTTTGTCGTGGTGATGGCTTCGACGAGATAGGCAATGACGTCACGGATGGAGATGGGTTGACAACGCGTCGAGACCCAACGTGGGGTAACCATGATGGGAAGAACGTCAACGAGATAGCGCAGCATTTCGAAGCTGGCCGACCCTGAACCGATGACGACGCCGGCGCGGAACTCGATGACGTCAGCGCCGCTTTCAGCGAGGGCAACGCCGACCTTATGGCGACTCGAGAGATGCTCGCTGAGTTCATCAGCATCTTGGCCGAGTCCACCGAGGTAGACAATGCGTTTGACACCGGCGGCTTTCGCAAAGGCCGCAAAGTTCTTGGCGTCTCGCTGTTCGTCGTCGGCCCAGGTGGCTCCTTGGCCGATGGAGTGAACGAGGTAGACCGCAACATCGATACCTTGCATCGCTTCAGTGAGGTTTCCCCCAACTTCACCTTTGACAACATCAACGGAGGATCTCCATGGGGCGACGTCGAGTTTTGCTGGCGTTCTCGCCAGGCACCGCACGGATGAGCCTGCCTCGAGAAGGGCCGGAACAAGGCGGCCTCCGACGTAGCCTGACGCTCCTGTCACGAGTACTCGTTGTGCCATGCTGCAACTTCCTTTCTCGAAGTTTCCCCCTTGAGACTAAGGGGCAAAAAGGGTTGGCCATGCCAGAGCGATAGCGTAGGGGGATGAGCGAGACCTCAACCGTTATCTCCCCTCAGGTTACCGATCCTCTTCTCGACGACGGTGACCACGAGCGCTTTACACACATCGTCTTGGAGGGCTACACGCCAAAGAAGGGCTTTCGAAAGAAATTTGTTCCCGTGGGGAACTCAGTCGTCGAAGGAATGATCAACGCCACCCCCGTCGAAGCACTGTGTGGCAAGAAGTGGATCCCAGGCAAGGACCCTAAGAAATATCAACTCTGCCCTACCTGCAAAGAAATTGCTCAATCCAAGGGATGGAAGCTTCCGATCTAAGCGGTGCTCACCCCAGTTTTTTGAGCAAAGAAATCAAGGACGGTGTCGAGGGCGGCACGCGTGGGCGAACCCGCCGCATCGCTGTAGTCCTCGGTCAACACAGAGTGTGCTCGTTTTTTATAGCCCCAGGGATTGCCCTCGGATGAATCAATTTCAATGCCAAGGAATCCGTCACCGAGTTCACGACGAAGACGTCCAAATCGTTCTGGTGGCGAGGTCGCATCACCACTGAAGCGCAGGCCAATCAAACAGGTGTCATTCCCAGAGCGCTCTTTAACGATGGCGAGATCGTCATCGGAAATCCCCACCGCACTGCGGTGTTTCTTCGAGACAGGAAAGGGGAGAGACGGTTGGCTGAGAACGGGGGCGACCACAACGGGATCGACCATCATGGCCAAGGCGAATCCACCAGTGAGACACATTCCAACGGCGCCAACACCGCGGCCGCCACAACGAGCATGCTCGACGGTGGCCAATGCACGAAGCCACTGTGTCACGGGACTGGTTTTGTTCGTCGCCAAGAGGGTGAACTCGCGGCTGACGCACGCTTGGGCCAAGGATTGGGCGATGTAGCCGCCCGATGGCTGGCGACCCGGAGTTCCAAAAAGATCGGGCAGCACGGCCGTCATTCCTCGCTCGGCCACCTTCTCGCCAAAGGCCGCGACCAATGGAGTGATGCCCGGAATCTCATGAATCACAATGACTGCCGGCCCGGTTCCCGTGCGATAGACGTTGCGAGTCTTCGACCCAGAAGTAAAGGTCTCGATCTCGTAGTGATCAAATGCATGCATATCGATGTCAACCATGGTCGAAACGTTAGAGGGCTCGATGTCTTCTGTCCACCAGATCAAGCAATCAAGCTGCGTCGTGAACCATTCCCTCTCCTTGAGTGTGTTCGTCGAGAGCGTTAGTCTTCGCTTGTGGCGACCCATGATGAATCTCAGCGAGAAACGAAGAATGAGCTCTGGTTTCGTAAGCGGCGCCTTGGATGGGGGCTCTCTCCGAGCAACGCCAAAGGGTGGGCCGTCATTGTCGTTTGGGGGGTGACCGTGATGCTCTTTGCCTCGGCATTTTCGAAGAACGCTGCAAATGCCGCCATCGGTATCGTTATTGCCACCTTGGCGATGGTGGCGGTGTCCCTGATTAAAGGTGAGCGACCTGGTCATCGCTCCCGCTAGTCCGCTCACGGTGGTGCTGTTGAGCACGCCGAAACATCCGCCTCGTTCAGGCCCTCCGTCGGCGATCTATGAGCGAGGCCGAGGGAATTTCTTGGCTGAGTATCTCCTCGACCATGGACATCGACCAGTGATCTGGTGGGATCATCCTGATGGACCATTGATTCCATGCGATCCGGATCTCGTCGTGGTGCGCGCCAGTCACGATGTGCTCATAGAACGTGCTCGTCACTTTGTTGAAGCCGGTATTCCCGTGATCAACGATCCCGAAGCGCATCAGCGAAGTTGTGACAAATGGTTTCAAGCACGGACGTTCTTCGCCAACGGCATTGCGCATCCTCATTCCGTGAATGCGGCAACGATGGAATGGACCGGAGACGATGACATCGTGCTCAAACCTCGCCGTGGTCACTCCGGCAATGGCGTGCGCCGCGTTCAGTGGTCGCAACTTTCCGAGGGCGACAAGGTTGACATGGTGGCCCAAAGGTTTGTCAATGTTGTCGCCGACTACCGGGTCGTCGTCATCGGCGGAGAGGCCTTGGCCTGGGGGCTCAGGACCCCACCGCCGGGAGAATTTCGCTCAAATCTGGCGCTGGGGGCACTGCTGTCGGCTACACCTTGTCCGTCGGTCGAGGCCGAACATCTGGCCGTCAACGCAGTCGCTGCCCTTGGTCTTGACCTTGGTGGCGTCGATCTCGTGATGGGGCCCGACGGGCCGATCGTGCTCGAAGTCAATGCGGCGACCACCCTCTTTGGCCCCACTCCTCAGGCGAGCGACGACGTGCTCGGCGCCTTGACGGCATTGATTTCTCTGCGTGCAGCGAAGACGGCGAGGTAGCTCAGGGAATTAGTTGGCGGTCGTGGCCAGGATGGCCAAACACATTTCGTCCGCCGATCCGTCACCCCAGGTGATGAATTGCGGGGCCAAGTTCTTTGTCTGCGGATTGAATTGGCGCAGTTTGGGGTTGTAGGTACACGAGACCTGGATGGTGCTTCCTGCCGGAACAACAACGGCNGGGCTNAGCGAATCAGCGACCTGTGCGTCGAAGTTGTAGTGCGGGTCNTTCATCAGCACTTTGGCTTGAGGGGTGCCGGGATCCAGCGTGACTGTCATGGACTGGCCAAGCAGATGCATATGGGGNGTGATTTGGCGAATCACCTCATCGGTGGCGACCGGCCAGGTGCATGAAGTTGAATTCCCAACCGGCGGGTTCATGGGATTGCGTCCACAAATTGCTTCGAGGCCGTAGATAGTGGTGGCTGCATTTGGACCGAAGCGTTTGGCTGTATAGGCGATCGAAGCGGCTCGATCACATAGAGGACCCGTAACGCCGGTCGGACAAGGAATCTCCGGTGGGGCAGGCAACTGTTGGATCGTGACGGTCTTCAGATCGGACTTCGCAGTCGGAATGGCAGTCAGCGAGATTGACGAGCTGTCGGGCTTGTGGCCGATCAGCGTGTTGTAGTGAATTTGCATGATCAGGACGGATCCGGCCTGCATGGGCACGCCCGTTCCGGCCGGGAGAATTGACGCACCATGGCCCGGCGCCCATCCACAGAGCCAGGGCATCCCAGAAAACTCGGTGATCGCTGCAGCGCCACTGACTGTAGGTTCGGAAAAACAGGTCCATCCCTTGCCGTGGTTATTTTGGGCCCAGGCTTGAGCAGCGTACTCAGCGGGCACGCGGTAGAGAATGGCATGGTGCACTTCTTTCGTGCCCGGATGAAAGTTGGACGAGGTGACCATCATGTCCTGTTTGAAGTTTGGGTTCACGACCGAGCAGTGATAGAGATCGTGCGCGCCTGCTGGTGGGCGAGGGGTAAACGCATGTGCAGAGTGCAGGACGAGGTGCACAGTGCCAGAAGGACGAGCAGGAGAAGACGCGCCGGCCGAGGCCTGCAGGGTCACAAGGGAAGCAAACGTCATCGCTCCAGCCAAGAGAGCGGTCATCAGTCGTTGGGCAGGGCGGAGACGACGTGATTTGTTGTGACGCGTTGGCGACATGGATACAGACTAATTGAACGGGGCAGCCAAGGGTGAGCGGGAATAAAAAAAAGCCCCCGGACCCGCTGAAAAACTCAGCAGACCCAGGGGCTCTTCTCGTATGAATTAGATAGCGCGAACAGCTTTCGCCTCGTCACCCTTGCGACCTTGACCGACCTCGAATTCGACCTCTTGGCCTTCTTCGAGTGAACGGTATCCGTCACCTTCAATGTTGGAGTAGTGAACGAAAACGTCATCTCCGTCGGGGCGTGAAATAAAGCCGTAGCCCTTTTCACTGTTGAAAAATTTCACTGTACCGGTTGCCATTGCTGTATTCCTTCTTTCCTATTCTTTCTCTTCCGCTTTATGCGGCTTTGTTGCGCGCGTCGTTTCCCCGAAGTGGAGGAAAGGGCGTTGCGAGCGAAGTGTGGTGTGTGGTCGAGTGACCGATCTTTCAAAGGCACGAGAACATTCCGTGCTTGGACTTAACAGAGACAACGCTAGCCGTATTCTCTTGTCTCGTCCGCCACGTTCTCCGTCCAAGGCGAAAATGCCTGAGAATCCCCATGATTCATGGGCGTTTAGTCGCCTCGCTTGATCGCTGAGGCCGCTACTGTCTTGGTCAATGCCCTCAACCTTCACCCTGCTCCTGCCCCCTTCTGAAGGCAAAGAAGCCGGAGGTGTCAAGGGCACGTCGTCGGGAGTATTCGATAAGGACCTCAAGATACAGCGACACGAGGTGGTCGGCGCCTTGAAAAAAGAGTTAGCAACGATGACGCACGAGCGTGCTGAAGTTCTGTTTAAAGCCCGTGGGGCATTAGCCGAACGCGCCCTCCATGACGCCAAAGTACTGGTTGCCAACAAGGCACCGGTTATGCCGGCGTGGCAGCGCTACAGCGGCGTGGTGTGGTCGCATCTTCACCCCGAATCGTTAAGCGCCTCAAGGCGAGCTCAGATTGTGATTCCATCGGGGCTTTATGGGTTGACCACTGCCAACGATCTCATCGCTGACTACCGCTTGACCATGTTGGTGGGACTCGAAGGAATAGGGAACCTCGGAGCGTTTTGGCGAGAGTCTGTCAGTCAGACGCTGGCCAGCTCCCGCAAAAACTCTGTTGTGATCGATCTGTTGCCCAATGAACATCGTAAAGCGGTAGACCCAGAAGTCGTCGGCGCATTGTGCCGGATCGTGACGGTCGACTTTGTCGCCCATTCGGGAGCAGGCGCCGCGGGTCATGGTGCGAAGGCGGTGAAGGGAGCGATGGCTCGCGCCATCCTCGACGACGGGATTGATCGTCTTGGTTCGTTTCGCTGGGAAGGGTGGCGTGCGGCGAAACGTGGCGATGCGGTGACGGTCCGGGCTCCAAAGGCCTGAGCTGATCGCTTAGGACGACGGATCGTTGCTGGGGGAATCGTCGTGGAGAATGGCGGTGGTTGAACGGTTAAACCAGGTGAAGGAATTCTTGAGGCGCAGCGCCGGCTTCTCGACAATGAAGTAACTAGCGGTGGCGATGGGGATCACGAGGACCAAGGTGGCGAGGAAGAGCCAGATGAACGAGTGAGCAACGCTGTGGAAATGAGTAGAGATCCAACTCACCACCGCTTGGTGCCAGAGATAGATGGCGTAGGAGATCGCTCCAATGGAAGCCATGGGCCAACAATTCAAAAACTTTCGAACAAGTGTCTGGTCTTGTGGTCCAAAGACTGCGGGCGCTAAGAGAAAGAACGCAAAGAGTGCATAGAGTTCTTGGCGCAGTCCGTCACGCAGGGTCTTGACGTAGAGCGGATAGGTGGGGATACCAAGGTGCGCCACCAAAACAAAGCACAGCAAAGCGACGCCCCAGGCAATCCAGGGCATCAAGCGGTGGCGAAGCCACCAAGGTTCGCGATGCTCCTGATGCATCCACGCGCTCATGACCGCCAAGAACATACCCAACGCGAAAAGATCGAAATAGGCCGGAAGCCATGAAAGGCCGCGCTGTCCGATCAGGCTTGTTGTCGACGCTCCTTTCATCACGTAAATACGCCATACCGCAGAGATGACGCACATCAAGGCGAGGCCGATTAATTCAGCGCTGAGTCGACCATTGACGGTCCGTTTGAGCCGGCGCCACCCGACGGCCATGGCAAAGAACGGAATGAAAAAATAAAACGACATCTCCACACACAGTGACCAGGCTTGGGTAATTCCATAGAGGATTTGAGCATTGAATCCTTGACCAGAGGTATAGGTCTGGAGGAGAAAATAATTCACGGCGTAGGAGCGCCAGCCAAATGGTCCAATCTCAATGTTGTGAAAGACAGTCGTCAAGAAAAAGAGAGCGACCCAGTAGGCGGGAAGAATGCGCAGGAGGCGTCGAACCCAAAATGACCCAGTCTTCGGTCGGGCAACACCGCGCAAATGCGCAACGGCAAAGGGGCGATAGAGAAGGAATCCAGAGATCAAAAAGAAGACCATCACGCCGATATCGAGCCTCGCGGTGTACTTGCCGAGCGAGTTTCCGAGCGAAAATCCGGACTCCCAGGCAGTGTGGACCCCGATAATTAAGATTGCAGCGAGCGCTCTGAGTCCATTAAACCCAGGGAATCGAGGGGGTCGGTCCACATGGGTGGTGGTCTCGACCGGGCTTCTGGAATCGCTCTCGAGGTTCTCAGTCATTGTTCCCTATTCGCAGTCAACGGAGGCACTGTGAGTAGTATTACCGAAGAGTCCAGGACAAAAGGACATTTTATAAATCAGAAGGACCCGTAAAGTTACGCACTTCACTGAACTTTCACCGGGATGATGAGCAGTAGAGCGGNAAAGCCGATCACTAAAGGAGAACGTCATGTTCAGCAAACTTGCAACCATTGTGGTTAAGAACCCCTGGAAGATCATCGCTGCTTGGATCGTCCTGGCTATTGCTGTGATCGCTTTTGCTCCCTCGCTGGCCAACTACACGACCTCGAGCGCGGGTGCTGGACTACCAGCCTCTTATGAATCGGTACAAGCACAAAATACGGCAACCAAATACTTCCCCCAGACCTCGGGAGCTACAGGAACCATTGTGGTCACCGCGGCAAACGGTTCGGTGATCACATCAAGTACCGATCAGACCTCAATTTCTGGGTTAGCGACGCAACTCACCGCTCAAAAAATTCCTGGCGTGTACGTGATTACTGCGGTGAATGCCCAAGGG
>TBL_comb47_HYPODRAFT_10003108_pt1 | contig 19992 bp, 15 predicted proteins | sample TroBogypolimnion_40_FD_10682 | JGI IMG/M metagenome (IMG submission 10682) | reverse complement strand
CTTTTCACTCCTTTGGACTGGTTGGTATCCTGTACAGTTTTGCCCTTATCTTTTTGCTTCGTGAAAAAAGGGAAGAGCAGGCGATATCTAAAGAGAAACAATATTCTGCCGGGGGATTTAGCTCTGTTATTATGAGCCTGGGGATGCTTTTCGGAACGATCAGTTTCTGGGTAATCATGTTCTATTTTGCTGCCCCAAGTTTCCCTGGCTGGGCCATAAAAAACTGGATTCCGACCCTTTTCGCCATGAGTCTGCATATTGATATGGCTCAGGCTGGTCCGCTTTCAACAATCACAATAGCTGCATCTTCATTTATTGGCGTCCTCTTAGGTGGTATTGTGGCTGACAGATGGATTCAACGGAATCTTCGCGGTCGGATTTATACCGGTGTAATTGGATTGACACTAACTATTCCTGCACTGCTTTTCCTGGGGTACGGAACCGGTCTGCCGGGAGTGGCCGGTGGGGCAGTCTTGTTTGGAGTAGGTTTTGGAATATTCGATTCCAACAATATGCCTATACTTTGTCAATTCGTTTCGCCCCGGCATCGGGCTGCAGGTTATGGATTGATGAATATGACCGGCGTATTTGCCGGAGCCCAAATCACAGGGATCCTTGGCAAATCAACCGATTCAGGAAGTCTGGGCCCTGACCTGGCACTTCTGGCTATCCCTGTTGCAATAGCTATTGTACTCCAACTGGTTATGCTCAAACCGGAATTTGCAGATAAAACCGAGGATGATTAACCGGTTGTTCAGAATAAAAAAAGTGTGCAGCAACCAGGTTACTGCACACTTTTTTTATTTAAAAAATACCGGTCTGCTCCCGATTATGGCATCAGTTCGGCAAGTTTTTTTGCCAATTCTTCGCCACGCAGGTTTTTGCCAATAATTTTCCCCTCTTTGTCGAGAAGGACAGAAAATGGTATTGATTGGACGCCATATTTCACAGCGGCTTCGTTTTGCCAGAATTTCAGATCAGAAACATGGTGCCAGGTCAAATGATCATCAGCAATGGCTTTCACCCACGCCCCTTTTTCGCGGTCGAGCGATACCCCAAGAATATCAAACCCTTTGTCCTTATATTTATTGAAGGCTGCTACCACATTCGGATTTTCCTTGCGGCATGGGCCACACCAGGATGCCCAGAAATCGATCAGAATATATTTCCCGCGTAAGGAAGAGAGAGCTAAAGGCGTTCCCTCGGGTGTGTTTAAGGTAAAATCGGTAGCCAACCCACCAACATTCGTAATCCTCATCTTATCAGCCACTTTCTTGAGTTCACCTACGTAGATCGAGGATTGGATGGATGGATCGAGAAATGAAACAAGGCTGTCTATATCGTGTGCAGTCATCTCCTGAGCAAGCTGCATTAACACGATCAGAGGAGAAACCGTTGATTTCGGATGCTCGCGGATGAAGTTCTTGGTATAAACTTTTTGATTACCCATCATTGCCTCATAATCGATCTGGGCTTTTTTCATCTCATCTTCATTCCCTTTTTGCATTGCAGCGCTATATTTCTGCTGTAATAACTGAGTCTCTTTGGAGAGATTTTTCAACTCTTTCCGTAAGATGGAAAACTCGTCGTTCGATTGGGAACCTTTAACTTCAGTGCTGTTTAAGCTATCCATGCTGGCCTGGAGAGAGAGGCTTCCGTTTTCAGCAAAAAATTGAGCCACGATTGTTTGTGGTCCCATTGAAATCAGACGTAATTCAGGAAGCGTAGTCTTTCCCTTTAATTCAAATTTTCCTTTTTCAATTTTAGTGGAGTCTTCAGTAACCCATTTCCCGTCAGTGTATTTCATTAATCTGATGTCGCCACTTTCCTTTCCCTTGATTTGTCCTTTGATCACAAATCCTGCGGGTTTTGCACACGAGAAAAGTCCGGCAAAAGCCATGACAATAATTAGAAGATTTCTCATTGGATAATAATTTATAATAAAGATTGAATTTGCTTTAATGGATTCGCAAAGGTATTAAAACAATTTAATTGACAAATAGGAGTTATTCTTTTCCAACTGATTTGAAATAAGCTGCCAACAGTTCATGCGCGGCGATAAATGAACTCATTCCGTTGCTGAGAACCAAATTTTCATAGTGTGGAAGTCGGGGTTTAATCAGCTGATTCTGATAAAAATTATTCCGCAGTGTTTCATTAATTGTTTCGTACATCCAGTACCTTGCCTGGTCACTGCGCCTGTTTTGAAAATAATGGTTCGCCTTTGTCATTGTAACATACTCATTTACAATGTTCCATATTTCCAGAACTCCTGTATTTTCCAGGGCTGAACAGGTCAGGACAGGAGGTGTCCAGCCCGAACCTGTGGGAGGGAACAGGTGCAATGCATTACGGAATTGTGCGGCAGCCAATTGCGCCTTCTCATAATTATCCTTATCGGCTTTATTAATGACAATAGCATCGGCCATCTCCATAATGCCTCGTTTGATTCCCTGAAGTTCATCACCTGCCCCTGCTATTTGTATCAGCAGAAAAAAATCGACCATCGAATGGACGACGGTTTCTGACTGCCCCACGCCTACGGTTTCAATAAAAATTGTTCCATATCCGGCCGCTTCGCATAAAATGATGATCTCCCTGGTTTTACGCGCCACACCGCCCAATGATCCTGCTGACGGACTGGGCCGGATGTAGGCATTGGGATCGGATGAAAGTTCTTCCATCCGTGTTTTGTCCCCTAAGATTGAACCCTTCGAACGCTCAGAGCTTGGGTCGATAGCCAGAACAGCCAGCTTCCCGCCACTGCCGGTAATCTGTTTCCCCAGCGCTTCGATAAATGTACTCTTCCCGGCACCCGGAACACCCGTAATTCCGAGTCTTACTGATCTCCCTGCATGCGGCAGACATTTAATGATAATCTCCTGGGCCACTTTCTGATGTTCCGGCTTATTGCTCTCAATCAGGGTAACCGCCTGACTTAATATCGTTATATTTCCCCGTAAGATTCCATCCACGTATTCTTCGGAATTCAGGATTTGCCGTTTGCCTTTTGTCAGAAACCTTTTAACCGAATCGGCGCTTACAGCCTCCGGCTTTTCAATGCCTGAATTTACCTTCAGGCCAATATATTGCGGATCGTTTTCGGGATGACGATGACTCATGTTTTATATTTTAGGCTATTAGACTATTAGACTTTTAGGCTGTAGGCTATTAGGTTGTAGGCTCTTAGGCTGCAGGCTATTTCCTGATCACTATATTAGCCATTCCAAGGCAATATTTTCTATTAATAATTTACAAATCCTAATATAATGTCATATGGCACAAATATAGGGGTTGAACCCTTGAAGGGCTCTTGTTTCTTTGGTCGTTTTTACCGCCGGTGTAGCCGGCGGTAATTGAGATTATAGCCCTTCGGGCTTAACTAAACGGCATCGAATCCTAATAATCTATTAGCCTAAAAGCCTTCTTTCCTCCCCAGTTACTTTTTCACCGTTCCAATTACCCTTAACAGAGTTGTTGAATGCTGAGGGTCATTCGAAATGACGGTTATAATCTTATTTTGCATACCCACTTTTTCGTGTGAATCAAAGGTGACTTTCAATTCGGTAGTCCTACCCGGGGGGATAGTGTTGGATGAAAGCTTACCGGTGGTGCAGCCGCACGAGGCAGTCACACTGCGAATTACAAGATCTTTCATGCCCTTATTCATGATTGTAAAAGTGTTCTCAACTGTTTTACCTTCAGGTATTTCCCTGAAATCGAATACCCGGCTGTTGTACTCGATGCGGGGAGCATTTTCCAGATCGGTGGTACTGAGTCTTGAAAAATCCTCTTCAATGGTTCCACTGATGGTAAGTGCATTTTTAAAATCAGCTTCTTCATTGAAGGATAAATAGATGCGGTTTGTAACAAAGCCGTAGACCGGTTTCCGCGTGGCATCGAAAGTGATCAGAAAATAACCTGTAGATTTGGGCTGAATGGTTGCTGGTACTGTTGTAATCGAAATATGAGGCGGGATTATTTTGAAATTGATGGATACGGGGGATGTGCCGGGATTATAAAGTTTAATCGTATCTGACTTAATTTCGTTGTCTTTAATTCTGACAAACGATAAATCACTGGCAGACAATCTGATATTTCCAAAATCAACAGGATAATGATCGAGAATGCCCAGATTTTTTTCGATTACTACACCTGATATTGTCAGAACGCGGGTTGTTTTAGGCACATTGGCATTGATGGTGATACTTTTGGCAAAAGCTCCGGGCCGCTGTGTGGGATCAAACGAAACTTTAATCAGCCCCGTTTTCCCGGGAAGGATCGGTTCCCGACTCCACTCGGGCGTGGTGCATCCGCATGAAGCCTCAACACCCTGGATAATCAGGGGCACTTTGCCGGTGTTTGTAAATTTAAAACTGAAAATTGCCGGTCCGGCCTCTTCCCTGATCCGACCAAAGTTGTGATCCATTTTTTCAAACTGAATTTCAGCCAGAGATTGGGCTTTGGCAACAGGTATCCCAAAAGTGAGGACAAAGACGGAGAGGATTCCAATGATCTTGTTCATTTACCCTTTTTAATTAATTCAATCACTTTATAAATAATTAATCCCGATAAAGCTCCGATGGCCCATATCGTTAAAAAATCGACTGCCCTGATCGTTGCAGAAGAAGCACTTTCGCGATAATTCGCGATGCATAATAACAGCAGGGTTAAAAGCGGGATAAAAATCCGGTATGGCTTTTCCATAATATAATATTTTTCAATATTTGGTAATTTAAAGTCTTAAGAATTCTTATTCGTCTCCAAATAGGACCCCCATGTTTCTTGCTTTTTTTATCAGCAGGTGGTTCGGATCGACCAGGCTTAGCTTGCCCCCGACCTCCTCAAGGGGAACCGCGCTAAGGACATCCCCATGGATGGCCACCATTTGTCCGTATTTCCCTTTGGCAATTAATTCAGCAGCAAATGCACCGTATCGGGTGGCAAGGATCCGGTCCATTGCCGAAGGAGACCCTCCGCGCTGAACATATCCTAGCCGGGTTTCGCGTGCCTCGATTTTTGTGAGCTGCTGAATTTTATTGACCAGATAGGAGGCTGCAGACATATTATCAGGTTTGGCGATACCCTCTGCAACAACAACAATGGCTGAAACTTTCCCCTTCGAAAACCGCTCCTCAATTGTTTTGCAAACTTTTGTTATATCATATTCAATTTCAGGGATCAGGATGATATCTCCACCCCCAGCCACGCCGGCATAGAGAGCAATCCAGCCTGCATTATGTCCCATCACTTCGATAACCATCGCCCGCTGATGTGAATTGGCAGTCGAATGAAGTCTGTCAATAGCCTCAGTAGCAATGCTTACTGCAGAGTCAAAACCAAAGGTGATCTCTGTTCCGAAAACATCGTTATCAATAGTCTTAGGGATGCCAATCACATTCAGACCTTCCTGTGATAGCAAATGGGCCGTCTTCATCGTCCCATTCCCTCCGATGCAGACCACACAATCGAGCCCCAATTCTTCATAGTTTTTCTTGATCAGACCCGGTTTGTTATTATAGGTAAGTCCTTTCTCCAGCTTAAACGGTTTTTCACGCGACGTCCCCAGGATTGTTCCACCCAAGGTCAGTATTCCAGATAGCTTCTGCTCATCCAGTTCCACGTAGTCTTTTCTGATTAACCCGCTGTAACCGGCAGTAAAACCAATCACTTCCATTCCATATTTGACAATTGCGGTTTTCCCAACCCCCCGGATGGCGGCATTCAATCCGGGACAATCGCCGCCGGCGGTGAGAATTGCGATTTTCTTACTCATAACCCAGTGTGTATTAATTATTGATCAGTTGAGCGATTTTGAACTTAAACAGTGCAAATCTAATACATATTTGGGCTACCCCTTTTTTAGAATGGTCATTTTATCGTAAATTTGAATCAATATTTAACACAACCCGGGTTGAACTACCGGGTCAAACCTCAGGGCTGCAGGTTTTCGAATAAATCCTGTCTTTTTTGTTTGAAAAAATGGACATCATGAATAAATTGGAAGCTTGTTTGGTGGTATTGCTTATTCTGGTCACAGGCTGTCGGACCGGGACGAAAAAAAACGGGGCAGATTCACCAACTGTCAGGAAACGATTGGAGAATGTCCAATGCTGTGTGAAAGGTCCTGTAAATCAGTTGACGGATGCAGAAAAGGCACAGGATTGGAAACTTTTATTTGATGGAACCACCTCAACCGGATGGAGGGGTTACAATAAAAAGAATTTTCCCGCGGCCTGGCTTGTTGAGGATGGTTGCCTAAGATGTCAGAGCGAAAACAGCCGGGGTGAAGCCGGCAAATCGGATGGCGGAGATCTCATTTATTCCACTCAGCTGTTTTCAAATTTTGACCTCCGGCTCGAATGGAAAGTGGCAAAAGGGGGTAATTCGGGGATCTTTTATTTAGGTAAGGAAGTGGCAGACTGGCCAATGGATAAAAGTGCCCTTGAGATGCAAATTATTGATAATGAAAATAATCCGGATTCATTCAGAGGTAAAAACGGAAACAGAAAGGCCGGATCGCTCTATGATCTTATTCCGGCAAACCCACAGAATGCCCGGCCTGCAGGCGAATGGAACTCCATTGAAATAATCTGCGATCAGGGTAAAATAGTTCATCGTCAGAATGGCGTTCTTATTCTGTACTATGAACTCTGGACACCAGAGTGGAAAGCATTGGTGAGGAAATCGAAATTCCCGGGAGTGAATCCCGATTGGGAGAATATTGCCAAAGAGGGTTTGATCGGCTTACAGGATCACGGCACAGATGTTTGGTTCAGGAATATTAAGATCAGGGCACTCTAATCCTTCATCTTTCAGTCCAAAAAATAAGTTTATCATATTGTAAATAAGGATGTTATGATTTTTATTAAAGTTCAACCCTTATTTTAGCCAAAACAAGGGTTGAAATCCAAAAGAATTTTGAAAATTTGCAAAGCGGATATATAAGCTAATATTTATCGTTATAATATTTAATCTATTCAGCATAAGTCATATAATTCACAAATTAAAATCTTTATCAATGAAAAGTTTACTTATAATTTTGTTAGTTTCTGTTTTTTTCGTCTTTAACTCCAATGCCGTTTCACAGAAAAAAGAGGGCAATAAAGGGAAAGTCGCTGTAAATACCCTTACAGAAAAAGAGGCAAAGACCGGTTGGATTTTGCTGTTTGATGGTAAAACAAGTAATGGGTGGCGTGGCTATAATAAGACCAGTTTTCCTTCGGACTGGAATATTGAAGATGGAGCGATACACTTAAAGGGTTCCGGCAATGGTGAGGCAGGCTCTGTAAATGGCGGAGATCTTGTTTATGGCAAGAAATTTACAAATTTCCACCTGAAGGTTGAGTGGAAAATCTCTGAAGGAGGAAATTCAGGTATCTTCTACCTGGCGCAGGAGATCCCCGGTAAGGAGATCTGGAGAACAGCTCCTGAATTCCAACTGTTGGATAATGACCGTCATCCTGATGCGATGCTGGGTAAAGACGGCAATCGCCAGGCAGGTTCCCTTTATGACCTGATTCCGGCCAACCCACAGAACACAAAACCTGCCGGAGAATGGAATAGTGCGGAAATACTTGTCTATCAGGGCACTGTAATCCATTTTCAGAATGGCCAGAAAATTCTTGAATATCACTTCTGGACTCCTGAATGGAATGAACTGGTGAAGAACTCAAAATTCCCTACTTACAATCCCGATTGGGCTAAGGTTGCCAAGGAAGGTTTTGTCGGATTTCAGGATCATGGCAACGACGTTTGGTTACGAAACATTAAAATTCAGGTGAAATAAATTTCTATATGCTTAGCGAGTGAGGGTCCGACTCAAAGTCGGGCTCTCACTTTTTCATACCCGACCTACTCCCCCGGTGAGTAGCCCGAATCATTCAAAATCCGTTGATAGTCATTATCCGACATAAGCTCAGGCAGAGAGGTTTCCGGATGTTTTTTCATATACCTCCTTACAATCTGCCAGCCAATCCAAATGCCTGCTCTACCCGGAGATTCGGCAGTAAAACTAGAAGTAAACGGGGCAGGATTGATAAAGCGGACGATATTCATTCGGTCTGAAGTAAAAAGAAGTTTGTGTTCAATGAGATAGGTCCACATTCCCCCTTCGTTTTTCTTACACCATTCCAGTTTTTCAGGTCGAAACCCAATTTTGAGATTATCAGGATCTTCCGGGAACATAGCATCTAAAAAATAGAGTATCTTTCCTTGATAGATCATCTGAGACAGCAGATTATTGTGTGCCTCATCGAACTCAAATTCTGAAATTCCCCATGCATACAGCACATCGGTTGGTATTTTGGCACTGTACATATTCTCCCTTTTATAGGCCGGAAGCGCTAGTCTGATATAAAAAGGGCAATCTGCTCCAAGATAATTGTCAAGACTGATCCCGATAGCATCTGCAGTCATTACAACCGACTGATTAAATCCGGAGATGATGGTAATTATTTGGGGGATTTTTTTACCAGGAAAGTAATATTTAAAGTGCCGGAATCCATCTTCGAGCTTTTTTTGAAGACCTGTCATATCATGAAAAACCGAATCGATTTTCAATTTTGTTGAAATTCGTACAGAGTCTTTGAGGAATTCATTCAAATAGTTGGCATACATCGAATCGGCAGGGTCGCCCACCGCGAGGATATTTTCATTGTAAGCATCCATGAATGGCCCATAAGTTTGTCTTAAATGAGGAATAATCAGGTGCAGATTATTCGGTGTAATCCTAAAGATCTCCTGATCCAGCCTCTTGAGGTTAAGTGTTAAATCGACGCCTGAAATATCTACTTTCAAAGGGTTTCTTTGACAACTGACCAATAAAATTGTCAGTGCAAGAAGACGGAAAACTTTAAGCATAGAACACCATTTTAAATTTTAATTATATTTGTCTTTTGATTGGTGTAAAAGTATAAAATGAGCGGGACAACCATATTTAAAATTTCTATCAGTATGAAAAAACTCATGCTGGTTCTTATTTTGTTATCAGCGATAGCCAATTCGTATGCTCAGAAGAGGTTTGATCTCACTTTTATTGCAAGTCCTCAGGTGTCGTGGATGACCTCTGATTCCAAATATATTGATGAAGGTAAGAGCCATCTGGGGTATGGGTATGGTATTGAAGGGGATATTTATGTGCACTCAGATACTTACCTGATCGTCACAGGAATGACCGTAAGTACGCTGGGAGGCACTCTAATTTATAATAAAGCCGTTCCGTTTGACGGGAAAATGGTTCCGGGTGGTACAAAGGTTGATTATTACCTGACTAATCTCGAAATTCCACTGGCATTGAAGTTGCGGACGAGGGATTTTAACCACACACGTTTTTTTACGCAGTTTGGGTTAACAAACTGGTTAAACCTTAAAACTAAAGCGACCACAAACCATCACTCCTTCGAAAAACAGGTAGTCAGGAATGAAATTCGGTTTTATAATGTCGGTCTGAATATTGGAGCAGGTCTCGAATATGAACTAGGAAAAGGAGATGCCATAACAGGAGGATTGGTTTATTCGGACGGATTCAGCGACGCAACAGTCAATGCCGGATATAAAAAAGATGTAACCACAATAAATGCCATCCGGTTCAGGTTCGGCTTTATTTTCTAATCCATAAGGGCCAATTAATCTGGCATTTAATTAATTGGAAAGATAAAATGCACTAAATTAAGTCTCATTTTAAGCGCTTAGGACCCCTCTAAATCTCCCCCAAGGGGAGACTTATGATCCTTATTATAAGTAATTACCAAAATATATTGTTCTTACTATTTATCCCCTGAAGAACATAAATTATCGATTAACAAAGAGATTTTTCATGAAGATAGCACTTGCCCAGTTGAATTACCACATCGGCAATTTTGAGGCCAACCGGGATCAGATTATTCAGAATATTGAAAAGGCCAAAGTTCAGGGAGCCGAACTGATTGTATTCTCAGAGCTTGCAGTGTGCGGATATTACCCCAATGATCTGCTTGAACGACGTGAATTTATTGACATGTGTATCGATTCGGTTCAGCGCATATCCATTCATTGTCAGGGAATTGCAGCTTTAGTCGGTGCGCCGAGTATCAATAATTCCCCAAATGGGAAAATGCTTTTTAATTCAGCTTATTTCCTGAAGGATGGCAGAATCGAAAGTGTCCATAGTAAAACCCTGCTCCCTACCTACGACGTATTTGATGAATACCGTCATTTTGAACCTAACCGTGAGTTTAACCTGATAGAACTGAACGGCTTAAAACTTGCGGTAACGATTTGCGAGGATCTCTGGTTCAATCAACCCGTTTTTAGTGCCTTCGGCCGGGAAAATCTTTATGCCTTATGTCCGGTCGAAATGTATTGCAGGCAAAATCCCGATCTGATCATTAATCTTTCGGCTTCCCCTTTTTCCTACAATCAGGCAAAACTCCGGAAAGATATTCTGTTGGATAACGCCAGGAAATACAAAGTGCCGATTATTTACGTCAATCAAATTGGGGCTCAGACCGAATTGATTTTTGATGGTGGTTCTTTGTTTGTCGATCATTCGGGCAGCATAGTTCATGAAATGGCCTATTTTTCACCTGATTTTACGGTTATTGATACGAACAATCAGCTTGGGGAACCAATTTTGCAGCCTGAAACTGAAACTATTGCCAAGATTCATGATGCGCTTGTGCTTGGAATTGCCGATTATTTCTGCAAAACAGGTTTTAAAACAGCTACACTGGGGCTTTCAGGAGGAATCGATTCAGCAGTCACATTAGCACTTGCTGAAAAAGCGCTTGGTGCCGAAAATATTCATGTGTTGTTAATGCCTTCGAAATTTTCATCTGACCATTCCATTGATGATGCCGTGAAACTGGCCGATAACCTGGGGGTCAGATATGATATCCTTAAAATTCATCCGATTGTCGATGCATTCGATCAGACACTGGCGGCCGTTTTCGGGGGGCGGGCACACGATCTGACCGAAGAAAATATCCAGGCCCGGATCCGCGGTACCCTGTTGATGGGTTTGTCGAATAAATTCGGACATATTTTATTGAATACCTCCAATAAAAGTGAGTCTGCAGTCGGGTACGGAACGTTGTACGGAGATATGAACGGCGGATTGTCCGTTTTGGGCGATGTCTATAAAACAGATGTCTTCGAATTAGCAAGATACATCAATAGAAATCAGGAGGTTATACCACTAAATACGATCTTAAAACCCCCTTCCGCCGAGCTGAGACCGGATCAGAAAGATTCTGATTCATTACCGGATTATGAGGTGCTTGACAGGATATTATTTGATTATATTGAACTTGCAAAGAGTCCAGCAGAGATTGTGGCAGACGGCTTTGATGAGGCAACAGTCCACCGGACCATCTTAATGGTCAATCGAAATGAGTACAAGCGTTTCCAGACACCACCCATCCTTCGGGTTTCGTCAAAAGCGTTCGGATTTGGACGAAAGATGCCACTTGTTGCAAAATATGCGTTGTAATTCAATAAAATTTTTAATTTTGATGTTTTATAACAGTTAATCGGGCAATAAATGTTGGATTCAGGTCAATATTACGAGAGTCAGTTTGAGGGGGAGAATTGTATATTTAATCTTTTGAAACCCGAAGAAAAGGCTATCCTTGAAAAAAGCCATGATGTAAAACAATATAAAAAAAATGAGTTTGTATACCGGGAAGGTGAGATGCCCGTTGGAATGCAGTATTTAAAAGAGGGAATGGTTAAACTGATCAAGGAGGGAATTGGAGGCCGTGATCAGATTATCCGGATGATTCCCAAAAATGGACTGATTGGCTACCGCTCGCTCATCGCCGGCGAACCTCACAATGGCACCACTATTGCTATCGAAGATTCAGAAATTATAACTGTTCCCCCTGATATTCTTTATAATGTTTTATTGAAGAATTATAATTTTGCGTTAGCCCTATTAAAAGATCTTGCACTGGAACTTGGCTTTTCACACCACCGAACCGTTAGTCTTACCCAAAAACATATCCGTGGACGACTCGCCGAATCGATCCTTCTTTTGATTGAGAAATATGGATTTGAGCATGATAATAAGACACTTAGAGTATACCTTCCACGTGAAGACCTTGCCAACCTATCTAATATGACCTCCTCTAATGCCATCCGTACACTCTCAATTTTTGCCAGCGAAAAGGTGATTGCCATGGATGGGCGAAAAATCAAAGTCATCAACCTTGAGAAACTGGAAAAAATCAGTAAACAGGGATGAGAACTCGGTACTCAAGCCGATCACACAATTGCCATCTTAAGCTTGCTTTTTGAGTTATATATTGCTATATTTGATTCAAAGAATCACTTATGGAAGGTCTAATAAAAAGAATAACCATTGATCCGGAAATTTGTAACGGAAAGGCAGCTGATGAATATAAATTCTTAGTTGATGTAAATCTGCCCAAAAGATTTCATTATTTTAAATCTTCAAATTTTATTCATTAAGAATTTTAACCTTTTTGCCTCACATGCCTGAAGAAATCTGAATATGAGGTTAAAATAAAATGTAAACTGAATAAAATACTTGAAGTTATTCTTAGCCTAATCTTTTTTCTTTGAATCTGTTAAGGTTCACATTGGAACCCTGATTAAACGCACAATTAACAAATACCAAATCAACGTGTTTTTCTGTTCAATTTGTTAAATGTGCAAAATAATCCGGGCTTTCACAATATTCCCAGATACTAGAAATCAAGATTTTACGAATGAAAATACAGATAAATAGATCTCTTATAATTTTCCTCCTTGCAGTTCCCTTTTTGTTTCTGTCAGTATGTGCCATGTCTGATCCGCTCGTGGGTTCAAGGGTGGAAGTGATCACTTCCAATTGGAAAATGCAACCATCGGTCAAAATAGAGGGGCTCAATGAAAAATCGATCTCCCAGAACGGTTATGATACCCATGACTGGTACAAAGCCTTTGTTCCGGGAACTGTATTGGGAAGTCTTGCGTTAGGTAAGGTTATCGAAGATCCAACTTTTGGTATTAACATGAAAAATGTCGATACCCTCCAATTTAAAAAACCATGGTGGTACAGGACCACCTTTAAACTCAGCGGAACGGATCTGAAAAAATATGTCTCACTGCGGTTTAACGGGGTGAACTACCGTGCCGATTTGTGGATAAACGGGAAAAAAGTGGTCGGCAGCGACTCTTTTGCCGGAACGTTCCGGATGTATACTTTCAATATCAATCCTTACATTCAGAGTGGTGAGAATACAGTTGCCCTGAAATTGTCGCAATATGCCTATGGCGAATATTCACTCGGATTCTGTGACTGGAATCCGATCCCTTCCGATCGTAGCATGGGTATTTTCAGGGAGGTATTTCTTGAAATCAACGAAGGGATAAAAATCCGGAGCCCTTTTGTCTATTCGAAAGTTGATACCGTTACCAAGAAAGACGCTGATCTCTATATTCAGGCTGAAATTGTGAACAGCACCAATAAACCGGTTTCAGGAACTCTTCGTGTGAATTACCAATTGGGAAACGTTGAGAAAAAAGTCACCATTCCGGCGAATGACACCCTATCCTACCGGTTTAATCCAAATGAATACAAGCAGTTGACGGTCAAAAACGTTGAATTGTGGTGGCCTAACGGGATGGGAAATCCAAAACTGTATAATTTGACTTTTGAATTTATTGCCGATAACAAAGTAATTGACAAGGTCAGTAAAAAATATGGAATCCGGGAAATCCGCAGCTATCTCAATAGTGAAAAGAACCGGACTTTCGAAATTAACGGAAAGTTTATTCTGGTTAAAGGGGGAGGATGGGCCGATGATATCTTTCTGCGCGATACCCGGAAATCGGTCGAGGCACAGATGAGATATATCCGTCACATGAATCTGAACAGTATCCGTTGCGAGGGTTTTTGGGGGAAAGACGATACGCTTTATGACCTTTGTGACGAATATGGTGTCCTGGTCATGATCGGTTATAATTGCATCTGGGAATGGGAGGAGTACTTGAAAAAACCGTGTCATGAAAAATACGGCGGCGCCGTGGGTGATGTGGATATTGCCTTGCTCTCGGCATCCTGGAAAGACCAGATGTTGTGGTTGCGCAACCACCCAAGCGTTTATCTGTGGATGCTGGGCAGCGACAAACTTCCGTGTCCTAAGCTTGAATTGAAATATGTTGAACTTTTCAAAAAATATGATCCTTCAAGACCTTATTCAACCTCTGCCGGTGGCGCCGGAACTGAAGATAACAATGTGGTGGCCACCGTTCCGCTGGTAAGCGAAATCAGTGGACCTACCGGGATGAAGATGATGGGTCCTTATGCCTGGACTCCGCCGCAATATTGGTTTACAGATACTAAGCTCGGTGGCGCCTGGGGTTTTAATACCGAAACCTGTCCCGGTGCAGCAATACCACCGCTTGCCTCTTTAAAGAAAATGCTTCCCGAAGCCAGTTTGTGGCCAATCGATAAGAAATACTGGGAATATCATACCGGGAGGAATGAGTTTACCTCCCTCGACCGTGATATTAGTGCAATCAACAGCAGGTACGGAAGTTCGTCAGGTGTTGAAGAGTTTTCATTCAAGGCACAGGTGAACAACTATGAAATTATGCGTCCTCAGTTTGAGGCTTTCATAGCTCACAAACCTAAGAGTACCGGGTTGGTTCAGTGGCAACTTAACTCCGCCTGGCCTAAAATGATATGGCAATTATACGATACCTACCTGCAACCTAATGGTTCCTTTTATGGAGTTAAAAAAGCGTGTACACCGCTTCATGCAATTTACCGGTACGGCTTCGATGATATCTTTCTGGCCAATGAAGACCTGGCTGAAGCCAAGGGCCTTACCGTTAAAGTCAGGGCTTTTGACCTCCATTCAAAGGAGATCTTTGCAGGGCAGTGGCAGGGGAATATCAAATCGAATATTTCACAACTGATCTACAAACTTCCGGAGATTAAGAACCTGACCGCAGTTTGGTTTCTGGATATCCGGATCTATGACAAGAGCAATAAGGAGGTCGACAACAGCATCTATTGGCTGTCTGTGAAAAAAGACATCCTTGATTATGAAGCCTACAAAAAATTGTCGTGGGCGTTCTACACTCCAACCAAACAATTTGCCGACTATACCGCATTGGATCAGCTACCCAAGGTTGATTTAAGCTATAATTACAAGTTTAGTAAAAATGAAAAATTTGGGAAGATTAGCCTGAAGATTAAAAATCCTTCAGCAGCCATCGCATTCTTTTTGTTCCTCGACGTCATAAACCCTTCAACTCACCTGCCTGTTCTTCCGGTATACTGGAACGACAATTATGTGACACTGTTGCCCGGTGAAGAGCGGACTTATGAGGCAAGTTATTATCGGACCGATTCGGACGGAGGCAGACCGCTTCTTGAGGTCAGGGGATGGAATGTTGAAAAGAAAACTATAAAATAATTAATCGTAAAGAATTGAATTTATGAGATATGCAGTAGGAATCGACCTTGGTGGAACCTTTGTTAAGTTTGCACTTGTTTCTGAAGATGGTGATATTTTGTTTGATGATAAACTTTCGATTGGTGGAAAAGCCATGCGAGACGATATTCTCAGCACCGTGAGCAAAGCCATTGGGTTGGTTATTCAAAAGGCAGGTGAATTAAATATCCAGGTTATTGGTATTGGATTCGGGTCTCCCGGTATCGTGGATGGTGGAATCGTTCATGGAGGTGCGGATAACCTGAACGGTTGGGAAAAGATAAATATTTCAGAGCGTTATTCGCAAGAGTTTGGATTACCTGTTTTAGTAGATAACGATGCCAATGTGATGGGACTTGGAGAGGCAGTTTACGGAGCTGCAAAAGGATGCACTGATGCAATATTTCTTACGGTCGGAACCGGAATCGGCGGAGCTATTATCGCAAATGGCCAGCTCTATGGCGGGTATAAAAACCGGGGTACTGAAATGGGGCATGTGACAATCGATCATAAAGGAATCGACTGCAATTGTGGTGGCAGAGGTTGTCTCGAAGCCTATGCTTCGACCAATGCGCTGATCGGCCAGTATGCAAAGCGTTCGGGGAAGGACGAAGGTGAGATCAATGGACATTACATTGTGGATAAATTTCTGGAAGGTGAAACAGCAGCTGTTGAATGTATGGTTGAACATACCGATTATCTGGGACATGCCATTGCCGGCTTTATAAATACGTTTGCCCCTCAAAAGGTGATTATTGGCGGGGGAATTTCAGAAGCAGGTCAGTTTTATATCGACATGATCAAAAAGTCAGCGTTCAGTTATGTCATGCCCGATTGTTCCCGGTTTACCGATGTTGTAGGAGCAACTCTTGGAAATAGTGCAGGCTGTCTGGGCGCTGCATCGTTGATTTTTAAAAATTGTAACTAATTCTCATTAAATGAAGAAAAATTATTTCCTGGTTGTTTTGATCATGTTCGTGTTTTTTGTCATCTCTTTTCTGACGAATATTCTTGGAGCACTCAATGACAAAGTAACACAAAGCTTTACGCTGACCGAAACCATGGCTGGTTTGCTACCGTTCGCCTTTTTTATCGCTTATGGAATCATGTCCATCCCTTCGGGATTCTGGCTCGAAAAGTACGGGGAAAAGAAGATGATGATTTTGGCCTTTCTGTTTGCATTTACGGGGGCTTTGGTGTTTGCCTTGTTCCCAAAGTTTAATGTGTTTGTTATCTCCCTTTTTACCATCGGAGCCGGAATGGCAGCATTGCAAGTGGTCATTAATCCCCTTTTGCGCGTTTCAGGTGGCGAAACGAACTACGCCTTTTTTTCTGTAATGGCTCAATTGATTTTCGGCCTGGCCTCCTTTATCAGTCCGCAAATGTATACTTACTTTGTGACGAACATCGACGGTGGGAATGTGAATAAACCATTGATTGGTTTGATGACCACCCTTGTGCCAAAAGCAATGTCGTGGGTTTCGGTCTACTGGGTTTTTGCCCTTATAGCAATTTTGATGTGTGTGGTAGTATTCCTGGTGAAATTTCCAAAGGTTGAGTTACAGGAAGATGAAAAAGTAGGTTCCAAAGAGAGTTATTTCGAGCTATTTAAAAACAAATATGTGATCCTTTATTTCCTGGGTGTTTTTGCCTATGTAGGCTCTGAACAGGGAATCTCCTACTGGATGTCCAAATTTCTGAAGGTATACCATGATGTCAATCCGGATACGGCTGGTGCCGATGCTGTTTCTTATTTTTGGGGATTAATGACCATTGGTGGGATATTGGGACTTGTTCTGATGAAATTATATGACAGCAAACCAATCCTGAGATGGTTCACCATTTTGGCTATGGTATGTGTGGCAATTGGTCTGACTGCCGGTACCGAAATTTCTTTATGGGCATTCCCCATGTCAGGATTCTTCCTGTCAGTTATGTACCCGGTGGTTGTTTCATTGGGATTAAATTCGGTCGCCAAACATCATGGTTCATTTGCCGGTATTTTAATGACCGGTATCGCAGGAGGGGCTATTGTTCAGCTGTTAATCGGAGCTATCAGCGATATAGTCTCGCTTAAAGTAGGGATGTTGTTTATCTTCGTCACATTGGGCTATATCTTGAGTATCAGTTTCTGGGCCAAACCATTGGTAAGCAACCAAACCGTCAGCCTGAAAAGTTTATTCAGCAAAAGCTAATAGTAGGAGTAAGTATAAAGCAAATTTTAAAATCTTAAAACAGATCATCTAATACCATTTATCATGACAAAATTAGCAGTACTTGGAGGTTCACCACTCCGCGACACCAAAGTAAATCCATGGCCGAAATGGCCGGTATGGGACAAAAATGAAGAAAATGCATTGATTGAAGTATTAAACAGCGGTGTCTGGTCGTATAACGGTCCGAAAGAGACTGAGTTTAATAAAAATTTTGCCGAATTCTGTGGCGTCAAATATGCTGTTTCGGCAGCAAACGGAACTGTCACGTTACAAATGGCTTTGGAAGCATGCGGCATTGGAGTGGGTGATGAAGTTATCCTTCCCGGATTAACCTGGCAGGCCACTGCAGCAACCATTATTGATGTAAATGCAACCCCTGTCCTGGTTGATGTGTGTGAAGATACCTGGTGTATCGATCCCAAGGAGATTGAAAAAGCAATAACTCCCCGCACAAAAGCGATAATCCCGGTACATTTATATGGCAATTTTGCAGATATGGATGAAGTACTCCGGATAGCAAAAAAACATAACCTTTTCGTAATTGAAGATTGTGCCCATAAGCATGGCGGGGAATGGAATGGGTTAAAAGCCGGAAGTATTGGTGATATCGGCAGCTTTAGCTACCAGTTATCCAAAATTCTGACAGCTGGTGAAGGCGGATCAGTGACCACAAATAACTTCGAATTGTACGAAAAACTTGATGCTCTGCGTAACTGTGGAAGACGACCTGAACCTGAAACTGCAGTAGCGGGAAATAAGGGTGAAGGGGTCTATTTTGATGCAGGAAATTTCTGCCAGTCGGGAAATTTCAGAATCACTGAATTTCAGGCCGCTATTTTGGTTGAAGGTCTGAAAAGATTGCCGGAGCAGAACAGGGTTAGGGATGAAAACGGAATCTACCTGAACTCGCTGATTAAATCAATCCCCGGAATTATCCCCATGCGGAGAGATGCCCGCGAAACGAAAGAGTCCTATTTCAATTTCTCGTTCAGATACAACCAGGCAGAATTCAAAGGGTTACCTGTTGCAAAATTCAGGGCTGCACTCACCGCAGAACTCGGTATTGAAGTCGCCGCAAGTTATACTCCGCTGAATAATTGCTCGCTGTATAAACCTTTGACAAAGCCTTCACGTCATAAATTAAATGATGAATATTGGGCTGCCATTGATCCATCTAGATTTGAACTCCCTGTTTGTGATAAGATCCACTTCGAAGGTTCCGCCTGTATTCACCATAAAATCCTGATGGGCAACTCAGCCGATATGGAGTTGGTGGCTGCTGCAATCCAAAAGGTATACGATAACGCGGAGAGTCTATAATTTCTGAAAATTAAATTATTGTACCCGCTTCGGGATTCCTGTTGAAATATATGTCATAACCTCCGGTTCCGCCGGAGGTTATTAATCCGCCAGCAGGCGGACAAGTCCTTCAGACTTTAACTTCCTAAAAACCCTGAATAGGGTCTGATTTGAATAACCGCGGGTGCAACCCGCGGAAGATATACCCGATCTGATTAGAACCCGGAAGGGGTTCAACATCGAAATTAAATGAATTATAACCACTTATGAAAACAATAAAAATTGCCCTTATTGGCGCAGGCTATATATCCAACTACCATGCCCGCGGACTTCAGTCTATTCCCGGCGTTGAAATTGCTGTCGTAGTCGGACTGCCTATTGAAGCCGCCCGTGCTTTTGCCGATAAATACAACATCAAAGAAGCTACGACTGATGTTACTTCGCTGTTTAAAAGAGATGATATTGATGCCGTGGTTATCGGAACACCCAATAAGTTTCATGCTCCGTTTGCCATTGAATTTTTAAATAACGGGAAGGACGTCTTTCTGGAAAAACCAATGGCAATGAGTGCCGAAGAAGGACTCACAATCAAAGCTGCATCAGATGCCGGAAATCAGCTTGTGATGACCGGACACATGTGGCGTTTCGATAATGACGTGAACTTTGTCAAAGAAACGGTTGACTCAGGTCTGCTTGGTAAGATTGTTAAAACAAAAGGGTACGGTATCCACGAAAACTGGGGTCCTGCTGGCTGGTTCTCTCAAAAAGCACTGGCTGGTGGCGGAGCACTTGCAGATATGGGTGTTCATGCAATTGATACTGCACGCTATATCCTTGGGGATCCAAAACCGACAAAGGTCTATGCCAAAATAGGAACCCATTATGGCGATTACGATGTCGATGACTCGGGAATTATCATGATTTCATGGGATAACGGTGCCGAATCGGTCATCGAAAGTGGCTGGTGGCAGCCTCATATGGACGGCCCCGAAGCCGCTACCGGAATCTATGGTACCAAAGGGTATGCCAATGTATTTCCAACCTTCCTC